>Ga0136846_1242507_pt1 | contig 10520 bp, 8 predicted proteins | sample HopSoiMetagenom2_FD_96841 | JGI IMG/M metagenome (GOLD analysis project Ga0136846, IMG submission 96841) | Grasslands soil microbial communities from Hopland, California, USA - 2 Assembly 2016 (version 4) | ecosystem: Environmental > Terrestrial > Soil > Grasslands | place: USA: Hopland... | reverse complement strand
TGGGCGGTGCCCGGCTCGAACGGGCGACCTCCTGCTTGTAAGGCAGGCGCTCTGACCAACTGAGCTAACCGCCCAGGCGCGATCGAGTCTAGCTTCGGTCGCGCCTGCGGCCGGTCCAGTCCGGCACCCCGAGGCGCCGCGCCTCGGCCACCGCTTGGTGGCGCGAGGACACGCCGAGCTTGCGCAGGATCGCCGACACGTGGTGGTCCACGGTCTTCGGCGAGATGTAGAGGCGGTCGGCGATCGCGGCGTTCTGCAGATCGAGCAGCACGACCACCTCGAGCTCGCGAGCAGTCAGCCCGGCGGGGTTGTTTCGGGTGGAGGCGCGCGGTCCGCGGCCGATGCGGCGGGCGCCACGCTCGCGGAGGCGGCGCGTGACGTCGCGGGCGGCGGCCACAGCGCCGAGGAGCTGGAGCTCCGCCAGCGATTTGCGCAGGGACTCCTCGTCGTCGCCCTCGGACAGCGCGAGCGCCGCCTCATAGGGGCAGCCGAGGCGCCGCCAGTGTTCCGCCGCCTCGCGCCATTCGCCGCGGATCTGCTTGGCGTACGGCTCGGCAACCCAGGACGTGGGCCCGTCGTCGATGCCCGCCTTGAAGCGCCAGTAGGCGAGCTCGCCGCCACTGCGCGGATCGCCTCGCTCGCTCGCCAGATCGAACGCGTGGCTCGTGATCGCGGCGATCGAGTCGGCGTCGTCGGCCAGCCAAGCAGCCTCGGCGCGCGCGGCGGCCACCGGGCCGATCTGCTGTATCTCTTCGGGCACAGCGAGCGCGAACGCCTCGTCGAGCGCGGCCGCCGCCTCGGGCTCGCCGCGCCGCGCACGCACCAGCCCGATGACCCTCAGGGCGGGCACGCGGATCAGACTCATGCTCGTGGCCGAGCCTTGCCGCAAGGCGAACTCGCCGGTGGCGAGCGCCTCGTCCCAGCGCCCCTGCTCGAGCTGCCAGTGAGCCCGGAGCGCGAACAGGAAGTGGCGGAAGGAGCCGAGCTCGCGGTCGGCGGTATACGCGAGTCCCTCGTCGATGTAGCGCTCGGCAAGCGGGTACTGCCGCAGATCGAGCATCGTGCCGCCGAGGTTGACCAGCGCGCGCCCGACGTGCTCCTGCAGGTCCGCCTCCCGCGCCAGCTCAAGGCTGCGTTCGAGCTTTGCCCGTCCCTCGTAGAACGACCCGTCCACGAGCTCGGCCGCGCCCATGGTGTTGAGGACGGAGGCGAGGATGCCCACGGCCTCGTAACGCTCCGCCAGCGGTATGGCCTTCGCGCCCCAATCCAGCGCGTCGCTCAATCTGTGGGCGAGCAGCGAGAGCCGCGCGATATTGGCGTAGGCCATCGCCAGCTCGGAACTATCCGTCAGCTCCCTGAGCATCGCCAGCGCGGCGTGACCTGCCTCCTCGGCTTCCTCCGGACGCCCGAGAAACCACAACAGGCGCGAGATGAACACGAGCGTCTCGCCCTCCTGCCGGCGCTGCCCCATGATCTGCCGCCTCTCGAGCGCCTCGCGGGCGGCCACCAGCGCCTCGTCGAGCTGGTCCGTGAGATGGAGCTCGTACGCGCGCTGCTCGTACAGGCGCGCCTGCTCCTCCATCGACAGCGGCTCCGCATAGCGCAGCGCCCGGCTGAGCTGTTCCGCAGCCTCGCGATGCGACCCGAGCGCCGAGGCCCGCTCGGCCGCCTTCGGCGCAAACTCGAGGACGGCGTCGCCGTCGCCCGCGGCCTCGGCGTGGTGGGCGAGGCGCGCGACGTCGCGCACCTGGGACGGCTGGTCGCGCAGCCTGCGCAAGATGGCCCGGTGGAGGGCCACGCGCCGGTCCGGCGCGGTCGCCTCCTCGATCGCGAGCCGCGCCAGCTCATGTCGGAACGCCACTTGCCGGTGGCCCGCGCGCAGCATGCCCGAGGCCAGGCAGGTCTCGAGCGCGGAGAGGTCGTCTTCGGCGATGGCCTCCAGCAGCCAGATCTCCACCCTCGAAGGTGCCGCCGCCGCGGCCTCGAGCAGGCGGCGCGCCGATGCGGGTAGGTGGGCCGCGCGAGCGCGCACGGCATCGCGCACCGTGGCCGGAAGCCGGGCGTCGCCGGCGGCGAGCGCCTCGGTGACGAAGAATGGGTTGCCGGCCGTGCGCTCGAAGAGCTCCTTCTCATCGGCGCCGAACGGAACGGCGAGGGTGCGCACCGCATCGCGAGACAGCGCCGGCACTTGGAGGCGCTCGACCCCCTGCCTCCCCGCCAGCTCGCCCAGCACGATTTGGAGCGGGTGGGTCACGCCCAGCTCGTCGTCGCGGAACGACACGACCACCAGCGCCGGTATGTCGTCGATCCTGCGGGCCAGCAGCTGGATCACGTCGAGGGTCGCCTCGTCGGCCCAGTTCAGGTCCTCCACGACGAGAATCGCCGGGTTGCGCGACCGCAGCTCCTCGACGAGCACTTGGAGGAACTCGTGCGGCGCAGCGCCGCGGAGCATGACCTCCTCGAGCTCGCCGCCCACCCTCTCGGCGATATCCACGAACGGGCCGAGAGCGCGCGGCGTGAACAGCCGCTCACAGTCGCCCCAGAGCACGTGCGCGCCCTTCGCCCTGGCGCAGAACGAGCCGAGCAGCGCCGTCTTGCCGATGCCCGCCTCGCCGCTCACAAGCACCAGCCGGCCGGTGCCCTTCCCGGAGTCGCGCAGCCATGAGTCGAGCCGCCGGACGAGGAGCGCGCGCTCCAGCAGCTCCGGCCGCTCCCCGCCTGTCACGGATCGTTCGACAGGCGTCACATCAGATCCATCGTCTTCGCGGCGGGCCGGTCGGGGGGCGCTCAAGCAGCTCTTCTCGTTGCGTGGGGTAGCCGACCGTAGCCGCCAGCGCGTGCCGCGCGCAATGGGGTTAACCGCCCCCCACGTTTCGCTGTCCGTTCCCTATGTTTCGCGCCTCGCGCCGCCGGCTTCTAGCCTTGCAGGCGTGGCATTCGTGCTCACGCTCATCGGCGCGACGCTCGCGTGCGGACTCGAGATGCTCGAGGCGCTCGCGATCGTGCTCGCGGTTGGGATCACCCGTCGCTTCCGCGACTCCCTGATCGGCGCCGCGGGCGCGGCGCTCGCGCTCGCCGCGCTTGCGGTCGTTCTCGGGCCGGTGCTCATATCGCGCGTGCCGCTCGCGCCGCTGCGCGTGCTGATCGGCGCCTTCCTCCTGCTGTTCGGGCTCGAGTGGCTGCGCAAGGGGGTGCTGCGCCTAGCCCACCTGCGCTCGCCGTCGTCGTCCTTCAAGGAGTTCGTGGAAGAGCAGGAGGAGCTCGAGGGGCTCGAGCTTCCGCCGCCGGGCCGGCCCGACTGGGCGGGGCGGACCATCGCGTTCAAGGGAGTCCTGCTCGAGGGCGTCGAGGTGATCCTCATCGTCACCGCCCTCGGCGCGCGTCCGGGCGGACTCGCCCCAGCGCTGATCGGCGGCGGCGTGGCCCTCATCGCGGTGATCGTTGTCGGGCTCGTGCTCCACGCGCCGCTCTCGCGACTGCCCGAGACGCACCTCAAATACACGGTCGGCATCGTGCTCTCCACCTTCGGCGTGTTCTTCGCCGCCGAGGGGCTGGGCGTGTCCTGGCCACTGTCGGACGCGGCGCTGCTCTACCTCGCCGCCGCGTTCTTCCTCATCTCGCAGCTGCAGATCCGGCTGCTCACCCGTGAGCGCGCGGGGGTGGCGACGGCATGAGCGTCCTGCGGCAACTGCGCAAGCTCGTGCTCGGCGAAACCTGGTCGCTACCGGTTGGCGTGGCGCTTGCGCTTGGCGCCGCCGGCATCATGCGAGCGGTGGACGGCGACGACGGCTGGTGGCACCATGCGGGCGGCTTCATCCTGCTCGGGCTCGTGGGCCTGGCGCTAACGGGATCGCTGGCGGGAGCGCTGCGCGCGCGTCATCGATAACCGCGATACCGGACTTGCGGTAACTCGCCGATTTCAGGTTTCCGGATCGCGGGTCCGTGTAAAGAGCGGTGCGTGCCGCTTTGGCCCACACCCACTTCCACTGGTAAGGCGCGTGCCTGGCTCCGCGAGCTCATGGGGAGGCCGGAAGACGTGATGAAGGTGGCGGTGGTCGCGGTCATCGTGCTCGCGGCCGAGGTCCTGGTCGTTGCGACGATCACCGGGACGTTCTCCTCCAATGGAGGGTCCCAGCAGGCGCGGTCCAGGCTGGCCCGGGTCCATCCGGAGCGATCTCACCCATCGCCGCCGCATGCCGCGCGTCATCCCGTGGTCATCACGGCCGACGCCAGGCCTAGCTCGGCCGCCCAGCCGCCACCGGCGCCCGTCGCGCCGACACACAGCGGTCACTCACGGCACGCAAGCCATTCGCACCCGGGGCACAGGTCTCCGGCCCGGCCGCTTCAGCCCCCACCGCAGCCGGTGAGCCAGCCGAGTCCATCTCGCACTTCCACCATCCCGGCGACGAGCTCGGACACCACCACCGCGACCGTCCAGCACCGGTAGCCGATCCCAGCCCGCTGCCCACTTCCGATTCCAGCCCGCCGCGTGACGGCGCCGACGGGGACCACCAGCAGCGAGGCGACAACCACGGCCAGGGACAACGGCACGATGACCATGGCCAAGGGGAGCATGGCGGCGACAGCCAATCGGGCGGCGGAGATGACGGACCGTCGGGCGCGAGCGGCCCGTCAGGCGCCAGCGGCCCCACCGGACAGGACGGCCCGACCGGCACAACCGGACAGGGCGGAACGACTGGGGATGGATAGGGGCGAGGGGAATCGAACCCCCGATCTCCGGCTTGAAAGGCCGGCGTCCTAACCGCTAGACCACGCCCCCGTGGGCGTAGCCGATTCTAGGCGGACCCAGGCTACTTGAGGTGGTGGGCGCGCAGGAACTCGTCGGCCACCGTGGTGGGCGACTGTCCCCGCAGCGCCACCGACGCGTTCATCTGGCGCATCACCTGGGTGGTCAGAACCCTGCTTACAGCGTTGAGCGTGTCGGCGAACGCTGGACCTTCCATGTCGAGCACCTTCTGGCGCACGAGCGGTGCCTCGTTCTGGAAGCCGAACAGGTTCTTCGGATCGCGCAGCACCACGTAGGCCGACGTGCTCGTGAGCTGCCCATCGGTGGTGAACACGTCGGCGGCGTCCACATCGCCGGCGTTGAGCGCCGCATACTGAGTGCCGATCTGGTGCGGGCGGAACGCGATGTTGCGCAGGCCATATACGTCGCGAAGGCCGACATACCCTTCCACCCGGGTACGGAACTCGGGCGCACCGGAGATCCTCACGGCCCGAGGAACCTTGGCAAGGTCCGGGATCGAGCGCACGTGGTAGCGGCTGGCGAACGCGGGCTTGACGGCAAGCACGTCGCGATCCACGAAGGGGGTGGGGTCGAGCATCGCGATCCCTTCGCGCGCAGCCACCTGCCGCGCCTGCCGGTAGGCATCGGCGGCGCTGCTGGCCTGGGCGCTCTTCCCGCCGATCACCGTCCGGAGAATGCCGGTGTACTCGGGGTAGGCGTCGAGCGTGCCGAGGGTAAGTGCGCGGTAGATGATCTCGGTAGCGCCGACGTCGCTCTTCAAATTCACCTGGAAGCCCTTCGCCCTCAGCGCCTGTGCGTAGAGCTCGCCAAGCAGGAACGACTCGGGGAAGTTCTTCGTGCCGAACGAGACCGGCGGCTTTCCGGCGCCCGGCCCCTTTGCGGTCGTCGTCTTGCTCCCGCCGGACGAGCCACAGCCCGCCGCGGTGAGCGAGATCAGGAGCAGGATCGCCGGAAGGCGGAGGTGGTGTCGCGAGCGCAACAGGGGACGAGCCTTGTTAGGCGCCCACGCCGGCCGGAGCCGTGTTGGGCTGATGTTCCTCCGTCGCGCCAGGGTCGGGAATCGTAAAGTGGAAGACGCTGCCCGCGCCTTGGCGCCCCTCGACCCAGATCCTGCCGCCGTGGTGCTCGACGATCTTCTGGCAGATCGCGAGGCCGATGCCAGTGCCCTCCTTGGCGGCGCCGAGGCGAGCGAACGGTTGGAAGATGCGCTCGGCGTGGCGCGGGTCAATCCCGATGCCGTTGTCGCGCACCGAGAAGCGCCACTCGCCGGGGAAGAGGCTCGCGCCCACGTGGACCTGGGGGGCGTCGTCGTCGCTGAACTTGAGCGCGTTCGACAACAGGTTCTGGAACACCTGGAAGAGCTGCTTGGGGTCGCCGTTCACGGTCGGGAGCGGATCGGACGTGAGGCATGCGCCCTTCTCGGCGATTGCCGCCGCCAGGTTGTCGCGCGCCCGATCGAGCAGCTCGTCGGCCGGCACGAGCTCGGGCTGTAGTTCGCCGTGCCCCACGCGCGAGTACTCGAGCAGGTCGCGGATTAGCGTGCGCATGCGGTCGGTGCCGGCCAGGATGCTGTCGAGGAAGGTCTTGCCGCTGTCGTCGAGGCGATCGCGGTAGTCGCGGTCGAGCAGCCCGGCGAAGACCGTGACCGTCTGGAGCGGCTCCTTCAGGTCGTGCGAGGTGACGGCGGCGAACTGGTCGAGCTCCGCGTTCGAGCGCTCGAGCTCGGCGGTGCGAGCCGCCACCTCGTCGCGGCTGTGCTCGAGCGAGGTCGCCATGGTGTTGAAGGCGCGGCCGAGGTCACCGAGCTCGTCGCTGCGCTGGTCGGGAGCGCGGGCGCTGAGGTCGCCGTGCGCCACGCGCTCGGCTCCCGCAGCCACCTCGCGCACCGGCTTGACCACCGCGCGGGAGAGATAGATCGCGAGCACGAGCACAGCGCTGAGCCCGAAGACGAGACCGCCGATCCCGATCCAGATGGCGACGTTAGCCCGGCTGCTCGCCTGGCTCGTGCGCTTGTTCGCCAGGGCGCGCTCGCTGTTGAAGAGCTGCTGGAACTGGGACCTGATGGCGTCGATGCGCTGTGGTCCGGTGCCGTTCACGATCACCGATCTCGCGACGTCGATGCGGTCGCGCGCGAGCGAGATCATCGGGATCGAATAGAGGTTCACGTAATCGTCGATGGACCCCCTTATGCCGCCGACGGTGTCGCTGGCGATCGGGTTGTCCCGCACGAGCGAGGCGAGTGCGCGACCCTGGGCGGGGTATGCCTGACGGGCCTCCGTGTAGGGCTGCAGGAAGACGGGCCTGGCGCCGCTCGCCACGTAGCCGCGGACGCCGGTCTCGAGGTCGATCGCGAGCTTCTCCAGCTTGTTCCCGGCGGAGATCGCCTCCTGGGCGCGGATAGCGCGCTTGGCCGAGTCGCGCTGCTCCCGGATCGCGAAGACCAGGAGAACGAACACAGCGCCAATCAGCAGCGCAAACGCGCCGCTCGCTAGAACCATCCTGGTAGTGATGCTTCTTCTCAACTGATCCCCCGGCTGCCAGGCCGGTCGCCCCGGTGTGGAGGGGCGGCCCTCGACGGGGCGCGAGTCCCGTACTCGATCCGATGATAGATGCGGTTCGGTTTGGCGGCAAATGCCTTTTCGCCCTCACCGAGGCGCGCTCAGATGGGGCGACCCGACCCGCCGCGAGCGATGATGGGCCCCCTGGGACTCGAACCCAGCCCGCCGGATTAAAAGTCCGGTGCTCTACCTGATGAGCTAGAGGCCCTGCCGCTTGGATGCTATGTCAGGCGGCGAGACTTACGGCTGGGTGCAGGCCTGGATCTTGGTCACGTCGCCGTGTGCTTTCTGCACGCAGCTCAGTTGTTTCGTTGCCTTGTTGAGCTGGTCGCTGGCCGCCTTTGGCACCACCGGCACGTTCGGCACCTTCACTGCGGGGTGCTTTGTGGTGTGGACTGCGGGGGTCGAGACGATCGTGGTCGGAGCTGTGCTGCTCAGGGTCAGCTCGTCGGCTGCCTTGCCGCCGCGGGCGGCGAAGGCTGCTTCGAGCTGCTTTCGCTGTGTTGCCGAGATGGCTGGGGTGTCGGTTGGCTTCAGCTCTTGGACGCTGCTGATGCGCTGGCTGCCGATCGCGCCATCGTCGAAGTCGAGCTCCAGGGCTGCCGGTCCGCGCTTCGACTGGATCAGCATCTCGACGACGTAGTACGTGCGCTCGTCGGCCGTGTTCCGGCTGTTCGCGCCGCGCTCGTGGCCGGCGATGATCTTGGCGCTCGACACCGGGCCGAAGTACGCGCGCACGCCGGCCACGTGGCCTGCTGCGCCGTCGGCGGCCAGGCTCGGTTGGTTGTGCACCAGCGCCGTGGCGAACTTCGCGGCCCCGGCCTGCCCGCCCTTCGCGTCCTTGCCGTTGAGCCAGGAGATCGCTACCAGCAGCGCGACCCCGAGGACCGCTGTGCCGGTCAGGATCAGAAACAGCCTGCCCCTGTGGTTGTGGATCCCCGATCGCAGCAGCCCGATCTCGGGCACCGCCGCGCCGAGCACCCCTCCGCCGGGGCTCCGGGGCGTCTCGGCCAGGGTCGCGTCCGAATACACGATCCTCTCGTCATTCCTTCCGAACATCCGAAGCTCCTTGTGGTCGAGGCCGCGGCGCGCACCGGCCCGGAGGGTTCTTGATGCCCAAAAGGTCTCGCAGCCGTACCTATTAGCCCATAGGGGCAGGCCCGCGTCCCGAACTTCGGTTTTCCGCGCCGCGACTTCGGTCAGTGCCGGAAGTGCCGGCGTGAGGTGAAGACCATCGGCACGCCGGCCCTCTCGCACGCCTCGATCACCTCGACGTCGCGCGACGAGCCGCCGGGCTGGATGATCGCTCTGACGCCCGCGGCGATCGCGGCCGCCGGGCCGTCGGCGAATGGGAAGAACGCGTCGGACGCCATCACGGCGCCCTCGATCGGCGACTGCGCCTTCTCCACCGCGATCCGGACCGAGTCCACGCGGCTCATCTGGCCCGCGCCGATGCCAAGCGTGGCGAGCCCCTTCGTCAGCACGATCGCGTTCGAGCGTACGTGCTTGCACACGCGCCATGCGAATAGCAGTTCTCCCCACTGCTCTTCGGTGGGGCGGCAGTCCGTGGAGACGGACATCTCCTCCCGCAGCTCCGACTCGCTGTCGCGGTCCTGCACCAGGATCCCTCCGCGGACACGCTTCACGTCGTGGTCGCCGAGCGGCACGCGACGGCGCTCCTGGTTGTCGAGGATGCGGATGTTGGGCTTCTGCGTGAGGATCTCGAGCGCGTCCTCGTCGTAGCCGGGCGCGAACACGAGTTCCACGAAGATCTCGCTCAGCTTCTGCGCCAGCGCGGCGTCGACGCGCCGGTTGAAGCAGAAGACGCCGCCGTACGCGCTCATCGGGTCGCACTCGAGCGCCTTCTCGTACGCCTCGAGGGGGTTCGTCCCGACGGCGGCGCCGCACGGGTTGTTGTGCTTGAGGATCGCCGCGGCCGGCACCTCGAACTCCTCAAGGAGCTTCCGCCCCGAGTCGAGGTCGAGGAGGTTGTTGAAGGACAGCTCCTTGCCGTGGAGCTTCGAGACCATCGAAAGGAGGTCGGTGCGCGCCCCGGCCTGCATGTAGTAGGCGGCGCGCTGATGTGGATTCTCGCCGTAGGTGAGATCGAGCACCTTCTCGTACGCGCGCACGTAGAGGCCCGGGAACGACTCCTCCTTCTCGGAGAACCAGCGCGAGATCGCGGCGTCGTAGCGCGCGGTGTAGCCGAACGCCTCCATCGCGAGCGCCTCGCGCGTGGGCTCGGACAGACGGCCGTCGGCGCGACGCAGCTCGTCTAGCACGGCGTCGTAGCTCTCCGGCCGCACCACCACGGCCGAGAACGGGAAGTTCTTCGCCGCCGCGCGGATGAGCGTCGGCCCGCCGATGTCGATGTTCTCGATCACCTCGTGGTCCTCCACGCCGCGCTGGTTCGACACGCGCTCGAACGGATAGAGGTTCACGCACACGAGGTCGATTGGCTCGATGGAGTGCTCGCCGAGCGTGCTCATGTGGCCGGGGTTGGAGCGCACCGCGAGCAGGCCGGCGTAGATCCGCGGGTTGAGCGTCTTCACACGGCCGTCGAGGATCTCTGGAAAGCCGGTGTAGTCCTCTACCGAGCGAGTCTCGATACCCGCCTCGCCGAGCTCGCGGGCGGTGCCGCCGGTGGACAGGATCTCCACGCCGAGCTCCTTCAGCCCGCGCGCGAAGTCCACCAGCCCGCGCTTGTCGGACACCGAGAGCAGCGCGCGCCGGATCCGCACCTCGCCGGCCTCGATGATTTCTGTGGAAGTTGACTCGGTGGCTTCAGACATCAGCTCGTTCCTCGATCAAGACCCGGCGCGGATTCTCTGGGTCGACCCTTACCGCCCCGCTCGCGAGTAGCCTGATCGCACGCGGAAGCAGCTCGTGCTCGATCGCGTGAACGGACTCCTCGATCGCCTCAAGCTCCGCAGAATACGGAAGCTCGAACGCCTGTTGCAGGATGATCGGTCCGCTGTCCACCCCCTCGTCGACGAAGTGGACCGTCACGCCCATCACGCGTACGCCGTAATCCATGGCCTGCTCGATGGCCCGGATGCCCCGAAACGCCGGAAGCAGCGACGGATGCACGTTGACAATCCGCCCCTGGAAGCGGCGGATGAACTCCGGACTGAGGATCTCCATGAAGCCGGCGAGCACCACCAGATCCACCTGATGCTGGTCGAGCCAGTCGC
>Ga0136846_1243816_pt1 | contig 10521 bp, 13 predicted proteins | sample HopSoiMetagenom2_FD_96841 | JGI IMG/M metagenome (GOLD analysis project Ga0136846, IMG submission 96841) | Grasslands soil microbial communities from Hopland, California, USA - 2 Assembly 2016 (version 4) | ecosystem: Environmental > Terrestrial > Soil > Grasslands | place: USA: Hopland... | reverse complement strand
TTCCCATGCTGCCGCCGATCTGAGGCAGCGCTCCCTTACGTTCGCTAGAGTCGTCGCTTCAGCTTCTTGCCGGCATTGAGTGGCCTGCTCGATGTAGAGTTCCAGTGTAGACATGACACTCCTCATGGCGGGAGCACGATGAGTCTCTCAGTCGCGAACGCCTGAACAAGTGCGCGATTCGCTCACATTATCATAAGTTAAACCGTTTGTGCGCGGACGCGAGTAACCTGAGTTGCCCTCGGATTTCCACTTTCGACCCAAAGTCGACATTAGCTCTGCACAGATTAAGGCGCCTCAGTTCCACTCTGCAAAAGCCCCGTATTGAGCAGCTTCTTAGCTGACGCATGTGAGGAGGACGCCGGAGAGCGCCTGATGGAAGAAACGGGTGAATCTCGCACGTTGCAAGGCGCCGCAGGAGGTGCTCTGGAATCAATAGAACAACGATTAACGGCTTCGCGAACGAGCCGCCAATCTGGATTGGTCGCGGATCTTGAACGCATCGGCAAAATCCGGAAGGCTTTGGAGCCATCCACATTTATGTTCATTGCGGCATCTAGCTTAGGTAAATCGGTTAGCGCTTGGTGGTGTGATAGATGTCGCGGAACCGGTTCCCTCGGAGCACACGATGCACGACCAGATGCGCGCCATTGAAGCGGACTTTAGGGCGCTAGCAGAGACATTGGGCGCGCTCATCACGCTACACGATGATGACCCAACAATGGTCACTGAAGTAGGCCGCCTGCGCGGGGCGCAGAATAGCGCCACACGCGGTGCGGAGTTGGTTCGGGCTCAGTTTGAACGAGAGGCGTAAACGTCCGGTCCGGCCCATTCCGGGCATTCACAGGTAATTGCGCTAGACTGTTAGGTCTCCGCTAGGCCTAATCTCCGATTTGCTCGGCACGCTGGCGATTAACGCCGCGCCCCATGGCTCGTGTCGAACGAAGAGGCGTCCGCCAAGCTCCCCCAGGCGCGCCCGCATGCCGGCCAAACCCACCCCCACCGGCGTCGCTTCAGGCATGCCGACACCGTTATCTACAATGACAGCGTGAACCAGGGATCTCCGGAAGAGCAGCCGCACGTCGACGCTCGTGGCGTGAGCATGATGATGCACGTTTGAGAGCGCCTCTTGAACTGTCCGGTAAAGCGCTGTCTCCGCAGCAGGCCAGATGGGCGTTACGTCGCCTTGAACATTGAACGAAGCCGAAAGCCTGGCCCGCCGCCCAAAGCCTGCCACAAGCTCTTCCAGTGCAACACGAAGACCCAGTTTTTCCAACATAGGGGGGTGCGATATGTAGGAAATCGCCCGTATCTCTGCATGCACGTCGCTGAGCAGCGTTTCCATTTGTTCGATAGCCTGCAAGACCTCCTTCGAAGTTTCCTGTCTAAGCTGGCCAAGGGTCAAAGAGATGCCGACAAGGAGCTGTTGGGTTGAGTCATGGAGTTCGCGCGCGAACCGCCGTCGCTCACCAGCCTCTGTTTCGAGCACTGACTGGCTGAAACCTTCCCTCAGGCGGCGTAGCTGCATCAGTTCAGAGATGTCGTACCGAGTGATGGTTGCCAGTTTTCGACCATCAATGGACAGCTGGTTGATCCGCACATGAAACGTGTGCCCTTCCCAGCGGTCGTTCCCATCGTAGAAGTACTCGAACGACTGACGAGTTCCGGCTTGTAGCTCTGCAATGCCATCGATGGCTGGCCGAGCCGCATTGTGCCCTTCGCTCGCCCGTTCGCGACAAAAGGCAGCGTAGTCCGTGCCAGGGCGAAGTGCCTCATAGCCATATACGGAGGCGGTCTTCGTCCAAGCGGGGTTCACCGCAAGAATGATCCATTCCTCGTCCACCAACGCGATCTGTTCCGGCAAGGCATCGATTAACCTTTGGAACATTCCGACGAAGCCAGGGCGCGTCGAAGTAGATCGACCGGCACTCGAACTCACCGACTCAGGATCAGAGCTGACTCGTTTTTCCAACTCGGCTCCTGCGGGTGTAGGTTCGGTTATAAATGAAATGATAACATGGATCACGTTTGACGGTGAGTCTGCCGACAAGCGGGTCATGTTCAGCGCAGATTGTTCGCGCGGAGAGAGAGCAGATCGTTGGCCGCGGGGAGCTTTCCAGACATTGCCGCCGCTGTCTTAGGGTCTGCTTCCGACGCATTCTTTCGATAAAGCGTTTGCTTTCGACCAACTGTTTCGTGGAGACCCAGGCCGCGTGCGAACCATCGCTAAGGAGAATGTGTATTTGCCGCCAATAGAATGCTAATGTTCTGACCGCTCGTTGGGTTAGGAAATTGCGCAGTGGCGGACGCCGAAGGCCCTTTGTTCGAGCTTCACATTGCAGCAGGGAAGCACATTTGCTCTGCGGAGGCGAAGCTGGACGTACTCTCGAGCAGTCCTGATCCCCAGATCGCTCATCTCGCTAGCGAGCTTCGAAAGGTTCTAGGAGAAGTTCGCCGGGCGCTTCGCTAACGCAGCGCCCTTTGTCCGCGGCCTCTCAGGCTCAGGTGCGATCTTCGCTGTGCCCACCGGCTCGTCGCCTTGCTTCCAGTTCACCGCGAACAACTATGATCAGTGCTTCAAGCTCGGCGGCTATTTGGCGCAGCGCGTCTGCGGCCTGCGTGTCTGTGGCTGTATCTGCCAACTCGCGGCAACGATCCACTAGCGCTCGCAAACTCTTTTCTGAAACGATGTTGGACACTGTACATCCTAGCGATCACCAAAAGTAGCGGCCCGGTCCCCAACAACGAGTTGAAGATCGAGCCGCTTCCGCCGTTGGGCAACGGAACGTCGCGATATAGCCGGGGTTAGTTAGTAGAGCTTGCTCGTTCGCGACAGGGCGCTTTCAGTTCGCGACAATGACTCGCGAGTGCCAGCATGAAAGTGCCCATTTTGAGCCATTCTCAATCATTCACGTCGGGCTCGCTCAGGACCTGACGGGCCTCTACTCTGTCGACTCCTAGAACTCGAAACGGCGTTGGCTGATCGGTCGTTTAAGTTCGTCAATCGTCCCAACAGGAACTAGCGTCCGAATGTCAGCTTCCCCCAAAGCGGACGCTAGGTGTTGCCAGACTTTCCTACTCGCCGGCTGCCCCATCCGCGGACTTAAGATTCGTTGCAGCCATCTTGCCGCGACGATCTTCCTGCAATTCGTATGATACCCGCTGGTTTTCGCGCAGCGTGCTCATTCCGGATTGTTCAACTGCACTGATGTGGACGAAGGCGTCGCCGCCCCCACCTTCAGGTGCGATGAATCCGTATCCTTTCTGTTCATTGAAGAATTTCACGGTTCCGATCGGCATGGTCTCTTCCTTCCGTTGACGGGTCAGACAATGAACTACTTCCCGGTATTAGCGAAACAGAAAGCACAGGTGCCGGGAAGCGCCAGACAATCAGGTTGCAACAATAGCGGTGGCTCTATGCGACAGCGACGGCCGAAAGGTGAGTCCTGTGCCGCTGACCAGTCATTGCTGAGAAGCGGCCGCCGTGAAAACTGGGTTTGAGGAGGAGATTAGACTGCTCGTCAATTAACGCGCCGACGTTAGGAATGCGTCTTTTTCCAGCCCGGCCGCTCCGGTCGGACCGGGCCTTCGCCTTTCACTTCTTCGCCGGAGCTTCCACCTTCATCGTCTTGCGAGTCTTCTGCCAACCGGCCGCGTTCGGTCAAGGCAATGAAGTACCTTGGGCTAAAGTCCGCCTCCATGGAAATCATTGGCGGTCATCCGATAACGGCCGGGCGTCAGGGGCAACTGGCCGCCCGGCCGGAGACGCGCTTCCCTCACCTGATAGAGCGAAGAGAGCGGCCTCGGCGGCTGGCTAACGGCGAAGATGCTGGTGACGAAGGTATATTGTTGTTCTTTCGGGCGAGTGTCGTGAAGTGTAAAAGTGCTGTCGCCATCGATGTCCCTCGGCGCCTGCGATCTGTGCATTGTGAGATGGTGAGCAATGAACAACAGATCGCCGACATCGAAGCACTTGCACGAATGGCCGCACGACTGGCGGGCCGGGACCCGGATGAGCATGTGCAAGTGAAGCTCGGCGACGTCATCGCCTTTAACGGCCCCGTTTGGCGATACCCGGATTTTCTAGCTCGCGCAGCGTCGGCTTACCGTGCTTTGGACGGAATGTTGATGCTACCGGAATAACGCTCCCGCGAAGGTCCGTTCTCCACGCAAAGCTGCGAACGGCCCGGGGGAGGCAAGATCCCCGAGCCGCCACCAACAATAAACGTCAAGAGAACCCAGAAAGTCGAGAGTAACCGTGGTCGGCGGTTCGGGCTAACGCGCGACCGCGCGGCCTCCGCAGTTGCAGGGAAAATCCGGGCGGCGTGCTGCGGATCTCAGGACTACTCCCGATGGCGACCGCACGCGTGCTGACTAAGGGTTCTTCCTCATCTCAGCGAGGGCTCCCTCATGATCGTTCCACGCGCGGCTTCGTTTCTGCTCCCCCTGCTGCTTGCGTGCGCCACGACGTCGCGGGCGGCAGAACTGCCCGACCAAGCCAATCTCACACCGTCCCCAGCACCGGCCGACCAGCCGGCGTCCACCAAGAAGAAGTGGGAATTCGCGACGATCGGCTATGCCTGGTTCGCTGGTGCGTGGGGGAAGACCGATGTCATCGGCCCAGTCGAGCCGGTCGATCTCGACCTGCCGTTCGGCAAGGTCCTCAAGGCCTTCAAGTTCGCGTTCATGGGTGCTGCCGAGGCGAAGCACGACCGCCTCATCATCCTCGGGGACCTCACCTTCATCCACCTCGACGCGCACAAAGGCATAGGCATCCGCGATCCCAGCTTCCTCAAGGCCGAGCTCGACTCCCGAACCGCTGAAATCACTGTGTTAGGGGGCTACCGGGTGGTCGACACCAAGTCCGTGGCGGTGGACCTACTCGCCGGTAGCCGACTGAATTTCTTCAAGACAACGCTGCAGCTGGAAGGCCCCACGCGGGAAGCCAGCGGCGATGTCACGAAGTCGTGGTTCGACCCGATCATCGCGGGACGCATCGCAGCTGAGGTTCACGGCAAGTGGAGCGTCGCACTCTATGGCGATGTCGGCGGCATCGTTACCGGATCCGACATCACTTGGCAGATCGTCCCGACCATCAATTACCAGCTCAACCATAAGATGACGGTCGGTGCTGGCTGGCGTTATTACAAGGTGAAGTACGACAACGGCGACTTCCTTTACAACGTTCATCAGAGCGGGCCGCTAATCACGTTTCGAACCGTTCTTTGAGGGTCGTGCGCCAGAGAACTCCAATGTCCTGGCCGCTGATGCCACCGACGATGCCGATCGGGGCGGGGGTTTCCATCTCGATCGCCATTTCCTTTGTGCTTTGCTGCTCTGCATGCACCAAGGGCAATGCTCCCGTCTCACGGCAGGAGGCGCAATCTTGGACTCAGCAGTCTCGGTATCTAACTGACCAGACGATGCCGAACGGCCCCTCGTTAATACCGCCGCCGCCGCCCCCTGGATCAGTGGAGATGGCGCGCGACCAGGCGGTCAGGCGCGCCGCGCTCTTGCTCCACGGCACCCCGCGATACGCTCTCGCCACGGCCGATGCCAACCGCACCCAGGATGCGACAAATCGCGCGTTCCAATGTGCGTTGGGGGTGGACATAGGATCAGAGCGGACGCCGGTTTTGTACAAGCTCCTGGCGAAGATGAGGATCGATGTCCGAGCATCGGCTTATCCTGGGAAATCGCGCTACAAACGGGCGCGGCCCTGGGTCGCAAACAAGGCTGAAGTCTGCGCCGCGAGCGAAGAGATGATGCGCGACGACGGCTCATATCCATCAGCGAGGGGCGCCGTAGGGTGGGCCTACGCGCTCGTGCTTTCGGAGCTCAATCCGGTGCGCCGCAGCATGATCCTGCAACGCGGCTGGGAATTCGGTCAAAGCCGCATCATCTGCGATGCGGAATGGCAGAGCGACGTCGATGCAGGCCGTATAGTGGCCGCGGCGGTGGTCCGTCGGCTGCAGAAAACCCCTCAGTTCCAGACAGATCTTTCGGCAGCTCGAAAAGAGGTCACGAAATCCATCAGCGCCGGTCGGCCGCCGCAGACAAACTGCGAATGACGTGCGGATGCCACGCACGGACCGCTCGCGGCTACTCCGGACTTCTTCCGATGGCACGCCTCTGCTGTCTTGATACTGAGACGCCTCGCAGCGTTCGGAGGCCGTAATGATCCGGAAATTCGCCGCGGAGCTGATCGGCACTTTCTGGCTCGTCCTGGGAGGGTGCGGAAGCGCCGTCATAACCGCCAATTTTCCGGGGGTGGGGATTGGCATTGTCGGCGTAGCGATCGCCTTCGGTTTGACTGTGCTGACGATGGCCTATGCCATTGGCCACATCTCAGGCTGTCATCTAAACCCAGCCGTGACGATAGGTCTGTGGGCTGGCAATCGGTTTCAGGGCCGAGAGGTGCTGCCGTATTGGGTCGCCCAAGTCACCGGGGGTGTCGCGGCTGCCTTTGCCGTGTTGTTCATCGCGTCAGGTGCTCCCGGGTACGACCTCGCCGCTAATGGGCTTGCCCAGAACGGCTTTGGCGAGGGTTCGCCGGGACATTATTCGCTCGCCACCGCATTCGTGACAGAGGTCATTCTCACGGCGGGTTTTCTGCTCGTTATCCTTGGCTCTACCGACACTCGCGCGCCGAGCGGATTTGCGCCGATCGCAATCGGGCTGGCATTGACCCTCATCCACCTCATCAGCATCCCCGTTACAAACACGTCGGTGAACCCGGCACGGAGCACGGGCCCGGCGCTGTTGGTCGGTGGATTGGCCTTGCAGCAGCTATGGATGTTCTGGGTGGCTCCGCTGGTTGGCGGATTAATCGGCGGTGTCATGTATCGGATATTATTCGCGGATAGCGCGATCCGACCGGACATCGCCGGCGACGAGGCTGCTCACGAGGGTTGAGCCGACGCGGCAGGCTCGGGCCGGTTCGCTTGAGCATTCATCCTGCGAAGACGGTCTCGCGCGTACCGGGCCCACCTGACCTTAGGCTCGCAGGCGTGACGATGACGATGCTTCCCGGCCTCAGCACCGTGTGAACCGCATGCCTGAAATTGGTGGGAGCATCGAAATGCTCCTTTTCGTTCGGTTGCGTTTGCGTGCCCTTTCCGGTCTCGGAAAAATGCAGCTTGATCCAATGCTGCCCTGTCTTATCCCAGGATTCGAGGACGTAAGCTTCAGCACCTGCGACGTTGCCGTGAACGTAGACTGGCGCAGAGCCGATCTTCACGCCGCCTTTCATGACGATGGCCTGATGATCGGCTTTGCTGACGACCACGGAAACGATCGCGTCTCCGTTCAAATCCGGGCCGGTGTCGGGGTGCCACTCATATTTGGCACTGGCGATCGAGCCGCGGCTGCGCGCGGTCTCTACCTCAATGTCTGGTGCAGAAGCATCATGCGGAAAATCGGGGTGGCTAGTAATAACTACTGTCATGCCGACGCCAGTTTCCCCGAACAACAGTTTCGAAAATTGGAGAGGCAGGCGCACACATCCGTGCGAGGCGGGATATCCGGGCAGATTTCCCGCGTGAAGTGCAATTCCCCGCCACGTCAGCCGCTGCATGTTCGGCATCGGCGCGTTATTGTAGGTCTTGGAGAAGTGCTTCTCATTCTTCTGCAAAATGGTGAACACGCCGGTCGGTGTCTCGTGGCCGGTTTTGCCTGATGAAATCGTCGAAGCGGCGACCGGTATGCCGTTGCGAAAGAGCAGCAGCCTCTGGGTGTGAAGATTGACAACGACAAGCGCGGGACCGCTTTGAGAGCGCTCCGGTTGCCAGAGAAATTGTCCCGGCTTCAGTTCTTTGGCGGCGGTTAGAAGCGGGCGCCCGTTGAGTTTGAGCTGCTCTGCGCCGGCGCTGCCTGATAGCAGCAGCGCGGCGACGATAGGTGCCAGTGGTTTGTGGTTCATCGCCAATGACTCTTCGAGATTGGCGCTGAAGTCAGTCGGTGAAATCACCGAGGTGCGGCGCGGGTTTGAAGCGGCCATTCGCGCCGAATCTTGGGGAAATACCTGATTGGCTTGCACTGCCGGTGAGCGCAGCCTTCGCGGCTGCGAACGGAGGATCCTGTGCACAATCTTGAAATGAAACCAATATGCCGCGCACCATCCGCTGGAATCGAAGCCGACCGCTTTGCGCAACGATGCGCTAGTTTGACGAGGCATGCGGGGCTGGCTTTTCTGGCGGTTATCGCTGGTTGGCCGTCGACGAGCGCCGCGCAGATGTCTGCTCCATCGATTGTGTCCGCCTTGCCCGACGTCCGGACCATCAGCTCAGCAAATGCGGCGGGTGTACTTCAATATTGCCTGCACCATGGTCTCGTCAGCAGCGCGGCTACGGACCGCGTGCTGACGCCCATGATCGCGAGTCACCAGGTCACATCATCCCCACTTTATTCGGCAGGCCAGAAAGGCCAAATTATCAGCGCCGGCAAAACGTTCTCACTTGGTCACGCGAGCCCTTATCTGAGGTCGCACGGCTGCAGCCTGGTGTTCAAGCAGGCCTCACATTTCAAATAGGCTGAACCTTGCGGCGTTAGCCTGCGTCTTGGGCCAGGTGTCCCGATGGAAGTCGGCGATGGGGAGATGGAGCGGAAAGCAATGACCTCATCTCGCACACGACCACATGCGCAAACAATCCTCGCTGGGTTGCTGGCAATTGCGATGATGACACCGGCAGGTGGACACGAGTTGACGTCCGATCGCATCTCGGAGGGCGACGACAGCATAATGTTGGAATCGGGCGAGGAAGACCTACTGTTCATGAACCAAGGCGCCCTATTCCGCCCTCCTGACCATTACCAACGAGCGGACGGTGGCTATCTGCTGAAGTTCGAGACGGACACCTGCGGTTTACCGCACCTTCGGGCAGATCGAAGTTTGGCACGCAGGCAAAGCGCGTTTTCAGACGATACAGATGCAATCGAGGACGATCCATTCGTGGAGGCGCTGATATTCATTGGGCGCTCCCTTTCCGCGCATCCTGAACTCGCAGTAGTCAATGACGCGGTAGACAGATCGTGTGACGACGTTGTTCCGTTGGACGAAGAGCCGGCGCCCGAAGATCTCACGAGTTGGACGTCAACCGAATTCAGCCCGTTGAGGCGGATCCGTCAGGTGGTTGCCAGCTGTTTCGACAGTAGGACGACTAACTCGCCCTTGCCGTTTGGAAAGTCCCTTTGCTCACCACCAATGATGACGTGAGGTGGACTTAGCCCGTTGGTCAGAAGCTCCCCGCGAAGACGCGTCGCCCGATTCTCCTCAAGGCGTTGCATGACGGAGCTCGGGAAGTGCGCGGGCAATACGATGTGAACCACGAGCATCGGATTTGCTTTCGCGACTTGGACGATTTCGCGAACCCTGGTTTCCGTGATTGCACTCGGGGCCACGGAATTCGGCGCAAAACTTCGGTCGCTGAGCTCGAAGCTGAGCGTCCTTTGTTTGTTCGACTTCGCCCAAGCCGCCATGGCTCCGCCTACATGGGCAGGGTCGATTAGCATTAACTGTCCATCGATCGCGACCAGCCGCTCGTCACTCGAGCTGGGGCTATGCAGTACTTTCTTCTCTCTGACTGATGCGATGTAACTCCTCACAGCGAGGATGGGTACGGAGAGAGCCATCACGATGATCAACGCCAGGATCCAGCGGACCTTGCGTTCCAGTTGTAGGTTGGCGGACATAGCGGCCGTTCATCTGGTGATTGTCGACACGCTAAGCGAACTCTACCCCCGAGGTCGGCCCTGCCATCAGGATTTCACCTGATCAGCGCGGCTTCGCTACCATCATCAAAGTTGGCTTGCCCACCAACAGCCGACAACGGGGTGTCGTGTTCCGCTGCATCATGTTAGCTGCCAAACTGCGAGAACTCGCGCAACTTGCCTAGTTTTGAAGATGCGCCGAACTCGTCAACACCCGCACCGTCACCTTGCGAGCTCCCGCGTTGGCGGCGGTGTCAGCCGGCTCGACAGGAATCTTCATCTCACCCATCGCAGAGGCCGAAAGCACCCGGGCGGGCAGCAAGTGTCCGGTCTGTTTCAAATAATTGATGACGGCCTGAGCTCGCCGATTGCTGAGCTTCTCGTTCGTGGCGGCATTCCCTCGAGGATCGGCATAGCCAAGAACGGAGACCACATAACCCTTGTGGGTCTTCGCCTGGTGCGCCAGGCCCACCAGTCTCTCCTTGTCGGAATTTGAGATTACCGCACTGCCAGTCTTAAAATAGACATTTTCCTCGGCGCGGATGTCCCACTCGCCCATCTTCGAATAGGCAGAGCGAAGCTCGGCTTCGCGACGCGCCGTCTCCTGAACTCCGGCACTGATCTGGACCGCCGTTTTGTAGTCGCTTGCCTTATACTCGACTTTGTTCGCAACCACCGTTCCGGACGAATTGTCACCTTCGATGATCACGGGCAGGCCAGGCAGCAAAGCCGCGTGTGAAACGGTCTCTTTCTGGCCCCCAAAGACGCCCGAGACCGAACGAATGTTGGTGTGCGCAGGAAGGATGATCGTTTGAT
>Ga0136846_1237550_pt1 | contig 10521 bp, 10 predicted proteins | sample HopSoiMetagenom2_FD_96841 | JGI IMG/M metagenome (GOLD analysis project Ga0136846, IMG submission 96841) | Grasslands soil microbial communities from Hopland, California, USA - 2 Assembly 2016 (version 4) | ecosystem: Environmental > Terrestrial > Soil > Grasslands | place: USA: Hopland... | reverse complement strand
TGGCGATGAGCAAGAGCGTTGCGCCCGCTACCGCGGCGCGCTTCCAGAGCGGCAACGAGAACTGAAACCAGAGCAGCAGGAAGCTCATGGCGATGGCGAGCGCCAGCGTGGCTGCCAGCCAGCGCACATCGCCGCGCGACAGCTCGACGTGGTGCTTGCGCTGCTCGGCGCGCGTGATCTCCGGCGCCGGCGGATATCCCCACTCGGGCCCCTTCAGCCAGACGCGCAGCTTGTCCAGCCCGCGCATCTCGCGCGTGCGCCGCGCCAGCGCCACGAAGTGCTGCACCTGCGCCCACATGGCGTCGAAGCTCTGGAGCGGCTTCACCAGCCCATAGACGGGCTGTTCGCGCTCCAGCTCGAAGGTGCCGAAGAGCCGGTCCCAGATGCAGAGCGTGGCGGCGTAGTTGCGGTCGAGGTAGCGCGGGTTGACGGCGTGGTGCACGCGGTGCTGCGAGGGCGTGTTGAAGAGCCACTCGAACCAGCCCAGCTTGCCGATCAGCTCGGTGTGGATCCAGAACTGGTAGAGGGTGCTGAGCGAGTCGACGATCAGGAAAGTGACCGGGGGGATGCCGAGCAGCGCCAGCGGCAGGTGGAGCGGCCAGATGGTCCACGCCGAGAAAACCGCCTGGCGCAGCGCCACCGCCAGGTTGTAGTCCTCGCTCTGGTGGTGCACCACGTGCACGGCCCAGAGGAAGTTCACCTCGTGGGAGAGCCGGTGCCACCAGTAGTAGACGAAGTCCACCGCGAAGAAGGCGATGATCCAGGGCCAGGGCGAGCCTTCGCGGAAGGTGAAGAGGCGGTGCTGGTAGAGCCAGACGTAGCCGGCGGTGAGCGCCGCCACCTGGAAGACCAGGAGGATTTGCTGCGTCATCCCACACGACAGGTCAGCGACTGCGTCGGCGAGCCGGTAGAGCTTCAGGCCTCGCCGCCGCGCCAGCCACATCTCCACGCCCATCAGCGCGAAGAAGAACGGGATGGCGAGCGCGATCAGGTTGGGCATCCTTACTCCGGCGAATCGTCTTCGAGGTCTTCGTCGTCGTCGGGCTCGGTCAGCGGCGCGGCGGCCACCTTGTCTGGCACCTTCTCCACCTTCTTCACCGACAACCTCCGGTCCTCCTCGCGGGCGGTGAGGCCGAGCTGCCCCTGGCCGTCCACCTCGAAGGTGACCATCACCCGGGCCTCGCCCGCCTTGGCAGGAGTCACCCCGCCGATCTCCCACCAGCCGTCGTTGCGCAGCGCCGCGGCGGTGCGGCCAGCGCCGCGCAGCACGTGCACGTAGAGGCGGCTCTCCTCGTCCCGGGCTGTGGTGAAGCTCTCGGTGGCGCTGGTGGGGATCTCGGTGCCCTGGGTGAAGAGCTGGGAGCTTGCGCCGCCGGGCTGCTCTACCGAGATGGCCTCGTCCAGCGAGGGGGGCCGCGTCTCCTTCTTGCACGCGGCGAGCACGAGCAACAAGGCCAGCCACTGCTTCATCGCTGCAGCGCCTCCGCGAGCGCCTCGCCCAGCAGCCGGAGCGCGTCGTCGATCTGCGTCTTGTTCACCACCATGGGCGGCGCGATGCGCAGCGCATTGCCGTAGAGGCCGCCCTTGCCGACCAGCAGGCCGCGCTTTTTGCTGGCTTCCATCAGCCGCGAGGTGCCCTGCGGATCCGGCTCCTTGGTGCCGCGATCCTTGACGAGCTCGATGGCCTGCATGAGGCCCATGCCGCGCACGTCGCCGATGCCCTGGAAACGCTCTTGGAGGCGGGTGAGCCCCTCGCGCAGCGCCTGGCCCATCATCTGGGTGTTGAAGAGGAGCTTCTCCTCCTCGATGACGGCCAGGGTGGCGCTGGCCGCCGCCATGCTGATGGGGCTGGCGCCGAAGGTGGAGATGTTGGCGAAGTTTCCCTTGTCGGCGACCTGCGACTTGGCCATGGTCAGGCCGATGGGCTGCCCGTTGGCCATGCCCTTGGCGCTGGTGAGGATGTCAGGCTCCACGCCGAACTGCTGCACGCCCCACCACTTGCCGCCGGTACGGCCCCAGGCGGTCTGCACCTCATCGGCGATGAAGAGGCCGCCGTGCTCGCGGGCGATGGGCACCGCGATCTCGAAGTATTCCTTGGGCGGGGTAATGAAGCCGCCCACGCCGAGGATGGGTTCGGCCATGAAGGCGGCGATCTCGCCGTCGGTGGTGGTTTCGATCAGCGATTTCAGATCCTTGGCGCAGGCGACGCCGCAGTCGGGGTACTTGAGACCGAAGTCGCAGCGATAGCAGTAGGGCGCGTGGGCGAAGCGGATGCCCGACACTTCGCTCTGGTTGCGGGGGCGGTAGTGCTGGTTGCCCATCATCGAGAGCGCCAGCGTGCCGCGGCCCGCGTAGTTGTGCCGCAGCACCACCAGCTCCTGCCGGCCGGTGGCCTCCTTGGCCAGGGTGACGGCGGTCTCGTTGGCCTCGGTGCCGGAGTTGGTGAAGAAGACCTTGGCGGGCTCCTTCATCGGCTTGAGCTGCACCAGTTTTTCGGCCAGTTCCAGCTGCGGAACGGTGGGGTAGAGGGTGGAGACGTGCACCAGCTTGCGCTGCTGGGTCACCGCGGCCTCGGTGACCCGAGGATGGCAGTGGCCGACGCTGACCGTAAGGATGCCGCCGAAGAAGTCGAGGTATTCGCGCCCGTCCACGTCCTTGATGAACATCCCTTTGGCCGACTCCAGGACGAGCGGCTCCTGGTAGTAGGTGCCCACGTTGGGGAAGAGCAGTTCTTTTTGTTGGCGGCGGAACCTGGCACTCCTGGTCTCGTCCATTCCGGCTCTCCGTCTCCGTCCGCGAGGCCCGGAGCTCGATGTGCGATCCACAGATACCACGGAGCGATGGGGGCGGACGTGGGAAGGAGAGCAGGCGCGGATGGCCTTGCGGGGGCGTGGTGAGTCGAGAAGCGAACTTGTCCCGGGACAAGCTCCAACAGCCGACGATTGGTCTGACCTCTGGCAGGGCTCGCCGTGAACTTGTCCCGGGACAAGCTGCCCTCAGCCAACGACTGGTCTGACCTCTGGCAGGGCTCGCTGTGAACGTCCCGGGACAAGCTGCCCTCACCCCCGGACTGGTCTGACCTCTGGCAGGGCCCGAACTTGTCCCGGGACAAGTTGCTCAGCCACGGACAGCGCTTGCCTACGAGCCGTCCGAACCGTTCACGGCGCAACCACAGCCGCCCCATCCCACCGGAAACACCCGGTCCCCCGCAGCAGTACCCCACAAACCCACCGGTCCACCGCGCGCGTCCGGTAGTCCAGCCGCCCCGCCAGGCACTCCGTCCGCGCCGGCTCGTCGAACATGCCGGCCTCATGCAGCTCGGTCATGGCGCGCGCGAAGAACAAATCCGTGATCCACGGAACCGCCTCGCGCGCCTGCACCCGCGGGAACGATCCCTCCTCCTCCAGGATGGCCCTCTCGGTGCGGGAGAGCCCGCTCGCAGGCTCGGGCAGCTCCTCCAGCAGCCGCCGCAACGCCGGTCCCATCTGCTGAGGCAAGCCCGACAGATCGAGCGAGGCAATTCCGCGCGGGTCAGGCGCCGCGATCGCCTCCCACGCCTTGCGCGCCTGCGCGCGATCGTACCTGCGCCGTTGCGCCAGCAGCGCCGCGAACTCCTTCTGCTGCGGCACGGGTTCCTGCGTCACCACAGCGCTGGCGTCGATCAACACCAGGTGATGGAGCAGCCCGAGCTGGCAGGTCAGGTCGGCCTCGAACCAGAGCACCGTCTCCTCCGCCGGCGTGCGCAGCGCCTCGTCCCAGGCTTCCAGCTGCGCGCGCACCTGGTCGGCCGCGCCGGCGCCGTTCTCGGCCAGCCACTCCGCGCGGGGCGCGCGGAACTCCGGCGTACCGGGAAGGCCGCGGACCGGCCCCTGGTCGAGCACGTCCGACCAGGCCGTCACCTCGCCGGGCAGGCCTGCGGCGCGCAGCACCGACAGCGCGTGATCTCCGTTGGCGACGTGCAGCACGTCAGGCCAGCGTCAGTCCGCGCTTGAGGAACCGGCCCGCGCCCTTGCGCCCCAGGAACTTGCCGTTTTCGACGATCACCACCCCGCGTGAGAGCACGTGCGTGGGCGCGCCCACCACCTCGCGGCCCTCGTACGGGTTGTAGTCCACCCGCATGTGGTGCGTCTTCGCCGAGAGCGTGTGGCGCTTGCCGGGATCCCACACCACCACGTCCGCATCCGCACCGGGCGCCAGCGTGCCCTTGCGGCCATACAGGCCGAAGAGCTTCGCGGGCGCGGCCGAGTTGAGCTGCACCCAGCGGTTGATCGAGATGCGCCCGCTGCGCACGCCCTCGAAGGTCAGGTAGAGCCGCGTCTCCACGCCGGGCGCGCCGTTGGGAATCTTGCTGAAGTCGCCCTCTCCCATCCGCTTCTCCTTCATGCAGAAGGGGCAGTGATCGGTGGACACGCATTGCAGATCGTCGAGCTGCAGTCCGCGCCACAAGGCCTGCTCGTTGCCGGGCGCGCGCAAGGGCGGGCTCATCACGTACTTGCTGCCCTCGAAGCCCGGCTCCTCGTAGTTGCGGTGATCGAGGAAGAGATACTGCGGGCAGGTCTCCGCGTACGCGCGAACGCCGCGATCGCGCGCCATCCGCACCTGCTCCAGCGCTTCCGCCGCGGAGAGATGCACGATGTAGATCGGCACCTTCGCCACCTCGGCCAGCGCGAGGACGCGGTGCGACGCCTCGCCCTCCAGCCGCGGCGGCCGCGTGAGCGCGTGCCACGCCGGCGCCGTCTCGCCGCGCGCCTTGGCCTCCTCGATGATGACGTCGATGACCGGCCCGTTCTCCGCGTGCATGCAGATCAGGCCGCCGTTCTCGCCGGTCTTGCGAAGCGCGCGGAAGATCTGCGCGTCGTCCACGTAGAAGACGCCGGGATACGCGGTGAAGAGCTTGAAGCTGGTGACGCCCTCGCGCTTGACCAGGTCGTCCATCTCCGCCAGCGACGACTTGTTCACCTCGCGGACGATCATGTGGAAGCCGTAGTCGACGACGGCCTTGCCCTCGGCCTTGGCGTGCCACTGCGCCAGTCCCTCCTTCAACGACCCGCCGCCCTGCGGCTGGATGGCGAAGTCCACCAGCGTGGTGGTACCGCCGAACGCGGCCGCGGTGGTGCCGGACTCGAAGTCGTCGGCGCTGTTGGTCCCGCCGAAGGGCATGTCGAGGTGCGTGTGCACGTCGATGCCGCCGGGGATCACGTACTTCCCGCGCGCGTCGATGCGGACGTCGGCGCCGGCGAAAGCCTTGCCCAGGTCCTTGCCGATCGCCTGGATCTTCTCGCCCTCGATCAGCAGATCCGCCTCGAAGGTGTCGGCGGGCGAGACCAAGGTGCCGTGCTCGATCAACGTCCGCATCAGGGCAGCTCCTTCACCAGGGAGCCATACGACTCGGGTCGGCGGTCCCGGTAGAACTGCCAGACCCTGCGGACCTCCTCGATCAGGTCGAGGTTCAGGTCGGCGACGATCAGCTCGTCGCGGTCCTCGCTGCCCTCGGCGAGGAAATTGCCTCGCGGGTCGACGAAGTAGCTGTGCCCGTAGAACTTGCCGATGTTCCAGGGCGCTTCCGTTCCGACGCGATTGATACAGCCCATGTAGTAGCCGTTGGCCACCGCGTGGGCGGGTTGCTCCAGCTTCCATAGATATTGCGAGAGGCCGGCCACCGTGGCGCTGGGGTTGTAGACGATCTCCGCGCCGTTCAGGCCCAGGAGCCGCGCGCCTTCGGGGAAGTGGCGGTCGTAGCAGATGTACACGCCGATCTTCGCGTACCTGGTCTGGAAGGTCGGGTAGCCCAGGTTGCCGGGCTTGAAGTAGTACTTTTCCCAGAAGCCCGCCGTCTGCGGGATGTGGTTCTTGCGGTACTTGCCGAGGTAGCTTCCGTCGGCGTCGATCACCGCCGCGGTGTTGTAATAAACCCCAGCCATTTCGCGCTCATAGACGGGGACCACCAGCACCATCCGGTGCTGCTGGGCAAACTTCTGCAGGCGCTCCACCGTGGGCCCCGGAACCGGCTCGGCCGCGTCGTACCAGTCGGGGGTCTGGGCCGGGCAGAAGTAGGGCCCGTTGAACATCTCTTGAAGACAGAGGATCTGCACTCCCCGCCGCGCTGCGTCTTCGAGAAAAGGAATGTGTTTCTCGAACATGGCCTCCTGGATCTCCTTCACCGAGCCGGTTGGGGTGGCGTTGGAGCACTGGATCAGCCCGGAGCGGACGATGCGCGGCATGGAAGCGCCTCCTGGATTCAGGGGTTCGTCGCGGCACGGTCGCGCCAAATGGCCTCCGCGGTCAACTCGACAGGGCGGGGCAAGCCCCTGTTGCCAACCGTCTTCGTTTGCGGGACAGTTTCAACCGCACTTCACTCGAAGGGCGCTCTCTTTCACTCGACGGACACCGGAGGGCCGCGATGGCCCGGAAAATCACCGCAACTGCGGCCAAGACATCCGTGCGCTCGGCAACGGACGCGCGCAACGACCTGATCGCGCGCGCGACGCGCAACACGGAAGGCGCCACCAAGCTTCGCTCGGATCCGCTGGCGGACGCCCAGGCGGCGCGGACCGTGGTCGGGGCCATCGACGGGCACGCGGCGGAGCTGGCGCGGCGCGGCCTCAACGGCGCCTATTGCGAGGCGGCGCTGCAGTTCGCGCAGGACATCGAGAGCCATTTGCAGGCGGTCCCCGCGGCCGCGGTGACGGCGCGCGGGCGCTCGCAGGACAGCGCGGATCTGCTGGCCGACGCTGCCAGCACGGCCCTGGCGGTTCGCGGCGCGGTGCTGCGCGTGACCCGCGGCGCCGAAGGCCGGCAGGTGGCGCGGGACTTCGGCCTGAGCGAACCGTTCTCGGCCCGCCAGCCCGCCCACGTGGCGCGCGCGCTGACGCGCATCCTCGCTGCGCTGGAGCAGCACCGCGACGTGCGCGCCGACCTCGGCGTGTTGCCGGAGGACGTGCAGACGATGCAGGACCTGGCGCGCGAGCTGGAGAAGTTGCCCGACGGACACGCCAAGAATGTGGACGAGCAGGAGCGGGTGCTGCTGGCCCAGGGCGCGCTGCGCGCCTTCTTCGACCTCTTCGCCGCCAAGGCGTCGCTGGCGCTGGCCGCCGATCCTGACGAGCGCGGCCGGCTCCTGGCGCTGATCCCCAGGGCGGACGAGCGCCGCCATCTGCGCCGCGAACCGACTCGCGCCTCCGGCTGATCGCTGCTGACCGAGCGCCTGTTCCGAAGGCCTTGAAAACCTCGCCGCGTCCGTGCGTAGGTGGCGGGCATGAACGAGGCCATGCTCAATACGTTGATCCCCATCATCGCCATCCTGGCGACCTTCGGGTTTCCGGTGGCGCTGGTCTTCGTGTGGAAGTGGTTCAAGCTGAAGGAGAAGGAGCTGCAGGTGGATTCGGAGGTCCGGCGCACCAGTGGCCAGGCCCTCGAGTCCCGGGTGCAGCGGCTGGAGTCCATCATCCTCGCTCTCGACTCCGACCTGCGGGCCAAGCTGAACGCCTCGCCGCCTGCCCGCACGGACCTCTTCGAGGCGCCTGCCACCCAGGAGGGCAGCCAGCCGGCGCTGCCCGACCCCAACAAGATCCGGTAGTGCCTACCTTGGCAGCATGAAGATCCGATTCGTCGCTCTGGCGCTGCTGCTGGTGCCGCTGGCGGCGCAGGCGCAGAACAGCAGCGAGGGGCGCGCCGACAAACCCCAGCGCGGCTCGTCGCCCACCCCCATGGACGCCAATCACGCCGCCGCGACGTCGCAGCGCGGGTCCCGCGGCAGCACCGCGGGCGGCTCGGAGCGCACCGGCGCCCCCGGCGGCGGGATCGAGAGCGGCGACGCGAACGGCATGGCGGGCGGCCGCACCGACGAAGGGCCGCGCGGAGGCACCGGCATCCCCGACGGCGCGCATCCGCAGAACGACAGGGCCCGGGCCCGCGCCAACTCGCAGGCTCGGCCACGCAACAGGAAGGGCACGCTAGCGCGGCCGGCGGACAGTCCCCCCGACGTCAACCTGAATCCGACGCCTATCGGATCCGGGGCGCCCAACATCCCGGTCGACCAGCAGCCGCAGCCCCAGGGCAGGTACTACCCGGCCGGCCCGCAGCATGGGCAGGCGGGCGGAGCGGCCAGCGGGACCGAAGACGCCGAGGGATCGGCAGGGCCCCGCGGACCGGCAGGGAAGGGCGCGGAAACCCAGCCCTCCAAGGAGCCGTCAGCGGGCGCCGGAAATCACAACGAGGAGCAAACTCCCCATTAGTCCTGCGACTGGTTTCGGGGACACCATACGGAAGATTACGTAAGGTGTCCCCGAAACTCTACGTCTCGTCGAGCATGTCGGCGAGCTTCTCCGGCTCCAGCACCACCTTGAACTCGCGGGCGCCGTGGGAGATGAGCTGCTTTTCCCAGCCGGCGAGGCGCTGGCGGTAGGCGGTGGGGTTGGCGTTGTCGCGCGCCAGCCGCTTGACGTTCATGGCCAGCACGCGCACGCCCTTCAGCTCGTCCGGGGCCAGGTCGCGCTTCACGCCGCGCGGCAGGTCCTCCTCCATGTCGCTGAAGACCACCATGGTGCGCCGGCCCGCATTGCTCTCGCGCAGGTACTCCGCCCCGAGCATCATGGCGCCGCGGATGTCGGTGTGCTGGGCGTGGGCCGGCCGCTTCTGGAAGGCTTCCAGCGCGCTGGCCAGCGCCAGCTTCTGCGCGTTGGCCTTGGAGGGCCGCACGTCCAGCGTCACGCTGGCCTCGACGTTCTGCCTGCCGTAGCTCTCGTCGTCGATGCGGATGACCACCAGCGTGTCGCCCGGGGTCATCCTGGGAAGCAGCCCCTTGCGGATGACGTTGACCACGTCCGCCTTCTGGTCGGCGTAGGTCCCGGACACGTCCACCAGGGCGACGATGGCCTGCGCGTACTGCGCGCCGCTGGAGCAGGACACCGCCAGCAGCGCTGCCGCGACGATGCCGGTCCGCATCATCGGCGCCCCTCCGGGCGAAGCGCAGCCGCCGGAGGCGTCTCGCGCGAGCCGTTGGCGAACACCCGCTCCACTTGCAGCGGGATCACGATGTACACGTCATAGAGGTGCCGCACCGCCTCGAAGAGGTAGCGCATGCCGTGGCCGCCCAGCCGGCAGACCATGCCCAGGCCGTAGAGCACCCCCGCCACCGCGCTGAGCACGATGTGGCCGCCGGTGGAGATCATCGTCTCCAGCGGCACCGCCACCATGGCCAGGATCCAGGGGAGGATGAAACCCAGGACCGCCTGGCCGATGACCGGGATGCGCGAGCTGGCCGTCTGCGCCACCGGCGCGGCCGCGGCGCCAGCCAGCGACGCCTTCAGCGCGGTGGACGACTCGACGATCTGCTCGCGCAGCACCGCCAGCGAGGCCTCGATGCAGGCCAGCATGAAGAGGCCGCCCACGGCCACGGTGAGGATGATGCGCCGGCGCGACTTGGGCAGCAGCTCCAGCTTGGGGAAGAAGCTGGTGATGCCCAGCATCTCCATCGCGAACACGCCGGCCGCCACTTCCATCAGCACGATCACCAGCGCGGCCACCGTGGACACGGGCATGCCGCCGATGCGGCTGCCCGAAGGCACCAGCTCGCTCATGGGCAGCGCGATCAGGTTGAAGTTCACGAACGCGCCGCCCATGGCCACGGCCATCACCAACACCGAGACCACGAACAGCTGCGTGGCGTTCCAGCCCAGCGCACGGATGGCCTTGGCGTCGGCGGCGCGCACCTTCTCGAACTGCGCCATGTACCCGTCGATGCGCTTGGTGGACTCCAGCGCGCCGGTCACGGCCGCCCCCACGTCCACCGCCAACTTCTTCAGCTCCTTCCAGGCCGGCGCCATCGATCCGAGGATCTTGTGCTTCTTGGCGGTGGCGTCGCGGAACTCCTGGAGCGCCTTCTTCTCGCCGGCGACCGCGCTCTTGTGGATCTCCTCGAGCAGCTTGGTCACCACCCGGTCGCCGGTCGGCGGCATCTTGGTCACGGCGGTGACGGCGTCGCTCCACCCCGGCGCTGCCGGCGCTGCGGTGGCGGTCTCCTGGAAGTCGGCGTCGATCTTGGTGAGGACGTCGTCGAGCTTGCGGTGCAGGTCGGGGTAGCGCGCCAGCTCCTTGGCGTAGGCGCCCTCGATGCGGTGGAACTCGCGGCCCACCTTGGCCTGCACGTCGCCCTTGCCCATCTCGACGATCATCTCGTGGTCGCGCTGGGCCACCTTCGCGGACATGCCCCGGCACCAGCGGGCGCTGACGCGGAAGGCGCCGCCCAGCAGGCGGCCAACCTCGCGTAGCGCCTTGTGCATCGGGTGCCGCGCCGCGTACAGGAAGACGTTGCTGAGGATGAAGAGCGCGAGCAGCGATGCTGCCGGATTGGCCGGCCAGAGGTACAGGTGCTCCATTTCACGACCTCCTAGACCCTATGGGAACCCGCAGCCTAAGGAGTTCGCAGGGGAGGGCGTAAAGGGACGGAGCTGGGCGCGGGTGGGTCAGAGCAGGGGAATCTGCCCCGGCTCGACCTTCGTCTCGGGCTCCGGCTCGGGCGCG
>Ga0136846_1223618_pt1 | contig 10521 bp, 9 predicted proteins | sample HopSoiMetagenom2_FD_96841 | JGI IMG/M metagenome (GOLD analysis project Ga0136846, IMG submission 96841) | Grasslands soil microbial communities from Hopland, California, USA - 2 Assembly 2016 (version 4) | ecosystem: Environmental > Terrestrial > Soil > Grasslands | place: USA: Hopland... | reverse complement strand
GACACGATGACGCCGCGCGGGCAGATCGAGTCGCTCGATCTCGCCGACGAACTGGACGACCTGCGCGCGAAGCTCGCGACGGCGCACCACACGCGGCTCGTCGTATGCGAGAACGGGCTCGACAACGTGATCGGCATCCTGCACGTGCGCAAGGTGCTGAACGCCATGCGCCGCGACGAGGTCGACCTGGTGATGATCCGCTCGGTGGTGCGCGAGCCCTACTTCGTTCCCGAGGGCACGACGTTGCTGGACCAGCTCACCAATTTCCAGGAGAACCAACGCCACATGGGGCTCGTAGTGGACGAGTACGGCGAGATCCTCGGGCTGGTGACGCTCAAGGACATCCTCGAGGAGATCGTGGGCGAGTTCACCAGCCAGGCGATCGGCTCGGCGGCGAAGTTCCACAAGGAGCCGGATGGCAGCGTGATCGCCGACGGCTCGTGCTCGCTGCGGGTGCTGAACCGCAAGGCGGGCTTCGAGTTCCCGCTCGAGGGGCCGAAGACCATCAACGGCCTGCTGCTGGAAAGCCTCGAGGACATTCCCGAGGCGGGGACCACGCTCACGGTGGACAACCATCCGGTGGAGATCCTGCAAGTGCAGAACCGCATGGTGAAGGTGGTGCGCATCCTGCCGCGCATGGAGCGCGTGCCCGCGCAGGAAGCGGCCTAGAGCCGGTACCTCGCCACGAAGCCCCGGTCGATCCGGTCCTTCCAGCGCCACACCCAGCGTCCCTGCCACGAGAAGCCATTCCATACGCCCATCGCGTGGCGCTCGCCCGTGGAGATGAGCGCGAGGTAGCGGCGCTGTCCGCGGAAACGCGCGAGGGGTGTGCCATCGATGGCCGCGCGCAGGTTCGAGGCCAGCACCGGCGCCGCCTTCACTGCAAAGACGCCCGCGCGCGGGCGCGGATTGGCGGGATCCGTTACACAGTCGCCTGCGCCAAAGACATCCGGATGCGACTGCGACTGCAGGAACTCGTTTACGCGAAGGAATCCGCGATCGTCCGTGGCGAGCCCACTCTCCGCGATCCAGGCAGGGGCGCCGGCGCCGGTGACCCAGAACGTCGCCTCGGTGACGAACTCGTTGCCGTTTTGCAGGCGCACGAATCCGGGACCGACTTCGGCGACCGCGGTGCCCACGTGCGAATCGATTCCGTGACGGCGCAGGCGGCGCTTGAATTTCCAACGGGCGCCGGCCGGCAGGCCCACGCCGGCGGCATCGGAGATCAGCCGGACCTTTGGATGCGGTGGCTCGAGCGTCGCCTGCAGCCGATGGTTCATGGCGAGCGCGAGCTCGATGCCGGCCGCGCCGCCGCCCACCACCGTGACCGCGTTGATCCGGCCGCGCACGGCGCGTGCATACACTTCGTTCCAGCCCTGCAGCAGCCGCTCGAGGGGACGCACCACGTGGGCGTGCTGCTCCACGCCGCGCGCCATGCCGACCAGCGGCTGCGAGCCCGCATCCAGCGACAGCACGTCATAGTCGAGCACTTGTCCGTCGGCCAGCACGACCTGGCGGGCATCGGGGCTCACGAGCGAGGCCCGCGTGAGCCTGAGCTCCGCGCGCGCGGCGAGCGCCAGCGCGGCGAGATCTATGGTGCATTCGTCGAGCGCGTAGTGGCCCGCGACATGCCCCGGCAGCATCGCGCTGTAGATCATTCGCGGAAGCGGCGTGACCAGCGTCGCGGCGATGCGATCGTGGGGACGCGCCGCCAGGTCGCGCAGCACCTCGACATGCGCATGGCCGCCTCCCACCAGGACCAGGCGCTTCATCGCCCGGCCTCGAAGCGGAAGTCGCCGAAGCGCGCGACGACGCGCTCACCCGTCTGGTCGGTGTCGTTGCCGGCGGCGATACCGCTTACGCGCGCAACCGGGCCGGCGCCGAATGCCGCGCGGAAATCGCTGGCGACGTCGCGGCGCTCGTCGATCCAGCGCCCGGCGTTCGCGTTGCCGGATTGCAGGACGATCATCCGCACCCGGTCCGTATAAGCATTCCATGCGGTGGTGCCCGGCGGATGCGTGTTGTCCCAGGCATAGCAGAGGGCGGCCGAGGGCACGCTGTCGCCGTAGAGGAGCCGCGCTATGCGAATCTTCCAGCGGGTGGCGAACGGCAGCTGGTCCAGGGGGACGTCGAAGAAGACGTACACGCGCGCGGCGAAATCATCGCCTTCGCGCTTCTCGAGCCGGGCGCTCGCCACGACGCGATCGACCTTCCAGCGCCAGGAAAGCCACGGCGTCGCGGTGGGATCGATCGAAACGGAATGGACGATCGCGCCCGCGGCGCCCTCGCTCGCAAGCTCCAGGACAGTCGCTGCGCCATCCTCCACCAGCTGCACGCGCGGTGGCGGCGCGCGCGCGATGTGCCGCTCGCTCCAGCCGGCCGGGAGCCTTCCGCCGGACACGCTCCCGGAGAATGGCGCTATCGCTTCCGCACGCGCCGCAGTTGCGGCGAGCACGACTGCCGCGAGGAGGGAAATGCGCCTCACCCGGGCATTCCCGGCGCGAACCCCGCGCGCTGCAAGCGCGCGTAATCGTCGGGACGATCGACGTCCCAGAGCGTGGGCCGCTCGTGCCAACGCAAGCCCGCAGCGCGCAGGCGTTCGCGCGTGCGCGCCATGACGGACTCGGTTCCCCAGGCAAGACCGTCGAACAGGCGCGCATCCGGGCGCGCGAGGCCGACCAAGACGTAACCCCCATCCTCGGCGGGGATGAACACCGCGTCGTGCGTTCGCAGCGCTTCCGCGGCCGCGCGCAGCTCGCCGGCATCCAAGGCGGGGCAATCGCTTCCGACCACCAGCAATGGCGCGGCCGAGCCGACGAATGCATGGTGCATGCGCTCGCCGAGATCGCGTCCGTGCTGGCAACGAAGCGCCACGCCGTGGCGCTGGGCACAGCGCCGGAAGAACGGGTGCGATTCATCCGGTGCGCACCACAGGCTTACGGGCCCCAGGCGCGCCTCGAGCGCCGTGGCGATGGCATGCTCGACGAGCCGCTCGTGCAGCCGCGCAGCGCCTTGCGCGCCCAGCGCCGGCGCGAGACGCGTCTTCACCTCGCCCGGCACCGGCGCCTTGGCGAAGACGGCGATGCCGGTGGGCTCAGGAAGAGGTGCGCTCGACGTCATAGCGGCGCGCGAGGCGGCGGGGATCGGCCCCGAGCGCAAAGGCGAGGCGAAGCCTCCACATGAGGAACACCGTGCGAAGCGTCCCGTGGCGCTTCCAGCGGCGCGCCGAGGTGACGACCCGGTCTTCGAGCGCGAGCGGGCGGGTGCGTCGCAGCAGGCGTTTCGAGATGGCGACATCCTCCATGAGCGGGATGTCGGGAAAGCCCCCGATGGCCTCGAATGCCTCGCGCCGCACGAAGATCGCCTGGTCGCCGGTCGCCACGCCGGTGAGCCGCGAGCGCAGGTTCATGAGGAGTGCCACGAAGCGGAGCAGCACATCGGCGCCGGCGATGGTCACGTCGAAGCGGCCCCACTGGCGCCCGGTGCGCGCAAGGCCCGAGGCGATGGCATCGAGCGCGTTCGGCGGCAGCGTCGTGTCCGCGTGAAGGAACACGAGGATGTCCGCGCCGCTGTCGCGCGCGCCGGCGTTCATCTGCGATGCGCGGCCGCGGGGTGCTTCGATCACGCGATCGGCAAGCGGCATCGCAAGCGCCGCCGTCGTGTCCTGGCTGCCGCCATCCACGACGGTCACGCTCGCCCCGGCACGGCGCAGGGGCGCGAGCGCCTGCAGCGCGGTCTCGATGCCGGGCGCCTCGTCGAGGACGGGGACGATGATCGAAAACGAAGGCATGCAGCCAATTTTACGGCCGCGGGACTACCTTGCGTCGTTCAGCGACCAGTCGTAATCCAGGAACGACACTTCCGCCTTCTGGTCGCGTACCACGGCGCGATCGTCGGGCTTGTCCGCGAGCAAGTCGGCGTACTTAGCGGCCGTGGCCTTCACCGATGCATAGCCCTTGTGGCCTTTCTCGAAGTCCTTGCCGTACCAGTCGAAGATCTTCGACAGCTCGAGCTTGCGGGACTCGGGGTTGTACCGGTTGCGCGTGCGATCGGAGAAGAAGCGGCGCATGGCGTCTTCCATCTGGGCGTCCAGCTTCTCGGGCACGAATGCCTCGCTGCGCAGCATGGGGCAGCCGACCGAGGCGCATACCACCGCCACGTGCACGCGCGGGTCGTCGTAGGCGCCTTCCTTGCGAAGCATCTCGTGCTCGATGCGGTCGAGGTAGAAAGGCTCGCCGAAGAGCATGAAGAACTTGTCCTTCCACGGATTGCCGAACACGCTGCCGAAATCCCGGATCGACTTGATGTCGGGGTAGCGCGTGAGGATCTTCTCGATCGTGAACGCGTTGTACGCATTCATGAGGAAGGCCTGCTGCTGCGGCCGGGCCCAGGCATCGAACTCCGGCTTCGGCACCTTCGAGAAGTCCGCGAGCACTGCCTTCAACGCCGCTTGATCCTTGGCGAACCCGGCGTAGGAGACGCGCGAGGCGTTGCCGTTCTCGACGTAGCGGACGTGTTTCCTGAGCATGACGTCACACGCCTTGTACGCATGGTCGAACGCGAGCGCGGGTAGCGCGAAGGCGAGCGCCGCGGCGGCGAGCAGGATGCGCGTCATCAATCGTCTCCGTGGTCGGGGGCGACCTCGTAGTAGGGACGCTTGTCCGAAAGCGAGAAGAGCTTGCCCACCACCGCGCCGAATCCCGCCTCGCCGCGCGTCCAGTCGTTGAACGCCTTGGCAACCGCCATCTGCCCCTGCGTGACGGTGGAGCGCTTCCAGTTGCCGGCGGCGTACTTGCTCGCCTCGGGCAGCGTCGGATACGCATGGATGGTCCCGAGGATCCGGTCCAGCCCCCCGCGGTATTTCATCGCGAGCACGAATTCGGCGATCAGGTCGTCGGCGTGCTCGCCGCAGATAGTGGCGCCGAGGATGGTGCCGTGCTTGTCCGGCTTCACGATCACCTTGACCAGCCCCTCGGCCTCCCCGTCGGCAATTGCCCGGTCGAGGTCGTCGATGCCGTAGGTCACGACCCGATGGGGGATCTTCTTTTCCCTCGCCTCGGTTTCGTTCAGTCCTACCCGCGCGACTTCCGGGTCCGTGAATGTCGCCCACGGAACGACCGAGTAGTCGACGCGGAACTTCTTGAAGCGGCCGAAGAGCCCATTCACCGCGCAGTACCAGGCCATGTGCGAGGCGGTGTGGGTGAACTGGTACGGCCCCGCCACGTCGCCGCAGGCGAAGATGTTGGGATAGATCGTCTCGAGGAACTCGTTCACCTCGACGGTCTTCTGCTTGGTGGTCGGGATGCCGAGCTCCTCCAGCCCGTATCCCGAAGTGTTGGCCACGCGCCCGACCGCGCAGAGGATCTCGTCGCACTCGATGCGCTTGTCATGGCCATCGTGCTCGACGACCACGACTTTCGTGCCGCCCTCCCCGCGAACTTCCTTGGCCTTGTGCCCCGTGAGGACGTCGATGCCCTCCGCGCGGAAGCGCTTGGTGACGAGCGCCGAGAACTCCGGGTCCTCGCGGATCATGATGCGCGGCAGCATCTCCACCTGCGTGACCTTGGTCCCCAGCCGCGCGAAAGCCTGTGCGAGCTCGCAGCCGATCGGCCCGCCGCCGAGGACGACGAGCCGCCTGGGCTGCACGCGGATATCCCATACGGTATCCGAGGTGAGCGGCTTCGATTCCCTGAGCCCGGGAATCGGCGGCACGAACGGAGCCGCGCCCGCCGCGATCACGATGTTCTTCGTCGTGAAGGTCCGCTTCGAGCCGTCCGCGAGCGTGGCCTCCACGCTCCATGGCGACGTGATCCTTGCGCTCGCCTGCACGCACTCGACACCCAGCCCGCTGTAGCGCTCCACGGAATCGTGCGGCTCGATCTCGCGCACCACCCGCTGCACGCGCTCCATCACCTCCGCGAAGTCGAAATCCGCCGACGCCGCGCGCACGCCCCACTCCTGGCTGCGCTTCACGTGCGACAAGAGCTTCGCGGTTCGGATGAGCGCCTTCGACGGGACGCAGCCCGTGTTGAGGCAGTCTCCGCCCATCTTGTGCCGCTCGATGAGGGTCACCTTCGCCTTCACCGCCGCGGCGATGTACGCGGAGACGAGCCCCGCGGAGCCGGCCCCGATCACGACCATGTTGCGATCGAAGCGCGCGGGCCGCGGCCACTTCGCGTAGACCTTTCGCGCCTTGAGGGCATCGAGGACTTTCTTGGCCACGAGCGGAAAGATGCCGAGGACGACGAAGGCGAGCGCGAGGCCCCAGCTCAACTTGAACTGCCCGAGCTGCGTGCCCGCGTACACGTAGACGATGGTGCCCGCGAGCATGCCGACCTGGCTCACCCAGAAATAGGTGCGCGTCGGCATCTTGGTGAGGCCCATCAGGAGATTGATCGCGACGAAGGGAAAGGCCGGAACCAGCCGCAGGGCGAAGAGATAGAACGCGCCTTCCCGCTCGACGCCTTCATCGATGGTCTTCAGCTTGTCGCCGAAACGCGACTGGACCCAGTCGCGCAGCAGGTAGCGGGAGCTGAGGAAGGCGATCGTGGCGCCGATCGTGGAGGCGAACGAGACGATGATCGCTCCCCACAGGAGTCCGAAGATCGCGCCCCCGAGGAGCGTGATGACCGCCGCGCCAGGCAGCGAAAAGCCGGCGACGAGCACGTAGATGGCGAAGTAGATCGCGCCGGCCTGCAACGGGTGCGATTCCCGGTACGCTTCGATCGCCGCCCTCTGGACGGAGAAGTACTCGAGGGACAGGTATTGCCGGAGGTCGAACGCGAACGCGGCGGCAAAGAGCGCCACGATCACGACCACGAACGCGATTTTCCCCAGTTTCATGACGCCTTCCCCTTTGCAGCGCGGCGGCTGTGAAGCTACCGGACTTTGTCGGCGCTCACAGCGATTCCTTGCGTGGTTTTTCAGCCCGCCCGGGGAATCGCCTGCTCGGGCCGCCAGCGGGTGCCGTGCACCATGCGACGGTGGTACGACTCGTGCGCGGCCGAGCCGGCGGGCCAGCTCGCGAGGAAGCGCTCCAGCCAACGCGCGTGGTCGTAGGCGACACCTATGGCTTCGATGAAGACGCCCGCGGCCTCGAGCCCGTAGAGCCGCTCGGGCCCTGGAAACGGGCGCACCGAGATCCGCGTGATCAAGCCATCGCGGGAGCCCGAGAAATTCGGCATGCCGGCGGCGCCGTTGTTGGCCACCACGCCACGCTCGAAGCGGCGCAAGGCGGGCAGGCAGGTATGCGTACTCGCGAAGGCATCGACCTTCGCCTCGCGGAACATGGAGTCGATCCAGCGGCGGTGCGCGGGATCGTCGAGGCGATCCTGCGCGAAGCCCCAGCCGGCGAGCGAGGCCGCGTCGCCGTGCACGATGCCGATGCGCGCATCGCCCACGCGAGCCGTGAGGTGCATGGGCAGTCGACCGAGCCGCTCACGCAGCGCTGGCGCACGCGCCGCGGTCGCGCGCAGGCGATCGAGGATCGCGTTGGAGCGCGAGACTTCCGCGTCGCTCACATCGACGGGATAGGCGCAGCCGCAGCCGGCTCCCGAATCGTCGCCCGCGATTTCCGTCTCGACGTTGCCGCGGATGGCGGGATGCGCGAGCACGGCCTCGGTGACGAGGGCGAAATCGCGATCGTCCACGTCGAACCAGTGGAAGTCGCCATTGAAGACGAGCGTGACGGGGCGAGGCTCGGCCGCCGCGAGCGCGCCAATCGCCTCCAGCGCCTCCACGTTGCCGTAAAGCCCGCCTACCACGTAGAGGGTCTGCGCGATCACCTGCGGCTCGCGATCGAGCGCGCGGGGCGAATAGCGATACGACAGCGGGCAGGTGCGGCCGGGCCGGGTCTCCGCGTCGGCGCGCAGGACGCTGCTCACGCGAGCGCACCCCCGCAGCTCGAGCCCTGCCCCGCGGTGCAGCCGTAGCAGTGGTCGCGAACGACGATCGGGTTGCCATCGAGATCGCGGCGCATGGCGTCGCGCACGTGCGGGCGTGGGCGCCCGGCCAATACGAGCGGCAGCCCCAGCATCTGGTTGAAGTCGCAGTCGTAAAGGTAGCCCTGCCAGTCGATCGAGACGAGCGAGCGGCACATCACGCCTTCGAGGTTCTCCTCACGGTGGGCGCCGCGGAGCAAGGACATGTAGCCATTGAACTGCCCGCGAGTCACGAGCGTCGAGCCGAAACGCTGGATCGGCATGTTGGCGAGCGTGAGGAGCCGGTTGAATGCGATGCCGAACTGCTCCCCGAGGATGCGCTTGTAGTCGGCCTCGAGCGCCGCCTGCGGCGGCGGCAACGCCGGGCCCTGCGGGTTATAGACGAGGTCCAGCGTGAGGCCGCTTGCCTCGCGGCCGTAGCCGAGCTCGTTCAGCGCGCGAATCCCGGCGATGGAGCGCTCGAAGACGCCTGCTCCGCGTTGCCGGTCGACGAGCTCCGGCGTATAGCACGGCAACGAGGCGACGATCTCGACGCGCTCGGAAGCGAGGAACCGCGCGAGTCCTTCCTGGCCGGGCTCCGAGAGGACGGTGAGATTGCAGCGGTCGACCACGCGGGCGCCGGCGGCGCGCGCGGCCCGCACGATGTCCCGGAAGTGCGGATTGAGCTCCGGCGCGCCGCCGGTGAGGTCCAGCGCGGTCGCTCCACTCGCGCGAAGGTATGCGAGCACCTGGTCGGCGGTCTCGCGCGTCATCGATTCGGTGCGCGTGGGCCCGGCGTTCACGTGGCAATGCAGGCAAGCCTGGTTGCACACGTAGCCCAGGTTCACCTGCAGCGTTTCCAGCCGGCGGCGCGCGATCGGCGGGAAATCGGTTCGGGCGAGGAGCGGCAGCGTCGCGTGCATGGTTCGTTGGGTTCTCCGGCGTGCGGTTCATCTTACTTCAAAGGGGCTAGACTACTTTCAACGCTCACTCGCGAGAACACATGGCGACGACCAACCATCCAGACGGGGCGCGGCTCGATTTTGCCGGCACCATGAGCTACGGGGACTACCTGCACCTGGACGCGGTGCTGGGAGCGCAGAATCCGCGCTCGCGCGACCACAACGAGATGCTGTTCATCATCCAGCACCAGGCCTCGGAGCTCTGGATGAAGCTCATGATCCACGAGCTCGTCGCGGCACGGGAGCAGGTCCGCGGCGGCGAGCTGCAGCCCGCGTTCAAGATGCTCGCCCGCGTGGCACGCATCATGGCGCAGCTCAACCAGTCATGGGACGTGCTCTCCACGCTCACGCCCGCCGAGTACTCGTCGTTCCGCGGCGCGCTCGGAGCGTCTTCGGGCTTCCAGTCGTTCCAGTACCGCACGATCGAGTTCCTCCTCGGCAACAAGAGCGCGGTACTGATGGAGCCGCACCGCCACCGCGACGAGATGTTCCGGGCCCTGGATGCGCAGCACCGCGCTCCATCGCTCTACGACGAGGCCATCCGCCTGCTCGCCCGCCGCGGCTTCGCCATCGCCCCAGGATGCGTCGAGCGCGACTGGACTTCCTTACGGGAGTTCGACGAAACGGTGTGCAAGGCCTGGGTGCAGGTCTACCGGGACACCGGGCAGCACTGGGAGCTCTACGAGCTCGCCGAGAAGCTGGTCGATCTCGAAGACGCGTTCCGCCAGTGGCGCTTCCGCCATGCGACCACGGTGGAGCGGATCATCGGCCTGAAGCGCGGCACCGGCGGCACCTCGGGCGTGAACTACCTGCGCCGGGTGCTGGACGTGGTGCTTTTCCCGGAGCTCTGGCGCGCACGCACCGAGCTCTGAGCGCGTGGCGACCGAGGCGGAGCTCAAGCTGAGGCTCGCGCCGGCCGACCATGCGGCGCTGCGCGGCAGCGCGGTGCTCGCGGGCGCCAGGCCGCGCCGGCAGCGGCTCACCAGCATCTACTTCGACACGCCCACCTGCGAGGTCGCGAGCGCCGGGATGGTGCTGCGGCTTCGGCGCGCGGGCTCGCGATGGATCGCCGGGCTCAAGGCGGGAAATGCATCCACGGCGGGGCTGCACGTGCGCAAGGAGTGGGAGTACCCGCGGCGCGACGCGGTCCTCGACCTCTCGCGTTTCACCGACACGCCGCTCGCGCGGGTCAAGGATGCCGCCGACCTGCACCTGCGCCTCGCCGCTGCCTTCACCGTGGACATGCAGCGCACGACGTGGCTCCTCGAGCCCGCGCCCGGAGTGCGCCTCGAGGTCGCCCTGGACTCGGGAACGGTGGAAAGCGCAGGCGAGGTCGAGCCCGTCTCGGAGCTGGAGATCGAATGCCTCGAGGGCGGCGTGGACGCGGCCTTCGAGCTCGCGCTGCGCCTGTTGGATGACGTGCCGCTGCACCCCAGCAGCGTGACCAAGGCGCAGCGCGGCTACCGCCTCTTCCAGCGCCGGCGCGCCGAACCGGTGAAGGCATCGCGCATCGAGCTCAGTGCGGGGCTCACGCCGGCGGCAGCCGCGCGCCGCATCGTCGCCGCCGGGCTCGCCCAGCTGCAGGCGAACGAGGAAGGCGTGCTGCGCTCGGCGGACCCGGAGTTCGTGCACCAGGCGCG
>Ga0136846_1214152_pt1 | contig 10521 bp, 7 predicted proteins | sample HopSoiMetagenom2_FD_96841 | JGI IMG/M metagenome (GOLD analysis project Ga0136846, IMG submission 96841) | Grasslands soil microbial communities from Hopland, California, USA - 2 Assembly 2016 (version 4) | ecosystem: Environmental > Terrestrial > Soil > Grasslands | place: USA: Hopland... | reverse complement strand
GTGCCGGGCGAAGAACCGGTTCCCGGCGTCCCCCTCGAACTGCGGGACGCCGGTGTGCCCGCCCATATTGGCGTGCAGCGTCTTCTCCGCGGAGCCGAAGGCGTCGAACAGGTCCAGGGCCGCCTGCCGGTCGTTCCCCTCGTCATCCCACTGCAGCAGGACCTGCAGCGGAATGGTGACCTGCCGGGCCTCCTCGAACAGGGTGCGGGGCACGAAACTCCCGGCGAACAGAAGGGCGGCCGAGATGCGCGGCTCGACCACCGCCAGCCGGATGCCGATGGCGATCACCCCTCCCGCGTACCCGACCGGGCCGCCCACCCCGGGCAGCGAAAGGAGGGCGTCCAGAGCGGTCCGCCATTCCGGGACCGCCTGTTCGACCAGCGGCAGGATGAGCCGGTCGACGATCTCGTCGCCGGCCGGCTCGCCGGCCTCGAGCGCCCGGCGCAGGTCGGCGCGGGCCTGCTCGGCGGCGGCCGAACGGGGCCGGTCACCGCTCCCGGGGAGCTCGATGGTGGCCGCGGCGAAGCCCTCCGCCGCGGAGTGCCGGGCCCGGGCCGCCAGCCGGGGGTACATCGTGTGCAGTCCGCCGGGGTGGCCGAGCAGGATCAGCGGGGCCGGCCCGGATGCGGATCCGGGCGTCCACAGGATGCCGGGAATCTCGCCGAGGGTGAATCCGCGCTCGAGGACACCGTCGTCGAGGCGCTGTTCAGAAGTGAATCGCATGGTCGTGCCTTTCGGGAGTGCTCGTGAACGGCGCTCCCGGACGACCTACCGCCCGACCGTGACCCCAGAGGGGAGCACCCATGTCGATACGTTCACGGGTACCACCTCCTCGTTCTCTCGCACGGCCTCCAGAAAAGTAGCAGTGGCCGCCGTGGTCCGCCAACAAGTTTTCCGGAGGCTCCGGGCCCGCCGCAAGGCGGTCACGCTCAGCAGCAGTGTGCCCAGCTCCTCCGAAGGTCAGCCGGACCCGCTAAAACCTGACCGCGCCCTGGCCCGGCTAGGTGTCGATGGATCCCCGTCCACTTTCGTACGGTCGGTGACGACACTGTGCCACGGCCCGGCCGATACCGGTCAGGTTCTGAGCGCCCGGCCAGGAGCCCGTTCGGCTTTTTCGGCGGCGGCGGTGATGTTCTTGAGCATGCCGCCGAAGACGACGCCGTGGAACGGCGAAATGGACCGCCAGTAGGCGTGACCTGCGAGCCCGTGCGGCTGGAAGATCGCCCGTTGGCTGTAGGTCGTCATCCCGTCATAGTCCTTGCCCACCGACAGTTCCAGCCAGGCCAGGCCCGGCAGCTTCATTTCCGCGCGCAGCCGCAGCAGTTTGCCCGGCTCGATCATCTCGACCCGCCAGAAATCCAGGGCGTCGCCCATGAGCAGATGCCGGGGGTCGCGGCGGCCGCGGCGCAGCCCGACCCCGCCGGCCAGCCGGTCGAGCAGCCCGCGGACGGCCCAGGCGGCCGGGAAGGAATACCACCCGGTCTCCCCGCCGATGCCCTCGATCACTCGCAACAGCGCCGCGGGCGAGGCATGAACGACGCTGTTGCGCGCGTCGACGTACAGCGATCCGCCAGCCCACGACGGATCGGTTGGCAGCGGATCGCTGGGCGCGCCGGGCGTCGCGGCCGACGACCACCGGGTGGAGACGATGCCCTCGCGAGTGGACCGCAATGCCAGGTCGATGGCCTGAGCGAGGGGCAGGAGCCCCTCGGGCGGGTCCGGGATGTACTCGGCGATGTCGTGCTCGGAGCAGACGACCTCGTTCCGCAGGGATTCCACCAGCGGCATGGCCAGGGCGGCGGGCACCGGCGTCACCAGCCCGACCCACAGCGACGACAGCCGCGGCGTCAGCACCGGCACCTGCACGATTATCCGCGGCTTGAGCCCGGCCACCTTGGCGTACAGGCGCATCATCTCCGCGTAGGTGAGCACGTCCGGGCCGCCGATGTCGAAGCGGCGGCTGACCTCGGCCGGCAGCGTGGCGCTGCCGGCCAGGTAACGCAGCACGTCGCGGACGGCGATCGGCTGGATGCGGGTGTCCACCCACTGGGGAGTGATCATGGCCGGCAGCCGCTCGGTGAGGTAGCGGAGCATCTCGAACGACGCCGATCCGCTGCCGATGATCACCGCGGCCTGCAGCGCGGCCGTCGGCACGCCGCTGGCCAGCAGGATGTCACCGACCTCGGCGCGGGAGCGCAGGTGCGGGGACAGGTTCCCGGCCCGCCCGGAAATGATGCCGCCCAGATAGACGATGCGCCGCACTCCCGCGTCCTTCGCTGCCGCGGCGAAGATCCCCGCCGCGATGCGGTCGCGCCGTTCGAACGACGCGCCCGTGCCCAGGGAGTGGATCAGGTAGTAGGCGACGTCCACGCCCTGCAGGGCGCGCCGCACCGCGCTGGCGTCCATCACGTCGGCGACCGCGATCTCGACATCATCCGACCACGGGCGGTCGCTGAGCTTCCCCGGATCGCGCGCCATGCACCGGACCGCGTATCCCGCGCTCAGCAGCTCCGGGACCAGCCGCCCGCCGATGTACCCCGACGCGCCGGTAACTAGGCAGTTCAGTGGTGATGACATGCCTTCAGTATGACACGGACCGATTGACAGGAAACCAAATGGTTTCCTATTGTGGGTGACGTGGATCCCGTGTTCAGGGCACTGGCCGACCCGACCCGGCGGGCGCTGCTTGACGAGCTGTTCGCCCGCGACGGTCAGACGCTCGTGTCCCTCACGGCGCGGCACGACATGACGCGCATCGCCGTGGCGAAGCACCTGAAGATCCTGGAGGACGCCGGGCTCGTCGTGAGCAGGCGGCGGGGCCGCGAGAAGCTGCACTACCTCAACCCGGTCCCGATCCGCCTCGTCCACGACCGGTGGGTCAGCAAGTACGCCGAGCCGTGGGCGGCCGGGCTCGCCGGCCTGAAGCACGAGTTGGAGGAGCAGATGGAGAAGGTCTTCGAGATCTATATCCGCACCACGCCCGAGCGGCTGTGGGGGGCGATCACCGACCCGGCGATCAGGGCGAAGTACCAGTTCGGCGCCTCGATCGAGTCGGACTGGACGGCGGGCTCGTCCTACCGGCTCGGGGATCCGGCCGCGGAGCGGTCGCTGATCGAGGGGGAGAACCTGGTCGTCGAACGGCCGAGCCGGCTGGTGCAGACGATGCGCGCGCTGTGGGGTCCTGACGCCGAGCGGGCCGGCACGTCGCGGGTGACCTGGGAGATCGAGCCGGTCGGCGACTCGTGCCGCCTGATGGTAATCCACGATCAGCTGCCGCCGGACGCGCCGGCCGAGCTCTACGGCGGCTGGCCGATGATCTTGTCCGGCCTGAAGACGTGGCTCGAGACCGGGCAGACGCTGACCACCCCTGGCTCGCTCATGTACCTGCCGCAGCAGTAACCGCTGATCCCCGCCCTTACCGGCTCCTGAGGATCGTGAAGAGCACGCGCAGCGCGAGGATGGCGGCGACGATGAGCAGGTTGTAGCCGATGAACTGGTAGAGGCTGAGGCCGGGAGTGATCGTGGGGCCGCCGGACGTGCCGAGCAGCATGGCGGCGACGATGCCGGAACCGACGCCGAGGAACGCCATCAGGAACTGATTGGCCAGGCCAGTGATCATCCGGCGGTCACGTTCGTCGGCGAACTGCCGCACGTTGACGCTGAGCCTGCCTTGTTCCAGCGCGCCGGTGACGCGGTCGAACCGGCGGGGCAGCCGGCGCAGCACGGGGAGCAGCGCGGCCAGTTCGTCGGTGACGGTCTTCTGCACGGCTCCCGGAGACACCTGCGCGGCGATGCGGTCCGCCGCGTACGCGCGCGCTTCGCCGACGATGTCGATCGTCGGCGTCAGCAGGCTGAGGGTGCCTTCCAGGGTGCCGAGGGCGCGCAGGACGGTGGCGACCTCGGGCGGAATGGACAGCTCGAAGCGGGAAGCCAGGCGGAACAGGTCCGTGAACATCTCGGCGGTGGCGGCCCCGCCCGCGAGGTGGCGGGCCATGAACCGGCCGAGCGCCCGCTCCAGCTGCTGCTCGTCGATGTCATCCGGGCGCGTGACCAGGTCCAGCAGCGCGTCGCGGAGCGCCGCCGGGTCGCCGCGGCCGACCGCGGACAGCAGGTTCAGCAGCGCGGCTCGCTGCTGGGCGTCCAGGCGGCCGACCGAGCCGAAATCAAGCAGGGCCAGGCGCCCGTCGGTGAGCAGCAGGACGTTGCCCGGATGCGGGTCGGCGTGGAACACGCCGCCCTCCGTGATCTGGTACACCATGCTGCGCAGCAGCGCCCGGGCCAGCGCGGCCCGGTCCAGCCCCTTGTCCTCGATCAGCGGCCCGGCCGCGCGCAGGTTGATCCCGTCCAGCCACTCGATGACGAGCACATGCTCGGTGCACAGCTCCTCGTGCACGGCCGGAATCACCACCGGGACGCGCCGCCCCACGACGCGCTGCTGCCTCTTCCAGGTGGCGGCCACGGCGGCCATGTTCCGTGCCTCCACGCCGAAGTCGAGTTCTTCCCGGATGGCGGCGCCGAACCCGCGGGCCACGCCCACCGCGCCGACCGCCCGCGCCCAGCGGGCGTGCTCCTCGAGCCTGGCCGCCAGCCGCAGCAGGATGTCCAGGTCCTGTTCGACGGTGGCGCGGATCTCGGGCCGCTGGACCTTCACCGCCACCGTGGCGCTCGGGCCGGCTTCGCACCGCAGCCGGGCCTTGTGCACCTGGGCGATCGACGCGGCCGCGGCCGGTTCCGGCTGCAGCTCCGCGAAGACCTCCTTCGCCGGCGCCCCGAGCGACTGGCTTATCAGTTCCTCCACCTGCTCCCACGGTGCCGGCTCGGCCCGATCCTGGAGCGAGGAGAGCTCGTCGGTGAACTCCTCGGGGAGCAGGTCACGGCGAGTGGACAGCAGCTGGCCGAACTTGACGAAGGTAACCCCGCCCTCTTCCAGCGCACGCCGCAGCGACACCGCGATCGCCGTCCGCCCCTCCGCCGTCTCCCAGCCGCGCAGCGGCCGCCCCTGCAGGTAGGGGCCCAGCCCGTGCCGCACCAGGATCCGGCTGATCTGCGCGTAGCGCCGCGAGCGCGCGACCGATCGCCGTGCGCGCAGGGCGAGCTCCACCGGCTGCGGCCCGGCCCCGGTCGGCACCACCGCCTCCGCCGCCACGATGAAGATCATCGCAACGATCAGCGGGACGCCAATCGCGACGCTGAAGAACACGGCCAGATGCCCGGACTCGGACGCCCGCAGCGCCTGGCCCACGATCAGCGCGGCGACGAACCCGACCAGGCCCGCGATCAGCGCCCGCAGCACTCCGACCGGCAACCCGAGCAGCCGCCGCGATAGCCACGCCAGGACCGCCACCAGCACGATGCTGGTGGCCAGCACGATTACCGCGAATACGATCCCGTTCACACCGACACCAAACTATTCCCGTGCGCCGCTAGATAAAAGGCGCAGCAGGCGGCCCGTTCAGCCGGCTGGCGGCAGGTCTTCTACTTGCCTCTTGGTCAGGCTGAGCCGGATCCCGTTCTCGACACCGGTTACCGCGCTGACCGGGATAGAGACGTTCTTGCGCCCCCACAGATGCCCCTCCTGGAGCAGCACGTGGGTCACCCGGTGGTCGTCCGGGTCGACCAGGAGGCCCTGGACCCGCCCGATCTCACCGTCGAGGGCATGGACGGGATCACCACGTTCCACGTCTGCCTCACCCAGCGGGACAGTGTCCTGGAGAATGGCCTGCACCGGCGATATGACGCCCATCGGCGCGTTCAGGCCGCCGAGCCCCAGGTCGCCGGCGTCATCGATCAGCTCCGTCTCCTGGGCAGGCTCCAGCCCGCCGAACTCTTCCACGGTGCAGCGCAGCCTGATGTCGCCCGCCGTGGTGTCGACCAGGTCGAGCGGGACGAGCCTGCCCACCCCCAGCCGGTGCTTCGGCTCGATGACCAGGTGCGTCACCGTCTCGGTGGCCGGATCGATGATCAGGCGGCTCACCGTGCCACCTGGGCCGTCCGCGCAACTTGCCGTGGCCCCCATCGCGAACTCAGTCTCTCCGGCCATCGCTGCTTGCTCCTGTCCGGGATATCGCGAGCACCCCTCCGGCTAACCCTAAGGCCGCCCGCCCCGCAGCGGCGTGCTTCACGGACCCCCAACCGTTGCTGACCGCCCGTACCCCACCCCGCCGAAACCTGAGCACCAAACGAGTGTCGTCCCCGCCCCAGCTCACCCCGACGCGCTCAGCGGAGGATCTGCAGCAGGTCGCGGAAATCCGTGATCGTGTAGTCGGGCTGGCAATCCCGGTAGGTCTTCTCGCCCTGATCGGAATCGAACATCACGGTCGTCAGGCCGGCTTCGCGGGCTCCGTAAATGTCGCGGTACATGTCATTGCCGACGTACAGCGCGTTCTCGGCCGCTGTCCCCATGCCGTCGAGCGCCGCCTCGAAGAGCCGCCGGTCGGGTTTGCGGTACCCGTGGTCGCCGGAAACGACGATCGGGTCGAAGTAGCCCAGCAGGCTGACCTTATGCAGCTCGCTGCGCGCGTATGCGCTCTGCGCGTCGGTGACGATCGCGAGCGGGCCGCGGGCGCGCAGGACGTCGAGCACCTCACGAACGTGCGGGTACAGGCTGAGCCGCCGGCGCGACACGCCGCGGGTCATCTCGGCCAGGAACAGCGGCATCTGCTGGAGCTTGCCCGCGGGCAGGGCGCGGGTGAAGTCCGTCGCGTGATCGTCGATGATGCTGCGCCAGATGCCGACGGCGTCGAACTCGGGGTATTTCTCCGGGCTGGCCCGCAGCTGCTCCTTCATGATCTGGAAATAGAGGTCACGGAGCTCGTGCCGGTGCAGTTCGATGCCCTGGTAGGTGAGGAAGTGAGCCGCGGCCCGGAAGACCTGCTCGTCGCCGTCGTCGGTCAGGATCCGGACCAGGGTGCCGTTCACGTCGAAGGCGACCGCTTTGATGTACATGTTCTGGGCAAGGTCCCCTCGCTCGGCAGGGCGTTGCAATGAGTCTAGGCCGCTCGCAGCATCCGCTTCGCCTGCCGGACGAGCCTCCCGCCGTAATCCTGGCTGATGTAGCCGTTGCGCGCGATCCGCAGCAGGTTCAGCGCCATGTAAAACGGCGCGCGGTCGGTAATCGACTCGAACGTCTGCTCGCGGTCGGGGAAATGACTGCTGTACTCCCACAGGAAGTGCCCGATGAACGGCTCCGCGTTACGCCAGTCGCCGGAGTCGCGCATGAACACGTGCTGGAGCTCGCCCGCCACCCGCCCGACGTCGAACATCCGGTCCCCGCGCTTCATGCGCTCCAGGTCGATCGCGGCCACGTCCAGTCCGTGACCGAACAGGAAGTTAGCCGGAGTCGCGTCGCCGTGCAGCCAGACCTGGCGGTCCTGCCACATCTGCGGCCGTTCCCGCCAGCGATCGCGCAGCTTCCTGAGCTCGTCGACGTCCTGCTGCCCGATGCGCCGGGCCCGGCTGAGCCTGCTGACGATCGTGTCGAAGTACCGGCACTCGGGATCGAAATCCACGGTGGCCCCGTTGGCCGTCCGGTTGTGCTGGGTGGCGAGGAAGTACGCCAGCGACTTCAGCCGCCAGTACAGGTGCGTGTCGTCCCCGTGCTGCGTCGCGCGCGCGATCGCCTGGCTGAATTCCTCGCCGGCGTAGTATTCGACGGCCAGCACGCCGTTGATATCGCGGCTCAGCCCCAGCGGACGGATCACGTGGTGCGGCGACCCCACCAGGTTGTACCGGCGTAGCGTTTCCAGCCCTTCGTACTCCTGGCGTGCCATCCAGGCGGCCTTGTCGAGATCCGTCGCGAACCTGGTGCCGTAGAACTTGCAGATGACCTTGGCGCCGCTGAACTTCTCCTCGTACGCGTAGACCTCGTTGCTTCCGCACAGCCGGAACGCCCGGAACGCCAGCCGCGGTTTGCGCACCTCCAGCCGATCACGCGCGATCATGCTGAGGAAGCCGTGCAGCGGGTCATCCCTCGCGACATATCCGACAAATTTCCCGTTCATCGAACCTTCCCTCACGCCCGGCAGCAATCCGGCGGCATCGAACCGCGTGCCCTGCCGGGCCCCCCGAATGCGCAGTATCCCCGTCATCTGACGTTCACTGCGCCGTTACCTTGAATAGAGACCCTTTGCCCGTTCCTGATACGCTCCGCACCCGACGGATAGCAGACCGAGGACTACGCCCGCGCCCTTTCCAGCCGTTCACCAGGTCGAACAGGTTGCGCCCATCATGATCGCGCCGAACCGGGTAGCGATGCGTGACTCACGAGTCTAAAGTCCCCGGCTATGCCTTCCATCGACAGCATCGCCGCGGATTACGTGGAGCGGGCGGCCGTCCTGGACCCGGCCTTCGCCACCTGGGCCGGGATCACCGGGCACGACGACCAGCTCCCGGATCTCAGCCCGGAGGGGTTCGCCGGACGCGCCGAACTGGATCGCTCAGCTCTGGCCGCCCTCGAGGCGGCTGAGGTCCCCGGGCAGCGCGAGCAGGTCGCGCGGGCTGCGATGCGGGAGCGGCTGACTATAGCCGTCGAGCGCTACGACGCCGGGGACACCACCAGCGAGCTCAACGTGATCGACAGCTGGGTGCAGTACGTGCGCGAGCTCTTCGATTCGATGCCCACCGAGGGCGAGGAAGGCGCCGTCAACATCGCCCGGCGCATGGCCGCGGTCCCGGAGGCCTACCGTCAGCTCTCGCTGACCTTGCTCGACGCGGCCCGGAACGGCCGTCCCCCGGCCCGGCGGCAGGCCGAGGAGGTCGCCAGGCAGTGCGCCAGCTGGTCCGATCCAGCTGACTCCTTCTATTCGGGGCTGGCGGGGCAGCTCACCGGGGTTTCGGACTCGCTGCGCGGGGAGCTGGACGCGGCCGCCCGCGCGGCGACGGCCGCCACTGCCGGGCTCGGTGCCTTCCTCCGCCAGGAGCTGCTGCCGCTGGCCCGGGAGAAGGACGCCTGCGGGCCCGAGGTCTATGACCGGGCCTCGCGCTACTTCCTCGGTACCGCCGTCGATCTGCCCCAGGCCTATGCCTGGAACTGGGAGGAGATCGCCCGGCTGCGCGCCGAGCAGGCCCGGGTCGCCAGCCTCATCCGGCCTGGAGCCACCCGGGAGGAGGCGGTGGCGATCCTGGACAGGGATCCGGCCCGGCGCATCGAGGGACGGGAGGACTTCCGTGCCTGGATGCAGGAGCTGGCCGAGCGCACCATCTCGGAGCTGAACGGCAAGCACTTCGACATCCCGGAGCCCGCGCGCCGGATCGAGGCCCTGATCGCCCCGGTCAACAACGGCGGGATCTACTACACCGGACCGTCGGAGGACTGGTCCCGGCCCGGCCGGATGTGGTGGTCGGTGCCGGACGGGATTGACGACTTCACCACCTGGAAGGAGGTCACGACCATCTACCACGAGGGCGCTCCCGGTCACCACCTCCAGAACGCGCAGGCCCTGGCCGAGCAGGAGAACCTGAACCGCTGGCAGCGGCTGATGTGCTGGGTCTCGGGCTCCGGCGAGGGCTGGGCGACCTACGCCGAGCGGCTCATGGGCGAGCTCGGATACCTGGACGACGACCCGGGGGCGTATCTCGTGATGCTCGACATGCAGCTGATGAGCGCCGCCAACGTGGCCCTGGACATCGGGGTTCACCTGGAGCTGGAGATCCCCGCGGGCACGGGCTGGCCGGAGGGAAAGCGCTGGAATGCCGAGATCGCCTGGGATTTCCTGCGGGCCCACTCCAGCTGGGACGAAAAGCGGCTGCGCTTCGAGTTGCACCGCTACCTGGGCTGGCCCGGGCAGGTTACGTCCTACAAGCTTGGCGAGCGGAGCTGGCTGCAGGCCAGGGACGAGGCCAAGACCAGGGCCGGAGACAGCTTCAGCCTCAAAGACTTCCACACCAGGGCACTCAGCCTGGGCGCCATGGGCCTGGACCCGCTGCGCGAGGCCCTGGCCCGCTCCTAGGCCTGCACTATCGGCGCACCTTGAACTTCAGGTGCAGCACCCGGTCGCCCTGGATGACCACGTGGGGATCCTCCAGCAGATGCTGCCCGTCGATGCTGCCGAAGTAGCGTTTACCCGACCCGAACACCACCGGCACCACGTCCATCGCCACCTCGTCCACGAGTCCGGCCGCGAAGATCTGGCTGCCCACGTCGCCCGCGTTCACCGCGACGGTTCGCTCCCCGGCGAGTTCCTGGGCCTTGCCGATCGCCGCTGTCACGTCGTCGACGAAATGGTACGACGCCTCGGGGTGCCAGCCCTCGGGCTTGGGCCGGTGGGAGACCACCACCACGTGGTCGCCCGCGGGCGGCTTACCTTCCCAGCCGTTCACCAGGTCGAACAGGTTGCGGCCCATCACGATCGTGCCGATCGACGCCCACATCGGCCGAACGTAGTCCGCCGACGCGCGGGAGACCTTGATGCTGCTTCCGTCTCCGGAATGGTCATACTGCTGGCCGCCGTCTTCGGGGACCGGGTGGTCCCCGCTGAAGTACCAGTCGTGGAGTGGCCCGACGTCGTCGTTCGCGTCGGCGAT
>Ga0136846_1238478_pt1 | contig 10523 bp, 8 predicted proteins | sample HopSoiMetagenom2_FD_96841 | JGI IMG/M metagenome (GOLD analysis project Ga0136846, IMG submission 96841) | Grasslands soil microbial communities from Hopland, California, USA - 2 Assembly 2016 (version 4) | ecosystem: Environmental > Terrestrial > Soil > Grasslands | place: USA: Hopland... | reverse complement strand
AATTTGCTCCAACGGCCATCTTCCGCGTGTCCAGCGTACGTAAAGGTCAGCTCTGGGAGAGGGCTGGGGTGAGGGCCGTGGGCGGTGAATAAAGCCATGGGCTGCCATCACCGCAGCCCCTCACCCAACCTCTCCCCAGAGGGGAGAGGAGCCAATACAAGACCTTGAAAGGAGTGCGCTTCAGACGCAGGATCGTTTGTCGTCGGTGGACGCGATTTCAACGGCGGTCGAGCGTGAGCTGATCGTTCTCACGTTTCATCTGAAAGCGCGTCAAGAAGCTGTTGCCCAGCAGCACGGCCGGCATTTGCATCGGCCCCACCATGGCGTCCACGTTGTAGACCTGCACGTCACCCACCTTCACCACGTCGAGCAGCACGTGATACACGGTGATCTGCCCGTTGGCCGTGTGGGCGTAGCCGCGCTGTCCACCCTTGTATTTCAAGCCGATGCGATCAGCATCCGCTTCACTCATGGCAACTACCGAGGCACCGGTGTCCACGAGGAACTGAACGGCCTTGCCGTTGATGCTGCCGCCCGTCACGAAATGCCCCCCTGGCCCGGCCGTGAGCACGATCTTCGAGCCGGTGCCTTCGCCCGATGCGCGACCCAGGTTGACTGGTGCGCCCCCGATTTGCAGCGTGGAGCGCTTGCCCTCCATCTCGACCACGGCCTCGCCGGGGGCGACGCTCACGACTTTGACGTTCTGGAAGCTGGTCCCCGCTGCCACCGTGCGCGGCGCGCCGTTGATGATCAAGAGCGCCTTGTCGCCCATGCTGCCGGAGAGGGTTACCGTCTGCGCGGAGGCGGCAACACCCATCAGCGCCAGCAGCGGCGCGACAACAAGACGCATGTGATCAATCCCGAAAGTTGGTGAATGTCAGGGGCGCGTCCGGCACGTCCTTGCGGATCAGCGCCATCGCCGCCTGCAGATCGTCGCGCTTGGCGCCAGTGACGCGGACGACGTCGCCCTGGATGGCGGCTTGCACCTTGAGCTTGCTCTGCTTGACGAGCGATTGAATCTTCTTTGCGGTGTCGCTGTCGATGCCGTTTTTCACGGTCAGCACCTGCTTGACCTTGTCGCCGCCGATCTTTTCGATCTTCGCGCTGCGATCGATGTAGCGGACATCCACCGTGCGTTTGGTCAGCTTGGCCAGCAAGATGTCCATGACCTGGCCGATCTGGAAGTCGCTGTCGGCGAAGACGGTGACTTCTTTTTCCTTTTGCTCGATGCGGGCGGAAGAGCCCTTGAAATCGAATCGGGTGCCGATTTCCTTGGCGGTCTGGTCGACCGCATTTTTTACCTCGACGAGGTTGGGTTCGAGGACGGTGTCAAAGCTTGGCATTGTGAGGTCTTTTGCGAGCCGGGATAAGAATAAAGGGCGCTGACGAATCGGCGAAAATTCTCGCATGCATATCGAGTCAGGTGTGAGCCTGAAACCTTACAACACCTTCGGCCTGCCGGCGGTTGCGCAGACTCTCGTGCGCGTGCGCAGTGACGCCGACGTGAGGCAGGTGGTCGACCACCCGCAGCTCGGACGCGCGCCGAAGTTCGTCCTCGGCGGGGGCAGCAACATCGTGCTGACGCACGACATGCCGCAAGTCGTCGTCAAGGTGGAGGTCATGGGGCGCCGGCTGGTCGAAGAGCGCACCAACGGCTGGGTCGTCGAAGCGGGTGCGGGGGAAAACTGGCATGAGTTCGTCATGTGGACGCTGGCGAACGGCTTCACTGGTCTGGAAAACCTTGCGCTCATTCCGGGTACCGTGGGGGCGGCACCCGTGCAGAACATTGGCGCCTATGGGCTTGAACTGCAAGACCGCTTCGATTCGCTCGATGCGGTGGACCTCGTTACTGGCCGTAGCGTGGTGCTCCATGCGGGCATCTGCGCATTTGAATACCGGGACAGCGAGTTCAAGCATTCGCTCGCAGGGCGCAGCCTCATCACGCGAGTGCGCTTCCTCCTGCCCAAGCCCTGGAAGCCGGTGCTGGGGTACCTCGAACTCGAACGCAAGGTGGCCGAATCCGGCAATGCCAGCCCGAGTGCGCAGCAAATCGCCGACTGGATCATCGCCATCCGTCGCGCCAAGCTGCCCGATCCAGCGCAAATCGGCAACGCCGGCAGCTTCTTCAAGAACCCGGTGGTGACGCCCGAGCAGTGCCGCGACATCATCGGCCGCGATCCTGAGATCGTTCATTACCCCATGCCCGACGGCAGCGTGAAACTCGCCGCCGGCTGGATGATCGACGCCTGCGGATGGAAAGGGAAGACGGTTGGACAGGCTGGTGTCTATGAAAAGCAAGCGCTGGTGTTGGTGAATCGTGGCGGCGCGATCGGGTCGGAGGTGATGACGCTGGCCAGGGCGATCCAGGAAAGCGTCTACGGGCGCTTCGGCATTCGCCTGGAGACGGAGCCGGTGGTGGTTTAGGTCCAGCCTCAACTTTGGATCTACAGGGCGAAAGACCCCGAGTCGTCACGAAGATGCCGTACCGCAGCTGCAGGCGAGCGAAGCAATACAGGCCGGCTCGCTATGGCCCGCTGCGAAGTAATGCATTTCGGCTCCCTCTCCCCCGGCGGGGGGAGAGGGTTGGGGTGAGGGGTCTCTCAAGAATCACATCCATCTCCATCAAGGCAACCCGACGGCCTCCACCATCGCCTGCACCTGCTCGACCTCTCCCCGCCACCCGTTTGGCGATGACGAAGGCAGGGTTGACGCATGACAGATTCATGTTTGATCAAAGGCCCAGGCCCCTCACCCCAGCCCTCTCCCCGAAGGGGCGAGGGAGCAATACAGGCCAGCTCGCTGTGGCCCGCTTCGGAGTAACGCATTGCGGCTCCCTCTCCCCCGGCGGGGCGAGAGGGTTGGGGTGAGGGTCTCCCAAAAATCACACCCATCTCCATCAAGGCAACCCGACGGCCTCCACCATCGCGCGCAACTGCTCGACCTCTCCCCGCCACCCGTTTGGCGATGACGAAGGCAGGGTTGACGCATGACAGATTCATGTTTGATCAGAGGCCCAGGCCCAGGCCCCTCACCCCAGCCCTCTCCCCGAAGGGGCGAGGGAGCAATACAGGCCAGTTCGCTGTGGCCCGCTTCGGCGTAACGCATTTCGGCTCCCTCTCCCCCGGCGGGGGGAGAGGGTTGGGGTGAGGGGTCTCCCCAAAATCACATCCATCTCCATCAAGGCAACCCGACGGCCTCCACCATCGCCCGCACCTGCTCGACCCCTCCCCGCCACCCGTTTGGCGATGAAGAAGGCGGGGTCGACGCATGACAGACTCATGTTTGATCAGAGGCCCAGGCCCCTCACCCCAGCCCTCTCCCCGAAGGGGCGAGGGAGCAATCCAGGCCAGTTCGCTGTGGCCCGCTTCGGAGTAATGCGTTGCGGTTCCCTCTCCCCCGGCGACGCCGGGGGAGAGGGAAACGAAGACCTTGAAGGGTGGGACTCAGCGGCTGAGAGTTTTTCGATCATGCCCGCTCATCACGCCAAAAGCCCCCTGCTCGTCGTTGCAAATGCTCGCCATAGCCAAGCTATGGCTGCGCTTCGCGCCTAGATCAGGCGCCTTTTGACGTGCTGCTCGGACACGCTCGAAATACTCTCAGCCTCTCAGATCGCCTTCGTCCGCTCTTCCAGCCAATCCAGCGCATCACCATTCACCAGCGGCGTCAACCGATCCCGTACCACTTCGTGATACCGATTCAACCAATCGATCTCGTCCGTGCGCATGAGGCTGCGATCGATGCAGCGCGTATCGATAGGGCAGATCGTCAGCGTCTCGAACTCCAGAAACTCCCCAAATGTGCTGCCTTCCGCCGTCGACGCTGGCGCATTCATCACCAGGTTCTCGATGCGAATGCCCCATTGCCCAAGGCGATACAAGCCTGGCTCGATGCTTGTGATCATCCCCGGCTCCATCGCCATCGCGGCTTCAGGAATGGCCTTGCTGATGCTTTGCGGACCTTCATGAACGTTCAGGAAGTAGCCCACGCCGTGGCCGGTGCCGTGGCCGTAGTCGAGGCCGTGCTCCCACAGCGGCACGCGGGCGATGGCGTCGAGCATCGGCGACAGCGTGCCGCGCGGAAAACGCGTGCGGCTGAGCGCGATCATGCCCTTGAGCACGAGGGTGTAATCGCGACGATGCGCATCCCCGATGGTCCCGATGGGCCATACGCGCGTGATGTCGGTGGTGCCGCCCAGGTACTGCCCGCCCGAGTCGATGAGCAGCAGTCCGTTGCCTTCGATGATTGCGTGCGACTCCTTCGTCGCCCGGTAGTGCGGCATCGCGCCATTGGCATTGAAACCCGCGATGGTGCCGAAGCTCAATCCAACGAAGCCCGGACGCTTCGCACGCGCCACGCGCAGCTTGTCAGCGATGGTCAGCTCGGTAATGCGTTCCTTGCCGAGCGCCGACTCGAACCATGCGTAGAACTCGCACATCGCTGCACCGTCCTGCGCCATTGCTTCTCGAATGTGATGCGCTTCGGCGGGGCTCTTGCAGCTCTTGAACAGCGTACTCGGGTTGATGGTCTCCAGCACCTTCACATGGCCAGGCACGCTTTGCCTTAGACCCAGCGTGACGCGACGCGGATCGATCAGCAGGTTCGAACCGGCGGGCAGGGCGGCCAGCGCATGGCCTGCATCGGCATAGGGCGCGAGGCGAACACCGTCTTTCGCCAGCGTCTTCTGCAGTGCAGCGTCGATCTTGCCCGCGCCGACGAACAACGTGACCCCATGTGCATCGATAAGTGCATGCGCGAGGAACACCGGGTTGAACGAGACGTCGGAGCCGCGGAGATTGAAAACCCACGCGATGTCGTCGATGGTTGAGATGAAGTGATGCGTCGCGCCATGCCGCAGGAACACCTCACGGACCTTGGCGAGCTTGTCGACGCGCGACAGCGGCGCATGCGGCACGCGATGCTCATACACCGGCGCAGATGGCAGGCCCGGCCGATCGGGCCAGACCTCAGTGAGCGCGTCGACGCCCGTGTCGAGCGTCATGCCTGCGTTCTCGAGCGCGAAGCGAAGTTGGTGGGCCGAGGACAAGCCCAGCACGTCACCGTCCACGCCGACGATGTCGCCGGTCTTCAGATGTTCTACCAGCCAGTCCACGTGGTAGGTGCCGGGGCCGGTGGGGATCTTCACGAGATCGATACCGCTGCGCGCGATTTCGGTTTCGGCCTGCGTCCAGTAGCGGCTGTCCGCGAACAGCGCGGCCGCGTCTTGCGTCACCACCAGCGTGCCGACCGACCCGGAGAAACCCGACAGCCATTGCCTTCCTTGCCAACGCTCGGGCAAGTACTCGGACAAGTGAGGATCGGACGAAGGCACGAGCAGCGCGGCGAGACCACGGCGCTTCAAGACCGCCTGGACTTGTTCTATCCGAAGACGAAATGGCGAGGTGCGGGTATCCATGCGCGGGTCCGTGTCAATCGGCGGTGCGCTCGGTCAGCGCGGTGCGGTGAGCGGCCATTCTCGCCCGGATTCCATCCGGAAACGAAATCGCGGCCTTCCAAGGCCACGAACGCAAAAATCTACGTTTTCGCTGTCACCGCCGGCGTCTGCGGTTCCGCCACGACTCGCGCATTTCGCTCGTATGTCCAATAGGCCCATGCCCAGTCGATCATCACCATCAGCCGGTTGCGGAATCCGATGAGGAAGTAGATGTGGGCGAAGAGCCAGAAGAGCCAGGCGAAAAAGCCCCAGAAGCGCAGGGCGCCGAAGACCGGTACGGTGAGGTCGACAACAGCGGCTTTGCGGCCGACCGTGGCAAGGTTGCCGTAGTCCATGTATCGGAATGGGCGGGTGGCTTCGCCCTTGAGGCGGCGCAGCAAGTTGGCCGCCGCAGCGCGCCCCATCTGCTTGGCGCCAGGGCTCACGCCGGGCACGGGCTTGGGTTCGCCCGGGCCGTAGCTCTTGGCTGCTGCGAGGTCGCCAATGACCGAGATCTCCGGATGCCCGGGCAGGCTCAAATCGGGTTCGACGACCACGCGACCGGCGCGGTCCAGGATTGCACCGGCGCTTGCCGCCAAGGCGCGGCCCAGCGGCGACCCCGCCACGCCTGCTGCCCAGATGATGGTCTTGCTCGCCAGCCGTTGGGTTGTCACCGCGTCGCCGCTCTTTGTCTCATACGTGATGCCCTCGGCATCGATGGCTGTGACCTTGCAGCCGGTTCGCACATCGACGCCCAGCTTGGTCAACTGCCCGCGCGCCTTTTCGGACAGCTTGGCCACGAAGGCGCCGAGTACACGGTCTGATCCTTCGATCAGCACCACCTTGGTCCGCGTCGAATCGATGCGGCGGAATTCCATCGGCAGCGTGTGCTGCGCGATTTCGCTCATGGTGCCGGCCATCTCCACCCCCGTAGGGCCGGCGCCGATGACGACAAAGGTCATCCATGGTTGGCGCTGCACTTCGGTCTTGCAACGTTCGGCTCGCTCGAATGCGCCGATGACGCGAGCGCGGATGGTGAAGGCGTCGGCCAGCGTCTTGAGGCCTGGCGCATGGGCCGCCCAGTCGTCATGCCCGAAATAGCTGTGGGTGGCACCCGCGGCCACGATGAGGTGGTCGTAGTCCAGCAGTTCGTTGCCGTCGAGTGTGAGGCGGCGTGCCACGGCGTCGATGCCCGTTACCTCCGCTTGCAAGACGGTGAGGTTGCCAAGCTTCATCTCGCTTCGCAATGTGTGCCGGATCGGCGAACTCACCGCCGGCGCGCTCAAGCCCGCTGTCGCCACCTGGTACAGCAGCGGCTGGAACAAATGGTGGTTGGTGCGGTCGACGAGCGTGATTTCCACGTCCGCCTTTGACAGCGCACGGACGGCCTCCAACCCACCGAAACCACACCCGACCACCACGACCCGCTTCTTCTGCGTCATTGCATTCCCTTCAGAGGCTCAGCTTTGTAGATTCGGAGCAGGCGCCTGCAGTTTTCTTCTGACGAGATTGATGTGACTGCGCAGCGCGTACAACTCGTCGGTGTAGCTTAGCGGCACGGTCACGTTCTCGACGCGCGCCTCGATGACGTCGAGGTCCTGCATCAGTTCATCCGTCGGACGTTCGCCGTGTGCGTTCTCTACCGCGCGCAACTGGCCATACCATCGGAAGATTCGCGAACGGATGCGGAACTCGTACAGGGGCGGCACGATGCGCGACATCGGGATCAGTATGGCGATGATGGACACGAGCGCCACCCACATGCGGTCGACGAGGTTGGCGAGCCAGAAGGGCAGATAGTGCTGCAAGAGTGGCGGACCGGCGCGGTAGAAGCGTTCGGCCTCTTTCGACAGCGGCCACTCGCTGTTCTTGGCGCTCGGGAACTCGCCCTTGCGCTGAAACCAGCCGGCCTCGCCGTGGATCGTTTGCGCAGCCTGCACGAAGAGCTGCAGCAGTGCCGGATGCGTGCCCCGCTTGGCCACCAGCGTGGCGGTCGGTGCGACCAGGCGCACGTCCGCCGGCGGCACGTCCTTCGCCAAGTCCACCACGCCGCGCGGCAGCGTCACCGGGCTCATGAAAGGGAATCGGCGCGAATAGGCTTCGGCCTGGGCGAAATCGAAGAGCTTGACGCCGGGTGTTTGCAAGAGCATCTGCACCATGAGCGATTCAGGTGCGGAGGCGAGTACAAGCGCGTCGATGTCGCCGCCCAGCAGGCTCATGACGGCTGGCGTTTGCGGCTGTTGCACGAGTGTGATGGTGCTCGCCTCAATGCGGTTGGCTTCGAGCAGCTTCTTCATGAGGTTGGGCGCGCCGCTGCCGGGTGCGCCGATGTTGAGCTTCCAGCCGGCCAGCTGGGTGAGGTTGCCGAGCGTGCCGGCCTTCAGCAGGCGCTGCGCGGACTCATCGCGGTAGAAGAGCCACACCGGCTCGTAGAACAAGCTGCCCAACGACACAAGCGGCGCAAGGTTCGCATCTTCGTCATGCTCCTCGCCTTGTTGCTGTTCGTCGGCGCCACCCTGCACGAAGGCGATGTCGACATTCGACCCACGATCGCGCAGCAGCGCCAGGTTCTCGGCCGCACCCTGCGTTGTGCGCAGCTCGACCTTGATGCCGTATTGCTTCAGTGCTGCGGCATAGCGCTTGCCGAACTCGGCATAGGCGCCTTGCTCGGCGCCCGTGGCAAGCACCACCGTGCGCGGCGGGTTCGGGTCGAGCGCGAAGTATGCGAGCGTCAGCAGAAAGAGCGCGATCAGCAGGAACGGACCGGCAGTGGCCAGGAGGTCGCGAGCGGACAGCAGTGTGTGGCGCAAGACTTGGGGCATGTGGGCTGAGAGGCTGAGAGTATCTCGACATCGACCCGCACGATACCGCGTTGCCGCCTTGACGCGTGATCGGGGGTCAGGCCTGGACGAGGTTATGCTTTTCGATCCCCCTCACGTTTTCCACTCACCTTCCCATCCACGATGCGTCTGCTCCTCGTCGAAGACGACCGCATGATCGGCGACAGTCTGCGTGCCGCGCTTCGCCTGGACGGGTATGCAGTGGACTGGGTGCGCGACGCGTTGGCTGCGCAATCGACCCTGTCGAGCGAGCGTTTCGACTTGGTTTTGCTCGACCTCGGCCTGCCCAAAGGCGACGGCCTTGAAGTGCTGCGTGCCCTGCGAGCGAGGCAGGACAGCACGCCGGTGATCGTGCTGACCGCGCGAGACGGCCTGGGAGACCTGGTCGCCGGGCTGGACGCCGGGGCCGATGACTACCTCGCCAAGCCATTCGAGCTCGACGAACTCAATGCTCGCATCCGCGCCGTGATGCGCCGGCACAGCGGGCGGGCTCAGCCGGTGCTGAGCCACGCAGGCGTCACGCTGGACCCGGCCACCCGGCAAGTGACGAAGGACGGGGCGCCCGTGCTGTTGTCTTCCCGTGAATTCGCCGTGCTCGAAGCGCTGATGCAACGCCCCGGCGCCTTGCTGTCGCGCGCCCAGCTCGAAGACCGGCTCTACGGCTGGGGCGAGGAGATCGAAAGCAACGCGGTGTCGGTCTACATCCACCAGCTTCGCCGCAAGCTAGGTGCGGACTTGATCCAGAACGTGCGCGGCGTCGGATATTTCGTGGGAACGCCATCCTCGCCCAAAGAGGGCGATGCGCAGTGAAGTCTCTGCGCGTTCGCTTGCTGATTGCCTTGCTGGTGATGCTGGCCGTGGCGGCAGCGATCATGGGCGTGCTGACCTACCGAAGTGTCATCGCTGAGACCGAGTCGATCTTCGACTATCAGCTGAAGCAGATGGCCTTGTCTTTGCGCGACCAAGGCGAGATTGCACCGGACCAGGCGCGCGCCTTCGCGGATGAGCAGCTCGACTTCGTCGTGCAGATCTGGACGGTCGATGGCCGCACCATCTACCAGTCGCGGCAGCATCCGGACTTGCCGGCGCGGGCGCTGCTGGGCTTTGCCGACATCTTGGCGGGCGGGCAGACCTGGCGCACCTTCAGCGTTGCCACGTCGCTGCGCGTGATTCAGGTGGCGCAACCGCTCAACATCCGGGAGCGGCTGGCCGCCAATGCCGCACTGCACAGCGTCGCGCCGCTTTTGATCATCGCGCCGCTGCTGGCCCTGGTCGTCTGGTGGGTCGCTGCGCTCACGCTGCGGCCCCTGCGGGACGTGGCGGCAGACGTGCAACGACGCGACGAACAATCGCTCACACCGCTGCCCACGCAAGGCTTGCCCGAAGAAGTGTCGCCGCTTGTGAGTGCCTTGAATGCCTTGCTCGCCCGCCTTTCGCAGTCGCTCGACACGCAGCGCGCTTTCGTGTCCGACGCAGCGCATGAGCTGCGTTCGCCGCTCACCGCGCTGAAGTTGCAATTGCAGTTGCTGCGGCGTGCCGGCGATGAAGCGTCGCGTGAGCAAGCGGTGGACGTGCTCGCCGCCGGCATCGACCGTGCCTCCCGGTTGGTGGAGCAGTTGCTGGCCCTTGCTCGCAGCGAACCGGGCGCACCGTCGACGGCGATGGAGCCGCTCGATCTGAGGGAGGTCGTGCGGCAGGCGGTGGCCGACACAGTTCCGCTTGCACTTGCGCGCAACGTAAAGCTCGAGCTCTTCGCGGATGCTCCGGTGCAAGTTGTGGGCGATCGCGTCGCGCTCGCTGTGCTGGCCCGAAACCTGGTCGACAACGCCGTTCGATACTCGCCGCAGGGTGCCCGCGTCGAGGTGCGGGTGAGTGAGAAGGGGGGGGCGCCCACGATCCAGGTCGACGATGCCGGCCCGGGCATTCCGCCATCGGAACGGGAGCGGGTGTTCGATCGCTTCTATCGGCGATCCGTCAATGATGAATCGGGCACGGGATTGGGCTTGGCCATCGTGAAGAGCGTCGCGGCGCGCCACCATGCTAGCGTGACCCTCGACGATTCGCCGCTCAGTGGGTTGAGCGTCACTGTCCGCTTTTCGTAGGGTGCGCCAAATCCGGGTGCGGCGAGGACATTGAGAACTGGTGTCTTGGCTCAGAGGCTGAGAGTTTTTCGATCATGCCCGCTCATCACGCCAAAAGCCCCCTGCTCGTCGTTGCAAATGCTCGCCATAGCCAAGCTATGGCTGCGCTTT
>Ga0136846_1223917_pt1 | contig 10525 bp, 7 predicted proteins | sample HopSoiMetagenom2_FD_96841 | JGI IMG/M metagenome (GOLD analysis project Ga0136846, IMG submission 96841) | Grasslands soil microbial communities from Hopland, California, USA - 2 Assembly 2016 (version 4) | ecosystem: Environmental > Terrestrial > Soil > Grasslands | place: USA: Hopland... | reverse complement strand
GCGGCGCGCATCCTCCTCGGCGTCGACGCAGCACTCGGCGTCGCGAGCGCCGTCGTCGTGCTCGTGCAGGGCACCGCGATCGCCTGGGTCGTCTCGCGCTCGTTCGGCGGCGACGATGCCGTCACACCGGGGCTGGTCGTGCTCGCGCTTGCGTTCGCAGCACGCGCTGCGCTCGCGTTTCTGTTCGAGGTGGCCGGGATCCGCGCCGCGACGGCCGTGCTCTCGGAGCTTCGGCTCGCGCTCGTCGACCGGCGACTGCGCGCGCAGCCTGCCGCGCTCGACGGGACGGAGGGTGCCGCGCTGGCGACGGCTTCCGTCCAGGGCGTCGACGGGCTCGCGGCGTATTTCGCGCGCTACCTGCCGCAGGTCGTGCTCGCGTGCGCCGTGCCGCCGGTCGTGCTCGTGTACGTCGCGACGATCGACCTGACCTCGGCGGCGATCATGCTCGCGACCCTGCCACTCGTGCCGGTGTTCATGTGGCTGATCGGCCGCTACACCGAGGCGCGCACGCGCGAGCGCTGGGAGACCCTGCAGGTGCTCTCGACCCACTTTCTCGACGTGGTGCGCGGGCTGCCCACGCTGCGTGCATTCAATCGCGCAGCCGCGCAGCGCGACGTCGTCACGGAGCTGAGCGACCGGTACCGGCGCGCGACGATGAAGACGCTGCGCGTCGGCTTCCTGTCGGGCTCCGTGCTCGAGCTCGCGGCGACCCTGGGTGTCGCGCTCGTCGCCGTGACGATCGGCGTCCGGCTCGTCGACGGCGCGCTCGGCCTGCAAGCCGGCCTGACGGTGCTCGTGCTCGCGCCCGAGCTGTACCTGCCGCTGCGCCGTCTCGGCGCGCAGTTCCACGCCAGCGCCGACGGTCTCGCCGGCGCGGAGCAGATCCTCGCGCTGCTCGATGCTCCCGCCGCGGTCGCGGCGGGCGGCGGGCGCGCGGCGCCGAGCCCCGCCGACGGGCCGCTCGTGCTCGAACGCGTCTCGTTCGCGTACCCGGGCCGCCCCGCGTTCGTGTTGAACGGGCTCGACCTGGTGGTGCGCCCCGGTGAGACGCTCGGTGTCGTAGGCGAGAGCGGCGCGGGCAAGACCACCCTCGCCGCACTCCTGCTCCGGCTGGCCGACCCGACCGACGGGTGCATCAGCGTCGACGGCGGCGACCTCGCTCGTGTCGACGCGCGCGCCTGGCGCCGGCAAGTGGCCTGGGCGCCGCAGCACCCCACGTTGTTTCGCGGCACGATCGCCGACAACGTGCGTCTCGGCAGACCGCAGGCGCACGATGAGGACGTGCGCCGGGCGGCTCGGCTCGCAGGCGCAGACGCCTTCGTGTCGGCGTTCCCGGATGGCTACGAAACGGTCGTCGGCGACGGCGGACGGCCACTCTCGGCCGGCGAGCGACGCCGGCTCGCGCTTGCGCGAGCCTTCCTGAAGGAGGCGCCGCTGCTGATCCTCGACGAGCCGACCGCCGACCTCGATGAGGAGAGCGCGGCGCTCGTCGGCGACGCGATCGAGTATCTCCGCGGCTCGCGCACGATCCTCGTCGTCTCGCACCGCCCCGCGCTGTTGCCGCACACAGACCGCGTCGTGCGCATCGCGCACGGCCGCGCCGTGGAGCTCGCGCCGAGCGAGGCGGTCGCGTGACGGCGACGCTGCGCCGTCTGTTCACCCTGGCCGGCGTCCCACCCGCGCGCGTGGCGCCAGCCGTCGTGCTCGGCACGCTCACCATCTGCTTCGGCGTCGGCCTCACTGCGACGGCCGGCTACCTGATCTCGCGCGCGGCCGAGCACCCACCCGTGCTCTCGCTGCTCGTGGCGATCGTCGCCGTCCGGTTCTTCGGCCTCGCGCGCCCGCTGACGCGGTACGCGGAGCGTCTCGCGTCGCACGACCTGGCGTTCCGCTCGCTCACGCGCACACGCACGCATGTCTACGAGCGGCTGGAGCCGCTCGCGCCCGCGGGCTTCGCCGGGTTCCGGCAGGGCGACCTGCTCTCCCGGTTCGTGGGCGACGTCGATGCCCTGCAGAACCTGTACCTGCGCGGTGCACTGCCACCGCTCGTCGCGCTGGCGTCGGGAGCAGCGTCGGTCGCGGTCGCGGCGGCGTTCCTGCCCGCCGCCGGCTTGCTGCTCGCGGCGGGGCTGCTCGTGGCCGGCGTCGTCGTGCCTGCCGTCACGGCGTGGCTGTCGCGTCGCGGGGCGCGCCGACAGGCGGCCCTGCGCGGCGAGCTGTCGGCCGAGCTCGTCGAGCTGTTCCACGGCGCACCCGAGCTCGTCGCGTTCGGTCAGGAGGACGAGCGGCTCGAGCGCGTCGGTGCGCTCGACCGCGAGCTCGTGCGGCTCGCGCGCCGCGATGCACTCGCGGACGGTGCGGCCGAGGCACTCACCCTCCTCGTCACCGGCGCCACCGTCGTCGGCGTGCTCGGCGCCGCCGTCTCCGCGCACGCAGACGGTGACCTCGACCGCGTGCTCGTCGCGATGCTCGGCCTGCTCGCGCTCGCGTCGTTCGAAGCGGTCCAGCCGCTCGCACAGGCGGCGCGCGAGCTCGGCGCCACGGTCGCTGCGGGCCGTCGCGTGCTCGAGGCGATCGACCGCGAGCCGCTCGTCGCCGACCCCGCCCATCCCGCGCTACTCGGCGACGGCCCGGTGACGATCGCACTGGAGGACGTTCGCGCGCGCTACGCCGAGCACGAGCTGCCCGCGCTCGACGGCTTCACGCTACGACTGCCGCCGGGCCGCCGCGTCGCGCTCGTGGGCGCGAGCGGCGCGGGCAAGACGACGGTGACGAGCCTGCTCCTGCGCTTCCTCGATCCCGAGGCGGGCCGTGTGACGTTGAACGGCCGCGACGCTCGCGCCTACCGGCAGGAGGACGTGCGGCGCGCCGTCGCGCTCGCCGGACAGGACGCGCACCTCTTCTCCGCCAGCGTGCGCGAGAACGTACGCCTCGGCAGGCCGGACGCGGGCGACGAGGAGATCCGCGGCGCACTTCGCAGCGCCGGCGCGGAACGATTCGTCGATGCGCTCCCGGACGGCTGGGAGACGCGCGTCGGCGAGCAGGGCCGATCGCTCTCGGGCGGGCAGCGGCAGCGGATCCTGCTCGCTCGCGCCCTGCTCGCGGATGCGTCGGTGCTGGTGCTCGACGAGCCGACCGCCCATCTCGACGTGCCGACGGCGGAGCGCCTGATGGCCGACGTCGTCTCCGCGCTCGGCGACCGATCACTGCTCCTGATCACGCACCGGCCCGAGGGCCTCGAGCTCGTCGACGAGATCGTCGAGTTAACGCCGGGGCTGGCCGAGCCGTGAGACGAGCAGGGCGATCACCGTCACCAGGTAGAGCTGCCCGAAGAGCGCCTCGACCGCGGCGATCGTGCGCCCCAGGTCGCCGGCCGGCGTGTAGTCGCCGTACCCGAGCGTCGCGAGCGTTACGAAGCTGAAGTAGAGACGGATCGACCGCGTCCCGTCGGTGCCCTGCGCAAACAGGTTCCCGTCGCCGAGGGACGCGATCGCGCTGTACGCGAAGAGGAAGACGAGGCCGATCAGCATGTAGATGCAGACCGCGCCGCCGACCGACTGCGCGTTCACCTCGCCCTGGTCGAGCACCCCGATCGAGATCACGGCAACGGTTGCGAGTATCAAGAGCCCCGAGAGGATCCCGACGATCCCGACGAGCAGCGAGCCACCCGAGACGATCACGGTCACGGCGGCGGCGATCGCGACGACGATCAGCCCGATGCTCACCTGCGAGTCGGCGCGTGCGACGCCCGACGTCCACATCGCGAGCACGAGCGTGCCGCTCTCGAGCAGCACGAGCACCGCCGAGGTCCACGGCGCGTCGGAGGCGATCGACGCGAAGAGGAACGAGACGAGGATCGGCACGAGCACGATCGTGAAGCTGCGCGTCGCGCGCAACCGCGCGACACGCGAGCCGGGGCGCCAACGCGGCGCGGACGCGCTCGCCTCGACCACCGTCTACTCCACGACGAGGGTCTTCGCGCCCAGTTCGTGCTCGACGTTCGCCGAGACGTCCATCCCGAGCACGCGGCCGAGCCAGCGATGGTGGTGATGCCCGAGCACGACGAGCTCGGCGTTCCGCTCGCGCGCGACGCGAACGATCGCCGACGCCGGGTCGCCGATCTCCCATTCGTACTCCGCAGCGACGCCGGACGGCTCGACGCGCGCCTTCGCTGCCGCAAGCATCTGGCGCGCAAGCGTCTCGTCGACCGGCGGCACGGCGGCCGCGCCCGTCAGCCCCCCGAACTCGGGGCCGACCGGGTCGAGGAAGAACTCCGCGACCGCGACGATGACGAGCGAGGCGTCGCGCTCTCTGGCCTCGTCGATCGCTCGGTCGAGCGCACGCTGGGCCGGCGGCGCGGCGTCGTAGCCGACGACGATGGTCGCGGCCACGCGGTCAGTCCACGACGAGCGTCTCGGTCTCCAGCGCGTCCGTCACCGCATCTGCGGTGTCGGCACCGAAGACGCGGCCGAGCCAGCTGTGATGGTGGTGGCCGAGGACGACGAGCGACGCATGCCTCTCCTTCGCGACGGCGACGATCGTCTGCGCCGGGTCGCCCGGCGCCCAGACGTACTCGCCCTCGACATGCGCTGCGTCGATCTGCTCGCGCGCCGCGTCGAGGATCGCCTGCTCGGCCGGCGGCGGCACCGTGGGCAGCATGACCGTCGGGCTGTCGTCGAACGTGCCGTAGTTCTGAGGACCGGGCTGCAGGGGCATCTCGGCGACGACGACCACGACCAGCTTCGCCGCGCGCGAGTGCGCCTGCTCGATCGCCTGCTCGAGCGCCCGGCGTGCCGGCGGCTCGTCGTCGTAGCCGACCACGATCGTCTCCATGCAGGAGAGCCTCGCGGCCGGACCGCGGCCGCGCATCACCCACCGAGGGTGACGCTCCTCTAAGCGACGGTCGCGGTGCCGCTCTCCGGCGCCCGCTCGGGCCGGCGCCCTCCGCCACCCGCGGTTGCGTCCTCGGCCGCGTAGCGCGCGAGCAGCTCGCGCTCGGCAGCGAGCTTGGGGAAGCAGAAGAAGACGACGGTCGCGCCGAGCAGGACGGCGACCGTTCCCGCGGTGTAGGCCCACTGGTCGCCGGCGAGGAACGCCGACTTTGCCGCCGAGATGATCTGGTTCGCGTAGGAGGGGTGCTGCTGTGCGACCTCGGACGCGCTCGCGAACGACTTCTCCAGCTCGTGCTGCACGTCGGGCGGCGCGGCGCTGCCGCTCGGCGACGCAGCGATCGCCTTCGCGAACGCCGACGCGTAGCCGGCAGCCAGGAGCGCGCCGAAGACCGACTGCATGATCGCGCCGCCCAGGTCGCGCTGCAGGTCCGCCGTCCCGGACGCCATGCCCGCCCGCCTGACCGGCACCGAGCCGGTCAGCGAGTGCGACGCGGGCGTGCCGGCGAAGCCGACACCGGTCCCGATGCAGATGTAGACGAAGGCGACCTGCCAGTACGGCGACCCTTCGTCCCAGAGGAGCAGCATCCCGAGGAACGCGAGCAGTAGGAACACGTAGCCGACGAGCAGCGTGAAGCGCGCGCCGCGCGCCTCGACGAGCTTCGCCGAGCGCGGCGCCACGAGCACCATGCACACGACCGCCGGCAGGAACGCCGCCCCCGCTTCGAGCGTGGAGTAGTCGAGCACGTTCTGCAGGAACTGCTGGCTGATGAACGCCGCGCCCATCAGCGAGCCGAAGACGATCACGCCGGCGCACGCGGCCACCCAGAAGACGCGCCGCGAGGCGACATCGAGGTCGTAGAGCGGATTCCGCGCGCGGCGCTGCCGGATGACGAACACGATCAGCGCCGCGAGCGCGACCACGCCCAGCCCGAGCGCGAGCACTCCCTTGTCCGGCACGGGCGCGAAGTTGATCGAGAGGATCAGGGCCGCGACCAGCACGACCGAGAGCACGCCCCCGAGGTTGTCGACGGGCTCGTCGGTCTCGTTCACGTGCGCGGGCACGAACAGGAAGGCGAGCACGAATCCGAGCACGGCGAGCGGCAGCGTGACGAGGAAGACGGAGCCCCACCAGAAGTGCTCGAGCAGCGCGCCCGCGACGAGCGGGCCGAGCGAGGCGATGCCGCCGCCGAGAGCCGACCAGAGCGCGATCGACTTGGTCCGGCCCGGTCCTGTCCAGAGCGCGGCGATCAGCGCGAGCGTCGTCGGGTACGCCATGCCCGCCGACAGTCCGCCGAGCAGCCGCGCCCCGAACAGCGCGACGTCCGACGGCGCCCACGCGGCGAGCAAGCACGCCGGGACCGAGAGCACCATCCCGAGCAGCAGCATCAGCTTGCGCCCGTAGCGGTCCCCGACGGCGCCCAGATAGAGCACCGACGCGGCGAGCCCGAGCGAGTAGCCGACCGCGATCAGGTCGAGCGTCGTCTGCGACGAGTCGAACGCCTTGCCGATCGACGGCAGCGCGACGTTCGCGACCGACAGGTTCAGGTTGGCGACCCCGGCAACGAGGATCAGCGAGCCGAGGACGAGCCCTGCGCGCTCGGGCGCCGCAGCCGGACGCTCGCTCACGACGCCGTGCGTCCGCCTCCCACGGCAGTCGTCACCGACGCCTCGAGCCGCTCGAGCAGGTGGTCTCCCACGCGCAGCGAGTTCGCCATCGCCGTCAGCGCGGGGTTCACCGCCCCGATGCTCGGGAAGACGCTCGTGTCGACGACGTACAGGTTGTCGAGCTCGTGCGCACGACAGTCCTCGTTCAGCACCGACGAGGCCGGGTCGGAGCCGAAGCGGCACGTCCCGGCCTGGTGCGCGACGCCCGCCACCGGGATGTCGTTCTTCATGTACGCGAAGCGGTGGAAGAGGTGGTCCTCCTCCATGTGCAGCTTCCCGAGCATCGACTTGAGCTGCTCGTAGAGCTGCCGCTTCGGCACCTCGTTCGTCGGCGTGTACGTCAGGGTGACCTTCCCGTCGCGGTCGACGCTGACGCGGTTCTCGGGCTGTGGCAGGTCCTCGGTCGAGAGCCAGAAGTCGATCGCGTGCTTCGCGATGCGCTCCAGCGACCACTGCGGCGCGAGCTTCGTCTCGGTCGGCTTCTCGCCGCGGAACATCGGCGCCTGGGACTTGCCGACCATCTGGATGTTGCCGAGCGGGTAGTCGTGCGCCTTCGAGCCGAAGTAGAAGTCGTTGAGCCCGAGCGTCTTCTGGAACACCGTCGTGTTCTCGTCCTTCGAGAGCGCGAGCACCGCGGCGCTGTTGTGGAACATGTAGTTGCGGCCGACCTGGTCGGAGCCGTTCGCGAGCCCGTTCGGGTGCTGTTCGTTCCAGGACTCCAGGAGGAGCTTCGCGGTGTTGGCCGCGCCGCACGCGAGCACGACGACGTCGGCGGTGAAGCTCTCGACGGCGCCGTCGACTTCGGCGAGCACCTCGGTCACGGCGGTGCCGGCCCCGTTCGTGCCGAGCCTGGTCACCCTCGCACCGGTGAGGAGCGTGACGTTCGGGTGCTCCAATGCCGGCCGCACGCCGAGGACCTCAGCGTCGGACTTGCCGTGCACCGCGCAGGGGAAGCCGTCGCAATTCATGCAGCGCACGCAGGCGCTGTACGGCATGTTCCGCTCCGCGAGCCGGATGCCGCAGGGCGCGTGGAACGGCCGATAGCCGGCCGCCGCAAGGTCGTCGGCGAGCTGCTGGATGCGCGGCTCGTGCGACACGGCGGGGAACGGGTACGGCGCGCTCGACGGCGGCTCTGTCGGATCCTCGCCACGCGCGCCATGCACCTCGTAGAGCTGCTCGGCGAGCGTGTAGTACGGCTCGAGCTGGTCGTAGGGGATCGGCCAGGCGGGCGAGATGCCGTCGTGGTGGTGCAGCTCGCCGAAGTCCTCGGCGCGCAGACGGTAGAGCGCCGCCCCGTAGAGCTTGGTCGCGCCGCCGACGAAGTAGTGGACCTGCGGCTGGAACGGCTTGCCGGCGCCGTCGTACCACGTCTCTTCGGAGACGTAGCGGTTGTCGGCGAAGACATCCTGCGCGAGCCAGTTCTGCGGCTCGCGCGGCAGCCAGTCGCCGCGCTCGAGCAGCAGGATGCGCTTGCCCGACGGTGCGAGGTGGCGCGCCAGCGTGCCGCCGCCGGCACCCGTGCCGACGATGATGACGTCGTAGTCGTCCATCAATACTCCCCCAGTCGCTCCGGGATGATGATTCGCGCCGCCGCTTCGATCAGCGCGAGATGTGAGAACGCCTGCGGGAAGTTGCCGAGGTGGCGTCCCGTCGACGCGTCGAACTCTTCTGCGTACAGGCCGAGTGGCGAGGAGATGCGCAGCAGGCGTTCCATCAGGTCGCGCGCTTGCTGCAGCTCGCCGATCACGGCCAGCGCGGAGACGAGCCAGAACGAGCAGATGAGGAACGTGCCTTCCTTGCCGCTCAAACCGTCGTCGGTCTCGTCGGTGCGGTAGCGGAGGACGAAGCCGTCCTCCGTGAGGTCGTCCCGGATGGCGAGCACGCTCGCACGCAGCCGTTCGTCGTCCGGCGGCAGAAAGCCGAAGTTCGCCGCGAGGAGGGTCGACGCGTCGAGTGACGCCGTGTCGTAGTGCTGTCGCAACACGTTGTCCTTGACGCCGTGCTCGAGGATGTCCGCCTTGATCTCCTCCGCGATCGCGCGCCACGCGGTCGTCCGCGCGGGATCGCCACGGATCTCCGCGATCGACGCTGCGCGGTCGAGCGCGACCCAGCACATCAGCTTCGACGAGACGTACTGCTGTGGCTTGCCGCGCGCTTCCCAGATCCCCTGGTCGGGCTCCCGCCAGACGGAGATCGCACATTCGGCCTGTGTCTGCACGATCGGCCACAGCCGCCGCGGCAGGCGCTGCGCGTGCCGCGTGTGCAGGTGGATCGAGTCGAGCACCGCGCCGAAGACGTCGTTCTGGCGCTGGTCGAACGCGCCGTTCCCGATGCGCACCGGTCGCGCGCCCGCATACCCCGAGAGATCGTCCCGAGTCGTCTCCGTGAGGTCACGGCGGCCGTCGATGCCGTACATGATCTGCAGCGATCCGTCGGCCGTCGGCTCGACGTCGGCGACGAACTGCATGAACTCGTCCGCCTCCCAGTCGAGCTGCAGGAAGTGCAGCGCCTGCAGCGTGAAGGTCGAGTCGCGCATCCACGTGTAGCGGTAGTCCCAGTTCCGCTCCCCGCCCGGCGTTTCGGGCAGCGACGTCGTCAGGGCCGCGACCGTGGCGCCGGTCGGCATGTACGTCAGGCCCTTGATCGCGAGCGCGGAGCGCTGGATCGGGTCGCGCCAGCGGTGGTCGGGGATCCGCGCGCGGCCGAGCCAAGAGCGCCAGAAGCGTACGGTGGCGTCGATGCGGGCGACCGCGTCGTCCACGTCTGCGGGCACCTCGAGGCCTTCCGACCACGACAGTGCGCAGAACGCGCGGCCCCCGGCCTTGAGCACGTGGCGGCCGCGGACGCGCTCGCCCTCGATGCCGAGTGCGACGTCGGAGACGAGCCGGATCGACTGCCCGGCACCGGTTGCCTCCGCGCCGTGGCCGTCGGCGTCGAGCCGCCACGTTGCCGGCGCGCGCCCGTAGTCGAAGACCGGCTCGCAGACGAGCTCGACCTCGACCTCGCCCTCGAGACACTCGACGGTGCGGACGAGCATGTGCTCGGCGTCGTCGTCGACGGGCGGACGCGTGTGCGGCGTGATCGTGTCAGGGCCCGTCGTCGCGCCCATCGTCAGCGCATCCCGCACGACGATCCAGCCCGAGGGCGTCTTCCACGTCGAGACGAGGACGTTCGTCCCGGGCTCGTAGACACGTGCCGTGGGGTGCTCGATCCCGAACGGGCCGAGCCTGAACGATCCCGCCTGGCGGTCGAGGAGGCTGCCGAACGCGCTCGCCGAGTCGAAGCTCGGCATGCACAGCCAATCGACGGCGCCGTCCGGCGCGATCAGCGCGCCCGTGTGGCAGTTGGAGATGAACGCGTACTCGGCGATCGGCGGGAACGGCGACGGCGCTGCCGCGCTCTGTGGCGCCGACGCGGTCTTCTCGGTGACGGTCGTCATGACGCGAGCCACGGCGTGTGCCACGAGCCGGAGCCGGCGACGAGGGCCTCGGCCTCGTCCGGCCCCCAGGTGCCGGGCGCGTACGCATGCACCGGCGGCGGCGCGTCGAGCAACGGCTGCATCACGCGCCACTGCTCCTCGACGCCGTCCTGCCGCGTGAAGCGCGTGCTGTCGCCGACCATCGCAGCGTGCAGCAGCACCTCGTACGGTGTGGCGCCTTCGCCGCCCTCGTCTGCGAACTCCATGTCGAGCTCGATGCGCCCGACGCGCTGGATGTCCGCACGGCGCGCGTCGACGACCAGCCTGATGCCGGTCGACGGGTCGAGCTTCACGACGAGCTGGTTCGCCTCCGGCCGGTGGCCGGGCGGGTTGAAGCCGAGCCGCGGGGGGTGCTTGAACACGAGTCGCAGCTCCGTCTGGGTCGCCGCGAGCTTCTTCCCGGTGCGGATGAAGAACGGGACGCCGGCCCAGCGCCAGTTGTCGACGTCGGCCCGCAGCGCCACGAAGGTCTCGGTCGAGCTCGCCTGGC
>Ga0136846_1238508_pt1 | contig 10528 bp, 7 predicted proteins | sample HopSoiMetagenom2_FD_96841 | JGI IMG/M metagenome (GOLD analysis project Ga0136846, IMG submission 96841) | Grasslands soil microbial communities from Hopland, California, USA - 2 Assembly 2016 (version 4) | ecosystem: Environmental > Terrestrial > Soil > Grasslands | place: USA: Hopland... | reverse complement strand
GCGCAGGTCCTGAGCACTCGGGTGCGGCCCTGCAGGATGCATGTCCACTGGCGGCCGCAGCGTGTCCAACGAAGGCCCTTGGTTTGGCCGAACGGGCATCCCTTCTTGCGGTACCAGATCAACCCCGAAGAGGCGTGCTGAAGGGCGCGCTCCATCTGCGTGCAGTCTCTGTGACGCACTGCTGGTAGTGCGCATGTTGTCGGAAAGATCTGCACGGGGCCGCAGCGTGTCCAACGAAAGCCCTTGGTTTGGCCGAACGGGCATCCCTTCTTGCGGTACCAGATCAACCCCGAAGAGGCGTGCTGAAGGGCGCGCTTCATCTGCGTGCAGCCTCTGTGATGCACTGCTGGTAGTACGCATGTTGTCGGAAAGATCTGCACGGGGCCGCAGCGTGTCCAACGAAAGCCCTTGGTTTGGCCGAACGGGCATCCCTTGTTGCGGTACCAGATCAACCCCGAAGAGGCGCGGGCGGCGTTGCAGTGGCTCTTCATGAGCGTGCGGCATCTGTGAAGAAGCACCCGCGTTGTCAATACGAACTCGTTTCACGCCTTGTCCCCTTTGGCTGATGTACGGACCTCGACTCTGCTCTCCCTCCAAGCTTCTTGCTGCTGCGCTGCGAAGTTGAGGCTGCCTTTGCGAAGCAAATCACAGATACTGCTCCGGTCCGCCATCGGCCGTACTTTCGTCTTCAGATCGACCCAGTTGAAAATTCGAAAGCTTGCGGCACGGAGCCCGCTGCCCGCTACAAATCGCCGCCGAAGAAGGCGCGCCGTGCGAAGTCTGTTGGCTATCAGCGGACTCCGGCCTGCGACATCAACAATCCCTCGTCAAGCAAGGTCTGCACGATGTCTGCCTGACGCAGGTCGCGGCGGCGCTTCGGTTCTAGCCGATGGGGGGCCTCTTTCGCCATCCAGCGCTTGAATGCGACGAACGAGTCCGGGGCAATTGTTCGCATCAGAGTCATGCGTCCCGTAGAGGAAATGACCACGTGTTCAAAGCGAGTTGCGTTGGTTAACACAGATGCCCTCAGCGCCTGCACCGGCCACAAGTCACCCTCATCGTCGGAGAAACGGAAGGGATGTGGGTCGTCGCCTTCTGGCTGGCGTCGCAAAAAGTCAACTTCGAATCCTTTGGCGTTGATAGCTGTCTCGTTCTGGCCCTCTTTGCGTTGAAAAGTGGAATCCGCCCGCTGCAGTACACGAAGCATGGATGAGTCCAGCTTCTCGAGATCGGTCATGAAACGCACTCGTTTGCGTGCGTCCCACAGCAAGTCCACATCTTGCGTCGCCAAGGCACCTTGAACGATGCGCACGCCCGCCGCAGTTTCATAGGCGTACAACGCGTGAGTCCCGACCACGGTGAAGTGCAGTCCGAGTCCAGAATCTTCCAGGGTCTGCAACAACGTCACGACCATAGAAGGCGTGCGCCCCGCCTTCAACGCCTTGTTCAGACGCTCGGCATCCTTGAGTTCCGTTCGCAAAGACTTGAGACGAGTTTCAAGCTCCAGCTTTCGAGAAGCGAAGTCTTCGTAGATTTTTTCGGTGTCCGGCGAACGCGGGCCGACTCGGCTTTGTCGGTTGTCTGGCTGAGTCTTGACCAGATACTCGTAGTCATATTGGCGCTTCCAATACATCCCGCCGGCATAAGGGCGGGCCTGCGACTGGACCCGCAAGTACTCATGGAAGATGGTGGTCGAGTCGATGACTTGCCTTGAAGCGTTGTCGGATAACGGGATGTAGTCCATTGGCCGTATAAATATTGAATTCTGAATATATACGGCCAATCCTTATAAATCAACGACTTATCTGCCAACCAGCGCGTCTTGGAACATCCCACCCGGAAGTGGACAAGTGGACATGCTCTCGACTTGGGCACCGGCATCACGCCCCGCAGGTTCCACGAGTTGCTGGGCGGACGCAGTGTGGTGACGGTGAACGGCGTGATGATGGCGCCCGGCGTCAGGTAGGCAAAAGATCCCGTTGGTCTGAACCGCCGGCCAGAGGTGGCCACGCAGCGCTGGGAATCGTCGGAGAAACGAACTGATGACGTTGGTTGCGATGCGCGGATGAAATCAACTTCGCGGGTCTTCCACACGAGTTCGCTGCGCCAGGTCAAAGTCCCCCAGGGCTCGTGGACGCGCCGGCTCACAAAGTGGCGCGGCGCCAGTGCTCAATGCTTGAACAAATCAAGAATGCTCTTGCGATCGCTGTCAGTGGGCGCACTGGGCAGCGCGTCCTCCAAGCCAAGACTTGAAATGCCGCTCGCGGGCGTGTGCTCTTCCAGGTAAAACTCGCCATTGATGCGTACGACACCGTCCGGCGGTTGTGATTCATGGACTGGCGTCGTTTTGAGCGCATGGCCCATGAAGTCCAGCCAAACGGGCAAGGAGAGGCCGCCGCCGCTTTCGCGGTCGCCTAGCTTGCGCGGGTTGTCGTAGCCCATCCACACCACTGCGACCATCGAGTGATGAAAGCCCGCGAACCACGCGTCCATCGCGTCATTCGTGGTGCCCGTCTTGCCAGCGATGTCCGGTCGCTTCAGCACCGCTTGCGCGCGTGAGGCGGTACCGCTTCGAGTCACTTCCTGCAGAAGGTCGGTCATGATGAAGGCGTTGCCTTCGTCCAGCACACGAAGCGATTCGTCGAGCGCTGGCGGCCGCCATTCGGCGAGCGTGCGGCCACGGCCATCACTGATCTTGCGGATGAGAAAAGGGTCGAGCCGGTAGCCTCCGTTGGCGATCACCGAATAGGCCGACGCGAGCTGCATGGGCGTGGTCGACCCCGCGCCCAGGGCCATGGTGAGATAGGCGGGATGCTTCTCGGCATCGAAGCCGAAGTGCGTGAGCCAGTCTTGCGCAAACGGCGCGCCGATGGTCTGCAGAATGCGGATCGAGACCATGTTCTTCGACGCAGCAAGCGCGCTGCGCATGGTCATCGGGCCATCGAACTTGCCGTCGGAATTCTTCGGCTCCCAAGCCTGTCCGCCGTTGGATTCGGCGTCCCATGACAAAGGTGCGTCGTTGATGATGGTCGATGGCATCAATCCTTTGTCGAGCGCGGCCGAATAGATGAAGGGCTTGAGGCTGGACCCCGGTTGGCGCCATGCCTGGATCACGTGGTTGAACTGGTTCTTCGAATAGTCAAAGCCGCCCACCATTGCACGGATGCCGCCGGTGGCCGGGTCCATCGCGACAAATGCGCCTTCGACTTCGGGAAGATGGGTGATGGCCCAGCCGTCCTTGGCTCCCTTGACAAGCCTGATGACAGAGCCGGGCCCGATGCGAATGCGCGCGGCAGCGCGGGCGGACAAGCCCGGCGCCGCCTGCTTCAACCCTTCGCCGGTGATCGTCACCGTCTCGCCGTTTTCCATCTGTGCCTCGACGCGCTTGGGCTCGACGCTCAACACGACGGCCGACTTCAGCTCGTCGTTGTCCGGATGTTCGACCAGCGCTTCGAGGACGCGTGCGTCGAGCTCGGCGTCGTCGGACGGCAGGTCGATGTGCGCCTCGGGGCCTCGATACGGCTGCCGCCGCTCGAAATCCATGATGCCCTTGCGCAGCGCGCGGTACGCCGCCAACTGTTCGCCGGCATCAACGGTCAGCGTCACATCCAGGCCGCGCGTGTAGGCCGCGTCGCCGTACTGGCTGTAGATGAGCTGGCGCGCAGTTTCGGCGAGGTACTCGGCATGTACCGGCACGTCGCCCGGCGTGCGGAACCTGAGCGTCTGAGCCCTCGCTTGTGTGGACTGCGCCGCGGTGATGAAGCCGGCGTCCTGCATGCGGTCGAGAACGTGCTGCTGGCGCGCCATGGCGCGGCGGCGGTTGGTGGTCGGGTTGGCATGCGTGGGCGACTGCGGAAGGCCAGCGAGCATCGCCGCTTCGGCCAAAGTCACCTCGGCGATCGGCTTGCCAAGGTAGATCTCGCTTGCCGCCGCGAAGCCGTGAGCGCGCTGGCCGAGGAAGATCTGATTCATATAGACCTCGAGAATCTGCTCTTTGGAGAGTTCGTTCTCGATCTTCAATGCCAACAGGATCTCGTAGATCTTGCGCACATAGTCCTTGCGCGTGGGCAGGTAGAAGTTTCGGGCGACCTGCATCGTGATCGTCGACGCGCCCTGGCTCTTCGGGCGAACGAGACTCGCCAGTCCCGCGCGGATCACGCCTTTGAAGTCGACGCCGTGGTGTTCGCGAAAGTGAGCGTCCTCGACAGCCAGCACGGCGTCTTGCATCACCTTCGGCATCTCGCCGATCGGCGTGAAATGCCGCCGCTCTTCACCGAATTCGCCGAGCAGCACGCCGTCGGACGAGAAGACGCGCATTGGCAGCTTGGGTCGGTAATCGGTAAGGCTGTCGATGTCGGGCAGGTTCGGCACCATCAGCATGATGGTGATGGCGGCGACGACGGTGGATGACAGCAGCGTCCCGAGGAAAAAGCCGGCGGCAATGCGCACGAGGCGCAGCGCGTACATGGCGCGAGACGACAAGGGAAACAAAGGTGTGCGCGGGGCGGGAGCCGAGCCTGACGGCTCCTCGGGGCGCTCGGTGGAACTCATGGCGTGAATGGTAGGGGGTGTTGCGATGGAAACAGCCGCGTCCGTTAGAAGGTCACGATTCCAATTGTTCGTTCAATGCAAAGAACGGCAATCTGCAACGAATCGTGGCCGTTCTCCCGACTGGTGGGTATACCTGTTTTCAACCTGCAGCTCTGGATGTTGAAGCGCGCAGGCTGAGCCGCATTCGCTCGCGTCTCGGAAGCTCCCGGTGCGCAGCCCAGCGCTCAGCGTGGATGACGAACCACTTCGCATCGACGCCCGCGCACGCCCGCTCGCCATCGTCTCGGAATCCGAGCGTTCGAAGCACCTGCTGCACCGACCGGTGCTGCGGATGACAAATGCCCCATACCCGCGACAGGCCCAGTTTGCCGAACGCCTTGTCGAGCAGACTCTCGCCCCCGTCGTGAACGATGCCGCTGCCCCAGACCTGCGGCACCAATCGACATCCGATCTCGATTTCCTCGGGCCAGTCGGTCACGCGCATCAGGTTGAACCAGCCTGCAAAATTCGGGACGGGCCTGGACATCTGAGCCAGGGCTTCATCGCTCAAGGATTCACGCACCTCTGGGTCCGCGAGTTCCTCTTCGGACAAAACACTCGCCCATCGTTCCGCACACCAGATGCCCAGCCCCGGATTGGCGAGGTAGTAGGCACGGATGCGCTCGATGAACTCGTGCGCGCGGCGGGCGTCATGCAAAGGCACGTCGTCAACGAGCAACTCGACCACGCGCGGATCACGATGCATCGCCATCAGTGCATCGCGATCTCGCGGTTCGAACTCGCGCAAGGTCAGTCGATTCAATGCGGTCGTCCTCATCGGTGACTCATCCACCCTGATTCGGTTGCTCCACCGGTCGCATCGTTCTCGACAGCGATCTCATGCGACTCCACGACGCTGACTGCACCTGCGGTCACTCCGAGCAAATACTCGCGCCCTCGATAGCGCATTGTCACCAGGCGCTCGCGCGGGCCAAGCCCGACGCTTCGCACGACCTGGGGAACTTCGCTGCCATCGCTGCGTGTGCCGGTGCGTCCCTGCTGCACTCGCTTCAATGCACGCAGAGACACCCACGCGAGCAGCAATACGACAACGAGAGCGACTGCCGTGGAGAGAAGGTTGGTCGCAAGATTGGGTGCGTCTGTCATGCCTTGGCCTTCGCATCGAGCTTCAAGTAGCGGGTGAGGTCTTCACCCGGCGCTGCGCGCCGACGCGCTCGCGCGGCCTGCGGTGTTGCGACCGTCTCGCTCGCCATCTCGTCGCGCACATCCCGCGCCCAGAGAATCACCTCGGCGATCACATCGAAAAGATCGGGCGGAATCAGCTCGCCCACTTCACCTCGGGCCAGCAGATCCCGCGCCAAGGGCACGTTACGCACGATGGGCACCCCCGCCTCCTGCGCCGCTTCACGCATCGCTCTTGCGACGTGGTCCTCGCCCTTTGCCGCGATGGTCGGCACGGGGCAGGTCTCGCGGTCGTAGTCGACGGCGATCGCCACATGCGTCGGGTTCACGATCAAGGCATTCGCGCCGCGCGCGGCCTGCTGCGCATTGCGCTGCGACCACTCCTCGTGCGCCTGTCGCCGTTGCGCCTTGATGTAAGGGTCGCCTTCGTTGTCCTTCATCTCCTGACGAATGTCCCGGCGGCTCATGCGCATCTTCTTCGTGAAGCTCCAGCGTTGGTACACGATATCGACCAACGACAGCAACGCAAAGAGCGCGACCGTCCACACGAGCACAGGTCGCGCTGCTGCCCACAGCGCACTGCCCACCGCTTCGGGTCGCTGCGCAAATGGCAGGTGCACGAGCTGCGGCACCAGGCCGCTCACCGCGAGCCAGCCGATGACGAGCAGCGCCACCGTCTTCGCTGCGGCCTTCACGATTTCGATGAGGTTGTCCATCGAGAACATGCGCTTGACGCCTTCGACGGGATTCATGTTCTCGAGCTTGGGCATGAGCCGCTCGAAGGTAAACACCGGCCCTGCCTGAAGGTACTCGGTGAGCACGCCGACGGCGGCCACAGGCAATAGAGAGGCCGCAGTGAGCGCGAGCAGTGCGCGCAGGGCCTTCTCGCCGATGGCCGGTGCGGCAAGTGCGAACGGGTCGCGCAGGGCCTGCAAAGCTGCTTCGATCAGGTCAGTGAACTGCGATGTCGCATAAGCCGTGGCCAATGCCGCGAGCAACACCCACACGAGCAGCTCGACGGTGCTTGTCACGTCCTTGCTCTTGGCAACCTGTCCCTTCTTGCGCGCGTCCTGAAGTTTCTTGGGTGTGGGTTGCTCGGTCTTGTCGCCACCATCGTTCTTGTCGGCCATCGGGTCTCCGAAATGCAGGCACTCGTTTCAAGCGGGTGCACATCATCCACGTGGTGTTGCGGTCCTTTGATGTCGCTCCTCCATCAGAGGGGACGCTTCCCCCTTTTGGGGGTGAGCATGCTCAAGGCTTCCTCTGCCCCCTTGGAAACCAAGTGCATCCTAGGGATAGACCGTACATCGCGCGCGCGATTCAAATTGGCACCCTCCCCACCAGGTGTATTACGAGCCGTCACAAGAAGCGTGGTGCATGCGCCGCGGCAAGCACCGACCTGGACAACACTGCAGCCACCAGCCGACCCGCGGGCACCAGAACAAACGGGCGGCGAGATGCGAAAAAACGAGGGAGAGGTCACGATGTTTGAATCAACAAGGGCGGCCCTTGCAGAGGGCTGTACCTGCAGGCACCGGCGTGCTCGCGTGTCGAGACAGTGGGTGCGACGATGCGCGCTCATGCTGGCGGCGCTTGCGATGAGTTCGATGGCGTTCGCGAACGACCCGGGATGCGAAGATGCGATCTCTCGGCTCACGTTCTCGCAGCGGCAGAAGTTTCAGTTGGCGAGCGATGCATGCGGTTCTTCTGCGACCCGCATGGAGTCCACCGTCGCGTCGTCCAATGAAGGCACATCCCGGGTTGAGCACGGACCAAGAGGCGCGGATGAACTCGTCGCGACAGACGAGGTACCTTCGACGACCATCCCGGCACTGCCTGAGGACCGGTCGCGTCATCTGCAACTTTTCGACGTGCCGACACCGGCAGCCAATGCGCGCCCTGCTGCGCGGGCGCGGACATCCAGCACGCTGCGGGCCATGAAGCTGGCCCCGGACATCGACGATGTCGCGCGGCGGCATGACATCGACCCGTTGCTGCTGCATGCGATTGCTCATGTCGAGTCCCGTCACAACACCGATGCCCGCTCGCCCGCCGGAGCGCGCGGCGTGATGCAGGTGATGCCTGCGACAGCCCGGCGCTTCGGCGTGGGTACGGCGCAATCACTGCAAGAGCCGCGCACGAATCTCGAGGTCAGCGCGTCTTACCTCAAGACGCTGCAGGAGCGCTTCGGCAACGACCTGTCGCTGGTGCTCGCCGCCTACAACGCCGGCGAAGGCGCGGTCGAAAAGCATGGGCGACGCATTCCGCCCTATGCGGAAACGCGCAGCTACGTGCAGCAGGTGCTGGACCACTACCGCATGTTGACGGCGGTAGCGCACCGGTCGACGAGTTCGATTCGATCGGACTTGTAGGCGCGACTCCAGGCGCATCGGGCGCCCTTTCCCAACTGATCACTCCGCCAGACCCGTTCGCATTCGAACCGGTCGAAGAGATTCCTGCGTCCATGCAATCCGGCAATCACACACGATGACCACACAAGGCCAGTCGACCTCGTCCCCGCTCGCAGCCGCCGCAAGCCGCGCGAGCTACAGCGACTTGCTGCTGGTCGGGGGAGTCGTCTCCATCCTCGCGATGATGGTGCTGACGCTCTCACCGATCGCCATCGATGCGATGGTGGCGGTGAACATCGCTGTCGGTGTGATGCTGCTTCTCGTCGCTCTTTACATCGGCTCTCCGTTGGAGTTCTCGGTGTTCCCGAGTGTGTTGCTCATCACCACGTTGTTCCGCTTGTCGGTGTCCATCGCGACGACCAAGCTGATCCTCTTGCACGGCCATGCCGGACACATCATCGACACCTTCGGGCACATGGTGACGGGCGGCAACCTTGTCGTCGGGCTGGTGGTGTTTCTGATCATCACGGTGGTTCAGTTCATCGTGATCGCCAAAGGCGCCGAACGCGTGGCCGAAGTCGCAGCGCGCTTCTCGCTCGACGCGATGCCGGGCAAGCAGCTGTCCATCGACTCCGACCTGCGCTCAGGGCTCATCGACAAGGACGAAGCCAAGCGCAAGCGGCGCCAACTCGAACAGGAAAGCAAGCTGCACGGCAGTCTCGATGGCGCGATGAAATTCGTGAAGGGCGACGCGATCGCGGGCATCGTGATCATCGTCATCAACCTGCTGGGCGGGCTCGCCATCGGTGTGATGCAGCAGGGCATGGACGTCTCGCACGCGATGGTGAAATATTCCATCCTCACCATCGGCGATGGGATGGTGGCGCAGATTCCGGCCCTGCTGGCGGCCATGGCGGCCGGCCTCATCGTCACGCGCACCACCGATGACGAGAACGACCGTCACCTGGGCGAAGCCATCGCACGCCAAGTCGCGGCCAAGCCGCGTGTGCTTCTGGTGGCAGGCGGCCTGTGCGCGTTGCTCGCCCTGGTGCCGGGGTTTCCGTGGGTGGTATTTCTCGTTCTTGCGGCGATGTTCGGCGCGAGCGGCAGTTTGCTGATGCCTGCCGTGAAGGCACGCTGGCAGCGCTTCTCGCGCCCGGCGCGCGAGACAGTTCTGCGCCGCAAGGACACGCCGCCGTCGGTGCTGGCCACGGCCTTGCCGGCACCGCGCCCAACCGTTGCGCTGCTGCTCGAATTGCCGGCCCGGGCCTTGCACGGCGATGCGCCTCAAGAGCTGGTACGCGAACTCGAAGGCGTTCTGGACCGCATCAATCTCACGCTCGGTTTGCCGCTGCCGCGAATCAGCATTCACTCGACGTACAGCGAAACCCCGGATGCGACATGGCGGCTGCTCGCTTTCGAAGTGCCCATCGCCCAGGGCACGATGCCGTCCAGCGACGTGTCTCGCGCGTTGGCCCAGGCGGCGTTTCAGGCCTTGCGTCACAACATCGCGCTCTTTTTTGGCACGCAGGACGCCAGCGCCCTGCTCACCCGCGCATCGAACGACATGCCCGACGTGGTGAAGGAAGTGCTGCGTGCGCTGCCGCTGCAACGAGTCGCTGAAATCCTGCGCCGCCTCGTCGAAGAAGAAATCGCCATTCGCAACACGCGCGACATTCTCGAAGCGCTTGCCGAAGCGGCACAGCGCGAGAAAGACGTCTATGCGCTGACCGAGTTGGCGCGCATCGCGCTCAAGCGCCAGACCAGCCACCGTGTCGCGCCGAGCGGCGTGCTGCGTGCCGTGCTGCTCGCTCCAGAACTCGAGGAATTGCTGCGGCAAGCAGTGCGAGTGAGCAATGGGGTCCAGATCCTCGCACTCGACCCGCAGCAGGCGAAGGAATTGATGCAGACGCTGGCCGTTGCCGTGCAAGAGCACCAGCCGGCTGCGGTTATGACGACCGTGGACATCCGTCGGCATGTCCGCAAGTTAATCGAAACCGAATGCTTCGACACCCCCGTACTGAGCTTCCACGAACTGGTCCCCGCGGTCCAGATCGAGACGGTGGCTCGAGTCGGTATGCCCGGAGCACATCTTTTGGAGGCTGCATGACGGCACGCATTGAATCTTGTGAAGGCAACTCTCGCTACTTCTCCCAGTGGGAGAGGGCTGAGGTGAGGGCCGCGGCCGTTGGATCGACGGCCTCATTCATTCCACCTCCGTCGCCCTCACCCCCGCCCTCTCCCAGAGGGAGAGGGAGCAATACAGGTCGGTGGCTCAAGTCGGTATGCCCGGAGCACATCTCTTGGAGGCTGCATGACGGCACGCATTGAGCCTTGTGAAGGCAACTCTCGCTCCCTCTCCCCCTGGGAGAGGGCTGGGGTGAGGGCCGCGGCCGTTGAAGTCGACGGCCTCGTTCATTCCACCTCCGTCGCCCTCACCCCCG
>Ga0136846_1230370_pt1 | contig 10528 bp, 9 predicted proteins | sample HopSoiMetagenom2_FD_96841 | JGI IMG/M metagenome (GOLD analysis project Ga0136846, IMG submission 96841) | Grasslands soil microbial communities from Hopland, California, USA - 2 Assembly 2016 (version 4) | ecosystem: Environmental > Terrestrial > Soil > Grasslands | place: USA: Hopland... | reverse complement strand
GCGGCTGCGCAGCTCGAGCCAGCGCCGGTGCACGCCGTCGCCGGCGCGGTACACGTCGCAGCCCGGGATGCGCTCGTGCGACTGCACCAGGTCGAAGCCGGCGCGCCGCCACGCGGCGCGCGCGGCGCGCGCGAACGACCAGTCGCGCCACAGCCCGCCGACGTACCAGGGGTCGACGCGCAGCAGCCGGCGCGCGCCCCAGCCCTCGGCGCGCCGCGCGATGAGCGTCACCGCGGCGCCCGCGCGCTCGAGCGCGGGCAGCGCCCGCGAGACGAAGCGCTCGGCGCCGCCGAACGGGTTGTAGCGCTGGCGCACGATGGCCAGCTTGAGCGTCATGCCCGCGAGCGTACCCTAATCGAGCCGCCAGGCGAGCGACAGGTAGGTCGCGCGCCCCGGCGCCGGCAGCGCGCTGAAGCTGCTCGGGCCGGTCGCCGCGCCATAGCTGAAAAAGCGCTTGTCGAAGAGATTTCTCACCTCTAGCGCAAGTTCCCAGCGCCGCGCGATGCGCTGCTCTAGCTTGGCGTCGACGAGCGTGTAGCTGGGCATCTCGCGCGCGAAAGTGTTGGCCTGGTCGTTGTCGAAGCGCTGGCTGCCGACGTGGCGCAAGTTCAGATTGAACCGGCTGCGCGCCGCGAATGCCCACGACGCGCCCGCCGTCACGAGCATTTCGGGGACCAGCGGCACGGTGTTCCCGCTGACGTCGACGCCGCCGTAGACGCCGGACCTGAAGCGCGCGTCCTGGTGCGCCCATCCGGCGCGCAGGTCCAGCTTGTCGCTCGCGCGCCAGAAGGCTTCCAGCTCGATGCCCTGCCGCTCGGTCGGCGAAAGGTTGATGTTCGAAAATGTCAGCGGGCTGAAATAGATCTCGTTTTGGAGCTGAATGTCGTAGATCGCGGCGCGCAGGCGCAGGCGTGCGTTCTCGTATTCGAGGCCGAGATCGCCGCCCTTCGCCGTCTGCGGCTTGAGCAGCGCGGCCGAGCACGGCGGAAAGAAGCACGCGTTCTCGTCGAAGTTCGCCACGCGGAAGCTTTTCTCGTACTTGCCGTAGACCGACCAGCCGGTGGCGAAGTTGTGGCGCAGCGCGATCTCATGCGCCTGCAGGCGGTCGTGCGCGCGGCGCTCGTCGAGCGGGAACACCGCCTCGGTCAGACGTTGCCCGATGCGCTGCGTGCGCGCACCGAGCACGAGGCGCGTGCGTGCCGCCAGCCAGAGGTTGGTCTGCGCATAGCCACCCACGTTTTCCTGCTCGCCATGGCGGCGCGAAAACGCCGCCGAGAGGGTCGACGGGCTGGAAGCACTGAGCGTGTCGTAGTCCCAGCGCTCGAAATCCGTCCCGACGATGAGCTCGTGCGCCCGGCCGAACGCATCGAAGCCGAGCTTCGCCCGCGGAGTGAAGCTCCAGAGATTGGCGTCGGTGTCGGTGAAGAAGCCGCCGAAGGCAGCGAAGAACGCCTTCGTCCGGCGCTGTCGGTAGCCGAGATCGGCCGAGAGCTCGTGCCGGCCGATGCTTTGCGTGCCGCCTAGGGACACCTGCGCCCCATCGCGCTCGCGCCAGTCGTTCGGCGTGCGCGTCTGCCTCGGGTCGGCGTTGATCTCCGCCTCAGTGAGCGCGCCGGGCAAGCGCTGGCGCTGCTCGTCGACGCCGAGCTTGAGGTACGCCCGGCCCGTCGGCAACAGCGCGTCTATGCGACTGGCCGCGCTGCGCTGCCGATAGCGGCTGTTCGCGCGGTAACCCTCCGTGTCCTCGTAGGACGCGGCCAGGCTGCCGCCCAAGACCTCGCCCTGCCGCGCATAGCTGCCGCGCAGCTCCTCGGTGCCGTAGCCGCCCGCGCGAGCGAGAGCGAGGGCGCGCACTTCGCCGGCACGGCCCCGACGAGTGATGATGTTGATCGTGCCGCCGCTCGCCCCAGCGCCATAGAGCACCGCGCCGCCACCGCGCACGATCTCGATGCGCTCGATCGAATCGAGCGGAATCGCCGACAGCTGCGCCGATTCGAGGTCGGGCTCGTTGAGGCGCAGCCCGTCGACGAGGACCAGCGTGTTCTGGTCGCCAGTGATGCCGAAGCCGCGCAGGTCGAGCTGCGGATTCTGCGTGCCGGCGAGATCGCGGATTTGCAGCAATCCGAACTGGGCGAGGATGTCGCCCAGGTTGGACGACGCGCTTTTGCGGATGTCGTCCGCCGAGATTACCGTCACGCCGACCGGCAGGTCGCGCTTCGAATCGGCAAAGCGCGTCGCGGTGATGACCAGCGCGTCGTCCTGGGCGAGGCAGGAGAGTGCAACGACAAGGCCGGCGAGGAAACCGGCGGCGAGACGGAACATGAGAGACCTCCCTGGCGTCTTCCCCGACGCCTGCAAGTGGTTGGATGACTCCAGGCCGGTCTCCGGACTCGCGGGGCATGGCGTCCCGGCCTTCCGGCTTTCGCCGTGGCCTCAATTCGGGGCGCTTCTCTCGCTTACCGTTGCGGGGGCAGTGCGGGGTTTTCACCCGCTTCCCGTACACCTGGCAGCGGCGCGATGATAAACCCGGCTGCCGCGCGCAAGGTCATGAAGTACATGCAAAAGCTGCCGTTACTGCTTGACGCGATTTGAAATTTGAAACATAGTCGCGGCCGTGGAGGCCGAGTTCCAATCGCTCGAGGCGAAGGTCGCGCAGTTCGTCGACCTGTGCGAGCGCCTGCGCGCGGAAAACGGCGAGCTCAGGCGGCAGCTCGCGGCCGCGCAGAATGACGCGAAAGAGCTCCACCAGAAAATCGACGGCGCGAAATCCCGGCTCGAAGGTCTGCTGAACCGGCTGCCGGGCTGATGGCCGCGTCTCATGGCTGAGGCCGCGAAGACGATCGAGGTGCAATTGCTCGGCCGCAGCTACCGGGTCGCCTGCACCGACGGCGAACGCGAGGCGCTGCTGCAGGCGGTGGCCTACCTCGACGGCAAGATGAACGAGATCCGCAAGAGCGGCAAGGTGATGGGCGCCGAGCGGATCGCGGTGATGGCGGCGCTCAACGTCGCGCACGAGCTGCTCAGCGTGAAGCTCGGCGCGGGCTTCGACGTTGGCCACGCCAAGCGCCGCCTGTCGGCGATCGAGACGCGGCTCGATGCGGCGATTGCAAAACAGGAAAAGTTGTTCTAAAAGATAACCGTTCCCTGCTGTGCACGACAGGGCTCATACTTCTCGAACCGATAGCTTCCTTCGGTTGCGGCCCTAGTGTCACTGTTGTGATCGTCCCCTGCTCGCAGGCCGGACGAACCTGATGTGGCCGGAAAGCGACCACCCTGTTTAGCCAGGGTTCGGGAGCCGAGCCTACCGGCATGAGCGGGGAACACTTCCCTTCCCGATAAAAAAAGAAGATGCATTACTGGCTCATGAAGACCGAGCCCGACGAGTGCTCGATCGACGACGTGCTCGCCGCGCCCGGGCGCAAGACCGCCTGGAGCGGCGTGCGCAACTACCAGGCGCGCAACTTCATGCGCGATGCGATGCGCATCGGCGACGGCGTGCTGTTCTATCACTCGAGCTGCGCCGAGCCGGGCGTGGCCGGCATCGCCGAGGTCGCCTCCGCGCCTTATGTCGACGCGAGCCAGTTCGATCGCAAGAGTCCCTATTACGACGCCAAATCGAAGCGGGATGACCCGCGCTGGGTGAACGTCGACGTGCGCGCGCTGCGCAAGACGCGCCTTTTGCCTCTTACCGAGATCCGCAAGGACAAACGGCTCGCCACGATGTGGCTGCTGCGGCCCGGCAGCCGGCTTTCGATCACGCCGGTGAGCGCGCGCGAATGGGCTTACCTCATGAGCCGGCTCGATTGACCAACGACCTCCTGCTGCGCGCGCTGCGCCGCGAGCCGACCGAGCGCACGCCGGTGTGGCTGATGCGCCAGGCCGGGCGCTACCTGCCGGAATACAACGCGACGCGCGCTCGCGCCGGCAGCTTCCTCGCGCTCGCCAAGACGCCGGACCTCGCCACCGAGGTCACGCTGCAGCCGCTCGAGCGCTTTCCGCTCGACGCGGCGATCCTTTTCTCCGACATCCTCACCATCCCGGACGCGATGGGCCTGGGGCTCGAGTTCGCCGAGGGCGAAGGCCCGCGCTTCGCGCGCCCGCTGCGCGACGAAGCCGCCATTCGCGCGCTGCGCGAGCCCGATCCAGGCGAGCTGACTTATGTCATGGATGCGCTGCGGCAGATCAAGCGCTCGCTCGGCGGCCGCGTGCCGCTGATCGGCTTCTCCGGCAGCCCGTATACGCTCGCCTGCTACATGATCGAAGGCGCGGGCAGCGACGACTGGCGCACCGTCAAGGCGATGCGCCACGCGCGGCCGGATCTGCTGCACCGGGTCCTCGCGATCAACGCCCGTGCCGTGAGCGCCTACTTGCAGGCGCAGGCTGCGGCCGGCGCCGACGTGGCCATGATCTTCGATACCTGGGGCGGCAGCCTCGCGCACGCCGACTACGCGCCCTTCTCGCTCTCGTACATCAAGCTCGTGCTGCGCGAGCTGCGCCTGCCGACGATCGTCTTCACGAAAGGCGCGGCACCCTGGCTGCGCGAGCTCGTCGAGTGCGGCGCGAGCGCGATCGGCCTCGACTGGAGCGCAGATGTGCGCCGCGCGCGCGAGCTCGCCGGGGGACGCGTCGCGCTGCAAGGCAATCTCGATCCGTCGGCGCTGTTCGCGCCGGAGAAATCCGTGCGCGCTGCGGCCCGCAGCGTCATCGACGAGTTCGGCACGCGCGGCCACGTCTTCAACCTCGGTCACGGGGTGCTGCCGAAGACGCCGGTAAATGCAGTGGCAGCACTGATAGACGAAGTGCGCGCTTACAGTGCCGCGGTGGTGAAAAACAACAGCGGCCACGCCGCCTCTTGACTTATGCACAAAGTTGGCTCGTTGCCCGGGGCTCGCGCGCTGCGCGTCGTCTCCTAGCAACGCTTCTCTAACCTATTGATCCGACTTGCTAAAAAGCGGGTTTTAGCGAGGACTCGCTATGCGAAACTGCGCCACGCACGCCGTGTTACGCGAGTGTGAAGCGCTTACCCACAGTTTTATCCACAAAGCCTAAGTCATTGCCCGGACGGGGAATTTCTTGCATCAAAGCGGCGCTCGAGGTGCCGCTGCCGCGCCTCTTCGATTACGCGCTGCCTGAAGGCGTCGAGACCGCGGCCGGCGATCGCATCGTCGTTCCGTTCGGCAATCGCAGTCGCATCGGCGTGGTGATCGAGACCGGCGCGGCGAGCGAGCTCGCTGCAGATCGCCTGAAGCCGCTCATCGAGGTGCGCAACGATGCGCCGCGCCTTTCCGCCGACTGGCTGGAGCTGATGCGCTTCCTTTCCGGCTATTACCAGCGCCCCCTCGGCGAGACAGTGGTCGCGGCGCTGCCGCCGCGGCTGCGCTCGCTCAAGCCCCTGCCACGCAAGGCGCTCGAGCCGCATGCTGCGGGCGATGCGCGCTTCGCACCCACGCATGCGCTCACCGCCGAGCAGAGCGCGGTCGTGGACCGGCTGCGCGCCAAGCTCGGCGGGTTCGCCGCGGTCCTGCTGCACGGCATTACCGGCAGCGGCAAGACCGAGATCTACCTCCACCTCATCGCGCGCGTGCTCGAGCGCGGCGGACAGGCGCTGGTGCTGGTGCCGGAAATCAGCCTCACGCCGCAGCTCGAAGCGCGCTTCCGCGAGGCGTTCCCCGGCGCGCGCATCGCGCTCATGCACAGCGCCCTCGAAGACGTGGCGCGCACCGCGGCCTGGCTCGAGGCCGCGCGCGGCGAAGCCGGCATCATCCTCGGCACGCGCCTCGCGGCGCTGGCGCCGCTGCCGAAGCTCGCGCTGATCGTGGTGGACGAGGAGCACGACCCGTCCTTCAAGCAGCAGGAAGGCCTGCGCTATTCGGCGCGCGACGCGGCGGTGTACCGCGCCAGCCTCGCGCGCTGTCCCGTGGTGCTGGGCACCGCGACCCCCTCGCTCGAGACCTGGTTCAACTTCCGCCAAGGGCGCTACGAGCGGCTGGAGCTCTCGGCGCGCGGCGCGCCCGGCGCCCGGTTGCCGGCGGTGCGCACCGTCGACCTGCGCACCGTGCCGATAGAGCACGGCTTCGCCGCGGCGAGCCTGGAGGCGATCGCGCAGCGCCTGGCGCGCGGCGAGCAGAGCCTCGTCTTCATCAACCGGCGCGGCTACGCGCCGGTGCTGACCTGCGAGGCGTGCGGCTGGTGCGCGGCATGCTCGCGCTGCACGGCGCACCTGGTGCTGCATTCGCCGGATCGTCGCTTGCACTGCCACCACTGCGGCGCGCAGAGCACGCTGCCGCGCGAGTGCCCGACGTGCGGCAACGTCGACCTGAAGCCGATGGGCCGCGGCACGCAGCGCGTAGAGGAAACGCTGGTGAGCCGCTTCCCGCAGGCGCGCGTGCTGCGCATCGACCGCGACAGCGCGCGCCGTCGCGGCGAGCTCGCGCGCACCCTCGATGGCATCCGGCGCGGCGAAGGCGACATCCTGGTCGGCACCCAGCTCCTCGCCAAGGGACACGATTTCCCCAATCTCACGCTGGTGGTCGCGCTCAACGCCGACCACGCGCTGCTCGCGACCGACTACCGCGCGGCGGAGCGGCTCTTCGCGGTGCTCTCGCAGGTCGCCGGTCGCGCGGGCCGTCGCGAGCGCCCCGGCGAGGTGCTGGTGCAGACGCGCTATCCCGCGCATCCCCTCTTCGCCGCGCTTTCGCGCCACGACTTCGCCGGCTTCGCCGAGGCGCAGCTCGCCGAGCGGCGCGCGGCCGGCTTCCCGCCCTGCGTGCACGAGGCGGCGCTGCGCGCCGAGGCGCCGCAGCTCGCCAGCGCGCTCGCTTTCCTGCGGGAAAGCGCAGCGCTCGTCGAGCCGCCCGGCGAGGTGCGCGTATTCGACCCGGTGCCGCACCTCATGACGCGCCGCGCCGGCCTCGAGCGCGCCCAGCTCGTCATGCAGTCGAGCTCGCGCCCGGCCCTGCAGGCGCACCTCGCGGCGCTCTGCGCGCAGCTCTTCGAGACGGCGCCGCGCGGCGTGCGCTGGCACCTCGACGTCGACCCGATCGAGTTCGACTGATCCCTATAATCGCGGGCCTGTCTACCGACCCGAAATCCCTGCTGGAGGAAGCGTTGCGCGAGGCCGTCGCGAGCCTTGCCCCCGATCAGGCGTCCACGCCCATCATCCTCGAGCGTCCAAAGCAGGCAGAGCATGGAGATTTCTCCACGCCCGTGGCGCTGCAGCTCGCCAAGACGGTGAAGCGCAACCCGCGTGAGCTGGCCAAATCGCTCGCCGATGCCATCGCCGGCTCCGCGTCGATCGCGAAGCTGGTCGAGAAGCCCGAGATCGCCGGCCCGGGATTCATCAATTTCAGGCTGAAGTCCTCCAGCCGCCTCGAGGTGATCCGCAGGATCCTCGCCGAAGGAAAGAGCTTCGGCACAGCGAAGGCCGCGCACGCCGAGTCGGTGCAGGTCGAGTTCGTGTCGGCGAATCCCACCGGGCCGCTGCACGTGGGCCATGGCCGCCAGGCCGCGCTCGGCGACGCGATCGCGGCGCTGGTCGAGTCGCAGGGTCACAAGGTGACGCGCGAGTTCTACTACAACGACGCGGGCGCGCAGATCGACAAGCTCGCCGGGTCGGTGCAGGCGCGCTCGCGCGGCCTGCGGCCGGGCCAGCCCGGCTGGCCGGAGGAAGGCTACGCCGGCGAATACGTCGAGGACATCGCGCGCGAGATCGCCGATTCCAGCGATCGCGACGCAGTGCGCAGGCATGCGGTCGCATATCTCCGTCGCGAGCAGGACCTGGACCTGCAGGCTTTCGGCGTCAGGTTCGACGTGTACTACCTCGAGTCGAGCCTTTACGCCGAGGGCAAGGTCGACGAGGCGGTGAAGGCGCTGGTCGCGAGCGGCAAGACCTACGAGAAGGACGGCGCGCTGTGGCTGCGCACCGCCGATTACGGCGACGACAAGGACCGCGTGGTGCGCAAGTCCGACGGCAGCTACACCTACTTCGTGCCCGATGTCGCCTACCACGTGACGAAATGGCGGCGCGGCTTTCGCCGCGTGATCAACGTGCAGGGCACCGACCACCACAGCACCGTGACGCGCGTGCGCGCCGGGCTGCAGGCGCTCGGCCTCGACATCCCCCCCGGGTGGCCCGAGTACGTGCTGCACAACCTGGTGAAAGTGGTGCGCGGCGGCGCCGAGGTGAAGATCTCGAAGCGCGCCGGCGCCTACGTCACGCTGCACGACCTGATCGACTGGGTCGGGCGCGACGCGGTGCGCTTCTTCCTCGTCTCGCGCAAGGCCGATTCGGAGTTCGTGTTCGATGTCGACCTGGCGCGAAGCCAGAGCGACGAAAACCCGGTGTACTACGTGCAGTATGCGCACGCGCGCGTATGCAGCGTGTTCGCGCAGTGGGGCGGTGGATCAACCCCTGCCGGCGTGGATCTGAGCCCGCTGCAAAACCCGAAGGAGCTCGCGCTGACGCGCACGCTCGCGGACTATCCGGAGACCGTCGCCAAAGCGGCGCGCGACGCCGCTCCGCACGACATCGCGTTCTACCTGCGCGCGCTCGCTGGCGAATTCCACAGCTACTATAATGCCGAGCGCATCCTCGTCGACGACGAGGCCTTGCGCACCGCGCGCCTCGCGCTGTGCGCCGCAGTCCGGCAGACGCTGGCCAACGGGCTGTCGCTGATCGGCGTCAGCGCCCCGGAGAAGATGTGATGGCGAAACCGAGCATGGCATCCGCGACGCGCAAGCGCTCCGCCGGCGGCTTCCTGCTCGGCATCGGCGTCGGCTTGCTGATCGGCCTGCTGGTTTCGCTCGGCGTCGCCTTCTACCTCAACAAGACCCCCGTGCCTTTCCTCGCCGCGCGGCCGCAGAAAGCGGAGAAGGAAGCGCAGGCGCCGGGCAAGGCGCCCGCGATCGCCGGCCTGCCGCAGGGGTCCTCGGCGCCGCCCGCCGGGGAAAAGCCAAAGTTCGACTTCTACCGCATCCTGCCGGGCGCCGAGGAGCCGGTGACCGAGAAAGAGCTGCGCGAGCGCACGCGCGCCGCGGCGCGCGGTCAACAGGAAGCGAACAAGGACGTTTATTTCATCCAGGCCGGGTCGTTCCAGAACCCGGCGGACGCCGACAACCAGAAGGCGCGCCTGGCGATCCTCGGCTTCGAGTCGAGCGTCGAGCCGGCGAACCTGCCCGACAAGGGCACCTGGTACCGCGTCCGGCTCGGCCCCTATGGCAAGGTCGAGGAAATCAACAAGGTGCGCCAGGCGCTCGCGCAGAACGGCATCGACGCGAGCCTGGTGAAGATCAAGGAGCCGCAATAGCAATGAATCCGCTTCGCCGTTCCATCGTCGCCGCGCTCGGCCTCGCGCCGCTCGTGGCGCGCGCGCAGGCCGCCCGCTGGTCGGAGCTCAATCCGCCGCAGCCGGTCGATGCGCAGGGCAAGAACATCAAGGTGCTCGAGTTCTTCAACTACGACTGCATCCATTGCTACAACTTCGAGCCGATCGTCGAGAGCTGGGAGAAGAAGCTGCCCAAGGACGTCGAGTTCGAGCGCGTCGCGGCGCCGTTCAACGAGCTATGGAAGCGCTACAGCGCCGCCTTCTACACCTTCCAGACTCTCGGCGTGCTGCCCAAGGTGCACCGCGCGTTCTTCGACCTGCGCCACCGCGACCAGCTGCGCCTGCCGGCCGAGAAGCCGCTGGAGAGCGAGCAGTGGCTGTCCGACTGGCTGCAGAAGCAGGGCATCGCGCCCAAGAAATTCTTCGAGGTGATGAGCTCCTTCGGCGTGCAGACCAAGGTGCGCCGCGCGCTGCAGCTCACCGTCGGCTACAAGATCGAAGGCACGCCGCAGATGGGCGTGCACGGCCGCTATACCGTGGCCGCCGACCAGGTGCCCTCGCGCGAGGCAATGCTGGAAACCGTCGACGTCCTGGTCGACAAGATCCGGAAGGGCAAATAAAGCCGCGCCGCGTCGTCATCACCGGCGCCTCGTCGGGCATCGGCGAGGCACTGGCGCGGCACTACGCTTCTGCCGAAACCACGCTCGGGCTCATCGCCCGCCGCCGCAGCGAGCCCTCGTTGCCGGGCACGGTCGTTCCCTACCCGGTCGACGTCACCGATGCGCAGGCGATGGCGCGCGCTGCCGCCGATTTCGTCGGCCGCTTCGGCGCCCCGGACCTGGTCATCGCCAATGCCGGCGTGGGCATCGGCACGCGCGGCGAAGACCTCGCCGACATCGACAAGCTGCGCCGTGTGCTCGAGGTGAACGTCGCCGGGCTCGCCATCACGCTCGCCGCCTTCGCGCCCGCGATGCGCGAGGCCGGTCGCGGCACGCTGGCCGGGATCGCGAGCGTCGCGTCGTTCCGCGGCCTGGCCGGCAACGGCGCCTATTGCGCGTCGAAGTCCGCCGCGGTGACCTGGATGGAAAGCCTGCGTACCGAGCTTTACGGCTCGGGCGTTTCCGTGGTCTGCGTCTGCCCCGGCTACATCGATACGCCGATGACGCGCGTCAACAAGTTCCGCATGCCCTTCCTCCTCTCCGCCG
>Ga0136846_1208973_pt1 | contig 10528 bp, 9 predicted proteins | sample HopSoiMetagenom2_FD_96841 | JGI IMG/M metagenome (GOLD analysis project Ga0136846, IMG submission 96841) | Grasslands soil microbial communities from Hopland, California, USA - 2 Assembly 2016 (version 4) | ecosystem: Environmental > Terrestrial > Soil > Grasslands | place: USA: Hopland... | reverse complement strand
TGAAAGCTCTCGGTGGCCAGCGACGATTCGGCGGGCGCTTGAGGCGGCGGCTGGCAGGCATCGCCTTCGCACGGCGGCGTCGGCGGAGGCGGTTCAGGCAGGCCGCCGTCCACGCGGGCGTCGTAGGCGTCTGAGTTGTTGTCGGTGTCCCAGCCGACCAGCTGGTCGCGGGTGGTGAAGAAGACATCCGATCCGCTGGGGGTGGCGTCGAGGAAATAGGAACCTTCGTCTCCGGTTCCACGCGAGATCAGGTGCAGTTCGCCGTCCTCGTACTCATAGACGTCGGACTTGCCGTTGGAGTCGCGCGGGGCAAGTCCGCGGCTCGTTTCGAAGAAGACCTGACCGCTGTCGCTGACATTGTTCAGCGGGTGGTTGACCGGTTTGGATCCGTATAGCAGCTTGCTGAGGCGGATTTCCCCATTGGCGGGAAAGGCATCTGAGACGCAGGAGATGCAGTCGAGCACGCCGGTGACGGCGTCGTAGCGGTAGAGCTCCTTGCGCCCTTCGTTGTCGAAGCTGGTCAGCTGCGCTGCCGTCGGGAATACGGCGAAGCGGCCGTCGCGGCTGATGCGGGCGGGCCTCATGTCTTGGAGCCCGCCTATGTTGGGCGCGCTCCAAACAGGCACGTCGCGCGGGTCGCCGGTCGTCCTGTCCTGCAGAGTCCCTATATAGGTGACGGTAGGTGAGCCATTGGTGTCCTGCCATAGGAAAAGCTTGGGGCCTGGTGCTTCCGAGGCACCTTCGACGATTTGGTTGTTGGCCACGAAGTAGACTCTGTGTAGGTCTTCGCTGGCGCCCAAGATACCGCCCGCGAGTTTGAAGCTTTCAAAGCCTCCATCGACGTCGGCACCCTGGGGCGCCACAGAGTCGCGGTCTTCGGAGACCAGGGTCAGCTTTTCGCCTTCGGGTCTGGTGAAATCGTAGAGATAGAGATCGTTCGTACTATCGGTGTCGGCATCGACCAACGAGTTAGCGGTACTGAAAAGCACTCTGTTGCCATGGGCTGCTTCCGCACTTTGGAACCTCGCACCGTCACCGCTCGCACCACCAGGCAGCGTTCGCTCGGATACCGAGATTGGCACGGTGTCGACGCCTTCTTCCCGCACGTATAGTGTCTGACCTCCACCCAGGCTGAGCACATATGGGACAGCGAAAAACAGTCGCCGGCCGTCGTCAGACACGGCGTGATCGAAATTGCCGTTAATGGCGTTACTGGCGACGGCGCCTTTGACCGGTTCGCCGTTTGGCAGCACGGAAGCAAGGCTGAGCACGCCTTCGTGCCATTCGTATGCACAGTGTTCGCCACCGTTGCCAGCGCAGGGTGAGTCGGCTGTCAGGGGAAAGACCGAATCTATCGCGAGCTTGCTGAAGTCAGCCGAGCCCCAGAGGAAGCCATCGCCGTCCTGCATCGCACTCATGGTTCCGTTGAGTAGCTGAAATGAACCGGTTGTCGTATCGCGCATGTAGATGTTGGAGCCAAAGGGAGCGTTCGGATCGAGCGTGCCGGTCAGCGGACCCTCCTTCCATGCCAGGACTCCCTTCGACAAGTCGGCCGTGAAGCCCGTGAAGCCCTGATACCCGACGCTGAACCCGCCTCCGGGCGGGGTAATGCTGACCGTCTCCCAGCCGGCCGATGTGCGTGTTGCCAGGTAGCGGATGCCGTCGACCCCGAGGGAGGTCTGGGCGCCGGCAAAGGGACCCAGAGATCGAAAGAGGAGCCGATTGCCGCTGACCGAGGCCATCGCCCCCGCTTCCGTCACGTCGTTTCCGTTCTTGTCAACGGGCGATACCTGCTCCCATATCCGGCTGTCGGGAAGCATCGAGCTGCCGGTGCTCGCGGCGGCGGTCCCTGAGACGAGCACAGCGGCCATCAAAATTGCAATTACCGGGAGGGCGCCGTAAATCGTCCGAGGCGCCATACCTGCTCCCTGTGCACTACCCCTTGTGCCCTGTGCATCACTCAACATATCGGTTCTTCGTCTTCGCACGACGCCGTCACGGCCCAGGTCCCAAAGGCGAGAGCGAGGTTAGCCGGTTCTGGAGCGGTAAACCGGAAGACAAAGCCATAACGGCCCAATACCGCGATCCCGCTTCGAAAAACGTTTTGATAGGCAGTGGTGCGGTAGAGGCAAAACCAGCCGGGTGTTGCTTCAGGGCTTTCAGCGCTTCCAGGGCAGTGCACCGGATCTTCAGCGGGATCACCCATGAGTTCGGGGCGCGGAACCACACGGAGAGGGAAGCTGATCGGAACCAGGTATTCACTCTGACCCTGGCCGGAAAGGGACCAAACACCTGTCTCGGTATCGCCGGGGCCAAGTTCGGTTCCTCCGGCGGTTCCGCCACTTTCCCCACTTCCGTTACAGGCGTACTGTTTGCTGCCCGAGCCCTGGACTTCGAACCAGTAGCCACCCTGTTCGCAGTTTTCGCCCACAGGCTCTTTACCGCTCACCACACTCTTCCCGGGGAGGCCGTTGATGCCATCGACGCCGTTCTTTCCGTTGGTCCCGTTGCGACCGTTAATGCCAGCCGGGCCTTCGGGGCCTTCGGGGCCGGTCGGTCCCTGGGGACCACGAGCGCCGCGGGCATGGTTCTTGCCGCTGGTGCGAGCGAGGTCCCCGGTCTTGGCGTGTTGCTTGCCGGTTGAAGCGGTCAGAGCCCAAGCGCCTCCACCGAGGGCAAAGACGAGCGCCACGACGGCGACGATAAGGCCGGCCTTGCCGAACGGTTCGCGCAGCTTCGAAATCATTTGTATCCAGCTCCTCTATTGGTCATCGTCCGGGAGGTTCTGCCTCGAACGCCGGGCGGGGAGTCGATGCTCCCCGCCCGGCCCGTGGCCCTAGGGTGCGGTCACCGCCCAGCTTCCAAGGCCGAAGGCCGGTGATCCGCTGACGGCAAAGACCGCGCCGTTTTTGTCCGCGGTCACGCTTGCGCTTTCGAAGCTCCCCAGCAATTCGGAGATGTACATGCAGAGCTTTCCGGGGTCCGCCGCCGGCGCCGACACACTGCCGGGGCAGCCCGGTTCATTACCGCCGGAGGGAACGACAATCACTTCGCTCGGCGCTGCAGCCAGCGGGATATTGAACGAGATTGCCCCTGCCGCAGTTTCCGATACGCCCGCCGCCCAGTGCCCGTAAAGGCTTTTTTTGCTCGGCAGCGTTTCGGTGAACCCGGTCTGGCCGTTTTCGCCTTTTTTGCCGTTGCAGACGAGCGTCGTGGCGCTGCCTGATTTGACTTCGAGGCCGCCTTCGGTGCAGGTCACGCCGGCGACCGGTCCTTTGGAACCTGAAAACGGAGTTGCTTCTGCGCCTTTGCCCGGGGCACCGGCGCCACCGGGCGTGCCGGTGTCACCCTTGGCTCCCGGGTCACCCTTGGCGCCAGGGGCGCCGGCCGGACCGGTCCCCTGGAAACTCTTGGCGATTGCCTTCACTTCCTTCTTTTGCTTCGAGGTGAGAGCACCGGAGGCGGCGAGAGCCGTCCCGGCGAGAGCCACCACCAGAGCGATGACCGCCACCACCATGCCGGCGGCTCCGAAGCGATCCTTGAAATTCGTCAACATCCGCTGGCCCACGGTCGTTTCTGCGGCCGATGCCTTCGCGTGGCGTCTCACGTAGCTCTCTCCTTGTCCCGTGAGCCCCCCGCCCGCCGCTTCCCTGTTGCGGCTTCCTCGAGGCTCGGTTATGTCCCTGTGGTGGTGCTAGGCGTTAGCCATACCGTCTTCGTACCTATGAGAAGACGAGCGGGATGTAAACACGCTCGTTTGCTTTTGTCAAGGTACGCACATGGTATGGATGATAAAAGCGCTTATTTGCAGCGCCTTTGCGTCCCAATTTTCGATCAGGTAGGACTCAGCCGCTGGCTTGCTGGCGCCGCGACTCGAGTTGCTGGCTGTCTTCGGGCTCGAAAGAAAGCACCCGGCCCTCCTTGGACCCGGGCTCGCTCGGCCGGTAAAAAGCGAGGACATATTCGAGGAAGGGATCGACCAACTCGCGCAGGTGCTCTCCCCTGCCCCGCAGCACATCGCTGGCGACCCGGGACGCTAGGCCGCCGACGATCACCTGCTCGACCTCAGATGCAGGTACAGCCTCTGGCGGCAGATCGGGTGCAGCCGAGCGCAGCAGGGTGCCGTAACGCTGCAGCCAGTCGTGATAGCGGAGGGCGATCTCGTTGCCCGCCGATGGCGCCTCGACGAAGAGAAGGCGCGCCAGCTGTGGTTCCGCAGCGAGAGCGGCCAGGGCGGTTTCGAGGGCGATGCCGACCCGCTCCTCGAGAGTCCCCCCCTCATAGCAATTGACCGACAGAACGTCGAAGAGGCGCTCGTGGCCGAGCTCATGGGCAGTGGCGACGCACTCCTGCTTGTCGCGGAAGTTCTTGTAGAAGGCGTTCCTGGAGACGGCGGCCGCCTTGACGATGTCGGCAACCGACATAGCTTCGTAGCCGCGCTCCGCCGCCACCGACGGCACGGCCTCGAGCAAGCGCTTGCGCTGGTCGCGCAACACCTCGTCGGGCGCCAACGCATGGCGCCCACGAGGCAGGCGACGAGGGATGGCTGATTTGGAGCTGGCGCTGGCCTTGGCCATGAGTCACAATACGGTCTATCCGTTACGCGTACAGCTTAGTTCTTAAATATGGCCAGGGTCAACGCACCGTCGCGTAGCTATAGAAAAGGCCCGCTCTAGCGGGCCTTTCCGCGCATCTCAACTCAGAGGCTCGGGCGCATCTGGCGCAGCCTTTTGACCCGCTCCTCGATTGGGGGGTGGGTCGAGAAGAGGCCGGCGATGCCCTTGCTGGCGAAGGGCTTGACGATGTAGAGCGGCTCGGCGGCCTGGTTGACCTGCATCGGCATGGCCGTGGCGCCCTGCTCGAGGCGCAGAAGGGCACTGGCGAGGGACTCAGGATTGCCGCAGATTTCCGCTCCGCCGGCGTCGGCGGCGTACTCGCGCTGGCGCGAGATCGCCAGCTGGATGATGCTTGCCGCGATCGGCGCCAGCATCACCATCGCCAGCGAGGCGACCAGTCCGAGGGGCGACTCGTCGTCGTCGCCAAACCAGAGCAGCATGTAGGCGAGGTAGGTGATCGCCGCGCCGATCGCGGAGGCGACCGACTGGATCAGGATGTCGCGGTTGCGAATGTGGGTCAGCTCGTGTGCCAGCACGCCGCGCAGCTCGTCCTCGGACAGAAGTTTGGTGATGCCGCGAGTGACCGCGACGGCCGAGTGCTTTGGGTTCCGTCCCGTCGCGAAAGCGTTTGGCTGGTCCTGGGGAATCATGTAGAGGCGCGGCATCGGCAGACCGGCGCGGGTGGTCAGTTCGCGGACGATCTCATAGAGGCGCGGCGCCTCGGATTCCTCGATCGGCTTGGCGCGGCTCATCGCCAGCGCCATCTTGTCGCTGAAGAAGTAGGAGCCGAGGTTGATCAGCAGGGCGATGCCGAGAAAGAGCGCCGCCGTGCTGGGGCCGCCGATCAGGGCACCGATCACGACGAGCAGGCCGGAGAGGCCGGCGAGCAGGATCGTCGTACGCAAAGTGGCGCCGAGAGTGGACTGCTTGGTGGTCTTCATGAAGTCGTTGCTCCTCCTTCGCGGGGCTCTTAGTCACATCCATTGTCACTGGCAAGCCGGCCGATCGCCATAGGTGGCAACCCCCGAGAGGGGCAGTGGAACCACCTAGGCTTGCCCGATGGAACTGGTGAATCCACGATGACACTCGTCGCGATGGTCGTACTTGTGGCGGCCGTGGCTGGCTTGGCTTTCAGCCTGCTGATGACCCGGCGCCGCCGCGCTCCCCTGGAGCGACTGATCGAGGAGATGGAGAAGGTAGACCTCGGCCGCCCCGGGCCATTGCTGCCTCGCTCGATAGATGGCGTTGGCGAGACCGAGGAGGTCGAGCGCATCGAGCTCGCCTTCCTGCGGATGATGCGGCGCCTGGAAGCCGAGCGCCGGCGAGCAGGAAGCGCAGCGTTGCAGGCGCAAGAGGAGGAGCGGACTCGGCTCGCACGCGATCTCCACGACGAGGTCAACCAGTCGCTGACCGGCTTGCTGCTGCGGCTCGAGGCGGCTCGGGAGGCAGCGCCGCCCGAGCTCGAGGCGGAACTGGCCGAGACCAAGGCGCTTGCCAATCAGGCGATGCGTGAGCTGCTCTCCCTCGCCCGCCAGCTCCGCCCCACCGCGCTCGATGACCTCGGCCTGAAAGCGGCGATCGCGGGACAGGTCGAGCAGCTCTCCCGCGGAGAGATCGAGGTCGAGTTCAGCGCCGACGGCGACCTTTCCAGCCTCGACGATGATGCCCAGCTGGTCGTCTACCGGGTCGCCCAGGAGGCGCTCTCCAACGCCGCCCGCCACAGCGGCGCTCAACGTGTCGTGGTGAGCCTGCGGCACTGCGACGCGGACAGCGGCGTCAAGCTCGAGGTCAACGACGACGGCCGTGGCTTCGCCTTCGACGAGTCCGAGGGAGGACTCGGCATCGGCGGCATGCGCGAGCGAGCACTGCTGATCGGCGGCGAGCTGACGATCGAGTCGCGGCCCGGCCACGGCACGACGGTGCGACTCACCGTCCCGTCCCCGCCGCGCGACCCGGCTTAATCGCCTCACGCCGTTCGGCCACATCGCCGGCCAGCGCAAGCCTCGCGGCCAAGGCCTCCGCCACCTGAGCCGGCTCCTCGTTCAGCTGAAGTTCGGAGAGCCGCAGCACCTCGAATCCGCGGCGCATCAAGCCAAGTTCACGAGCCCGATCATCCTGAAACGCAACTTCGCCGCGGTGGTAGAGGTAGCCGTCGGTTTCAACCACGAGCCGCCACTCTCTCCATAGGAAGTCGACGAGGTAGGGACCGACCCGCACGTTGACCTCGGGTGGCGGCAGCCGGTGCCGGCGGCAAAGCCGCACGAAGTCTCCCTCCAGGTCGCTGCGCGTCCGAACCCTGGCGTCCCTGTAACCGATCGGCAGCCCGAACACGTTTGCTTGGCGAATCGCCTTGCGCAGCTCGTAGCCACCGATAACGCCGCTGCGGCGGGTTGAGATCGCTTCGCGAAGATCCGCAATCGTCCGTTCTGGCGTGGTGACTGGGATTCCACGGTGGAGGGTTACATCGCCCGACCGGAGAGAAAGCGAGCGGTGAACGCGAATCCCGGCGCGCCGGGCCCTGCCCCCATCGCCGGCGACGATGACATCGCAGGGAACCCGATTGACCGGGAGCAGGTTCCACAGCGACAGCGCGCTGCGGTGGCTAACGGCCGCTCCCCAGTGATCGAGGACCGCCCCGCCGCCGCGCGGCCCTCCCCCGAGCGCCAGCACGGCCGCCATCCAGCGGGCCTCCGGTGACAGCGCCAGGTGTCCCAGTGCGTAAACGCCCCGATGCACGCGGTGAAGCTGGCCCAAGGCCGCCCTCCCCCGCACCGCGTCGTCGCTGACTCCGCAGCGACGCAGCTGCCCGATCGAGACCAGCCCATATTGCCTTTCGGCGATTCGCGTAACCAGAATGCCACTGGGCTTGGCGACTTTTCCGTCCATTTCACGGATAAGTCGCCAAGCCCTCCGGTCTCACCCCCTCCCGACTGGAAAACTGGGTGGATGCTTCGCGTGCTGATCGCAGACGACCACGGGATCGTGCGCTCCGGAATTCGGCTGCTGCTCGAGCGCCAGACCGACATCGAGGTCGTGGCCGAGGCCGCCGACGGTGCCGAGGCCCGTGAGCTGGCGATACGGGAGCGGCCCGATCTGGCAATCCTCGACGTCAAGATGCCGAAGCTGACCGGCCTGCAGGCGACGCGGGAGATCCGACAGCAGGCACCCGAGGTGTCAGTGTTGATCCTCTCGATGCATGACGACGAGCGCTATCTGTTCGAGGCGCTGAAGGCCGGCGCCTCCGGCTACGTGCTGAAGGCGCAGGCCGACACCGACCTTCTGGCGGCGATCCGGGCGGTCGAGCGGGGGGAGCCGTTCCTCACTCCCGAGGCGCAGCGGACGCTGATCAAGGACGTGCTCGAGCGCGGCTCCAGCGGCGAGGAGGAGCTGACCCCGCGCGAGGAGGAGATCGTCAAGCTGGTCGCCGAGGCGCACACCACGAAGCAGATCGCCGAGCTCCTCCATCTCTCCGAGAAGACGGTCGAGAACCACCGCGCCAACGCGATGCGCAAGCTCGGCATGCGCGACCGGGTCGAGCTGGTCCGCTACGCGATCCGCCGCGGCCTGATCGAGCCGTAAGGCTCGGCCGGCGGCGCCGCCACCAGCCTGGAAGCGATCCGGCCGGTGGTGCGATTTTGATTGACTGAGGCCACCTCGATGGAGACCGCGAGCACCTCAATGGAAACCGCTACCGGAGAGTTCAGAGAGAAGCGCTGGCTGGCACTGATCCTGCTCTGCTCGGCACAGTTCGTAGTCGTCCTCGACGCCTCGATCGTCAACGTGGCGCTGCCGACGATCGGCAAAGCGCTCGATTTCTCGCAGGAGAATCTGCCCTGGGTCGTCAACGCCTACGTGCTCACCTTCGGCGGCTTCCTGTTGCTCGGCGGCCGCACCGCCGACCTGGTCGGCCGGCGCAAGGTTTTCATGGCCGGCCTGCTGCTAGTCGCCGTCGCCTCGCTCGCTGCGGGCTTCGCTGCGACGGAGGGGCAGCTGATCGCCGCCCGCGCCGCGCAGGGCCTCGGCGCCGCGATCATCTCCCCGGCCGCGCTCTCGATCGTCACCACCACCTTCAGCGACGGCTCGGAGCGCAATAAGGCGCTGGGCGTCTGGGGCGCGGTCGCGGGCTCGGGCGGGGCCGCCGGCGTCCTCCTTGGCGGCATCCTCACCGATGGCCTCGGCTGGGAGTGGGTCCTCTGGGTCAACGTGCCGGTGAGCTTGATCGCTTTCGCGCTCTCGCCGCGGTTGCTTGCCGAAACGCGCATGGAGGGCGAGAAGCGGATCTTCGATGTCGCCGGAGCAATTACGGTCACCGCCGGCCTCTCAGTCCTCGTCTACGCGCTCGTCGACGCCAACAGCGCCGGCTGGGGCTCGAGCCAGACGATCGGCCTGATCGGGCTCGCGGCCCTCCTGCTAGCGGCCTTCGTCGCGATCGAGCTGCGCGCCACGAAACCGCTGGTGCCGTTCTCGATCTTCCGGATAAGGACGCTGACCGGCGCAAACGTGGTCGGCCTGCTGGTCGGCGCCTCGCTCTTCTCGATGTTCTTCTTCATCTCCCTATATATGCAGCAGGTGCTCGGCTACAGCGCGATCCACGCCGGGCTCTCCTACCTGCCGCTGGCCCTGGTGATCATGGCCTCGGCTGGGATCGCCTCCCAGCTCGTCACCAAGCTCGGCTACAAGCCGGTGCTCGCCGCCGGCCTGCTCTTCATCGTCATCGGCCTCGCCTGGTTCAGCCGTGTCTCGGTCGGCGGCAGCTTTGCCACCGACATCCTTGGTCCCTCGCTGTTCGCGGCGGCCGGGCTCGGCTTCGCCTTTGTGACGACGACGATCGCCGCTGTCTCAGGCGTCGAGGAAAACGAGGCCGGGCTCGCCAGCGGATTGATCAATACCTCCCAGCAAATTGGCGGGGCGCTCGGCCTCGCGGTACTTTCCGCCGTGGCGATTTCCGCCACCAGCGACGCGGCGTCCTCCGGTTCAAATCACCTCAGCGCCCTGACCGACGGCTTCCAGGCCGCCTTCCTCGGCGGCTCGCTGATTGCGCTGCTCTGCTTCGTCCTGACGTTGGTCCTAATCCGCGGCAGCGACAGCCGCGCGCACGTCGAACTCGGCAACCAGGCAGCGACCGAATCCGCATAACCGACCGCTTCAGTAGGATTTAGGTCAATGTTGTTCTCGACCAAAGCCGAGTACGGGGTCCGCCTGATGGTCGAGCTGGGCCGCCAGCCCGGCTCGCTGCCGATCTCGCTCAGCGCCGTCGCCGAGGCGGAGCGACTGCCGCTCTCTTACCTCGAGCATCTAGTGGCGAAGCTGCGCAAGGCGGGCCTGGTCACCTCCACCCGCGGGGCCCACGGCGGCTACCGCCTGGCCAAACCGGCGGAGGAGATAACGATGGACGCCGTCGTCGAGGCGTTGGAAGGGCAGATCGCCCCGATGGAGTGCTTCCACGACGCGCCCGATGGCAAAGTGCTCTGCTCCCACGAGGACGACGGCGACCACGCCTGCGCGACGAAGCTGCTCTGGACGCGCGTGCAGGGCGGCGTGACCAAAGCGCTCTCGGGCACGACGCTGGCCGAGCTGGTGGAGTTCGGCGGTGGCGGCGTCGAAGCAGAGCGCTCGGCGCCGGTCGGCACAGCCGCCTGACGCGAAGAACCTTCCAAACACAGAAACAGGAGTGAAATTGGCTGAGCTGGAGATACGCAACCTGCACGTGAGCGTCGAGGACAAGGAGATCCTCCGCGGCCTCGATCTCGACGTCGAGAAGGGCAAGGTCCACGCGCTGATGGGCCCGAACGGCTCGGGCAAGTCGACCCTGGCCAACGTGATCATGGGGCATCCGGCGCTCGAGGTGACCGAGGGCTCGATCAGCTTCAAGGGCGAGGACATCACCGAGGCCGCGCCGGACGAGCGCTCGC
>Ga0136846_1236634_pt1 | contig 10529 bp, 8 predicted proteins | sample HopSoiMetagenom2_FD_96841 | JGI IMG/M metagenome (GOLD analysis project Ga0136846, IMG submission 96841) | Grasslands soil microbial communities from Hopland, California, USA - 2 Assembly 2016 (version 4) | ecosystem: Environmental > Terrestrial > Soil > Grasslands | place: USA: Hopland... | reverse complement strand
GAACGGAAGATCCTTCTGAAAAAAACAGCCACAGAAAATGAAAGCAAAGGCCTGACATCTCTGAGTGGGACCCTAAGGGAGCAGGCACAGCAACTGGAAATCCATGTGGAGAAATTAAAGGAATTGCTGTTTTCCGTAGTTAAAGATTGAAAAGAGAAACAACTTCATTTGAGTAGAGTATTCAGGACAGTTAAGAGAAAGCTCATACGTTTTTACGACGTACTATAATCCTTCTTCTGAATTTCAAGCCTGATCATTTTAGATTTAAGGGTAGAAGGCGGGATCTTCAATATTTCTGCAGCACCACCCGTTCCCCAGATTTTCCCCCTGCATTTTTTCAGGACTGTTATTATATAGTCGCGCTCATTTTCATGAATTGTTTTTAGAGGAAGATCACCATCTGAAAATGGAACAGGTTTCGCGTGGCTGGGCAACTTTATCTCGGTTATTTCTGACCCTCTCGCAAGAAGCACACTTCGTTCTATGAGGTGCTCCAGTTCACGAATGTTTCCCGGCCAGGGATAAGCCAGAAGATTCTTTTCGGTTTTCTCAGACAGCCCGGTAATCGCTTTCCCTGCCTTATGATTATAAATAGCTATAAAATGTTTTGCAAGTGCTGGAATATCTTCCCGCCTTTCACGTAAGGAAGGTATCTCGATGGGAAAAACATTCAGGCGGTAGTAAAGATCAAGACGGAATCTCCCTTCCGCAACTTCTTTCTCCAGATTCCGATTGGTGGCAGCAATAAAACGAATATCGATTTTCCTGGAGGATACCGCTCCGATCGGTTCTATTTCTTTCTCCTGCAGCACCCTCAGCAATTTTACCTGTAAGTCTATTGGCATTTCACCTATTTCATCTAAAAAAATAGTTCCGCCCTGCGCCTGCTCAAACTTGCCAATCCTCTTCTCAATGGCTCCTGTAAAGGCTCCTTTTTCATGCCCAAACAATTCTGACTCGATAAGCGAAGGAGGTAATCCGGCACAATTGACTTTTACCAGGGGTTTATGCTTTCTGGGTGACTGGCTATGTATGCAGTCTGCGATCCGTTCTTTACCGGTTCCTGATTCGCCCAGGATCAGCACTGACGTATCAAACGGAGCAACCTGGGTTACCAGATCAAACACTGTTAATAATAAGTGGCTGTTGCCAATGATGCCATTGAAAAGTTCGGGAGTATAACTGTCGGGGACCGGATGCACAGTACCCTTAAACCGCCATACGTTTTTTCTTTGTTCCGCCATAAGCAACTGCTCCAGTCGCTGAAGCAGGGAAAGATGTGCTGAATTGTATACATCTGGCCGGGCATTCAGAAAGAAAAGTGCCATCTCACCCTCATCTTTCATGACACTTGAAAATGATAGAATGGAAGCCATTGTGAATGACTGCTTTATTTCGCTGGCGAGTTTATCCCAGTCATCCAGCCTTGCCAGTTTTAGGATATCATTTAATTTTTCTATAGTTATGCTCATTGATCGCGATAACTGTTCTGGTAACAATTCCTGGTACTCATCAAAACCGACTCTCAGGTAGGCTACCGCGTCTGGAATGGTCACAGGTTTTCGAAAAGCTACGAACAGGCAATCAAAAGGGATTTCCTGTTGCAGGATCCTTGCTGCCTGAAGCAAACGCTCCCTAGGGCCATGCCCTCCATTCATTACAGCGGCCAATCGCTCTATCAGAAAGGATTCGCGGCGCGCACGGCTTTCCAGGCTATGTTCATGACGGTATTGTGCAATTTCCAGGGTCACCAGCAAATCCTTTTCCCTGAATGGCTTTACAATAAAACCCTGGGGTTCCGTTTGTTTAGCCTTTGACAGAACATCTTCACTTGAATTGGCTGATAAATAAATAAATGGTATGTTTTGTTCTTTCAGTTCTTTTGCAAGATCAATGCCTGTACGTTTGCCTTTGAGGTATATATCCAGTAAAACAAATTCCGGTCTGCACTTTTCAATCAGGTCCTCAGCCAGTTGAACAGACCGTGCTATCCCACAAACCTCATAACCCGCTTTTTGCAGCATGATCTGCAGATCATTGGCTGCAACAAACTCATCTTCTACTATAAGTATCTTTTTTTTCATTACTCATTTTAATTACTGGAAACAACCTGCATTGACCTGAGATGATCAATGGTACGTTCATGTGTGAAAGTTATGCGAATAGTGGTTCCGTTTTTATGTTCAATTGAAAATCTTCCATCAAGATCAACAGTTAAACCCTGCATTAAACTCATTCCCAAAGATCCTGTTCTTGCTATTGATGGGGCCGGCATTCCTACTCCATTGTCGGAAACAGAAAGGAGGTATTGATGAATGGGCAGGCTCACAAGTGAAATGGTAATAGTACCTGTCATTTCACCGGGAAATGCGTACTTAATTGCATTGGTGATGGCCTCATTTAATATTAATCCGAGTGGTACGGCCTGACCCACATCCAATTCAAGCGGGGCAATATCATATACAATGTGAATACGGTTTCCAGTATCAAAGCTTTCCGCAAGGTAAGTACCCAATTCCCTGATATAGACTGGTAAAGAAACTGCAGCCAGATTTTCACCTCCATAGAGCTTTTGATGAATGAGTGACATGGCATAAACCCGGTGCTGACTGTCGTGAATTGCCTTCCGTGCAGGTTCATTATCTATGTAGGCTGATTGGGAATTGAGGAGGCTCATCACAATCTGAAGATTATTTTTGACTCTGTGGTGGATTTCTTTTAATAACCATTCTTTTTCATCCAGGTAATGCTGCAATTGTTCGTTTTTTCTGGTAATAACAGTATTGTTTTTTTGTTTCTGTCTGTATTGCCGGTAAACTAATGATAATATAATTGCCAGGAGGCACCCGCCGGCAATGGCTATGTTTTTATATAATCTGTCCTGTGTAAGATTTATCTGCTGCAGTTTATTTTTTTGCGTTAGGAGCAAAATATCCTTGTTCTTTAACTGAATGGAATCTTCTTTCTTTATCGTCTCATACTCCACTTCAAGTTCTTTTCGCTGTCGTGTATTTGTTTCATTGAACACAGAGTCGTCAATTTGAATATACCGTAATATGTTTGAAATGGCAGATCGATAATTGCCAACTGTAGTATCTTTTCGAAATCTTAGCCTGTAAGTGTCCATTTGACTGATAGCAGAACCGGGGCGATATTTTTCCATTTTTGAAATATAATCGTCTATCCGAGAGTATTGCCTGGTAGCAAAGAACAGGTGGACCATCAAATTGTTGAAGTTGTATAGGAGACCAGCATCAATGTTGTGCTTTTTACCAAACTCTATAAATTCGGAGGAAAATTTCCTGGCCTTTTCATAGTTGCCGAGTTTTAATTGAATATTAAAATTTGTAAACAATACAAAGGAATAGTTATCATTATTACTTGCAACGAAATAGCCCTGAGGCATACTACTTATAAGTCCTATTGCTTCACTATATTTTTTAAGTGATAATTGATTAGATACAATATTGCACATTAGTACCAGTACAGAAGTTGTATCCCGGTATTGCAATGCTACTCGTAGTGCTTTGTCGAAATAGACCAACCCGTTTTCGGGATCTTTTACGACCACGTAGAGATTGCCAATTGTATTATATATCTGGCAAAGCAGCATACTCGTATCTCCCATGCTCTCTGCATTTTTCATTGCCATCAGGCTATATTTTAAAGCCTGCCTGTGATTCCTCATAAGTCGGAAAAGGGTCCCATATAAAGTATAGACACCGGAAAGATTCTGGTATTGAATTGAGTTATACGCTGCGAGTGAGCTATCGAGCGCTTCGCGGGATTTCAGAAAGTCGTTCTGGTTTAAATACAGGTCTCCCAGGAATTGCAGGCTATAGGCATACCGCTCCACATTGGTGGTTTGCCGGAATGCAGCTACGGCTATCTCAACAAGCCGTATCATCTCTGTCAATTGATCGGCTTGTGTATAATCGTAGTAGGTAGCCAATTCAAAATTCGCTTTCGCGAAATACGATTTATTATTGCCGTTCTTTAACCTGTCAATAGCAATTTTCACTATTTCTTTCCCTTTTTCACGTTGACCCCTTTCTTTAGCCAGCATGGATCGAACATACAATAAATACCCATCTGCTTCCGATGACTTTGAGTTCCGATTGATGCTTTCAACCTGCCTGAGATAATTTTCTGCAGTATCGAAATCAGCTTTGAATTCACCAGGTTTCAGTACCTGGTATTCTGCAAGGGCGGTAAGTGCGTGCATCCTGCCTGCCACTGTAGAGGAATTTTTATTGACCACATTAAGAAGCGAATCTGCGACGCGTTTTGAATTCTCCTGTGCCACAGTGATTAGCATAGAAAATACAAGCCCAATAGCAATAAATAGCTTTTTCATAATGCGAGTGAATTGTATGTATACTGAAAATTGGAAGGGCAGGGAAGAATAGATGCGAAATGGAGGATGTATTCTCTAATGTAATCCTTTCCCTTCAAAATACCCGGAATAGTTTGATCCATTATTCCACAACTGTATTTCGTGGTATCGAGGAGTTACCACGATATCTCGTGGTGATTTGCAGGCCAGCAAAATTCAATTTGCTGGTTTTTATGTGTTTGTATTTATGGTATTTGAATTGGCTCATTTCTGCCAAACAAAAAATATGAGAAACATTCAGAATCGTGCAGGCAATGTCTCCAATCCTGTCATGCCGGCCTTTTTAGCTCTGCAGGGAGGCCAATATGCTACAAGGATGGAAACAGCACACCCGGTGAAACAAAGCTTTCTTGTTTTTAAAAACAACAGGTATTTAACGGTACCAACAGAAAGCATCGCCTTATTCCAGATCAGGTATGATTCACCATTAATCATTTGTTTCGACAGGCAGGAATATTTTGTAAACTACTCACTGGAACAAATTCAACAATTGCTTTCACCGCTTCAATTCTACAGAGTGAATCGCCAATGCCTCGTAAATTTTAAAGCCATCAGGGAAGTGGAGCACTATTTTGCCAGAAAGTTGCTGGTGAAACTCTCCGTCACCTTTTCAGAGAAATTGATTGTTTCAAAAGAAAAAGCCACCAGCTTTCTCGGCTGGATGGAAAATAGATAACCAGTAAAATTAAACTTATGTCAAAGATCATTTTTATCACGGGAGCATCCCGTGGCTTCGGTAATATCTGGACGAAAGCATTTTTAAAGAAAGGATATCCTGTTGCTGCCACAGCGAGAGATACCAGCCGACTAGATGACCTGGTCGCTGAATTTGGTAATAACATTCTGCCAATCCAACTGGACGTGAATGATCGTAAAGCCTGTTTTGATGTAATTAGAAAAGCTAAAGATCATTTCGGCAGGATTGATGTACTGATCAACAATGCCGGGTACGGATTATTTGGCGCCATCGAAGAAACATCTGAACAGGAGGCCCGTGACCAGATCAATACAAATGTGTTTGGCTCCCTTTGGATCATGCAGGCAGTGCTGCCAATAATGCGCAAACAGGGTTATGGACATATCATCAATCTTTCCAGCGTGCTTGGATTGGTTACCGTTCCAAATCTGGGGATATACAATGCATCAAAATATGCAATCGAGGGTATTTCAGAAACGCTTGCTGCAGAAGTAAAGCAATTCGGGATCAATGTAACATTGATAGAACCGAATGGTTATTCAACGGATTGGGGAGGCATATCTGCCATTCATACAACTGCTATGGTTGAATATGATAAATTGAAAGCTGACTTCCAATCCAGTATCACTGATGATTTTTATGGTGCTCCAAAATCTACTGTCCCGGCCATACTCAAACTCATAGAAACTGAAAGCCCTCCACTGAGAATGCTTCTTGGCAGGAAGGCGCTGCCCTGGGTAAAACATATCTATGAAAGTCGTATGGCCGAATGGGAAGAGTGGAATGATATTTCAATTGCGGCTCATGGCGAATAATAGTAAAGAACTGTTCAATGGGCCGCAGCTTCCAGCAAACCCAGTATTTTGAGATCCAGGTTTCTTGCAACTGTTAAAGCTTTCTCGTTTCCGTAAGGTGCAAGCAGGCTTTCCATGAGATCATATGACAGATGTACACCGTCTGCACGTTCATCAATAAGAATCGTTACGGGTGCATATGCGGCGGCATCGGAAACATTAAGGGCCATCTCTTTCATAATTACGGGATTCCCTACCAGCATGCGTATACTATTGTGTGTGGCACCATTCAGGTCTTTGCGAAGTACTTCACCCGCATCGAATCGAACAAATTCCATCAACCCTGAATCACCTGTACTCTCTTTAACAAAATCAGCTAGATCATCGGCAGAACTGGCATTTATCAACCCTTTATGGAAATCATCGAGATCAACATGACCTATTGATTGACTGAGTTTGTCAAGTACTTCTGTAAATGGTTTTTGGGAAATAACGCCTGTCCGCTGCATTTGAATTTGCTGGATGGTTTTATTAGCCTGCCTCGGAGGCTTACTCCTTTCACTATTTCCCATTGCCTGAGCATTTCTTTCATGAAGGTGTGCCGTGGGTGTGCGATCTATCAGCAAACTGAGAAGTTCAGGCCTGCTATAATTACCCCTTGAGTCCATCATCATTTTGCGTTTATTTATCAATGTGAAATCAAGGTCGGCAATAACATATCCTTCCCCGGTAGTGATGGGATTTCCAATGAGACTGCCGTCTGGCGCTGCAATAGCAGTAAAGCATCCACCGGAAAGGAGATTTTTAGGATTACCAGTGTCCTTCATTATTTGTTCCTGTTGCGAAGGATTCAGCCAGGCAGTGGCACAAATCACAAAACAGCCAGATTCCAAAGCATGCTGACGAATATTAACTTCGGTTTGCCGTGAAAACAGATCACCGAAGATGGAACCAGGATACATGGCAGAATGAATTTCTTCACCATCAGCCATCATTGCATAGCGGGCGAGGGGATTGTAATGCTCCCAACAGGCAAGCTGACCAATGCGGCCTGCTTTTGAATCCACCGCCTGGAGCCCTGAGCCATCCCCCTGACCCCAGATCATTCGCTCATGATAAGTTGGTGTTATTTTACGACGCCTCTGCAATAATGTGCCATCCGCATCAAAAAGCAATTGGGTATTGTAAATGGTGCCACGATCTCGTTCATTTACACCAATAGAAACTACTATTCCCGACTTCTTACAGGCTTCCCCAATGGCATCCGTTGCTGGAGAAGGAACGGTAACTGACTGATCCAGCAAACGAAGATGTTCAGCGCCAGTAATAATCTCGTATGGGCGCTGCACGAATGAAAAATAAGGATAGTAAGGTATAAAGGTTTCAGGGAAGGTTGCAAACTGAACGCCTTTACTGCCGAGTTCATGAATCATGTTGATTACTTTGGTGGTTGTGCCTTCGCGACTATACAGGACTGGACTAATCTGAACGGCCGCCGCCTTAATAGTTTTATTGACAGGTATCATTGATCAAATTTTTAGATGAGGTTGTTGTTTAACCAAATGTAAAATCAAAGACTTCAGGATTGCTATCTTCGAATTGGATCTCGAACTCACAATCGCCGATCGTACCCTGTTGCCTTATGAGTTGATACATACCATGATGAAGCAGCACTCCCTCTCCATTGCTGTTAATATCCAGCCCATGGTCCCGGCCTGGAGGCTTACCATTAAGTAATACCTGGAAATGAATGGGTACTGCAGGATCAGCTGCACCCATAATAAGGTGAACGTCCCGTGCGTGAAAGCGGTATCTTATATTTCCTTTTCCTTTTTGCAGACGGAGGTATTCACGCCCAATACTCCAATCTCCAGATAAGGCCCAGCCATTCATTTGCAACCGCCGGGGGAAAGTATATACCGATGACTGATTTAATTGTACCTGTTCAGGAGACGCAAATCCAATTGTACGTTCGAATCCCAGAAAGTTTTCAGGCGATGCCAGATGTTTCCAATCTGCTGCAGCTTCATAACCACTATCCTGAACAGTAGCAAAGCCCCCGGGAATGGTTGTGGTGGACGTTTCTTTAAGCAACTTTTGAATTTGAATTTCGGGTTCCACATAATTACCCTCACCAAACGTGCGATACCGCAGTTTTCCATTTGCATCGATGAGGTAAATCGCCGGCCAGGAATTATTTTCAAATGAATTCCAGATGGTATAGTTGTTATCAATAGCAACAGGATATACGATATTCATTTGGTGGAGTGACCGACGTACATTTTCAACTTCGTGCTCGAACGCGAACTCCGGTGTATGAATCCCGATAACTATCAAACCATGGTCCCTGTATTTGGCTTCCCATTGCCGCAGGTAAGGAAGGGTACGACGCCAGTTGATGCAGGTATAGGTCCAGAAACTGATCAATACAACTTTGCCACGAAGGGTTGCTAAATTAGCAGATGGACTGTTTAGCCAGTCAACTGCACCATCAAGTGAAGGACCCGGTTTTGTGTCCGGCGTGGAAACTGCCTTGCAACCTGCAAAGTCTACCGGTGAAAGCATTGCGAAAAAGACAAAAGGCGATAAGGTGAGCATTACATTTTTCATATCCTGTTACATTTTTGAAGTTGGATGACGCTACTGTTAAAATTGGCAGGTCACCGGGTTTTGATGGGTGCTGCAAGAACAAGAATTGGTTTACCCTTTTCAACAATATAGGTTGCCAGTTCCGCACCGTTACCTTTGCCAATGTTCTTTGCAGAATGAATAACTCCAGCTGGAATGAACAGAACATCACCAGGCTTATAAATTTTGGCAGGCTGACCATCCAGCTGATATTCCAGCATTCCTTTCAGTATATAGATCACTTCCTCTCCCGGGTGGGAATGACGTGGGGCAGTAATTCCAGGTTTTATATCAATACGCGACTGAACAACCTCACGACCTGGAATGCTTAACGGCTGTTGCTGAAGATCGGTGCGCATAACGCCTGGGATTTGGGAGTGAGCAGCATCTGCCAGAATGGTAGCTATCACATATACTACTGAGAATACGAACGCGTTTTTTCTAAACTTCATAAATACTTTTTTACAATTGAATAAATGTTAGCGGACCGATTTAAAAGCGGCACGCAGTTCTGAGGCAAATAATTCAGGATATTCCCACATGGCGAAGTGCCCGCCGCGATCAACTTCATTGAAATAGGTGAGGGTAGGGAAGGCCTGTTTAGCCCATTTTTCCTGCGCGCGGATCACTTCATCAGGATATACAGTAATTGCAACCGGAACTTTTATATCCTGAGTTTTCTGGGAAGTTGCATTTGTCAGGTTCATTGTGCGGTTTTCCCAATAGATCCTCGAAGATGATGAAACTGTATTCGTAAGCCAGTACAGTGAGAAATTATCCAGCACATCGTCAATGGTAGGCGATTGATTTGGATCTTTTCCATAAGACCATTTGGCAAATCCGCTATGAACGAGCATCCAGCCTGCCAGGCCAGCGGGAGAGTCTGTGAGACCATAACCCACGGCCTGTGGCCGTGCCCCCATCATTGCTACATAGGTAAGTCCGCCGCCTTTCAGAAATTTTCCCAGATCATTTACAGCAGCTCTTTCTTTTTCTGAAAATTCTGCAGGGATGAAGCCTCCCAAAGCTTTTTCAACTTCGGGTGTTATAACTGCCGGAAGGTTGGTGTGTATGGCAAGTAATCCTGTCGGTGCCTGACGCCCCATAGCTTCAACAACTCCAGCTCCCCAGTCGCCACCCTGCGCTACATACCTATTGTAGCCCAGTCGTTTCATAAGAATATCCCAGGCTGAACCAATGCGTTCCAGTCCCCAGCCCGTTTCCATTGGTCTTGAAGAAAAGCCAAAACCAGGCAGAGATGGAATAACAACGTCAAAAGCATCTTCAGGCCGACCACCAAATTTAACTGGGTCTGTCAACGGCTCTATCAATTTGATCTGCTCAAATACAGAACCTGGCCATCCATGAGTAATTATTAAAGGCATTGCATTAGGATGTTTTGACTTTACATGGATAAAATGAATGTCAACGCCATCAATAGTTGTAACGAACTGTGGAAATGCATTGAGTCTGGCTTCACCTTTACGCCAATCATATTTGGTACTCCAATACTGAACAAGTTCCTGGAGTTTTTCAAGTTGAGCACCCTGAGATTGATCCATGACTGTTTCTTTGTCGGGCCACCGGGTTGCCAGTAACCGTTTGCGCAGATCCTTTATATCTGCGTCGGGGACATGTACTTTAAAGCTTCGAATTGAATCGGTAGAATGCGTTAGCGCCGATTGGCCGCTTTGAGCATGGCTGTTTTCTGCAGCCAAAGTGCCGGCAATAATTGAACCGGCAAGAATAGTTTTAGCCATTTTCATGTTTTTTATTTTTAATGATAATGGAGTGAAGCTATTTTGTAATCCGGGAGAAAAGAATGAAGAATCTGTCTTGGCAGGCAAATGAATAATTAAAGCGGGCAGGAAAAGGACCGATGTTACAACCAGAAAAGGGGAAGAGTAACATTGGAATGAATATCACCTGGATGGCTGCAGCGCTCACGGGGATCTTAATGCTCTTTTTCTCAATTCATCGACAGAAATGGAAAGTATTCTTCCCACAGGCTGGT
>Ga0136846_1235875_pt1 | contig 10529 bp, 8 predicted proteins | sample HopSoiMetagenom2_FD_96841 | JGI IMG/M metagenome (GOLD analysis project Ga0136846, IMG submission 96841) | Grasslands soil microbial communities from Hopland, California, USA - 2 Assembly 2016 (version 4) | ecosystem: Environmental > Terrestrial > Soil > Grasslands | place: USA: Hopland... | reverse complement strand
TTCTCCAAACGAGAACCCGACGAATAGAAGGCGCGACAAAAAGACCGGGATATCGAGAGTCATTTGCAGGTAAGGTTCTTCAGTGCAACCCACCGTTGCGGTGGCGCCTTTAGCCAGCAGCGGTCCCGCCCACCCGCCGGTTGCACTGCGCAATTCTTTCGCGCTAAAAGAGTGGAGGTGATACGCAATTGGTCCAGGCCGGAAGTCCGCCATTTGCGACGTAAAAGGGCCAGAAATATTTTGATCGTACCAGCCAAAATAGAGAGCGATATCCGGCAGCGGCGTTGACGGTGAAAAGGTCGGTTCCGCGTTGTCGATAACCGTATCGAAGCCGTATCGCTTTGCAAAATCAGCGCCGCTCTTGATCCATTGGTCACCGATAAGATAAAGGCTGTTGGTGAGTCCGCGCGCATCAAAGTAAGCGCGGCCCCAAAGGCCGTTTTGTTCTGCTTCCATGGCTTTATCGACCAGTCCTTTGGCTATTTCGGGAGACGGCCCGTCCAGTCGGGCAACCATGAGCACGCCATTCGCCGGGTTGAGAAGCGCATGATTGGTAAATCCGTGACAAGGATTGTTAAATGGTCCCGTCACCGGCAGATTTGAATCGTGCCAGGGGAGAGTTGCTAATTCGCTATCTACCGCCGCTTCATTCCGGCGGAGTTCGACAGTGAGTTTCTCGCTCTCCTCATCAAGGCCAGGCTCGGCCGGGATTTTGACCGGCACACCGTAACAAAGCACTGCGTAACGAATCTTCGACGGCTCCAGATTTGGCCTTTTCGCTTCGGCTGATTTTGCCGCCGAAGAAGGAGCAAAGAGCTTCTGTTTCAAAAGCTCGTTCCAGAGCGGTTCCTGGAGCTTCCTTTTATAATCACTGCGAGAGATTGTTTCAATGATGGGCAGGTCAAAGGAAAAGATCTGGTTCTCGGGAACTTCGCGTTTGCGGGCATAGTGAAATGCGATTTCCTTCGAGGCTGGAAGGGCGCTGTTGTAAACGACGATGACAGAATCACCCGGAGCGGCGTGCCCGAGGCAGGCGGACGCGAGAAAAAGAAGAGCGATTGACGACAGAAAACCTCGGCGAAGTTTAAGGATTTGAGGAAATTGCAATCCAGCTCGCGACATCATTACAAAGCTGCCCGACGTCGAGGCGGAGGGCAAGATCGAGAATACTTCGGTAGAAGCCAATTATGCGGGTCTCTTGATCTCAAGCCAGAAAGTGCTCCCGTTCCCTTCTTTCGACTCAAGACCGACGCGCCCACCCATCCGTTCCATCGCCTTTTTGACTATCGAGAGACCAATTCCGGTCCCTTCATAGGAGTGGTTCAGGCGCTGGAAAATACCGAAAATTCTGTCTCGCGCGTCAACCGGAATGCCAATGCCATTATCCTGAATACAAATTCGAAATGCCGAAGGTTCTCCAGGGGATTGTTCGGACCAGATTCGGACTTTCGGAAGAGTACCGCGGGGGACGAATTTAACTGCGTTTCCGAGCAGGTTCGAAAAGCACTGCGTAAGTGCTGCCGCATTTCCGCTAACAACCGGCAACGCATGTTCGATGGTGATCTCCGCGGCGGGAGCTTGCAGATTCGGATAGCACTCGAGAATCCCCCGGATCAGGTGATCGAGGTTGACGGGCTCCAACTTGAGTTCGGTTCTCGAAACCCGGCTGAAAGTGAGCACATCCTGGATCAAGCGGTCCATCCGTTCCCCGGCGGCCGCGATCCGATGAAGATATCCGCGGCAGTCCTCGTTCAAACTGTCGGCGCACTCGTCCAGTAAAATGTCCGCGAAGCTCCGCATGGAGCGAAGGGGAGCGCGCATATCGTGCGAAATGCTATAAGAAAACGCTTCCAGTTCACCTATAGTCCGTTGAAGTTCGGCCGTTCGCTGGCGGACGGTCTGCTCGAGCATTTCCGCATTTCTCTTTCGCGCGGTGATCTCCATGGAAACACCGAGCATCCGGTGGGTGCCATTATGAAAACAGCGGCCGCGGACCGCAATCCACTTGTATTCGCCATTCACGGGCATGGTTCGAAATTCCGCGTAGATGTCGCTGTTTGCGACCATCCCCGTTTGCAGGCTCTTGTCTACGGCGGTGCGATCATCAGGGTGAATCAGCTTTAACATCCCCTGGTAATTCAAATTCTCGTCCTGCGCGCCGAAATGCGTTCTGCACTCCGTCGAACAATGAAAGGCTCTGGTTAAAAGATCGATCTCCCAGATCCCCATTTGCGCCAGTTCGACGGCAATTTGTAACCGCGTCTGCTGTTCCCGCTTTTCAGCCTCGGCTTTTTTTCGACCGCTGATTTCATGTTCAACAGCCCCTGCTTTCTGCTGCAAGATCGTTATGGCGCGAAGTTGTTCGTCATCCTCCGAATGGATGGGAAAACTTTCGGCGGGAATAATTCGGTGATGATTCCCGCAAACCTCGAGCAGAGATCGTCCATCGTTTTCTCCTCGAAAATGGCTCATCGGGTAGGCGCACATCAGAGTGAATGCATGCATCCTTGCCAATTCATTCCAAAGCTCCTCCAATCGGAGAGCGGCGTCGCTCTTACCTTCCTTCCAAAGCACCGAAACCATTTCTCCAAATGCCCGAAGGCTCTGTCCTGGGCCCGTGGCCTTTGATATGAGTTGCCCGAAAAGCGTGATGAACAGGTCTTTGTCAGGCCAGCCGTTCACCATAAAACGGCCGAGCGCCTCTGTCGCCGCGACTGCGTAATAGAATTCCTTGAAATTGCTTTCCCGAACATCGATCCCCTCGTTTGCCAGCGAATCTTCCAGGAGCTTCAGGTGATCGCGGGTCGCGATCACAAGGCACGCTTCTTCATTCTCCAGACCGCTGCGGACAAACTCCGTGAGCGACGCAATCAGGTAAGTTTCGTCTTCGTAGAATTGAACGAAATGCTCAGATTCACCCGCGCCACGGGACCGGTGGTCAGAATCAAATTTGTTGCGGGCCTGCTGCCCCGTTAAAGTCATAGCGCGCCAGTCTAATGCGTCGAACGCCGGAGCGACCCGTTCAGTCAAACCCATAGAATAAGCGACGATAGATTAGGCCCCGTTTACGACCTTTCCCATCGGGGAGCACCTGATTCGCGCTTCGTGAAAAACTAGGGGATTTTAATCTTCAATCCGTCGTAGGCAAAAAAGACCGCTTCAGGCATTTCGGCCTGATCGATATCATGATCATAGTCATGGGTAAGATGAGTAAAATATGTTCGCCTGGCGCCGATTCGCCGTGCGACCGTCAAGGCTTCGTCCAACGACATATGGGTCGGATGAGAATCTCGGCGCAGCGCGTCGAGGATTGCAACTTCAACTCCCTCCACCGCCGCCGCGACAGGGTCCGGCACGGTTTTGCAATCGCTCAGATAGGCCAGCTTTTTCTTTCCATTCTGCGCAAAAAGAAAACCCGTGGTTATGGTTCTGCCGTGCGGCAGAGGGTACGGTGCGACATCCAGATCTTCCAGAATGAAAGGACCCTCGATCAAATGTGGTTCCGGATTGAAATATCCTTTGGGGATCGGCCTGCCATCGAAAGCATAAACAAAAATTCTTTTCAGATGATCCATGGTTTCTGGCGTCGCATAGATCGGCAGGGCGCCTCCGCGGATATCACAGAAGCGGCGGCAATCATCGAGTCCCATGATGTGATCGGCATGAGCATGAGTAAACAAGACTGCATCCAGCCAGGCGATTTTTTCACGGAGCATCTGAATGCGAAACTCTGGCGTGGTATCGATCACGAACTTCACTTTTTCAGTCTCGATGTAAACCGACGGACGGGTGCGGTGGTTCTTTGGGTTTTTCAGAAAGGAATCCGGATAGTCCCATCCGATCATCGGAACTCCCTGCGATGTTCCCGATCCCAAAAAAGTCAGTTCAATAGGCATCTTGAAGCGGCAACGATATTCGCCCGTTCATTGCGCCGCAAGAAACGCGCTCAATTTTCAGGGGATGAGATATCGCTCTTCCAGGCGTCCGATCTTTTGCGCTGGAAGGCGGTCATCCAGCGAATTAGCGCGCATTTTCAATGCTTCAACGTGGCCGTCGCAAAAGAGGACATTGCATCTCGCCGAATGGCGGAAATGGGTCGTCGGTTCGCTTGAGTTGACATAGTAAAATTCCTCAAGCATCGGATTATCAATCGAGGCGGGTGCCTGGAATGTATTCACCTGCGCCGCATCCGCCAGCAGCGTTGTTTGGGAGGGGGAGCGAAGTTGAGAGATGACAAACGCGGATTGACTGAGCGGAGTGGAGAGACTCAGATTATACCCGTATCCCCAGGCTGCACCCGTTGCCTTCAATTTAAATTTTGCGAAAGCGTAATCAAGTGAAGGGCAGGTTGCGATTCCTTTTCCGCTGACGTACCGCGCCAAAACGCCCTCGGAAGGGTCGAAAGTTCGCTTTCCTTCAGCGCCTCGTTCGAGCCAGCCGAACCAGTAAATGTCCCCGTTGTTCGTGGCATAGGTTCGATAACGAAACGCGCGATTCTCGTTATCGTCCCAGTACATCTGGCAAGACAGGCCGAGCTGGCGGAGATTGCTCGTGCAGGAAACCTGGCGCGCGGATTCCCGACTGCGCGCGAGCGCGGGAAGGAGCAAACCTGCGAGGATTCCGATAATGGAAATTACAACCAGCAATTCGATCAAAGTGAAGGCCCGCTTTTTCATGGGCGCTGAACCCGCAGGTGAAAAAATCGCCGCGCTATTTGTTCGGTTAAGATGATCTGCGCCCTTTGGCCGTTTCCAGTGATTGATTCTGCCTCAGTCGTCCAGTTAATCAAATCATCGGACGACTCCAGATCATACCGCCAGTTCAAAGCGGTTTGGAACTCCAGGTGCTTATCTTGCCCGGCAAGAACCAATTGCAAGGCCGGGCGGTTGTAAATGGTCACGTCCACGTCATCGAGAGTTCCGTGGGCCAATATTGACCCCGAAAATTGCGCCGGACTCTGCCCTGCGTCGCTGTAACTGCAGATCGCGAACGCATTCACGACGAAATTGGTGAAATGCTCCGTTAATATCAGATCCTTGATCGAATTGTCTGGAGGCTGGCCAAACGGTTGACCGTCGACCGTCATCTTCGTCTGCAGAGTCCTGTTCGTAGCGGCATAAACCATTTCAATCCGATATTGAGCGCCAGCTACAAGCTCCAACGGGTAATTATGGCTATAAGCGATTTGATTATTTTCGGTGATCAAAGTAGGTGCGACTGTCGCGCCCAAACCGGAGTCCGGAAAATAGTCGAACTCCACCACATTACGCGCGCCATGGTCAAGGTTCACCCCGGATCCACGGTGCATTTCGGGATCAAACGCGTTTGTGGTGTTAATCAGGCCGATCGCAAGCTGAAACGTATACGGTTTCAGGGGATCGGTTCCTATTTGGACATCGCCTAACTGAAGGGTGAATGAAATTCGGAAATCATCGTAACGCGTCAGTGTGAGTCCAAAAGGCAAATAGTAATAGGAATTCGTGTTCGAGGAATCCCATGTCACCGCGAGTTCTCCGCTCTCTGGCGACCACGAGAAAAGATTCGTCTCACCGTAAACCCGCCATTTGTCGGAGGGATCGTTGGAAAAATCCTCGTGGTAAATGCGTGGAGTAACTTCGGCGAAGCCACTCCACGCGAGCAACAACACGGCGAGTAAAATTCTCATCGTTTGCGCCCGAGGATGAATACGCCTCCACCCAGCGCAATGAGCGCCCAGGTGGACGGTTCCGGCACGGCTGAGAAACCGTCAATTTCGGACGCTCCGCGAAGCACGTCGACACGCGCGAAACGGATTGAATCGAGATTCACCGGTTGACCTTGAGCATTGCGGGCCCACGAGATATCGAAACCCGTTCCACCACCCGAGCCGGCGTAAAGTGCGCGAAATCCTCCCAATCCGAGCCCATTAAAGGAGGTATTATTAAGCGCTGGATTGATGGCTACATGAAAATCACCCGAACCATCGGTCGGAAAGAGGCCGTCCACTAATGGAGCCGATGCAGGATCCAGCGTGAAGTAAGTGAGCCCGTCGCTGCTGATCGAAACGCGCGTGTCACCGCCTTCGTTTGAAGCGAACAGTGAACCGTCAGTGATTCCGCCGCCTGTGAAATCGCCGTTTACGATCACAAATCCGGAATTACCGAAAATCATAAAATCAATTCCGTACGGATGCGATGGATCGTTCGACACCGGTGAATCGAACTGAACGGTCAGAGACCCGCCCGCCCCCATCGAAACCACCTGCTCTCGCAGATAGGGTGGATTGAATGGATCCACCGCCCCGCCGAATTGCCCGGGTGTTATTCGCGAGGGTTCTCCTATTGCCGCGGTCGAATTGGTAAATCCAATCCCTGTTCCAAACTCAGTGGCATAGCCTGTGCCTGGATTATATGAGAGGACCGTATCCGCAAAACCCGCGGCTCGGCCCAGAGGCAGAACGCTGGCCAGCGCCAGCCCAACCAATAATTTTTTCATAACTGATCTTTTGTGTGCGCCGTTCAGCGCGGTTAACACTCGAGACCAGTGCGGGAGGTGAAGACAAAAAAACCTTCATCCTCCGACAAAACGGGAATGAAGGCATTCACATCATCCCGCCTCAGGCGGGACTCTGGCCTCATCCTTCTCTTTGACGGAGAAGTCGATTGGCGACAGGCCAATCGCGACGAGCACAGCTAAACCGGTATCCTGGCTTGAGGTTTCGAACCTTATTTCCGCCTTCCCGTCCTGTGGTGGGAGACAGTGGCTTGATGGAAACTTGTAACCTCTTACAGTGGCGCAACCGCCCTCGACTTTCACGAGGTTCCCTGCATTCGACTGTGTTACTGTGGGACGAAAGAAGTCCCTCTTTCAAAGAGCTGCCCGGACACTTACGCGTTCACGAAAAAAAACACAAACGAATTTTTCATCATCCAGCCGAATTTTCAGATTTTTTTCCACGAAACTATCTATAACATCGCGCTATGCCATTGAAACAGATTGCCAGTGCGGTTCTTCTTTCTCTGTCCCTCTCGGCTGGAGAGGATGGATGGGTTCCGCTTTTCAACGGCCGCGATTTGTCCGGCTGGGTGCCGGTGCAGGTCGCGCCAAACACTTTTTCCGTCCGGGACGGTATTATTGTGAGCACCGGCAAGCCGACCGGCGTGATGCGCACGAAAAAGCAATATGAGAATTTCGAATTGGAGTTGGACTGGAAACATATTGTGCCGGGCGGAAACGCGGGCGTTTTCGTCTGGAGTGACCCGATCACCGCCCCCGGTCAGCCGTTCACGCGCGCGATCGAAGTGCAAGTCCTGGATGGTCAAAATGGTGAAACCTATACGAGCCACGGCGACCTTTTTTCGATTCATGGGGCGCATCTGAAACCTGACCGGCCGCACCCAAAAGGCTGGGAGCGTTCTCTTCCCAGTGAGTGGCGCGCCAAACCGGCAGGCGAGTGGAATCATTACCGGCTTACCTGTAACGACGGCGTCATCAAGCTGGCGGTGAATGGCAAAGTTGTTTCCGGCGGATCGCAATGCACTCCGCGCAAAGGATATATCTGTCTCGAATCCGAAGGCTCCGAATGCCATTTTCGAAATATTAAAATCAAGGAACTTCCTTCGACCAACCCGAAACCGGAGGAGATCGCCGCGATCGATGAAGGCTTCAAATCGATTTACAACGGCCAGAATCTCGATGGCTGGAAGCACAGCCCGGAGCACGAAAAACACTGGCAAGTGAAGGATTGGATTTTGGACTATGATGGAAAATGCGAAGCCAGCGACCCTAATCTTTGGAGGGAGAAGAGCTACAAGGATTTCGTGATGATCTGCGATTGGCGCTGGACCGATAAAGGCAGGAAGAATGCGGTGCCGATCATCCTCCCGAATGGTGATTACGATAAAAACAGCGACGGCTCACAAAAAACCAGCGAAGTTCAAGATGCGGGAGACAGCGGGATTTATCTCCGTGGCAACTCCAAAAGCCAGGTCAATATGTGGTGCTGGCCGATCGGCTCCGGTGAAGTTTATGGCTATCGGACGGATCCGAAAATGCCGCCCCAGGTGAAGGCCGGCGTCACTCCCAAAAAAGCCGCGGATCGCCCCATCAGTGAATGGAATCGTCTTATGATCACGATGCGCGGTGATCACTTGACCGTGGATTTGAACGGCGAACGCGTAATCGAAAACGCCGAACTCCCCGGCGTCCCGCGCGAGGGTCCGATTGCGCTCCAACATCACGGTTCTCCAATTCAATTCGCGAATATTTATATCAAAGAGCTTTCGGAATAGCGGCATGCATTACCTGGCGTGTGATCTCGGCGCGGAAAGCGGCCGCGTCGTTTCAGGCAGTATTGAGAATGGCTTTTTGACCTTAAAGGAACTCCACCGCTTCCCAAATGTGCCGATCCGCGCCGAGACCTCTCTCCACTGGAATTTTGCCAACCTCATTCTCGAGATCAAAGAAGGTCTGCGCAAAGCTGCAAGCACGGGCCTTAAATACAGCAGCATCGGGACAGATTCATGGGGCGTCGATTACGTGCTTTTCAATCGCGGCGGAGAAGTGATTCAGCCGGTCTTTCATTACCGCGATCACCGCAGCAAAATCGGCGTGGAACGCGCGTTCAAAAAAATTTCATGGGAAAGGATCTTCGCGGAAACCGGCATTCAATTCATGCCGATTAATACATTCTTTCAATTGGCCTCCGAAAATCCGCAACGCCTGCGCGAAGCCCATTTGATCCTTGGCATTGCGGATGCGGTGAATGATTTTCTCTCCGGCGAGCGGAAGATCGAAGTTTCCATGGCGAGCACATTCCAGCTCTATAATCCGAGAGAACGCCGCTGGTCTCGAAAGTTAATGGATGCTCTGGAACTGCCTTCATCGATCTTTCCGGAAATTGTTCCTTCAGGCGCGCGACTTGGGAAATTGCGGCCTGAACTCGCCCAGGAAGTTGCATTGCCGGAAATCGACGTGATCGCGACCTGCTCCCATGACACTGGCGCCGCAGTAGTCGGCGTTCCGGCTGGCGGCGAGGATTGGGCGTATTTAAGTTCCGGAACCTGGTCGCTAATGGGAGTCGAAGTTTCCGAACCTGTGATCAACGATCTCACCCGCGAATTCAATTTCACTAATGAAATCGGCTTCGCCCACACCTTCCGCCTTTTGAAAAACATCAGCGGTCTTTGGCTGATTCAGGAGTGCAAGGGGCAATGGTCCCGGGAAGGCAAAGAATTTGATTATGCCACTTTGACCGCTTTCGCTGCGGAGTCGCAGCCATTCGTTTCACTGATCAATCCAGCATCAGAGGAATTCCTCGCGCCCGAGAACATGCCTGCCCAAATCGCGGAGTTTTGCCGGCGAACCGGCCAGCCCGTGCCAACCCACGAAGGCGCATATATTCGCTGCGCCTTGGAAAGCCTCGCCCTTTTGTACCGACGAACCCTTCGCCAAATCGGGCAAATCACGGGAAAAAAAATCAAATGCCTGCACATTGTCGGAGGCGGGAGCAACAACGCCCTTCTAAACCAATTCACGGCCAATGCTGTCGAGATTCCAGTGCTGGCCGGCCCTTCCGAAGCCACGGCAGCGGGAAACATTTTGATTCAGGCAATCGCCTTGCGGGAGATCGCCACGTTATCAGAGGCCCGCGATATAATTCGCAGATCTACTCAACTCACGCGCTTCGAGCCACGCGACGCTGGCGCTTGGAACCAGGCTTGTCCGCGCTTTGAACGATTGCTGTGAAGGCCGGGTGTTCGCGTATTAAACGAAGAGCCTTGTTCAGGAGTGTTTTGCCAGGTTCCATCCGGTGCCACGGGGAAGCGCCGGACGGGTGCGGCAACGGAATCAGGTCGAACACATGCCCGGCGTAGTTCATCCGGAACTTTTTCCCGACAACTTCGTCGAGCCGGACGGACGCAAGAAACTGTTCGATCGCCAATTTCCCGACGGGCAGGACCAATTCCGGCCTCAATAATTCGATTTCTTTTTCCAGCCAACTGCTGCAATTCACGATTTCTTCGCGCGAGGGAACGCGATCGCCGCCAGTCTCTTTTTTTCCGGGGAAACATCGGCAGACGGCGGCCATGTAGACGCTACCACGAAAGTCCGCTTCACTGAGCCCAGCCGACTCTTCAAACCAGCGGAAGAGTGTTTTGCCAGCGGTCCAGGCGAATGGCCGGCCCATGACCGGCTCCTTGTCTCCGGGTGCCTGGCCGACCAGAAGCACCTTGCTCACGATGGGTCCGCCGCTGACCACCGGCTTTTTCATACCCGGACAAAGCGCGCATTGGCGGAGCTGATCGACGTGCAGGGAAAGCAAGTCAGAGACCGTTCTCTGATTCCGCGAAGATTTTGGCGGCATTACGAAGCGCCGCTTTGAAGACCATTACTCGTGGCTGCCGCCGTCGCTTCGGCGATTCGCTTTTGCCGCTCCCAGCTCTTCGAAATGAGGATGCAAATCTCCATCAGAACCTGAACCGGAATGACCATGAAGATCGTGCTCACCGCATCCGGCGTGATGAAGGCGCAGATCACCAGATTGGCGA
>Ga0136846_1239967_pt1 | contig 10530 bp, 11 predicted proteins | sample HopSoiMetagenom2_FD_96841 | JGI IMG/M metagenome (GOLD analysis project Ga0136846, IMG submission 96841) | Grasslands soil microbial communities from Hopland, California, USA - 2 Assembly 2016 (version 4) | ecosystem: Environmental > Terrestrial > Soil > Grasslands | place: USA: Hopland... | reverse complement strand
CGAGCCCGCCGACGCGGTTGACGAGCGTGCCGGTGAAGAGCACCCAGAATGGGCGTGGCAGCCCGCGGAAATCGGGCACCAGGCGGCGGACGGAAACCCGGACGCTCACAGTTCGTCCCATGCTTGGGAAAAAGTGTGAGTGTCCCCCGTTCTGAACTTACTGCAGGTGGATCTGGGGCGCCACGCGCGGGCGCGTCTCGCCCGAGGACGCGCTCCAGTCGGTGTGCGGGGCGTGATTGTCGACGAGCCAGCCGTAGACAAGACGGCCGTACGACTGCCAGCGCATCTGCTTCTTCTCGTAAAACGGCACGAGCGCGCGCTGGACCTCGGGAAGCCGATAGAGCGGAATACCGGGGAAGTAGTGATGCTCGAGGTGATAGTTGGAGTTCAGGAACGCGAAGTCCCAGAACCAGTGCCCCTTCATCAGCGTGCCCCACTTTGCCGGGTCTGACGGATCGATGTCGTAGTGCTGCCCGAGACGATTGAGGGTGAACGCAATCGGGAAGATGAAGAAGACCGGAATGATGTTGCTGCGCAGTGCCGCGTAGAACCCGAACACGTACCACACGATCGCAATTGCCGACAGGTGCGCCAGCATCGAGAGCTTGCGCTCGCGGGCAATCGCGGTCTGCAGCGCGTTCGGATAGGCGGCCGCTTCGCGTCGCGCGGCGCGGAAATAAATCGGGAACAACGCCGGCGTGCAGTAGAGCAGCTTGTACCACCGCGCGTTCACCTTTGGCGACAGGTGAGCGCGTTTCGGGTCGTCGTCATCCGATCCAAGCTCCGCGTGATGATCGAGGTGCCACCGCGTGAACTGGCTTGCCGAGATGCCGCTGGGGATCGCGTAGAGGAATCCGAGGAACCGCTCCGCCGCGTGACGTCGACGCGCAAAGATCGTGTGGTGCACGACCTCGTGCAGCAGAACCGTGAAATTGAAGATCGTGAAGCCCTGGACAACGGCGAGTGGAATCCAGATCACCGGGTTCTCGTACCGGATCAATCCCCAGGTCGCCAGCGCCAGCAGCGCGAACTGACGGATCGTCACCGCGAAGTGGCGCAGGGGCTGCTTCCGGTGCAGATCGCGCATCTGTTCGCGCGTGATGGCGGCGCCAAGCTCAGCCCGCAGCCCAGCCGAATGCTGCGAGTAATGGTGCAATTTCACGATGTACCCATTGTACATGCCGCGCGTCCGCTGAGGTTAGGAACTGTGACAGTCACACTTCTGGCGCCGGAACTGTGACTGTCACAGTTCTGACGCTCGAGCTGTGCGGATCGGGGAAGAACTGCGGCTGTCCCCGTTTCTGATCCGCGTGACGGCCACGCCGGCCAGCACCAGGGTGGCCCCGGCGATCTTCCCGGGGCCGACCGGCTCGCGAAGCCACAGCGCTGCCGTGACCATCGCGACGATCGGCATCAGGTTCGAGTACACCGCCGTGCGCGCGCTGCCCAGCTCGCGGACCCCGATATACCAGATGACGTACGCGACGCAGATTGAGAGCACGGCCGAGTACACGAGCGCCATCCAGGTAGGAATGCTGACCAGGCTCCACTCCACGCGCGACATCGCCGGCACCGCGAGCGGCACGTAGAACACCGTCCCAATCGCCATCGACAGGGCGGTGACGCCAACCGGAGAATGCCGATCCATCAGCGGGCGCGCCGCAATCGTGTAAATCGACCAGCACACGACGGCACACGCCATCATCACGTCGCCGGTGACCGACTGCCCCGTCGTCTTTCCGCCGCTCTCGACCACCAGGTAGATCCCGGCGAGTGAGAGGAGCGTGCCGGCCCAGTGCAACGCCGTCACACGCTCGCCGGTGCGTCGGATGCGATAGAGCGCGGCGCCCATGATGGTGATCAACACCGGGCTCGCCGCCAGCAACAGCGAGCTGTTCGCCACGCTCGTGCGGGCGACGCCCCCCACGAACAAGTACTGGTAAATGCAGTGACCGACGAAGCCCAGACCGGCCAGCGCCAGCCATTCACGTCCGGTGACCGGCTCCGCCGTGTAGAACACAGCCGCCGGATTCCACCGCGCGCGCCTCGTGATCGCCATTGTCGCGAGCATGAGTGACGAAGCCATGATCAGCCGCAACGCGTTGAACGCCTGCGGCTCGACTTCCGTGAACGCGGACTTGATGACGGTGTAGTTGGTGCCCCAGATGACAGCCATCAGGAGCAGGAGGGCGTCGAGGCGGGTGAAACGCAACGGTCAATGCCCGATGCCGAATGCTGAATGCTGAACGTTCAGCATTCCACATTCAGCATTCAGCACTGGGTTGTCATCGGAGTCCTAAGCGCCCCAGGCTCCCTTGCCGAATGGGGCGACGAAGAACACGATCAGCGAAATCAGCAACACGTAAATGACGAGAGATTCGATCAGGACGAGGCCCAGGATCAGCGCGCCGCGGATGTCACCGGTCGCGCTGGGATTGCGTGCAATCGCCTCCGCCGCCGAGGCAATTGCCCTGCCCTGGCCGAGCGCACCGAAGGCCGCGGCAAAGCCGAGCGGGAAGCTCGCCGCCACAAGCGACCACTTGATGATCTCGAGGCGCGCCGCGCCGGCCCCCGCTTCCTGCGCATAGAGCGGAAATGCGACGCCGCCCATCAGCAGGAGCGCTGTTGTCCAGAAAGTCCGTTTACTCACAACCAATTCCTCCCTCTCGTTACTGGCCGGGGCTCCGCCCCGAACCGCGGCTCGGTCGCCGTGCGCGCATGACTACGCCGCCGCCGGCGCATGCTCTCCGGTCGGTGCATCGTGTCCATGCCCGTCGTGCTCGTGCTCCACGGCCACGGCCGCCTGCAGGTAAATGATCGACAGCAGTACAAAAATGAAAGCCTGGAGACCGCCGGTGATCAGACCGAGGAACATCATCGGCAGCGGGACGATGAACGGAATGATGCTGCCGAGAATCACAATGACCATTTCTTCGCCGAAGATGTTGCCGAAGAGACGCAGCGACAGCGAGAGCAGCCGCGAGGTGTGGCTGATCAGCTCGATCAGCAGCATCAGCGGCGCGAGCCACACCGGCGCGCCTGGCGGGACGGCGAAATGCTTCAGATAATTGACGACGCCCTGCTTCTTGAAACCCTGGTAGTGGTAGTACACCCACGTGGTGATCGCGAGACCCACGGTGACATTGATATTGCTGGTGGGCGCCATCAGACCCGGCACCAGACCGGCATAGTTGCCGAGAAGGATGAAGAGCCCGAACGTGGCAATAAGAGGCAGATAACGGCGCCCTTCGGGGCCAATCCATTCCTCGAGAAGACCGATCACCGCCAGCACGCCGTCCTCGAGAACGATCTGGAATTTCGACGGATGCTCGACGCTCAGGCGCGAGCGCATGACGAGGCTCATGATCGTGACTCCCGCCACGATCAGCATCGTCATGACCAGATAATTGGGAATGACTTCGGGACCGGTGACGTGAAAACCGAGCAGCCCCAGGATCTTCGCCACGGGCGGACCGAGCACGGCATTCACGAACTCGACGATCCAGAGCGGGTGTTCGATCATTCCGAGTTATTTCTTGAACAAACGGCCCGCCTCGAGCGCCGCGGCCACCGCAACCGAGGACGCACCCGCAATCAGCCCCAACGGGTGCATGCGCAAACGCGCAATCATAACGTACGCCAGAATTGCGAGTAAAGCGTAGCGCCCGACCAGTCGAACGAGCGCGCGACCGATTCGTGGTCGCTGCGGCGTGGCGCGCGCGTCAGGATCGTAGGGCGCGAGCGCATCGATCGCGTTCTTGATCGAGAGGAAGCTCACCGCGATGAGGATGCCGCCACCGATCACCGCCAGCGGCGCTCGCCAGTCGCGCGCGATCATCAAAGCGGCAAGCGCCATGACGCCGCAGGCGATCGCCGCGTTGCGCTGGAGCCGCAGCAGCAGATCGTCCGGCACACTACTTGAGGGAGTTGGTTGCGCGGTAGACGCTGACGACCCCAGCCACGAGGCCGAGGAAAAAGAAGATGAAGAATCCCCAGTGCCCGCTGCCGATCCAGCGATCGATCAACAGGCCGAGGGCGACGCCAATCACGATCGACAGCACGAATGCAAAGCCGACGCTTCCAAGCGTGCCGAGCGCCCGCATTGTCTCTGCTGTCGAATTCTGCTTCTGCTCGGGCATGACGTATGGCTTATGACTTATGTCTCACGGCTCAGGGTGCCTCAGGGGCCGAAATAAGCCTTGAGCCACCCTGAGCCGTGAGCCCTGAGTCCTGAGCCAGTTTACCGTAACCATCCCAGCACGGGCCCTGCGCGCCCGAGCGTTGCAGCCGACGCGTCGGCCAGCTCGAAGAGAATGCGCGGGTAGATGCCGAGCACGAGCGTCCCTGCTGCGGCAAACGCGAGCGCAACGATCATGGCGCGCGAGACGACGATGGGAGGAGTCCCGGGTTGTTCGTCACGGACCCAGACGTAGACGACAACGCGCACGTAGTAATACAGCGAAAGGGCGCTGTTGAGAACCGCGATGATCGCCAGGCCGAAGTACCCGGCCTCGATGGCGGACGCAAAGAGCCACACCTTCCCCATGAAGCCTGCGGTGGGCGGGATGCCGCCGAGCGACAGCATGAAGAGCAGCATCGCGATCGCGATCGCCGGCTGGCGCGACGAGAGCCCCGCCAGGTCGCGAAGTTCATCCCCGGCGATGTTCTGGCGGCGCATCAGCACGACGACCCCGAACGCGCCGAACTGCATGAACGCGTAGACGACGAGATACAGCAACGCGGCGGTGACACCGCGCGGCGTTCCTGCGACGATCCCGATGAGCATGTACCCGGCGTGCGCGATCGACGAATACGCCAGCATCCGCTTGATGTTGGTCTGCGTGAGCGCGGCGAGATTCCCGATGGTCATGGAAAGGATCGACAGCACGTAGAAGAACGATGCCCATCCGAGCGGCTGGCCAAACAGACTTCCCAGCCCGTCGATGTGAAAAGCAGGCAGCGCCTCGAAGAAGATGCGGAGGAGCATCGCGAACGCGGCGGCCTTCGATCCCACCGAGAGGAATGCGGTGATTGGCGTGGGGGCCCCTTCGTAGACGTCCGGCGCCCACATGTGAAATGGGACGGCGGCAATCTTGAAGCCGAGCCCCGCGACCAGCAGCATCACCGCAACGGCAAGGAGACGCCCGTTCGACCCTGATGCCAGGCCGGTCGCGATCGCGCGAAGCCCGGTGCTCCCCGTCAGCCCATAAAGCAGCGACATCCCGTAGAGCAGCAGCGCGAGGGAAAACGCACCGAGCAGAAAATACTTGACGGCGGCTTCGTTCGAGCGGCGGTTCGGCCGCAGAAATCCCGCAAGAATATAAAAGCAGACCGTCATGGTCTCGAGGCCGATGAAGAGCGTGATCAGATCGATGCCGCTCGCCATGATCATCATCCCCGCCGTGGCGCACAGGACGAGGAAGTAGTACTCGCCGCCTTGCCCCCCTTCGATGGCGAGATAGCGATGCGACAGCAGCACCGTGACCGCAGCGGCCATCACGAACAGCAGTTTGAAGAAGATCGCGAAGCCGTCGACCGCAAACGTGCCGCGTGCGATCGTCACCGCGCTGGCGGACATACCGGCGAGCAATCCGCCGGCGACACCGAGCGATACGATCGCGACCCACGCAACGCGCGTCTGGCGTCGAGAGGACAGGAGAACGTCGGCGGCCAATACGAGCAGCGCGCCAGTGCAGACGACCAGTTCCGGCAGCAGGTAATACACATCGCCGCGCGAGAATCCGGCGGGCGTCACCGGCCGCCTGGCTTCTTCGGCGGCGTGTGTGGCGCCGGCTGGGGTGCGGCATTCGGCGCGGGCTTGGCCGGAGCATCCCCGCACGAAGCCATCGTCACGAAATTCGGTGGCGCACCCGGCGCGGCGGACGTTGGGGCTGATGGAGCGCTGTCGCAGCTCGCCAGCGGCGGGGTGAAACCGGTCCCTGCTCCGGTTTCGTTCAGCGCCGGCGCAGCGCCCGGAGGGACCCCGGCAACCGCGGGGAGCGCACCCGGGCTCACGCGGGCCGTCACACGCGTGACGGTGCCTTCCAGTCGCCGGATGAAGGGTGACGGATAGATGCCAATCCAGATCGCCAGCGCGATGAGCGGCGCAAACGTGACGATTTCACGCAGGCCGAGGTCCGCCATCGAGGCGTTCTCCTGCCGATCGAGCGCACCGAACATCGTCCGCTGAAACAGCCACAGCATGTAGGCAGCGCCGAGGACGATGCCGACCGCCCCGGCACCGGCCCAGATCGGGTGGACGATGTAGACACCCTGCAGGATCAGCAGCTCGCCGATGAAGCCGTTGAGCGCGGGCAGTCCGATTGACGAGAGCGTCATGATCAGGAACACCGCGGCAAACACGGGCATCGCCTTCGACAGACCGCCGTACTCGGCTATCTCGCGGGTCTGCCGGCGCTCGTACACGATGCCGACGATCAGAAAGAGCGCGCCCGTCGAGATCCCGTGGTTGATTTGCTGCAGCAGGGCGCCGGTGAGCCCGATTGGCGTCAGCGCGAAGATGCCGAGCATCACCATGCCCATGTGGCTGACACTCGAGTACGCGACGAGCCGTTTCCAATCCGTCTGCGCGAGCGCGACGAGGGCACCGTAGACGATGCCGACAATCGAGAGCGCTGCAACCAGGGGCACGAAATAGCGGGAGGCATCCGGCAGGATTGGAAGGCTGAACCGCACGAACCCGTACGTGCCCATCTTCAGCATGATCGCGGCGAGGATCACCGACCCGGCGGTCGGCGCATCGGTGTGCGCATCGGGCAGCCACGTGTGGAACGGGAACATGGGCACCTTGATCGCGAATCCAAAGAACAGCGCGAGAAAGATCCATTTCTGCAGCGCGAACGGGATCGCGAGCTGCTGCATCTGTGTCACGTCGAACGAGTAGGATCCGGTGGCGGTGTGATTGACAAAGTAGAGCGCCAGGATCCCGAGCAGCATCACGACGCTCCCGACGAGCGTGTAGAGAAAGAACTTGATCGCCGAATAGAGGCGCCGGCCGCCGCCCCAGATGCCGATGAGGAAATACATCGGCACGAGCATCACTTCCCAGAACAGGAAGAACAGCAGGAAATCGAGCGCCATGAACGCGCCGAGGAGCCCCGTCTGGAGCACCAGGAGCGAAACGTAGTACTCCTTCACCCGCTCGGTGATCGCGGACCACGAACACAGCACCGCAATCGCGCCAATCAATGTGGTCAGCAGGACGAGCAGGGCGCTGTAGCCGTCAACACCGAGGTAATACGACGCGCCGATCGACGGGATCCACTCTGCCCGTTCCGCGAACTGCCAGCCGGTCGCGCCGAAGTCGTATTTGAACCAGAGCGGCAGCGACACGACGAACCCGAGCGTCGCCACGATAGCGGCCATCCATCGGATCGCCTGCTCCTGCGCGCGCGGAACGAAGAGGAGCAGTGTGGCGCCCGCGAGCGGTGTAAAGAGAATCAGCGACAGCAGGTGCGCCATATCACCGCGTCATTGCCTGGCAGCGAACAGGTCACGCATAAGCTCGAGGCCGGGAGCGAGCATATACAAAGTGAGGAATGCGCAGACGCCCACCAGGATGAGCAGCGCGTAGTTCTGCACCAGCCCGGTCTGGCCGCGGCGCACGAGGAAGCTGCCCTCCCCCGCGGTCCAGCCGGTCGCGTTGACGGCACCGTCGACGCCAAGCTTGTCGACGATGTGCGAAATCCACGCGAGCACGCGTGTGCCGATGCCCCACGCGTTGACGAAGGCGTCAATCACGCGCAGATCCACGCGCCAGAATTCGCGGGCGGCCGCGAACGTCCCGCGCACGATCGTCGCGTGGTACAAGTCGTCCACGTAATAATCGTTCACCAGCAGCGCGTGCAGCGCGCTCGAGCGCTCCGCGGCGCGCCGCGGCACGTCGGGATGTGTGACGTAGAACCGCCATGCGCCAGCCAGCCCGGTGGCCGCAATCAGCGCGCTCAGGAGCATGAGCGCCCACGCCCGCTCTTGCGTGACCTCGGTGACCGGGAATGCCGCGCGGTGCGCCGCACGGTCGCGCGCCAGCTCCGCTCGAGCCTCGGCGACGCGCTCCGCCGTTCCCGGTGGATCGGGCTGGCCCGCGATGATGGCGACGGAGGCCGGGCGCGTCTCGGTAAAACTCGGCGCCAGGAAATGCTCGATCGCGTTCGCGCCGCCCAGCGTTCGCGGAATGCCAATGAAGCCAACCACGATCGTGCCGATTGCAAGGAACATCAGCGGGACGGCCATGGCGCCCCGCGCATCGTGCGGTTCGCGGGCGGCATCTCCCTTGTAGGGCCCGTAGAACGTCAGGGCAATCAAACGGAACATGTAGAACGCGGTCAGCAGCGACGTGAGCGATCCAAGCGCCCACAGCGCGCGATTGCGGCCGAATGCCTGCAACAGGATTTCATCCTTGCTGAAGAAGCCGGCCAGCGGCGGCGCCCCGGCAATTGCGAGCGCGCCGATCACCATCGTGACGAACGTGAGCGGAAGGTACCGCTTGAGTCCGCCCATACGCCGCATGTCCTGTTCACCGGCCAGCGCGTGGATGACGACCCCGCTTCCGAGGAACAGCAGCGCCTTGAAGAACGCGTGCGTGACGAGGTGAAACACGGCCGCGCTGACGGCGCCCACACCTGCGGCGAGAAACATCAGCCCAAGCTGCGAGATGGTCGAATACGCGAGCACGCGCTTGATGTCCGTCTGAACGACGGCGATCGATGCGGCCATCAGCGCGGTGAGCGCGCCGACAATGGCGATAATCGCGAGCACGAGCGGCGCGTGCGAAAAGAGCACGGCGTTGCGCGCGACGATATACACGCCCGCGGTCACCATGGTCGCCGCGTGGATCAGCGCAGAGACGGGCGTCGGACCCTCCATAGCGTCCGGCAGCCAGACATACAGTGGAATCTGTGCGCTCTTGCCTGCCGCGCCGACGAACAGGAGCAGGCAGATGATTGAGAGTCCGCCAAACTGCGCGCGCTCGATCGGCCAGTGTCCGGCGGCGGCCGCGACGCCCTGCAGGTCCAGCGTGCCGAACGCAAGGAACGCCGCCATGATGCCGAGCACGAACCCCCAGTCGCCAATCCGATTCACGATGAACGCTTTCCTTCCGGCGTCCACAGCGCTGGTCTTCTGATACCAGAACCCGATCAGCAGGTACGAGCAGAGGCCGACGCCTTCCCAGCCGACGAACAGCACGAGGAAGTTGCCTCCGAGCACGAGCAGCAGCATGAACGCGCAGAACAGGTTCATGTAGCAGAAGAATCGCGCGTAGCTGCCGCGGGATTCCTCGCGCATGTATGCGGTCGCATAGACATGGATCAGGAGGCCGATCCCGGTGACGACCAGGGTCATCACGGCGGCGAGCGGATCCATCAGCAGCGTCCACGCCACGTGAAACGGCAGGTGCCCGTTCGACGTCACGGCTGGTATGGCTGGAATCCAGTCGCCGAGGACCACCGTGCGCGCAAGCGGCACACGCGCCACGTTCACGGCAGCGACGATCGCCAGGGCGAGCGACGCGAGCATCGAGAGACAGGCAACCGCCGCCGTCACCGTCCGGTTGAACCAGCGGATGCCGAACACCCCGTTCAACGCCGCGCCAGCAGCGGGGAACGCCGGCAGCAACCAGACGAGCGCAGTCATCCTCGCAGCAGGTTCACTTCGTCGACGTTCAACGTTTCCTTGTTGCGGTAGAACGCCAGCAGGATCCCGAGGCCGACCGCCGCCTCCGCAGCGGCCACCGCCACAATGAACAGGGCGAACACCTGGCCGACCACGTGGCCGTAGAGCCGCGAGAACGCGACGAGGTTGAGGTTCACCGCGTTGAGCATCAGTTCAATCGACATGAACAAAATGATGATGTTCCGCCGCACCATGACCCCAATCACCCCGATCGTGAAAAGCGCTGCCGCAAGCACGAGGTAGTGATACGGCGTAATCGGCATGACGTGCATGCTACTGGGCCTTCCGGGCGAACAGGATGGCGCCAACCATCGCGGCCAGCAGGAGCATCGAGGCGACTTCGAACGGGATCAGGTAATCCGTGTAGAGAAGGAGGCCGACCTGCTCCGTGTTGCCAGCGATGGCCGGGGGCGGCGTGGGAACCGATGCCGGCGACGAAGATGCCGTGTAGACGACGATAGCCGTCACTTCCGCCAGCACCGCCGCCGCGAGCATGACGCCCAGGCCGCTCTTGCGATGCGGATCGTGATGCGCTTCCGGTGCGCGCTTCTGGTTCACGAGCATGACGACGAATAAGTACAGAACGACAATGCCGCCCGCGTACACGAGCACCTGGATCACCGCAAGGAACTCCGCCGCGAGCACCACGTAGGCGACCGCGACTGCCAGGAAATTGAGCACGAGGAATACGACGCTGTGCACGGCGCTTCGGGCCGTCACCACCATCAGGCCGAATCCCAGAATCAGCGCGGCGAGTCCGTAGAACGCAACGGCTTCCAGCATGTTTCACACCGTTGGGTCTAACCAGCCTTCGCCAAGGATACGGCGGTCCGCCGG
>Ga0136846_1208182_pt1 | contig 10530 bp, 6 predicted proteins | sample HopSoiMetagenom2_FD_96841 | JGI IMG/M metagenome (GOLD analysis project Ga0136846, IMG submission 96841) | Grasslands soil microbial communities from Hopland, California, USA - 2 Assembly 2016 (version 4) | ecosystem: Environmental > Terrestrial > Soil > Grasslands | place: USA: Hopland... | reverse complement strand
GTTCGCGGTGTCGCTGAAGAGTAGATAGGGCTCGCCCGTCTGCAGGCGCGTCTCGAGGATCTTCTGCCAGAGCTTGCGCGCGTTGACGGTGCGCAGCACCTCGCCGGCTTTGGGACTGCGCAGCGCGAACGGCAGGTCATCGCGCACCGCGTGCATGAATTCGTCGCTGATGCAGATGCCGTGGTGCAGGTTCAGGCTCTTGCGGTTGAAGTCGCCCGAGGGTTTGCGGATCTCGATGAACTCCTCGATCTCCGGGTGATACACGTCGAGATACACGGCCGCGGAGCCGCGTCGCAGCGAGCCCTGCGAGATCGCGAGCGTCAGCGAATCCATCACGCGCACGAACGGGATGATTCCCGACGTCTGGCCGCAACCCTTCACCGTCTCGCCGATCGCGCGCACGCCGCCCCAGTACGTGCCGATGCCGCCGCCGTTCGACGCGAGCCACACGTTCTCGGTCCACGTGCCCACGATGCCGTCGAGGTAGTCTTCGAGCGCGTTGAGGAAGCAGGAGATCGGCAGGCCGCGCTCGGTGCCGCCGTTGGAGAGAATCGGCGTGGCCGGCAGGAACCAGAGGCGCGACATGTAGTCGTAGAGCCGCTGCGCGTGGGCACTGTCGTCGGCGTACGCACCCGCAACGCGTGCGAAAAGATCTTGCGGTGACTCACCCGCCAGCAGGTAGCGGTCGACGAGCGTGGCGCGACCGAAGTTCGTCAGCAGTTCGTCGCGCGCGGCGTCGGTGCGTACGGCGATCGCGGCGCGCGCGGCCCTGGCGCCGTCGCTCGCGGGCACGCGCGGAATCGATTTCGGGATTTTCTGCGCACGCGTCTTGCGCGCGAGCTTCTCCGAGACTGCGGAAACCGTCTGACTTGCCATCCCGTTGCTCCGTTGTTGGGGGCACGGGAGCAACGCGTTCTGCGGACGGCAGAGGTCGGCGCTGCTGCCGGAACACCCCGTCCGTTCAGTAGTTGAAGTGTGCCCGGCAGGTCTCCTGGCTCGCCGCTCGACGCGCTTCGTCTGGCCTTCCCGAGGACTCAGCTCCCCAGTGACTCAATACGACGAATCGCTCACGGCCTACAGTTGCGGGGGCAGCTGCGGTTTTTGACCGCATTCCCTTTTCATCGCGCTCTCGCGCGAACCAGACACGCCGAGATGTTGTGTTTCGAGACACGAGATTGTCAACATCTTGCGTGTCCGGGAATTGGACGCCGCTCGTGCACGCCACGCCGATCAAACGGTAAAAAGTCTCGCTGCGACACTTCGACACATCTTTCGCCGCGCGCCGGAACCCGACGGACGCTTGAATTGCGCCCCTTTCGTGGCGGGGTCGATCGTGAAGAAGATTTTGAAATGGATGGGATTCGTCGCCGCGGCCGTTGCCGGTCTGTTCCTGGTCGCCGGAACGATCGTGTACGTCGTCTCCGAGCGCGCGCTGACGCGTGAATACGCGACCATCACGGAGAGCGTCGCGCCGCTGTCGCTCGATCCGGCCGCACGCAACGGCGAAATCGCCGAGGGCAAACGCCTCGCACAGATCGTCGGCTGCTCGCATTGTCACGGTCCGGCGCTGACGGGCGCCGTGCCGCTCGACATCCCGAACGTCGCGAGATTCGTGGCGCCGAACGTCACCGAGATCGCGCCGCGGTACAGCGACGCGCAGCTCGCGACGCTGATTCGCCGCGGCATCCGCGCCGATGGCTCACCCACGGTCTTCATGCCGGCAGAGATGTTCGTGCACCTCACGGACGCGGACCTCGCACGCATCATCGCGTACGTGCGCACCGTGCCGCGGACGGGCGGCATCGTGGGCAAGACGGAGGTACGTCCGCTCGGCCGCCTCATCGTGGCGATGGGCGACTTCAAGACCGGTCCCGAGTCGGTGGCCGGCGAGAAGAGCGCGGACATCGACGTCGATCCGGCCGACCCGGTCGACCGCGGCCGCTATCTCGTGATGAGCGCCTGCAGCGAATGTCACGGCCAGGACCTCGAAGGCCGCGAGGTCGCGCACTCACCGCCGCTCACGGTGGCGAAGGGCTATTCCGCCGGGGATTTCGCGCGGCTCATGCGCGACGGCTCCGCGCCGGGCGGCCGGCGCACGGAGCTCATGTCACCCACGGCCGTGGCACGCTTCTCGGCGTTCACGGCCGACGAGGTGGCGTCGATCTACGCGTTCCTGAAGTCGCGCTGACGCAATTCGCGCTTGCCGGGCGGCGGCAAACAACCGAGGATTCCCGCAAACAATCTTGCGGGGGTCCTCGTGAAGAAGCTTGCCGTCGCCGGCGTTTCGCTGTTCGTGTCGTCTTTCGTCTGTGCCGCGCCCCGCGAGGGCGAGGCGCAGTTCCGCGCGCTCTACCAGGAGCTCGTCGAGACCAACACGTCGTTGTCCGTCGGCGACTGCACGCTCGCCGCGCAGCGCATGGCAGCGCACCTCAAGGCCGCGGGCTACGCGGACAGCGAGCTCGAGGTCTTCGTGCCGCCGGATCATCCCAAGGAAGGCGGTCTCATCGCGGTCTATCCCGGCACGGACAAGAAGCTCAAGGCGCTGCTGCTGATGGCGCACCTCGACGTGGTCGAGGCGAAGCGCGAGGACTGGACGCGCGATCCGTTCAAACTCGTCGAGGAGAACGGCAACTTCTACGCGCGCGGCGTCGTCGATGACAAGGCCGAGGCCGCGATCTTCACCGACTCGCTCGCGCGCCTGCGGGCCGCGAAGTTCAAGCCGCTGCGCACGATCAAGCTCGCGCTCACGTGCGGAGAGGAAACTGCCGGCGCCCTGAATGGCGCGCAGTGGCTCACGCGGAATCGCCGCGAGGCCATCGACGCGGCGTTCGCGTTGAACGAAGGCGCGTGGGGCGAGCTGGATTCGTCGGGCAAGCGCGTTGCGCTGCAGATCCAGGCGGGCGAAAAGCTGGCGCAGAACTACCGGCTCGAAGTGACCAACCCGGGCGGTCACAGCTCGCGCCCCGTGAAGGACAACGCGATCACACACCTCGCGGGCGCGCTGGTGCGCATCGGCGCGTACGACTTCCCCGCGCAGTTCAACGACGGCAATCGCGGCTACTTCAGCGCGATGGCCACGATCCAGGACGCGAAGGGCGAGAAGGACGTCGCGGCCGCGATGCGCGCATTCCTCGCGAATCCGGGTGACACCGCGGCGTTGGCGCTGGTGTCGGCCAAGGACACGTCGTGGAACGCGTTCCTGCGCACCACGTGCGTCGCGACGATGCTCGATGCCGGCCACGCGACCAACGCGCTGCCCCAGCGGGCGCGCGCCAACATCAACTGCCGCATCTTCCCGGGCGTCGACCAGGAGCAGGTACGCCGCAAGCTCGAAGAGATCTCGGCGGACCCGGCGGTGAAGGTGACGACGCTCGAGATCCGCAACGAGAATCCGCCCGTCCCGCCGCTCACGCCGCAGATCATGAAGCCGTTCGAGAAGCTCGCCGCCGAGTACTACCCGGGCGTGCCGATCGTGCCGGTGCTGCAGGCTGGCGCGACCGACGGCTCGTTCACCAATGCCGCCGGCATCCCGACGTACGGGATCATGCCGATCTTCATCGGTCCCGATCTCGGGCACATCCACGGGCTCAATGAGTACGTGAGCGTGGAGTCGCTGCTGACCGGTCGCGATTTCCTCTACCGACTCATCCAGGCCTACGCGAACCAGAAGTGATCGCAGCCGGGCGGCGCATCGCGACGCGCCGCTCCGGCTGCGGCAGCCAGCGACGCTGAAAATCCAGCTCGCGCCGGATTCCCGCCGGGCATTCCGGCTCCGGCACGACGACGTACCCGTTCCGTTCGTAGAACGGACGGTTCCATGGCAGGTGGTCGTACGTCGTAAGCCACAGCTCACGGCCCGTGGCGAGAAAGTCGAAGGCGTCTTCGAGCAGCCGCGTACCCAGCCCGCGGCGCGCGTGTCCCGGCACGACCGAGATCTGCTCGACGTAGCGCAGGTCATCGATGAATCCGGTCGCGACGAAACCAACCGGCGTGCCCTGCACGTCCATGGCGACGATCGAGCTGCCCGCTGCGAGGCTCGCTCCAATCCGCGTGCGTTCCGACACCGAAAACTCGTGTGTGGGCGGCAGGTCGAGGAACAGCCCGGCCTGCTCGAACAGCACGCTCGCGTCCTGATCGACGCTCAGCAGCAGGTCGAGATCCGCGAGTTCGCCGCGGCGGAAGTCGATGGTCATCGTGATCTCTGGATGCATTGGTCATGTGACCCGGGCACGCGCCGTTTTATTCCCAGGCGCCGTCTGACATGAACGGAAAAATCTGACCCCTTCGGGCGAGGCGCCCGGACCCACACAGGGCAAGTGGACTCCACGAAAAGCCCTCCAGATTGATCACAGGTCAATCCAGGAGAGCGACATGAACGCTCGCATTCTTCGGCTCGCAGCGGCGGTGCTGCTGGCCCTCGTCTCGGGAACGGCGTCGGCCGGCGGTTTCTACGGCATGCTTCGCGCGCGCGATCTCACGCCGTTCGGCTTCCTGCGCCTCGACATGCGGCCGGCGCACGCCGTGTCCATCGAGCCCGGCAGTTGGGTGCTCGAAACCGAGTTCGACTACCAGAACACCTGGGCGTTGAGCCCCGAGGTCGAAAAGTACCTCAACGGGCTGGAGCCCGCCGGGCGTCGGCGCCTCGGTCCGCGGGAGCTCGAAGACATCCGCAGTCTCCCCGGCGAGAACTATCTCGTGGATCTCGAGATGGCGACCGTCGACGTGACACTGCACTACAAGTTCTCGCCGCACGTGGCGGGCTACCTGATCATGAGTGGCGTCTCCTATGAAGGCGGCTTCATGGACGACACCATCGAGCGCTTCCACGACTCGGCCGGCTTCCACACGTTCGGCCGGCCCGCGGTCGCCCGCAACGACGTGAACCTGATCTACGACCTGAAATCCACCGACTACGCGAGCCTCGGCAGCGCGCCCACGCACGGCGGGCTGCTCGACCCGACGATCGGTTTGCGCTACGGCACGGCGCTCGGCAGTCGCTGGCGCGTATCGGTCGAGGGCGCGGCCAAGCTCGCGATCTCCGGCAAGCGCACGCTCCTATCTACCGGGCGATCCGACGCCGGGGCGCAGGTGGCGGTGCAGTATCACGGCGATCGCCACGCGGTGTATGCCAACCTCGCGGGCGTGTACTACGCGGGCGGCGATTTCCCGGTGCGCGCGCGGGCGCAGGTGGTGCCGACGGTGATCCTGGGCTACGAATACGTGCTCACCGCGAACACCAACCTCAACCTGCAGGCGTACGCGAGTCCGAGCGTCTACACGCATCGCGAAACGGACCTGCCGGAGCTGCTCGTCAACAAGTACCAGGTGACTGCCGGATTCCGGCATCGCATGGGCGCTTCGGTAGTGACGTTCGGCATCACGGAGAACGTACAGAACATCAACAACACGCCCGACATCGGCTTCCAGCTCGGCGTCGCGTGGGTGCCGGCGATGCAGCGCTGAGTTTGCCGGCAGCGCATCGGGATCGAGGTCGCGGAGGCGGGGTTTCGGCGGCGAGCGCCGGTTCGCCGACGGTCAGCGCGCGGCGCGCCGCCGCTTCCCGGCGCGCGCGAAGCGCCGGCTCTTCGCCGTGTTGCCGCAGGTGCCCATGTCGCACCACACCCGGCGACCGCTCTTCGACGTGTCGATGAACAGCCAGCCGCAATCGTGGCCGCGACACACGCGCGTCCGACCGGTATCGAGCTCGCCGAGCAGGTCGACGGCCGCCAGGACGACGAGGTCGAGCGGCAGGTCGAGACCGCTCGACTGCGCGTCCGGCTCGAGATGCAGCCGACCGTCGTGCGCGGTCAGGCGCGCGCGGTCGGCGGCGCGCTTCCACGCGCCCTCGAGCTCGCCGAGCGCGGAAGTCGAAGCAGTCTTCTTGTCGACCAGCGCAGTGCAGACGTCGTGCAATGCCTCACGTGCCTTGCGCGCGCGACCCAGCGCGGCCGCCGCGTCGCGCGGGGCGTCGTCCGCGGCGGCCGCGAGTCGCGCAGTCGTCCGCGGGTCGATCACCTCTGCCATCCGGGCCCACTCGAGCAGCCGCGAGTAGCCGTCGAGCCAGTCACGCGGAATCGTGTCGCGCGCCGTCACGGTGTTGGTGAAGTCGAGCGCCACGTGTCCGCCGATGAAGTCTCTTGGCTGGAAGCCATGGGCCACGGTCTGCATAACCTGTATTTATCGTTTCAACGGTTGAGGCGCAAGTGGTAACCGTGTAAAATAGTTTTACCGGTTATGCAGGATCCGCCATGTCCCCATTCACCCGCCGCGATTTCGCCCTCGGCACGGCAGCATTCGCCGGCATGAGCCAAGCCGCCGGCACGAAACGCGAGATCAGCGTGATTTGCGCGCCGATCAGCCTCGGCCTGCGGCCCGGCGCCAACGGGCGGGAACCGGGTTCGTGGCGCGCCCCCGAGGTGCTGCTCGCGGCGGGGCTCGCGGACCGCGTGGGCGCGGTCGAACGGGTCGCGCTCGCGCGGCCGGAGTACGAATTCGGCGAGCAGCCTGGAACGCGCATCCGCAATGGCAACACGCTGCGCGCGTTCATGCTCGAGCTCGGCGACGCGGTGCAATCCCGGATCGCGGCCGGCCGCTTTCCGCTCGTGGTCGGAGGCGACTGCAGCGTCCTGTTGGGCTGTCTGCTCGGCGCACGCCGCGCCGGCGGTCGCGGCCTCGTGCACGTCGACGGGCACAGCGATTTCTTTCACCCGGGCAACTACGACACGAAGTCGCGGCTCGGCTCCGCTGCGGGCATGGATCTCGCGCTGGCCACGGGACGCGGAGAAGATGTGCTCACGAAATGGCCGGGCATCGACGGCGCGCTGGTAGCCGACGCGGATGCGATCCAGGCCGGCGAGCGCGACGCCGAGCGGCCGGACTACGACCAGTACTACGGCGACGTCGTCCGCACCGCGATCACCCGGCTCACGATCCAGCAGATCCTGCGCGAGGGAATTGCGCGCACGGCGGAGCGCATGCTCGCCCGCCTCGGGGCGCGCGGGCTCGACCGTGTCTGGGTGCACGTCGATCTCGACGTGCTCGACGAGCGGACGATGAACGCGGTCGACTCGCCGGGCACGCCCGGCCTCGACTTCGCTCAGCTAACTACCCTGTTGCGGGCGCTGTTCGATTCGGGACGGGTGATCGGACTCGACGCGTGCATCTACGATCCCGATCTCGATCCGGGGCACCGGTTCGCAGGACCGATCGCGCAGAGCCTCGCGGGCGCACTGCGAGGCTGAGCGATCGTCAGATCCCGCCCGGCACGCCACGGCGCGTCGCCTCGATCATTGCAACACGACCAGCAGGTCCTTGGCGTCCACCTGCAAGCCCGGCTTCGCGAGCACTTCCACCACGGTGCCTTCGGTCTCCGCGCGCACGCTGGTCTCCATCTTCATGGCTTCCATCGTGAGCAGCAGGTCGCCTTTCGCGATCTTCGCGCCGACCTTGGCGGCGACCGTCGCGACGGTGCCGGGCATGGGCGCCCCGACGTGCTTAGAGTTGCCCGTCTCGACCTTGCGCTGCGGCGGCCGCTTCGCGACCTGCGAGCGGTCGGTGACGATGATCGAGCGCGGCTGGCCGTTGAGCTCGAAGAACACCTGGCGCGTGCCGTCGTCACGGACCTCGGACAGCGCGACGAACCGCACGATCAGGGTCTTGCCGCGCTCGATGTCGACCGACACCTCCTCGCCGGGCTCCATGCCGTAGAAGAACACGGGCGTCGGCAGGATGGCGCAGTCGCCGAACGCGGTGCGGTCCTTCGCGTAGTCGACGAACACCTTCGGATACATGAGGTACGACGCGAACTGCGTATCGGTCGCGGCGCGGCCCAGTTTCTCGTCGAGCTTCCTGCGCTCGGCGGCGAGATCGAGATCCTCGAGCGCGGCACCGGGACGCGTGGCGAGCGGCTTCTGGCCCTTCAGCACCTTCTTCTGGATGCCCTCCGGCCAGCCGCCCTCCGGCCGGCCCAGATCGCCGCGCATCATCTGCACGACGGACTCGGGGAATGCCACCTCGGTGTCGGGATCGAGCACCTGCTCCTTCGTGATGCCGCTCGACACCATCATCAATGCGAGATCGCCGACCACTTTCGACGACGGCGTGACCTTGACGATGTTGCCGAACATCTCGTTGACGTCGGCGTATGCCTGCGACACGTCGGGCCAGCGCGCATCGTCGAGGCCGAGCGAACGCGCCTGCTCCTTGAGATTCGTGTACTGGCCACCGGGCATACCGTGCACGTACACCTCGGACGCGCCGGCGCGGATGTCGCTCTCGAACGAGAGATAGTTCTTGCGCACCTGCTCCCAGTACATGGAGATCGCGCGCACCGCGGCGTGATCGATGCCGGGATCGCGCGGCGAGTAGCGCAGCGCCTCGATGATCGACCCGAGATTCGGCTGCGACGTGAGCCCGGACATCGCGTCGATGGCGCCGTCGACGGCGTCGCATCCCGCGGCCACCGCCGCGAGCACGCTCGCGCCGGCGATGCCGGACGTGTCGTGCGTGTGGAAGTGCACGGGGATCTTGAGCTCGTCCTTGAGCGCCTTCACGAGCGTGTACGCCGCGTTGGGCTGGCACAGGCCGGCCATGTCCTTGATGCCCAGGATGTGGGTGCCCGCGGCTTTGAGCTCGCGACCCATCTTGAGGTAGTAGTCGAGCGTGTACTTCTTCTCGCCAGGCGACGAGAGATTGCCGGTGTAGCAGATGGCCGCTTCGCACAGCTTGCCGGTCTCGCGCACGGCGTCGATGGCGACGCGCATGTTCTCGACCCAGTTGAGGGAATCGAACACGCGGAACACGTCGACGCCCGACGCCGCGGCCTGCTTCACGAACGCGCGCACGACGTTGTCCGGGTAGTTCGTGTAGCCCACCGCGTTCGCCGACCGCAGCAGCATCTGGAGGAGCAGGTTCGGCATCGCCGCGCGGAACTGCTCGAGGCGCGACCAGGGATCTTCCCGGAGGAACCGCATCGCGACGTCGAACGTCGCTCCGCCCCAGCATTCGACGGAGAAGAGCTGCGGCAGCATGTGCGCGTAGTAAGGCGCGATCGCCGTCATGTCCCGCTGGCGCATGCGGGTGGCCAGCAGCGACTGGTGCGCATCCCGCATCGTCGTGTCGGTGATGAACACGCGCTCCTGCGCGAGCATCCACTTCGAGAACGCGTCCGCGCCGAGCTCGTCGAACTTCTGCTTCGTGCCCGGCGGCGGGGCCTTCGACACGTTGAACTTCGGCAGGCGTGCGAGCGTCATCTGCTTCGGTTTGATCCGGCCCTTCACTTCCGGATTGCCGTTGACGATGGTCTCGCCGATGAAGCTCAGGATGCGCGTCGCGCGATCACGCTTCTTTTCCCACTTGAAGAGCTCGGGCGTCTCGTCGATGAACTTCGTCGTGTAGTCGCCGTGCGCGAACTTCGGGTGAGTGATGACCTGGTCGAGGAAACGCAGGTTGGTCGCGACGCCGCGGATGCGGAATTCCCAGAGCGCGCGATGCATGCGCGCGATGGCTTCCACCGGGTTCGGCGCCCAGGCCGTCACCTTCACGAGCATCGAGTCGTACGAGCGCGTGAGAATGGCGCCGGCGTACGCGGTACCCGCGTCGAGGCGGATGCCGAAGCCCGCGGGCGACCGGTACGCGGTGATCTTGCCGTAGTCGGGCGCGAAATTGTTCTCGGGGTCCTCGGTGGTCACGCGACACTGCAGCGCGTGCGACGTGAGGTGGATGTCGTGCTGCTTCGGCACGCCGCTCGAATCGTCGCCGATCGTGGCGCCGTCGGCGATGCGGATCTGCGCCTTCACGAGGTCGATGCCCGTGACGGCTTCCGTCACCGTGTGCTCGACCTGGATGCGCGGATTCACTTCGATGAAGTAGAACTTGCCGGTCTCTGCGTCCTGCAGGAACTCGACGGTGCCGGCGTTGCGGTAGTTGACCGCCTTGCCGATCTGCAGCGCGTAACCGCACAGTTCATTGCGTTGCGCGTCGCTGAGGAATGCCGCGGGCGCGCGCTCCACCACCTTCTGGTTGCGCCGCTGCACGGTGCAGTCGCGCTCGAAGAGATGCACGAGGTTGCCGTGCGTGTCGCCGAGGATCTGCACCTCGATGTGCCGCGCCTTCCGTACGAGCTTCTCGAGATAGACCTCGTCGTTGCCGAAGCCGGCCTTCGCCTCGCGACGCGCGACGGGCAGTAGTTCGGTCAGCTGCGCATCGTTCTCGATGACGCGCATGCCGCGGCCGCCGCCGCCCCAGCTCGCCTTGAGCATCACCGGGTAACCGACTGCCTTCGCCATCGCCTTGCACTGTTCGATGTCGGCCGGCAGCGGCGGGGTCGCCGGCATCACGGGGACTCGCGCGCGCGTCGCCAGGTTGCGCGCCGCCACCTTGTTGCCGAGCTCGCGCATGATCTCGGGCGTCGGGCCCACGAAGATCACGCCTTCGCGATTGCAGGCTTCGACGAAATCGGGGTTTTCGGAGAGGAAGCCGTAGCCGGGATGGATCGCGTCGGCTTTCGCCTCCACCGCGATGCGCAGGATG
>Ga0136846_1238545_pt1 | contig 10531 bp, 9 predicted proteins | sample HopSoiMetagenom2_FD_96841 | JGI IMG/M metagenome (GOLD analysis project Ga0136846, IMG submission 96841) | Grasslands soil microbial communities from Hopland, California, USA - 2 Assembly 2016 (version 4) | ecosystem: Environmental > Terrestrial > Soil > Grasslands | place: USA: Hopland... | reverse complement strand
ACATCGATTTCGGTCGAAAACTCACATCACTGCAAAAGAATGTCGTCAAAGCCAGTAAAGACGCGCAACTTTCCGCGTGTCCAGCGTGCGTAAAGGTCAGGAGGTTGAGAGACGCATTCGCCGGCGCCGACTGGAAGCGGTCAGCCGACGGCGTCATTGTGTGGAGCATCAACTCGCGTGAGAAGTACGCCGCAGGCTTACTGCTTACGACTGGATTGGGCATGACCCACGCCATTCGGGCGGACTGCGCAAAAGGCCCGGCGCCAGCGTCTTGGCGGCCGGCTGCGCATCGGGTCCGACTTGGCCGCGTTGTCGTGGCACTTCAGCGCGCTATGGGCCACAAGTCTTCGAGCGGCTCGCTCTCGTCCATCGCTGGCCACGCCGGCTAGACCGAAGTTGCCAACTCCTGACCTTGGCCGGATGGGCCGAGGCGAAGCCCAATTATCCTAAGCCGGCAGAGCCGGAACCACACAAGCAATTCGATCACGGTCGAACAGATGGGGAGGTGATCGACCATGGCTGTGACGGCATTGACTACATCGGCTCCTTGCGCCGGATGATACTCGCGCGTTTCGCGTCCTCGGGATAGAGGAAGTGAACCTCGCCGTGCCGCCACATGCCCAGCCAAAGCATGTTGCGCGTGAAGGCGTCGTGGTCGGTCTGCGAAAAGGGGCGGTCATGCGTGGTCACCACGCCGGGGTAGGAATGGTGAAGGTCCTCGAGCGCGTGCTTCAGCGCATCGCCGGAGGTGTCGCCCTTGGTCTGGAAGATTGCACGCAGCATGAGATGGATCGCATCGTAGCTCTGTGCCGCCGACATCAGGGAGCCCACTGGCTCTTTGCCTGCCTGCCGCTTGAGTCGCACGATGAACGAGGAGCGGCGTTCGTTCGAGAGGTCCTGGATGATTGACTGGGTCATGATGGCGCCATCAGCGGCCGGCCCGGCCCTTTCCGAGACTGTCTTGAACGACATGGTCCAAGGTCCGTACAGCGGCGCAGCCAGCCGCGCCTCGGCCTTCGACTGAGCGATCACGGCGAACTCGGGCCCGACGGTGTAGCCGACCATGACCTCGGCGCCGGCCGCCTTGGCTTCGAGCATCTGAGGGGTGAGAGTCTTCACGCCGATGTCGAAGCGCGCCACGTACATTGGCTTCAAGCCCTTCTCTCCGAGCAAGCGATCGACGTCCTTCAGGCCGCCTTCGCCATAGCCGGTCTTGTCGGCGAAGACGGCCACCCGCGTGTAGCCGCGGCGCGCGATGTCGTCGACGAGAAGGCTCGCCTGCACGCCGTCTCGCGGCGACATGCGGAAGATGTAGCTCGAGGCGGGCGGGTATTTGGCCGTGAGAATGGTGGCGGTGGCCACCGGGATGACGAGCACGTGCTTGTGATCCTGGAAGACATCGAGTGATTTCAGCGCCACGCCGCTGTTGCAGTAGCCAATGGTGAAATCCACCTTCTCTTTCAGCACCAGCTCCTCGGCGATCTTTCGGCCCTCATCCGGATTGGCCTTGTCGTCGCGTTCGACGAGCTCCACCGGACGCCCCAGAAAGCCACCGACCTCGTTGATCTCCTTGATTGCCAGCTCTGCACCGAGCCGAGCGCTGTTGCCGAAATCAGCCGATCCACCGGAGAAGGGGCAGATGAAGCCGACCCGAATGGGCTTGGGGCTGGCGGCGCTGGTCTGTGCCTGCGCGGACCCCAGCATGGCGACGAACATCGATGCCGCGAGCACAGTACTCGTCAGGGTAAATCTCATATCGAATCCAGGAAGAAGGTGCCGACCCATCGCGAATGGCCGCGGATTTCTTGCACGCGCAAGATGTCGGGGTGCTCGCGCCGTCGCGGCGCCTTTGACGATTGCGGGGGCATCCATGGGTTGGTTCCACAAGGGGTTGAAAAGCCCGCATGCAGCGCGGGACGTTGACGATCGAACTCTCTGAGCCGCCGCTTCAATACAGCTTCTGATTGCTTATCGGCATCAAAATCATTGCATTGAGTCATTTCTGATCTTTCCGGCGAGAACTGCCAGATGGTGGGCTGGGTCAGCATGCCAACTGGCAGCCTCTCGGCTCAATGCGATCGTGGGCATCTGTCGACGCGCTTTGAGTGCTGCGTCGCAGAATTCACGAACCAGGGATCGCCTGTGCAGCTACTTCAGCGAAACTCGCCGGGGTTCCGCATATGCTTACTTTCAAGTCGCAAACAAGGCCGCTGCCCTGGTGGTCATTCTTAGGGAGATTCCATGCAACGTCGCTTCACCGTCTCGCTCGCGTTGGCGGTTTTCTTTGCGCTATCCGGTTGCGCCACAGAAAGCTCTCACACCGTTCAGGTTGAGAAAGTTCAGGCCGCCGCCACGCCTTATGCGGGCGTGCCAATTCCAGTGTCCGTGGGCAAGTTCGACAACCGCTCCAATTTCATGCGCGGCGTGTTCTCGGATGGTGTCGACCGCCTCGGCAGCCAGGCCAAGACAACGCTCGTGTCGCACCTGCAGCAGTCGCAACGCTTCTCGGTACTAGACCGCGACAACATGGCCGAGACCGGTCAGGAAGCCAAACTGCAAGGTGCCACACAGACGCTACGTGGCGCCGCTTACGTCGTCACTGGCGATATCTCGGAATTCGGACGCAAGGAAGTTGGGGACCATCAACTCTTCGGGCTCTTGGGGCGCGGCAAGACACAAGTGGCCTACGCCAAGGTAACGCTCAATATTGTCAATAGCCTCACCTCCGAGGTCGTGTTCTCGGCACGCGGGGCAGGCCAGTTCGAACTGTCCAACCGTGAGGTGCTGGGCTTCGGCGGCACGGCCGGCTACGACGCCACGCTCAATGGCAAGGTGCTGGACCTGGCCATGCGCGAAGCAGTAGACAGCTTGGTTGCTGGAAGGGACGCGGGTCAGTGGGGCACGGAGGCGCGTCGATGAAGGCCTTAGAGGCTGAGAGTATTTCGAGCGTGTCCGAGCAGCACGTTCAAAAGGCGCCTGATCTAGGCGCAAAGCGCAGCCATAGCTTGGCTATGGCGAGCATTTGCAACGACGTGCAGGGGGCTTTTGGCGTGATGAGCGGGCATGATCGAAATACTCTCAGCCTCTTACTCTGGGCGCGGCGCGTTGCGCTTGGCGGCGGCATCGCCGTGCTCGTCGGTTGCGCGGCAAAAGGGCCGGGACCCTTGTATATGTGGGAGTCCTTCCCAAAGCAACAGTACGAGGCCCTTCAGCGCGTTGGCTACAGTCCGGACGAGCAGATTCGTCTGCTCGAGGCGCATGCCGAGAAGGCGCTGGGCGCACACGCGGCGTTACCGCCCGGATTCCGGGCGCATCTCGGAATGCTGCAACTCGGTGCCGGCAATGTGGATCGTGCACGTGAACTCTGGATGGCCGAAAAGACGGCCTTTCCTGAGTCGGCAGCGTACATGGACCACCTGCTCAAGAAGTTGGACGCCCCCGCAAAATCCGCGAAGACCGAGACCCCCGCATGAAGCTGCTCAGACTCCTTCCAATCCCGGTCGTGCTCGTGCTCTCGTTGCTGGGGGGCTGCGCCACAAAGCCCCCGGCGTACGACTATTCGGCCTTTCAGAAGGCCAAGCCGGCCACGCTCCTGGTGATGCCACCAGTGAACGAGTCGCCTGATGTCAAGGCCAGTCCAGGCGTTTGGGCGCAGGCGACTCGCCCGCTTGCTGAAGCCGGCTACTACGTACTACCGGTAACCCTCGTCGACGAAACGTTCAAGCAAAACGGTGTGAGCTCGCCCAACGAGGCTCAGGACATCCCCTATCCGAAGCTGCGGGAATTCTTTGGCGCAGATGCCGCCGTCTACATTCGCGTGAAGAAGTACGGCACGACATATCAAGTCTTGGCCAGTGACACTCGGGTTGAGGTGGATGCCCGCATCTTGGACTTGCGCACTGGCGCACTGCTGTGGGAGGGCAATGCAGTCGCCTCGTCGGCCGAACAGCAACAACAGCAGCAGGGCGGCCTGATCGGTCTACTTGTGTCCGCGGTGGTCCAGCAAATTGTTGGAACCGCCACCGACGCGGCGTTCAACTATGCTGGAATTGCTGACGTACGCCTGCTCGGTGCACCGCGTTACAACGGCGTGTTGCCGGGGCCACGTTCGCCGCTGTACGGTCAGACACCGCAAACACAGTAAGGCGCAGCCATCGCTGAGGTCACGGTATCGCAGAGTAAATACGAAAGCCCATCGCGCAGCATTCGGAACCTGAAGACCCGATGTGCGTCTGGCAGAACAGCTTTCGCAATGGGCTCGGATAACGCAAGCCCACTTTCGCTGTTGGTGAGCAGGACAAATCCCGCCCCGGTCCGCGGGCTTGCCATGACGAACGAGCGATAGCCCGGGTTGTTGCCCCACTGCCAGAGATAAGTGTCAGAACCGACTCGTTCGATTCCCCATCCGTTGCCCCAACTCAGGTTCAGGCGCGAATCGACAGGCACCGGAGATTCCGAGATCAGAGCAAGCAGGCGCTCGTCACCAAGTACCGCAGCCAGGAACCTGCCATAGTCCTGCGCGGTGGTGTAGAGCGTCGCTGCGGAGACCGGCTTGTTAAAGCGGCGATTTGACGGAGTTGGCGTACCACTGGACCAAGTTCCTGGGGCGATGGCTCGCTCGAATCGGTCCTCCCAGACGAAACTGCTGAAGCCAATGCTGAAGGTCCGTTATGTGTCTTTCGCCGCTCATGGCCTTGAATGCACGGTCAAAACAAACGCCACGCCCCGACCATCCAGCCCATCGTCAATCCGAACTTCTGCGCCCATGCGTTGAGCTGCGCGGTGCACGATGGAAAGGCCCAAGCCGGAACCTGGCTTGTCGACACCATCGCCGCGCCAGAACCGATCGAAAGCGCGAGCGCGTTGTTCGGATGTCATGCCGAAACCATCGTCGGCAACAGTCAAAGCCCAACCGAAGGGCGCAGTCGCCAGGATGACGTTGATGCGGCCACCCCTCGGCACATAGCGCATGGCGTTGTCGAGCAGGTTGTTCAGCACCGACTGAAAGGCCGAGAGGTCCAGCGACTGTTCAAGTTGTTCGGGTGCATCGAGAGACAGATCCAATCCCAGCTTCAACGCGTGCGGGATTGCCGTCGCCAAACATTGCTGAACCAGCGTCACTACATCCTGGCGGTGGCGTGGGGGGAGGCTGCCGTCATCCAGGACTGCGAGCTCAAGCAATTGCTGATTCAAATGTGCCGCACGCTGCAGGACTTGCTCTAGTGCAGCTGCGGCAAGAAGGCGCGCAGACGGATCGCTGGTGCGGGCCAGCACATGCGCTTGTGCCGCTATCGCAGCCATGGGTGTTCGCATTTCATGAGCCGCGTCCTGAACGAAAGAGCGTTCGAGCAGGACCTGCTGGCGCAATTGCGCCAGCAATTGCTCGAAGGCCGTCGCCAGCGGCTTAAGTTCCTTCTGCGGCGGCTGGACGCCCAAGGGCGACAAGTCATTCGGATTCCGTGCACTCACGGCTTTGGCCAATTGACGCAAAGGGCGAATGCCGCTGCGCAGAGCCAACCATACAGGCAGCAAAACCAGCGGAAAGGCCAGCAAGAGTTTGTCAACGATGTCGCTGGCCAGACTCGCCAACAGCGGCCACTCGCCAGTCGCTGGATCAGCGAGTACCAGCAGCCACTTGCCGGCGGGGACTTGCACAACCCAGTTGGACTGGCCATTGATGTCGGCAGTGGTCACCCGCCCTGTTTCGGCGTGGAAAGCTTGATCGCTCGAAGCCGGGACGGCCACGACCACCTCGCCGCTTGCCAGACGCAGTTGATGAACGACGAGGCCGGGTTGCTGTCCTGCGGCGCGGCGTCTGGTGTTGAACATTTCGGCAACCGATACCACGACCAGGCCCGCCTCGTGCGGGTCGGTGAGTCGGGCGATGATCGGTGCAAGGGCTTCTGCACGCACCTTGATCGCCAGATTCTGGTCGAAGTCATTCTTGACTTCCAGGTAGTCATGCACCAGCAGCGCCAGCAAGACGAACACGAAGGCCGCGAGCAGCGCGGCCAAGCTTCTTCGCATCAGGCTGGGCTGCCACAGCCGGCGCCAGTCCAAGATCAAGGCACCAGCGAGTAGCCGACACCGCGCGCGGTGCGGATGCGCTCGATGCCGATCTTCTTGCGCAGATTGAACACGTGCATCTCGATGGCGGCGAAATTGAGAGCGTCGCCCAGGGGCTCCAGCCTTTGAGCCAACAGGCTCTTCGGCAACTACGGCGCCGGGATCGCGAGCCAACTCGACCAACAGCTGAAACTCACGCGGCGACAAGTCCAAGGTCTCGCCTGCAAGGCGGGCGACACGCCCCCTCGGTTCGACTGTCAGTGCACCGAGAGCCCACTGCTCACTGGCTTGGCGTGCGGATCGGCGCACGACTGCATGTATTCGCGAAAGCAGTTCTTCCGTCGCAAATGGCTTGACCAAAAAGTCGTCGGCACCTCCATCAAGCCCCGCCAGCCGGTCTTCGAGCCCCGGCCGCGCGGTGACGACGATCAACGGTACCGCGCTGCCGGCACGCCGCCAACGCACCAGCAGGTCGAATCCGGTGCCGCCGGGAAGGTTGAGGTCCAGCAACACGCAGTCTATGAGGCCGTCATCGATGCAGATCGGCGCGTCGCCCGTGCGGCGCAGCCATTCGCAAGTGTGCCCATGCAGTTTCAGCGCAGCCAGCCATGCGGCGCCCAAGTCCAGATCGTCTTCGATCAGCAAGATGTGCATTGGTGCAAAACGCCTGCTGCGCAGTGCGTCAGAAGTTGTATTTGAGGTTGAGCGACACGCCAGTCAATGAGCTTCCCGGATTGTTGTCCGTGCCGAAGTGCTCCAGCTCCAGGGTCGACGCAAGATTCTTGTTGATCTTGTACTGCATTCCCGCGCTGAGGTAGAGCGCGGTGGTCGACTTGTTGCTCGTCAGGGAAGCGGCGTCACCGCTGCCGGCTACTTCAAATCGATGCTGGTCCAATCCCACCTTGCCGAACACGCTGAGCTGTTCGCTCAAGTGCTTCGAAGCCTTGACTGCGCCAAACCATGCGCGGCCGCTCGTGGTCAGCTGACCCGCAGTGCCGTTGAGTGTGTAGCTGTACGACGGTTTGCCGAAGTTCACATAGCCGCCTTCAACGGACCACGTGTCGTTGAAGTCGTAGCCTGCAAACAGCTTGCCCGACAGGGTGTAGCCGCTGGGCGAACTGCCTTGCGTGGCGCCCGCCTGCGACATGTCGTAGTGACGAAGATAGCTGCCTGTGCCCAAATAGAAACCTTCGGCATGGGATACAGACGCGCTGCAGGCCAGAGCAGAGACGAGAACAAGGCGAGTACGAAAGAAATTCATGAGATTCCTGATTGAAGTCGCGCTCCGATACCAGAAGAGCCAGCGTTGCCGCGCTGTCCCCGAAACACACGTCAGAGCAGGGCTGCATGATGTCCCGGCCTTTCTTTGGCTTTGCCAAATACTCGCGATCTGGCAGACGAAGGGCCGCCCTCGGTCTCATCTTTCCCCGTGAAAACGATGCACCGAGCGTTGAGCTGACGCCCTCTATCACGCCAAGCGCGGGGGCAGTAGAACTGCGGTGGTCCTGGAACCTCGATCCGGTGCCGGTTGACAAGCGTTCCGGTGAAGTTGACTCCCAACTCGAAGTAGTCCTGCGATGCCTTTCTGCCCTGCATCGTTGGCCGAAGTACTCGACGTGGGCGCTGCCGTGGGGGGGCTTCAGAGGCTGAGAGCTTTTCGAGCGTGTCCGAGTTCAGGACCGGCCCTGCCGTCCGCGACAATCGCAACGGCGTACCCGCCAGCCGCCCCCTGCCATGACCTCCTCGCCGCTCGACATGCAGACACTCACCCTTCTGCAGGGTGTCCTGAACCTGCTCATCCCGCTTGCCGCCTGGTCCGTGCTGGCCGGCCGGCACGATGCGAAGACGGTGACCCTTTGGTGCACCAGCGGGCTGCTGTCTGGACTGGGTTTTCTACTGATTGGCACGCGCGGTGCCGTTCCCGACTGGCTCGGCTACCCGGTCGCCACGCTGCTCACCTATTCGACGTACCTGCTACGCGGCAGTGTGCTGCGGATCGAGCTCCAGCGCCGGCCTCGCTGGTGGTGGCTTCTCGTGATCGCGGTGCTTGCCACCGGTGGCTTCGAATGGTGCCGAGCCCTCGGTCGCGACGAACGCGAGCTCTATGCCGCGGCCGTGCACATTGCCGCAGCACTCTGGCTCGCCTGGCTGGCGCTCGCACTGTGGCGCCATGAGCACAACCGCAGCGCCTTGCTGCTGGGCGCGGTCTACTTGCTGGCAGCGACCGCATCGTCGGCACGGGTGGCCGCAGTCGCCGGGCACTGGGGAGCCGACCGCGTACCGACCGTTTGGGACTACGCGCTGATCAACCTCTCCGCGCTGCTGGTCGCGCTCTATGCCAACGTTGGCTACGTGGGCCTGGTTCTCGAGCGCTACCGCGCACGCGAGCGCAGGCAAGTCGACGAGCTGCGTGCCGCACAAGATCAGCGCGTGGCCGCGAAACAGCATGCGCAGGCGCTGGAGGCCCTGCGCGCGGAACGGCGCGACACGCTCGACGAAGCCGTGCCCGCGATGTTGCATGCGATCGATGCACAAGGGCGGCTGCTGGCGGTGAGCGACACCTGGCTGTTGAAACTCGGCTACACGCGCGCCGAGGTGATCGGCCAGCCCTCCATCGATGTGCTCACGCCCGCTTCGCGCGAGCATGCGCGGCAGACCGTGCTGCCTGAATTCTTCCGCGCCGGGCGTTGCGACAACGTGTCCTACCAGGTGCTGTGCAAGAACGGCGGCGTTCTCGACGTGCTGCTGTCGGCGGTGCTGGTTCGCGACGAACAGGGCCAGCCCTTGCGATCGCTGGCCGTCATCGAGGACGTCACCGAGAAGCTGGCCCGCGAGGCCGAACTGGCGCGCGAATACGTCTTGCGGACGCAGGTCGAACAGCACGCGGTGGAGTTGAACAGGCTTGTCGAAGAGCGGACCGAGATGCTGCGCGTGCTGGCGCACGAGGTTCGCCAACCCTTGCACAACGCCGCAGCGGCATTGCGCGTCGCACAGCCGGGTCTGGAAGGCACGGCCCACACACCCACCATCCAACGGCTGCGCAGCGCGCAAACCGTGATCCGGGAGGTTTTGGCCGGCCTGGACAACACGCTGGCCGCCGCGGCGCTGCTGGCCGGGTCCGGGCGGATCGCCACGCAGGATGCGGACATCGACACCCTGCTCACCATCGCAATAGGCGACATTGCGGCCGCCGACCGCACCCGCATCCGGATCGAACGCCTCACACCGACACGCACCGCAGCGATGGACACGGGCCTCATGAGGCTCGCCCTGCGAAACCTGCTGGACAACGCCCTCAGCTACTCACGGCCCGACGCTACGGTGGTGCTGCGGATATCCGACTCCGACCATCCGCTGGCGCTCGTCATCGAGGTCATCGATGAAGGTCCGGGCATCGAACCTTCACTGCAGAGTCGACTATTTCAGCGCGGTCAGCGGGGCGCGCACGGCGAAGGCCAGCCTGGCAGCGGCCTCGGTCTGTACATCGTCCGCCGGATCGCTGAGCTGCACGGCGGGCGCATCGAGGCGCTGCCCCGCGTCGAGGGTGGCACGTTGATGCGCCTGTGGGTGTCGCAGGGCGTGGACGAATGATCGTCAGCCGAGCACCAACGGTGCTTGGAAGACGTAGCCCACGCGCGATTTCGATTGCAACGGCACCACCGAAGGCGTCGCACGTTCGATACGCCGACGCAGCCGGTAGATCGTCGCGTTGATGCCGTCGGAACCGTCCTCGCTGTCACCGCGCCCGAGGCGCTGGCGCAGCGCGTCGCGCGTCACCACGGCACCATCGGCGTGGACGAAGCATTCCAGCACCGCCAGGTCCGCATCGCTCAGATCCACGCGCGCGCCATCCGGCGCGATCAGTCCCCGCGCCTGCCGATCCAGGCGCCACTGCACGGCTGAAGACTGGGCCTCGGCCACGCGGCGATGCACGGCCTTGATGGCGACCTCGATCTGTTCGAACTGTACCGGCTTGGCCAGGTACATGTCGGCCCCAACCGTGATCACGTTCATGAACACCTCGGGGCCCAGGCGGCCCGACACGACCAGCAACCCGGCCCGGCTGCGCTTGCGCAGGATCTTGATTAGATCGACCCCATCGATGCCCGGCAGCGTCAGGTCGACGACGTAGAAGTCGTAGTCATGCGACTGCGGGTCCCCCAGCAAGTCGTTGCTGTCGGCATACGCCCGCACCTGCACGCCCCGCTCGCGCAGGTAGTGCGTCAGCAGTTCGGCGTATTCGAGGTCGTCGTCGATCAGCGCAAGTGTCTTGGGCAGCATAGTTTCCTCGCGGAGCCCACTCCCGGAAGTATCAGGCGCCTTTTGACGTGCTGCTCGGGCACGCTCGAAATGCTCTCAGCCTCTGAGAGGCTGAGAGCATTTCGATCATGCCCGCTCATCACGCCAAAAGACCCCTGCTCGTCGTTGCAAATGCTCGCCATAGCCCGGGCTATGGCTGTGCTTT
>Ga0136846_1237385_pt1 | contig 10533 bp, 11 predicted proteins | sample HopSoiMetagenom2_FD_96841 | JGI IMG/M metagenome (GOLD analysis project Ga0136846, IMG submission 96841) | Grasslands soil microbial communities from Hopland, California, USA - 2 Assembly 2016 (version 4) | ecosystem: Environmental > Terrestrial > Soil > Grasslands | place: USA: Hopland... | reverse complement strand
TCAGGCGAAGCCCTGGACCAGCGCCCGCAGTGCGGCCTGTCCGCCGCGCAGCAGGGGCGCGCCGTCACCGACCAGCACCGCCTCCGCCGGCAACTCCGCGAGACGGCGGAGCGAAGCGTGGAGCCTCGGGAGCTCGTCGATCACCTTCGCCGGCAACAACGCCAGTGCCCCCGGAGGCTTTCCCACGCAGGCGTCGCCCACCATCAGGACGCGACGCTCGGCATTCCACAGCGCCACCTCGCCCGGCGACTTGCCGCTGGCATCCACGACCTCGAAGCCCTGGGAGAGGCGCGCGCCGATGGCCAGCTCGTCGTCGACCGGCACGTCCTGCGCGCGCACGAAGGCCGCATCCGCGGGATGGACCGAGATGCGCGCACCGGTCTCCTTCTTCAACCGTGCCGCGGCCCGGAAATGGTTGCGGTTGGTGAGCACGATGCGTGAAACGCCGGAACGGGCCAGCCCGGCAAGGACCTCGGCCGGCATCTCCACCGGATCGACCGCCACGTTGCCGCCGGCATCGCGCAGCAGATAGCCGTTGAAGTCGTAGCCGTGCCGTTCGGAGAACCACTGCCACGTCTCGATCCCGGGCAGGATTTCGCGCGCAGCCATGGGGCAGCGCGTACCATGGCCGCGCGACGAGTGGAAGAGAGCGGCTGCAGAACGTCGCGCGGCCCGCGAAATTGCAGTAAGACCGGCGGCCATGGCCAGCAACTTCGAGACCAAGGGCCGTCCCTCACGCCAGGACGCGCTCGACTACCACTCCAGCGGCCGCAAGGGAAAGATCGAGGTGGTGCCCACCAAGCCGGTGGCTACCTCGCGCGATCTGTCGCTCGCCTACAGCCCCGGCGTGGCCGAGCCCTGCCTGGAGATCGCCGCGGACCCGGACCTCTCCTTCAAGTACACCATCCGCGGGAATCTGGTGGGCGTCATCTCCAACGGCACCGCGGTGCTGGGCCTGGGCGACATCGGCGCCTACGCCTCCAAGCCGGTGATGGAGGGCAAGGGCGTCCTGTTCAAGAAGTTCGCCGACATCGACGTCTTCGACGTGGAGGTGGACGCCAAGGACGTCGACAACTTCTGCAGGGTCGTGAGGGCGCTGGAGCCGACCTTCGGCGGCGTGAACCTCGAAGACGTGAAGAGCCCCGAGTGCTTCATCATCGAGCGGCGGCTGCGCTCGGAGATGCAGATCCCGGTCTTCCACGACGACCAGCACGGCACCGCCATCATCACCGGCGCAGCGCTGATCAACGCGCTGGAGCTGGCGAAGAAGAAGATCTCCGGCGTGAAGGTGGTGTTCGTGGGCGCCGGAGCGGCGGCGGTGGCGTGCGCGGAGCAGTACGTGAAGCTCGGCGTGCCGCGCGGAAACATCTTCATGTGCGACAAGTTCGGCCTCGTCTATCGCGGCCGGCCCGAGGACATGGACGAGTGGAAGGGCGTCTTCGCCCAGGGCGAGAAGCCGCGGACGCTGGCCGAGGTGATCAAGGACGCCGACGTGGTGGTGGGCCTTTCCGCCAAAGGCGTCATTTCCAAGGAGATGGTGGCCACGCTCGCGCCCAAACCCATCCTCTTCGCACTGGCCAACCCGGTGCCCGAGATCCTCCCTGAGGAAGCGGACGAGGTGAGAACCGACATCATCATGGCCACCGGCCGCAGCGACTACCCGAACCAGGTCAACAACGTGCTCGGCTTCCCCGGCATCTTCCGCGGCGCGCTGGACGTGCGCGCCAAGGCCATCAACGACGAGATGAAGCTGGCCGCCTCGCGCGCGCTGGCAGAGCTGGCGCGGCAGGACGTGCCCGAGAGCGTGAGCGCGGCGTACGGCGGGCAGAGCTTCCACTTCGGCCGCGACTACATCATCCCCAAGCCGTTCGACCCGCGCGTGCTCATCGCGGTTGCGCCGGCGGTGGCGAAGGCCGCCATGGAGTCGGGCGTGGCGCGCATCTCGCTGGACCACGACACCTACGTGGACTCCCTGCGCCGCCGCCAGGGCCGGACCTATGAGGTGATGAGCGTGGTGGTCTCCCGCGCGCGCCGGCGCCTGACGCGCATCGCCTTCCCCGAGGGCAACCACCCGCGCATCCTCCGCGCTGCCCAGCAGCTGGTGGAGCAGCGGATCTGCATTCCGGTACTGCTCGGCGACCGCGAGGAGATCCGTGTCCAGGCCGAGGACGCACACCTCGGAGCCGTGGACGACCTGGAGATCGTCGACCCACTCACCAGCCTGGACTTCTCCTCCTACGCCCAGCGGTTCTACGAGCTGCGGCAGCGCGCCGGCGTCTCCTGGGCGGAGGCGCTCTACCGCATGCGCCAACGCAACACCTTCGCCGCGATGATGCTGCTCGAAGGCGTGGTGGACGGCCTCGTCACCGGCCTGACGCGCACCTATCCCGAGGCGATCCGGCCTTCGCTCGAGATCGTCCGCACCCAGGAAGGGCGCCGCGCCTCGGGCACCTACATCGTGGCGTTCAAGGACTCGCTCAAGCTCTTCGCCGACTGCACGGTGAACGCCGATCCCACCGCCGAGGAGCTGGCCGACATCGCCATCTCCACCGCCGAGCTGGGCCGCGCATTCGAGATGAAGCCGCGCATCGCCATGCTTTCCTATTCCAACTTTGGCACCGATCGCGCCGGCTCGCCGGCCAAGGTGCGCCGCGCGGTGGAGCTGGTGCGCGAGCGGCGGCCCGATTTGGAGGTGGAGGGCGAGATGCAGGTCGACCCGGCGGTGGTGAGCGCCGTGCGCGAGGCGGAGTTCCCCTTCATGCGCCTCACCGGCGATGCCAACGTGCTCATCTTCCCCGACCTGAACAGCGGGAACATCGGCTACAAGCTCCTCTGGCGGCTGGGGGGCGCGTAGGTGATCGGCCCCGTGTTGATGGGAATGGCGAAGCCGGTGAACGTCCTCCAACAGGGCGCCTCGGTGCAGGACGTGGTCAACCTCGCCGCCATGACCGCCGTCCGCGCGCAGGGCGAGCTGACCTACTGATCAGGCGTCTTCGGGGAGGACGCCGCGGGAGATGTGCCACGCGCCCCAGCTCACGCCGGTGAGCGCAAGGAGTGCGCCCAGGGCGGACAGCCTGGAGATGCGGTCGCCGTACGCCATCCACCCCAGCGCCAGCGCGCCCACCGGCGTGAGCTGCTGCACGACGCCCGCCGGGGCTGCGCGCACGTAGCGCATGGACCAGGTGAAGCCCATCTGCCCGGCCACCGCAAAGATGCCCACCGCCGCCAGCAGCCACCACTCCCGGGCCGATGGCTGGGTCCAGCCGCGGAGGCCGGGAACGCCGGTGATCAGCGCGCCGGCGAGGCAGAACGCCGCGAACGTCTCCCAGGCACCGTCCGTCTTGCGCACCTCGCGGATGGCGGCCACCGCCGCGCCGGAGAGGACGGCGGAGAGCGCGCCCACCAGGACCCAGTGGGCCACCGGCGCGGCCTCCGTCTGCGAGGTGCCCAATGACACCAGCACGACACCCGCCGTGGCCAGCGCCAGCGCGCCCACCGAGGTCGCGTCGAGCGGCTCGTGCAGGAACATCGCTGCCCAGATGGCAGTGAACACCGGCGCCGTATAGTTGAGCAGCGTGGCAACGCCCACCGGCAGGTGCTCGATGGCGAGGAAGTAGCAGAGCACCGCGCCGCCGCCGAAGAGTCCGCGCAGCAAGAGGCCAGTCCTGTTGCGCGGGCGCATGGGCCGGCGGACGGAGATGAGGGCGCAGGCCGCGATGCCGATGACGAAGCGGACGAAAGCCACCTGGGAGCCGGGGAGGCGCGCCGCGGCGGCCTTGGCGCTCACCGCCATCAGCGAGAACACCAGCGAGGAGACGGCCAGGACGGAAAGCGCGGCGGCGGGACGCGGTCTCAAGGAAGCGCCTTCTACCGCAGCGCCGCCGCGATGGCATCGGCGATCCGATCGGCGCCAAGCTCGTCGGGATGCCCGTCGTAGGGCAGGAGCTGCGCGGGGTCCACCTCGACGGTCAGGTGGGGCAGCCCCTCGAGCAGCGAATCGAGCATCGGTTGCGCCACGCGGTCAGGGTCGAGCGAGGGCGTCACGAACAGCACCTTGGCGCCGCGCTCCTGTGCCAGGCGCGCCGTCTCGCGCAGCACGGCTTGGGTGAGCCGCACGGCGCGGGCCAGCCGCCCCTCCGACAGGTAGGGCAGCTGGTTGACGAACAGCTCGCGCAGCCGCAGGCGCGACTCGGAGGGCGGCGCCGCCACCAGATTCCCGTCGCGCAAGACCAGCCGCGCACGGTCGTCCTGGATGTTGCGATGGAGCTGGACGGACATGACCGTCTCCACCAGCGCGACGGGACGCTCGAGCCGCGCCAGCGCACCCTGCACGCGCAGGAACGCCTGATCGCTGCCGTACCCGCCTTCGGCCACGTTGACGATCTGAAGACCGAGCCTGCGCCCGAGCTTCGCGGCGAACGTGTCCTTCCAGGCGAGGCCGTGCCCCGCGGCGATGGACTCTCCCGCGACCAGCAGCGTGGGCGCGCGCGGGTCCTCAATGAAGTCCACCGACTCGGCGCGGTCGCCGTGCGCGTCGATGTCGTAGCGGACGGCGCGGCCGGTGCGCGGCGCCGTCACCACCAGGCTGCGCCGCGGCACGAAGGCCCAGCCGGTGCGGGGATCGCGGTCGCCCAGCCTCCACTCCAGCCGCGGATTGGGCGTCTCGACTTCGGGGCGCTCCACGGCGCGCATGACCAGCTCGGACGCGACGAGCGACAAGCCGACGGCGAGCACGACCCGCACAGCGCCGCCGGGCGTGGCCCGCCTCAGCGCCAATCGCGCGCAGAAAACCAGCGCGATGGCCGCCACCGCCACGGCGAGCCGCAGGAGCGGCAGCGTGATCGGCGGGGGCGGGAGATAATACGCGGGCACTACCACGTGCCGCAGGAACCAGGCGCGGTCGGCCAGCGCCGCGAAGGCGGCCAGCGCCGCGGCGCCGATGAGCAGCACCGTGCAGCAGATCGCGCGCAGCACGCCCCTACCCTACCAGTGTGCTAGCGTCCCCGGGGTGCGCGCTGCGCCGTCCACGTTCGATCGGCTGCTCCGCCCGCTGCACCGCTGGGTGTGGTCTGACGCGCGCCGCCGGGGCCGCAAGCTCTTGCGCTTCTCCGCCACTGAGGCGGACGGCGGGCGCGACATCTCGCGCGCCGCCGAGCTGACGCGCGACGCGCCGCTGCGCCGCCTCTACCTGCGTCACGCGGAGGACGAGCTGCGCCACGCCGACTTCTTCGCGCGGCGCGCGCGCGAGATCCTCACCGCGCACCGCGGCGCAGGCGGCTTCGAGGCGAACTGGCTCGCACCGGGCGAGCGGGGGCTCGACGACCTGCGCGTGGATCGGGAGACCGATGAATCACTGCTTGCCTTCCTGCATCTGTCGGAAAAGGCGGCGGCCGGGCGATTTGCGCTCTATGCCGAAGTGCTGGACCTGGATCCGGAGACGCGTGCCCTGTTCGCACGCATCCTCGAGGACGAGGCCTTCCACATGAGCTACACGCGCAAGCAGCTCGCCCGCCTGGCGCCGCGAAAGCAGGGGTTGCGACTCTGGCAGGCGCGCGCCGCCCGCATCTGGAGTGTTTACCTGCGCTTCGCCGTCGGCCTGGCCGCCCTGCTCGGCGGCCTGCTCCTGACGCTGCAATACTTCGTGGTCCTGCCCATCTTCGCGCTGCTGGCCCGCCGCGCGGAGCGGCGCGAGCCGGAGGGGTTTGTTCCCGCGCGGTCTGCCCCGCCGTTGAGGAGCCAGTACTGATGCGGATCCTGGGCATCTCCGCGCATTATCACGACTCGGCTGCCGCGCTGGTGGTGGACGGCGTTCCCGTCTGCGCGGTCCAGGAGGAGCGGCTCTCGCGCCGCAAGAACGACGCCGCCTTCCCGCTCGCCGCCGTCGAATGGTGCCTGGAGCAGGGCGGCCTCGAGCCCGGCCAACTGGACGCGGTGGTGTTCTACGAAAAGCCGATGCTGAAGTTCGAACGCATCCTCACCACCGCGCTGCGTTCCTTCCCGCGGTCCTGGCGCAGCTTCCCACGGGCGATGCAGAATACGTTGGGGAGCAAGCTGTGGGTGAAGGGCATCATCGCCTCACAGCTGGGCGTGCGCGGCGATCGCATCCTCTTCTGCGAGCACCACCAGTCGCACGCTGCCGCCGCCTTCTTCACCTCGCCGTCGCGCAACGCGGCCATCCTCACCGCCGACGGAGTGGGCGAGTGGGCCACGCTGACGGTGGGCCGCGGCGAGATCGATCAGGGCGGACGCGCCTCGCTGCGGCTGCTCCGCGAGCTGCGCTTCCCACACTCGCTGGGGATGCTCTACTCCACCTTCACCGCCTACCTGGGCTTCCCCGTCAACGAGGGGGAGTACAAGGTGATGGGGCTCGCCTCCTACGGGACGCCGCGGTACGCCGACCTGATCGGGCGCATCGCCCGCCGCACTGCCGACGGCGGCGTCGCGCTGGACCTGTCGTACTTCGACTTCCACCAGGGCGCGCGGCGCAGCTTCTCGCGCAAGCTGGTGGAGGCGCTGGGGCCGCCGCGCGATGCGTGGGACCCCATCGATCTCCAGAGCGTGGAAGGACAGCGTTTCGCCGACGTCGCCGCCAGCGTGCAGCGCGTCCTGGAGGAGATCCTGGTCGACCTGGCGCGGCGGCTGCGCCTGGAGACCGGGGTCGACGACCTCTGCCTGGGCGGCGGCGTGGCGCTCAACGGGGTGGCCAACGCTCGCATCCTGCGCGAGTCGGGCTTCCAGAACCTCTACGTCCCCTGCGCGCCGGGCGACGCGGGCTGCGCGCTGGGTGCCGCGCTGTTCGCCGACCGGGTCCACTTCGCCCGGCCGCACCGCGCCGTCCCCGATCATCCCTACTGGGGCCCCGCCCCCGACGCCGACGAGCTCGCGCGGGTGGCCGCAGAAGACGGCCTCTCCACCCAGCGCGCTTCGGGCGGCGAGCTGCTGGAGCGGGTGGCCGCGGAGCTTCTGCGCGGGCAGATCGTCGGCTGGATGCAGGGCCCCTGCGAGCTGGGTCCGCGTGCGCTCGGCAACCGCAGCATCCTGGCAGCGCCCCACCAGGTGGAGATGCGCGATCGCCTCAATCGCAGCATCAAGTTCCGGGAGGAGTTCCGCCCCTTCGCCCCGGCCGTTCCCCTCGAGCATGCCGACCGGTATTTCGAGCTTCCGCCCGGAGGCGCGCGGTTGGGCCGGTTCATGTCCGGCGTCTTCGAGGTCCGACGCGAGTGGCGCGAGAAGCTTGCGGCGGTCACCCACGCGGACGGCACCGCGCGCGTGCAGACTGTGGAGAAGCAGATGGCGCCGCTCTTCCACGCCCTGCTGGAGGCGTACGGCGCTCGCAGCGGAATGCCCGTCCTGCTCAACACCAGCTTCAACCTGGCCGGCGAGCCCATCGTCAACCGCGCGGTCGAGGGATACTCCACCTTCCGCCGCAGCGGCATCGATCTCCTGGTCGCCGGAGACGCGCTGGTGGCCAAGCGCCGCGCCCCGGAGGCCCTGGCGGAGGTGGCATGATCAAGCGGCGCGGCAAGCTGATGCGCATGGCGGTGATGCTGGCCAGCGCTGGGCCCGCCATCGCCGATGGCGCCCGCGGGCTCTGGCACAGCTAATCGGGCCGGAAGTGGCTGATGCCGCTCTTCGTGTTCCTCTGCGCCACCGGCATCATCCTGGCGGTCGCGGCTACGGTGGAGGCCCTCTCGCCCTTCCTCTATGCCATCTTCTGACACGCTCCTGGCCTGCCCGCGCTGCGGCGGGGAGCTTGCGAGCTTGCGATGCGCGCGCTGCGCCGTGGAGTACGCCGCGCCCGACGGCATCCCCGACCTGCGCCTCCCTGCGGAGCCCCGCACCGAGCGCGTGCGCCAGTTCTACGCGCAGGCGCCGTTCCCCGGGTACGCGCCCCGCGACAGCCTCTCTTCCCTGCGCGCCCGCGCCGCACGCAGCGGGTTCGCGCGCGCCCTCGACGACGCCATCCCGGGCGACGCCACCGTACTGGAGATGGGGTGCGGCACCGGCCAGCTCAGCCTCTTCCTCGCCAGCGCCGACCGCGTGGTGATCGGCGCGGACCTGACGCGGCCCTCGCTGGCGCTCGCCCAGACGGCGGCGGAGAGGTTCGGCGTTCGCGGCGTCCGGTTCGTCGAGACGGACCTGCACGCACCCGGCCTGCGGCGGGGCGCGTTCGACGTGGTGATCTGCAGCGGCGTGCTCCACCACACGCCCGATCCGCGGAAGTCGTTCGCGGCGGTGGCGCAGCTGGTGCGGCCCGGAGGCGTGATCGTGTTGGGACTCTACAACTCCTTCGCGCGGCTGCCCTTGCGGGCGCGGCGGCTGGTGGCGCGGCTTTCCCGCTATCGCTGGATTCCCGGCGATCCGGTGCTTCGCGACCGCCGCAGCGAGCCCGAGCGCCGCGAGGCGTGGCTGCGCGATCAGTATCGGCACGTGGAGGAGCACAGGCATACGCTGGGGGAAGTGCGGGGCTGGTTGCGTGAGCAGGGGTTCACGTACCTGCGCGCGTTTCCCAGCACCTTGCTGGAGGGGGAGAACGAGTTGTTCGCGCAGGAGGACGACTGGGCGATCGAGCGGGCGATCGCGCAGATTGGGTGGATGCGGAGGTTGGGGCAGGAAGGGGGACTGTTCGTGGCGGTCGGGGCACGGCCGGCGTAGTCAGGTTCTGGAGCTGGAGTCTGTTTCGGGAAGCGTGGATTTTGGAAGCGTGGATTTTGGATCTGGTTCCCACCCTTGAGCAGCCTCGCGCCGGCCTTCGGCCGTCACTGCGGCTGCAGCGCGTGGCGGGTTGAAGCTCGCTGCGCTCGCGCTGAACCCGAACCCGAACGATGGCATCCCCGATCAGCGCTGCATAGACTTGGGGTGTGCCGGCACAGGCGGTCCTCTTCGACATCGATGGAACGCTGGTGGACTCGGTGGACCTTCACGCGCAGGCGTGGCAGGAGGCGCTGGCCCACTTCGGCCACCGGGTCGCTTTCGAAGAGATCCGCGCGCAGATCGGCAAGGGCGGAGACCAGTTCCTGCCCGTCTTCCTCTCCGAGGACGAGCTTTCGCTGCGCGGCAAGACCATCGAGGATTTCCGGGGCGAGCTCTACAAGAGCAAATACTTCAAGCGCGTGCGCGCCTTCCCCGGGGTCCGCCCGCTCTTCAAGGATCTGCTGCGGCGGGGCTTGCGCATCGCGCTCGCGTCGTCCGCCAAGGGCGACGAGCTGGAGACCTACAAGGAGATCGCCGGCATTGCCGACCTGATCCACGCCGAGTCCAGCAAGGACGACGCCGCCCGCAGCAAGCCGCACCCCGACATCTTCGATGCGGCGCTCCGCCGGCTGGGCGGCGACGTCGACCGCCACCGCGTCTTCGTGGTGGGCGACACGCCGTGGGACGCCATCGCGGCGAAGCGAACCGGAATCCGCACCGTCGGCGTCCTCTGCGGCGGTTTCGCCGAGGCGGACTTGCGCGCCTCCGGCTGCGTGGCCATCTACCGCGATCCGGAAGACCTTCACGCGCGGCTGGACGAATCACCGCTGATGGTCTGAGCCCAGCGCGCCAACACCTGTGCGAGATCGGCAATCACCTGCTCGTCGGTGCGCCCGCTCTTCCTGCGCACGTGGAACGAGTGGTCGGCGTCGTCGATCACGTGGAGGGTCGATCGCGGCAATCCGTCCACCACGGACCGGAGCAGCTCCAGTCGGGCCAGCTCGTCGCGCGTCCCCTGCAGGAACAGCATGGGGACCTTCACCTCGCGCAGGTGCGCGGCGCGCTCGATGCCAGGCTTTTCCGGAGGGTGCAGCGGAAAGCCCACGAAGGCGAGCCCGCGCACGCCGGGCAGAGGTCGCGCGGCCTGCGCCTGCGAGGTCATCCGTCCGCCAAAAGACTTGCCGCCGGCAAAGAGCGGCAGGCCGTGCTCCGCCGCGGCGGCCACCGCCTCGCGCACGCGTGCGTGGGCCACCAATGGCGGATCGACGCGCCGCTTTCCTTCCTCCATGTACGGGAACTCGTACCTCAGCGTCCCCACGCGCTGCTCCGCCAGCGCATCCGCGAGCTGCTGGAGGAAGGGATGCCGCATCCCCGCGCCCGCGCCGTGCGCCAGCACGTACAGGCACGAGGCCCCCGGCGGCTTCTGCACGATCACTTCAATTTCCCCGCGAGCTTTGACAAAGCCGCGTGCAGGTCGGGCTTGAGGGAGAGCACCTCCGCCAGCGGATCCTTGCCCAGCTTCTTCATCCGCGCGGGCGCGCTCTTCAAGCTGAACTTGCGCGGGTCCAGCTTGCCGTTCACCTCGCGCCACGAGAGCGGCATGGAGACGGTGGCGCCCGGGACCGGCCGCGCGCTGAAAGGACCCGCGATCGTCTTGCCGTATCCGTTCTGGTAGCAGTCCAGGTAGACGCGACCGCGGCGCGACGGGATGTGCCGCGCGGTGGTGGCGATCGTCTCGTGCTGCTTCTCCACCACCGAGGCGATGAGCTCCGCCAGCGTGATCGACTGCGCGTGCGTGAGCTGGCCGCCCAGGGGCACCAGCACGTGCAGCCCCTTCTG
>Ga0136846_1223975_pt1 | contig 10533 bp, 11 predicted proteins | sample HopSoiMetagenom2_FD_96841 | JGI IMG/M metagenome (GOLD analysis project Ga0136846, IMG submission 96841) | Grasslands soil microbial communities from Hopland, California, USA - 2 Assembly 2016 (version 4) | ecosystem: Environmental > Terrestrial > Soil > Grasslands | place: USA: Hopland... | reverse complement strand
CGATCCAGCCGTCGCTCGCCTCGTAGAGGCCGTAAAGGGGCAGAGCGCCGCCGAGGATGCCGTCCGGCGCGGTCAGCCCGGCGCGAAGCGGCGCGGCGAGCACGTCCGCGGCCTCTCCCAGCGACACCTCGACGTACGACGGCGGCGCACCTCGTTCCCGCGCGAGCAGCAGCGCGAGCGCCGCGCTCACCGCCCGCTCGGCGCCCATCAGGTCCGCCATGACCGTCCGCGGCAGCCGCGGCGGCTCGAGCAGCCCGCGCCCGGCCAGGTACGTCAGGTCGTGGCCCGCACGTTCCCCCTCCCCGACGATTGCGACCTGGCAGAGCTGTGGATGCCGCTCGTGCACCGCCTCCCACGCGAGCCCGAGTCGCTCGAGCGCCGACACCCGCTGGGACGTCAGCAGGAGATCCGCGTCGCGCAGGAGCTCGCCCGGCGGCTGCCGCTTCAGGTCGAGCCGCACGACCTCCTGTCCCGCGGCGAGCTCTCGATACCAGTCGGGCGCGGCGAGCGCGAGCGGGTCGCCGCCGGGCGGCTCGACCTTCGTCACCGTCGCGCCGAGCTCGCGCAACCGTGCGGCCGCGACCGGGCCGGGGATGTTCAACGCGGTCGTGACGACGTGCATCAACGCGGCCCCGGCACGTTGGGGAAGCGGAACGGCAGCGGCTCGCGGCCGGGCTGCACGACCCACACCGCGCCCGGCTCGGCCTCGCGGGCCGCGCGGAGCGCCGCCGCGGCAACGTCGGCCGCCGAGAGCAACGGGGGGAAGCCGGCGGCCGTCATCGCCTCGCGCGAGCCATCGTCGAGGAGCGGCGTGTCCGTGAATCCCGGTGCGATCGCGCTGATCCGGATGCCGCGCGCCTCGAGCTGCGGCGCGACGCTGCGGACGAAGCCGATGACGCCGTGCTTCGTGAGCGTGTAGAGCGGGTCGCGCTCCATGCCGACGAGACCGGCAAGCGATGCCGTGACGACGATCGCGCCGCCCGGCTCCATCACGGCGGCGAGGCGCCGCACGCCGAAGACGACGCCGTCGAGGTTCGCGCCGCGGATGCGCCGGTAGGCCTCGTCGGAGACGGAGGTCACGTCCGCGACGCCGGTCGTCACGCCGGCGTTCAGGAACGCGAGCTCGACCGCGCCGACCGACTCCCACGCAGCGGGGTCGCCGACGTCGAAGCCGGTGCGTACGTCGAGCACCGTCACCTCGTGCCCGTCACGCTCGAGGAGGTCGACGATCGCGCGGCCGATGCCGGACGCGCCGCCGGTCACGAGCGGGCTCAGCGCGGGCCCATGCGCAGCGCACCGTCGAGCCGGATGACCTCGCCGTTGAGGTAGGCGTTCTCGACGATGTGCTTGACGAGCGCCGCGTACTCCTCCGGCCTGCCGAGGCGCGACGGGAAGGGGACCTGTGCTTCGAGTGACTGCCGGACGTCCTCCCGCAGCAGCGCGAGCATCGGCGTGTCGGCGGGGCCCGGCGCGATCGTCATCACGCGGATGCCGTGGCGGGCGAGCTCGCGCGCGATCGGGAGCGTCAGGCTGACGACGCCGCCCTTCGAAGCGGCGTAGGCCGCCTGCCCGACCTGGCCGTCGTAGGCGGCGTTCGATGCGGTGTTGACGATCACGCCGCGCTCGCCGTCCGGCGTGGGCTCGTTGCCGATCATGGCCGCAGCGGCGAGCCGGATCACGTTGAACGTGCCGACGAGGTTGATCTCGACGACGCGCCGGAATGCGTCGAGCGGCAGCGGCTCGCCTTCCTTGTCGACGACGAGGCCGGCTCCGCCGATGCCGGCGCAGTTGACGACGCCGTGCAGCCCGCCGAGCTCGTCGACCGCCGTCTTCACGGCGCGCCGTACGCTCGCCTCGTCGAGCACGTCGGTCTCGACGAAGGAGCCGGTCTCGCCGGGCTGGAGGTCGGCGACCAGCACGTTCGCCCCGTCCCGCGCGAGCAGCGCCGCCGTCGCCGCGCCGAGCCCCGACCCGCCGCCGGTGACGAAGAACGTGCGTCCCTCGACCTCCACTTCAGGTCGAGACTGGTGATTTCGCGAACTGCTCGCGAAGCGCGGCCTTGCGGATCTTGCCGACGCCGGTCTTCGGGAGCTCGGCCACGAACTCGAACCGCTCGGGCAGCCACCACTTCGCGAAGTGCGGCGCGAGGAATTCCCGCAGCTCCTCGGGGGTTGCTGCCTCGCCCGGCCGGACGACGACGACGGCGAGCGGGCGCTCCTGCCACTTCTCGTCGGGGATCGCGATCACGGCCGCCTCTGCCAGGGCCGGATGGGCGATCAGCTGGTTCTCGAGCGCGACCGACGAGATCCACTCGCCGCCGGACTTGATCACGTCCTTCGTACGATCCTGGATCTGAACGAACCCGCGCGGATCGATCGTGACGATGTCGCCGGTTCTGAACCAGCCGTCGCCCGTCCAGCGATCGGCTGCGTCGGGCGTCTCGTGATACGCCGCCGCGACCCACGGCCCGCGCACCTCGAGCTCCCCCATCGAGCTGCCGTCCCACGGCAGCTCGTTCTCGAGCTCGTCGCGGACGCGGAGCTCGACGAACGGGAGCGGCAGGCCCTGCTTCGCGAGGTAATCGAACTGCATCTCCTCGTCGGCCTCGCCGAGGTCGCCGGGGAGCGCGGCCACCGAGGCGACCGGGGACGTCTCCGTCATGCCCCAGCCGTGGCAGACGTCGAGGCCGTGCCGTTGCTTGAAGCCGGCGATCATCGACCGCGGCGCCGCGGAGCCGCCGACGAGCATCCCCTTCAAGCGCGACAGGTCCCAGCGGCCCGGGTTCTCGTCGAGCAGGTGCAGGATCCCGAGCCAGATAGTCGGCACGCCCGCCGTCCACGTGACGCCTTCCTGGACGAAGTCGTCGAGCAGGCTCTCGGGATCGAGATGGGGGCCGGGGTACACCTGCCCCGCGCCGAGCATCGTCGCGAGATACGGATAGCCCCACGCATTCGCGTGGAACATCGGCACGACCGGGAGGACCACGTCCTGCTCGGAGATACCGCGGCCGAGCGGATTGCCGGCTGCGACGCCGAGCGTGTGCAGCACCGTCGAGCGGTGCGAGTAGAGGACGCCCTTCGGCAGCCCCGTCGTGCCCGACGTGTAGCACATCGCCGCAGCTTCTCTCTCGTCGAGCTCGGGGTCCCGCCAGGCGTCGGGATCTGCAGTCGCGAGCAGCTCCTCGTACGAGTCCTCGACGACGAACACGTGCTCGATCTTCGTGCGGTCCTTGAAGAGGTCGAGGAGCGGCACGACCGCCGCGTCGACGATCACCGCGCGGTCGCCGGCGTGCTCGGCGATGAACGCGAGGTCGTTCGGGTGGAGGCGGAGGTTGAGGGTGTGCAGCACGAAGCCTCCGCACGGGATGCCGAAGTACGCCTCGAGGTGCTGGCGGTGGTTCCAGCAGAGCGTCGCGACGCGGTCGCCGCGGTCGAGGCCGAGCTCCTGTAACGCGACCGCGAGCTGACGCGCGCGCCGGCCGAAGTCGGCGTACGTGTAGCGGTGAAAGCTCTTGTCGGGCAGCCGTGTGACGATCTGCTTATCCGGAAAGTACGTCTCGGCGCGCCGTAGCAATGCCGTCAGCGTCAGCTGGAAGTCCATCATCAGGCCGTCCACGTCAGCCTCCGGCGCTGGACGAGAACGCCTGGCGCCGCGGCAAGTCGGCCGGGTCGACGAGGTGGCCGTCGCGCTCGACGTAGCCGCCCTTGCCGCCGACGACGAGCAGTACGAGGTCGTCGTCGCCGGCGTTCGAGAACTTGCGCCGCGTCGTCGCCTCGACGTGGCACAGGCCGCCGGGCCCGAGCTCGCGCACCTCGCCTTCGACCTCGAATCGCGCCGTTCCCTGGTGGACGAAGTAGAGCTCGTCCTGGAGGTCGTGGTAGTGCTCGAAGCCCTCGAACCCCGGCGGCATCACGACGAGGTTGACGCCGAACGCGTCGACGCCGAGCGCGCGCCGCACCTTGCGGAAGCCGTAGCCCTCGCCGAGCTCGTCGAGCGCACCGAACGCGTGGCCCACGGGCCGGAGTCTACGCCTCGTCGAGGAACGCGGAGACCGCTGCCGCCGTCGCCTCGAACGCGTCCCAGAGGACGTTGTGCCCGCCCGCGACGGTCGACACCTGGAGGCGGTCGCCGAGGGCGGCGCGCCGCTCGTCGATCTGCTGCGGGGCGACGACGCTCGCGTCCGAGCCGACGACGAGCAGGACGGGCGCGCGGAACTCGCCCGCGCCGGGAGGCGCGACGGCGAGCTCGCCGAGGATCGCGACGGCCGCGCTCCGGCTGTAGCGCCAGCGATAGCCGCCGTCGACGGGCTCGAGGTGCTGTGCGCGCTCCTCCTCGAGCAGCTCGGGGGGATTCAGCCGCGGCGGCCCTGCAAGCGGGACCGCAACCGCGTCGGCGGGCGTTGCGAAGATGCGCTCCTCGCGCACCGAGTCGGCGGCGCGGAGCGCGTCGCCGGGGCGGATCCGGATCGCGGGATCGAGCAGGACGGCCCGCTCGACGCGCTCGGGGAAGCGCGCCGCGAGCTCGAGCAGGACGCGGCCGCCGAAGCTGTGGCCGACCCAGGAGGCGCTGCCGACGCCCACCGCGTCTGCCGTTTCGAGGATGTCGTCGACGTGCGTCTCGAGGCGCCACGGCGGCTCCCACGTCGACCGGCCGTGGCCGCGGAGGTCGGGAGCGAGCACCCGGTAGCCCGAGAGCCGCTCGGCGAGATGCGCAAAGCGCTCGCCGTGAGAGGTGACGCCGTGCAGGCAGATGACGGGCGGCGCGTCTGCGCTCCCCCATTCGTGGAGGTGCAGCCTCACACGCGCAGCAGCACGCGCTCGTAGAGGCGGTCGCGGAGCCGGTCGGGCAGGCGCTCGACCCGCGAGCGGCGGCGTGCGTCGCGCCCGACGACGTACCGCGTCTTCGGGCGCTCGGCGGTGAGCGCGTGCTCGACGACCTTCGCCACCTCCTCCGCCGGCTCTGCGCGCCGTGCCGCGGCTGCAGCCGCGTTTCGGAACGCGGCCATCCGCTCGCCGTAGAGCGTCAGCACGTCCGCCGGCATCCCCGCGAGCAGCCGCTGGACGTTCTCGCCGCCCTTCGTCCAGATCGGCGTCGCGATCGTGGCGGGCTCGACGATCGCGACCTCGATCCCGAAGGGGCGCAGCTCGACGCGCAGCGCGTCCGTCACGGCCTCGAGCGCGTGCTTCGACGCCGCATACGCACCGAGAAACGGCAGCGAGCTCCGGCCGGCGATCGAGCCGACGTTGACGATGCGGCCCTGCGAACGGCGCAGGTGCGGCAGGAAGGCCTGCGTGACCGCGAGCTGGCCGACAAGGTTCACCTCGAGCTGCCGGCGGAGCTCGTCGAGCGGCAGGAACTCGAGCGGCATCGAGACGGCGATGCCGGCGTTGTTGACGAGACCGTCAACGGCGTCGTCGCCGAGCCGCTCCGCCGCCGCCGCGATCGCGGCCGCGTCGGTGACGTCGAGCATGACCGGCTCCAGCCCCTGCTCGCGCAGGCGCTCGCCGTCGGCGGCCGTTCGCACCCCGGCGAGCACGCGCCAACCGGTGCGGACTAGCCGCAACGCGCACGCCTCGCCGATCCCGGACGAGGCGCCGGTGACGACGACGCACCCGCCGGCGCTCAAACCGCTGCAGGCGTGCCGAGCAGCGCCTCGGCGACGGCAGCTCTGTGCGTGCTGCCGGAGCCGGCGAAGGACTGCAGCCACAACGCGCGCTTGTAGTAGCGGTGGAGCATGTGCTCCCACGTGAAGCCGATGCCGCCGAGGACCTGGATCGACCGTTCGCAGGCAGCGACGGCCGCGTCCGTCGCGTACGACTTCGCCGCTGCGGCCGCGACCGTCGCCTGCGGGTCGTCCTCGGCGACGCACCACGCGGCCCAGTACGTGAGCGACCTGGCGAGCTGCGTCTCGACGTACGTGTCGGCGAGCCTGTGCGAGACGGCCTGGTAGACGCCGATCGGCCGCCCGAACTGCTCGCGTGACTTCGCGTGCTCGACGCCGAGCTCGAGCCCCCGTTCGCCGATTCCCACGGCCTCGGCGGCGAGCGCGACGAGAGCCCGCGGGCGCAGAAGAGAGACGTCGCCGGTGAGCGGCGCTCCGTCGGCGTTGTCCAGCCGGCCGAGCCGGCGCGTCGAGTCGGTGGTCTCGAGCACCTCGCCCTGCGCGGGCACCGCCCGGGCGTCGCCGTTCTCGACGACGACCACGCGGTCGACGATGCCGAGGTCGGGCACGAGCGACCCGTCGAGCGACGCCGACCAGCGCACCTCGCCTGCGACGACCTGGGCCAGCTCCTCGGCGCCGAGCGCCGGCAGAGCGAGCCCGACGGTCGAGAAGTACGGGCCCGGGTACAGCGCGCGCCCGAGCTCCTCGAGCAGCAGCGCCTCCTCGACGAAGCCGAGACCCGCACCGCCGTGCTCCTCCGGCACCGAGACGCCGAGCCAGCCGAGCTCGGCGAGCTCGCGCCAGGAGCTCGGGTCCCAGCCTTCGCCGGAGTCGGCGAGCTGGGCGACGCGCTCCGGCGGGAAGCGCTCCGTGAGATACGACCGCGCCTGGGCGCGGAGCTCCTGCTGCTCGTCGGTGAAGGCGAAATCCATCAGCGGCCCCTCGGCAGGCCGAGCACGCGCTCGGCGATGATGTTCCGCAGGATCTCGGAGGTGCCGGCCTCGATCGTGTTGCCGCGGCTGCGGAGCTGCTGGTACCTCCAGTCGCCCGTGCCGTTGCTCTCGGCCACCTGCGCCTCGTCGCCCAGTAGCTCGAGCGCCAGCTTCGTCAGGCGCTGGTTCGACTCCGACCAGTGGAGCTTCGAGACCGACCCTTCCGGTCCGGGGACGCCGGTCTTCATCAGCTGCGTGAGCGCGCGGTAGTTCGTGAACTTGAGCGCCTGCAGCTCGATCCATTCCTGAGCGATGCGGTCGAGCACGAGCGGATCGTCGACCGACCGTTCGCGTGCGAGCGCGACCAGCTTGCGCACGGCGACGTCGAGCACGCCCGTGAGCGCAAAGCCGAGCGTGCCCCGCTCGTGGAGGAGCGTCGTCATCGCGACCGACCAGCCGTCGCCCACCGAGCCGATCACGTTCTCCGCCGGCACCTCGACGTCGTTGAAGAAGATCTCGTTGAACTCGGCATGGCCGGTGATCTGCCGTAGGGGCCGGACGTCGACTCCGGGCGCGTTCATGTCGACGATGAAGTACGTCAAGCCCTTGTGACGCTCCGAGCTCGGATCGCTGCGGGTGACGAGGATGCACCAGTCGGCGAGGTGCGCGAACGACGACCACACCTTCTGGCCGTTCACGACGAACGAGCCGTTTCGCTCCTCGGCGCGCGTGCGCACCGAGGCGAGGTCGGAGCCGGCGTCCGGCTCCGAGAAGCCCTGGCACCAGATCTCTTCCGCCGAGAGGATCTTCGGCAGGTACCGCGCCTTCTGCTCCTCGGTGCCGTGGTAGATGATCGTCGGGCCCGCCATGCCGAGACCGATCACGCCGATGTGCTGGGGCGCCTCGGCGCGAGCGCTCTCCTCGAGGAAGATCGCCTGGTAGGTGTAGGGCGCTCCGGCGCCGCCGTACGCCGTCGGCCACGTCAGGCCTGCGTAGCCGGCGTCGTAGAGCTTGCGGCTCCAGGCGCGGCTCGCGTCTTCGAACCGCCCGTCGCCGTACCGGGCGGCGCGCAGGTCGTCGGTGAGGTTCGCGTCGAGCCAGGCCTGCACCTCGTCGCGGAATGCAGCCTCCTCGGGCGTGTCCCGCAGGTCCACGGCCGTACTCTACTTCCCGCCTCAGGCCAGGAACGAGCGGTCGAGCCCGCGAGCGGACCGGCCGCCGAGGAGCGCGAGCGTGATGTCGGTCTCCGCGAGCAGCTGCCTGATCACCGCCTCGACGCCCTGCTGCCCGCCGACCGCGAGCCCGTAGGCGTACGGGCGGCCGACGAGCACCGCAGCTGCGCCGAGCGCCATCGCCTTCAGCACGTCCGCACCGGTGCGGATGCCGCCGTCGACGAGCACCGTCGCGTCGTCGCCGAGCGCCTCCCGTACCTCGACGTAGGCGTCGAGAGCGGCGACCGCACCGTCTACCTGCCGGCCGCCGTGGTTCGAGACGATGACGCCGTCGACGCCGAGCTCCCGCGCGCGCACCGCGTCCTCCGCGGTGAGCACGCCCTTGACGAGCAGCGGCAGGTCGATCAGCTCGCGCAGCAACGCGAGGTCGTCCCAGGTGAGCCCGAGGTTCGGGAACGTCGACAGCATCGTCGCCGCCGCGGTGAGCACGTCCTCCTCGGGCGGCTGCTGCAGACGATCGCGGAACACGGGGTCGCTGAAGAACTGCGCGCAGCCGTCGCCGGTGATGAACGGCAGGTACGCATTCGCGAGGTCTCGCGGCCGCCAGCCGAGGGTCAGCGTGTCGAGCGTGATCACGATCGCGCTGTATCCGGCTGCAGCCGCACGATCGACGAAGCTCCCGACGATCTCGCGGTCGTTGATCCAGTAGAGCTGGAACCACCGCGGCGCGTCGCCCATCGCCTGCGCGATCTCCTCGATCGAATGTGACGCCGCGCTCGAGAGGACGAACGGAACGCCGGCGGCGGCTGCCGCGCGCGCGGCGGCGAGCTCCCCGTCCGGATGCGCGATGCTGAGCACGCCGATCGGCGCGAGGAGGAACGGCGCGGCGGAGTGCGTTCCGAGCACCTCGACCGAAAGATCGCGGTCGAGGTTGCCGGCGAGCATGCGCGGCCGCAGCCGCACGCGCTCGAACGCCTCTCGGTTCGCGCGCATCGTCAGCTCGGACCCCGCGCCGCCGGCGATGTACCCGAACGCCGGCGGGTCGAGGGCGTTCTCCGCACGCGTCTCCCACTCGGCGGGCGCGATCGGCCATTCCGCGCCGGTCAGGTAGATGGCGGTCTGGACCTGCGACCCGTCGAACCTCACGGGTCCGCCACCTTGACGAGCAGCTTGCCGCGATTCTCGCCGCGGAGCAGGCCGATGAAGGCGCGCGGCGCGTTCTCGAGCCCGTCGACGACGTCTTCGCGATAGCGGAGGCGACCCTCTGCGAGCCAGCGGGTGAGACGTTCGAGCGCCGGCCCGTACAGATGCGCGAAGTCCCCCACGAGGAACCCCTCCATCCGCACACGGCGTGAGATCACGAAGCTGACGCTCCGCGGGCCGCCCTGCGGCGGCACCTGGTTGTACTCCGCGACCTGGCCGCAGATCGCAATCCGCGCGCGCAGCGCGAGACGGCGGTGCACGGCCGCGGAGACGTCGCCGCCGACGTTGTCGAAGTACACGTCGACACCGTCCGGACACTCGCGCTTCAACGCCTCTCGGAGGCCCGCCTGCTTGTAGTCGATGCCGGCGTCGTAGCCGTACAGTGACAGCAGGTCGTCGACCTTCTCCGGCGACCCGGCGATGCCGACGGTGCGACAGCCGGCAAACCGCGCCAGCTGACCACGATCTGCCCGACTGCGCCCGAGGCCGCTGACACGACGACGGTGTCGCCGGGTACCGGGCGGCAGATGTCGAAGAGGCCGAAGTACGCCGTCAGCCCCGTCATCCCGAGCACGTGGAGCGCGGTCGAGATCGGCGCGACGCTCGCGTCGACGCACCGGAGGTGACGCTCGGGGGCGACGGCGTATTCCTGCCAGCCGAACGGCCCGAGCACGACGTCGCCGGGGCGGAAGCGCGAGGAGCGGCTCTCGACGACCTCGCCCACCGCCTGGGCGGTCATCACCTCGCCGAGGTCGACGTGGCGCGCGTACGAGCGCCCTTCGTTCATGCGTCCGCGCTGATACGGGTCGAGCGAGAGCCAGAGCGTGCGCACGACCACCTCTCCTTCGGCCGGCGGCGGGACGTCGGACTCGACGAGCGCGAAGTCGGCTTGGGTCGGCTCGCCCGCGGGCCTGGCGGCCAGCGTCACCTGCCTGTTCACGGGCATTGGTCGATCCTATGCCGAGCGGGTTTCGTAAGATGCGCGCGACCAATCCGGCAGAGGGGGGAATCCTATGTCTAGGCGTGTCATGTGCGTCAGCGCGAGCGTGATGGCGTTGCTCGCGCTCGCCGGCACCGGGGGCGCAACTGCTTCGCGATCGGCTGCCGCCGCACCGAACTTCGGTCCGAACGTGGTGATCTTCGATCCGAGCATGTCGACCGGCGACATCCAGGCTCGAGTCGATGCGATCGCGGCGCAGCAGATCCCGAACCAGTTCGGGACACAGCGTTACGCCTTGCTGTTCGAGCCCGGCACATATGGATCGGCGCAGCAACCTCTCAATTTCCAGGTCGGGTACTACACGGCGGTCGCCGGTCTTGGCCGTTCGCCCGGCGACGTCGTCATCAACGGCTCGGTCTACGTCCGCAACCAATGTGATGCGGGCGGCTGCACCGCGCTGAACAACTTCTGGCGCTCGTTGTCGAACCTCACCATCAACGTCAACACGCCGAACTTCGGTTGTTACAGCGGCGAGTTCTGGCCCGTCTCGCAAGCCTCGCCGATGCGGCGCGTCGACGTCAACGGGTTGGTCACCCTGATGGACTACTGCACCAACCCGTCGTT
>Ga0136846_1217921_pt1 | contig 10534 bp, 6 predicted proteins | sample HopSoiMetagenom2_FD_96841 | JGI IMG/M metagenome (GOLD analysis project Ga0136846, IMG submission 96841) | Grasslands soil microbial communities from Hopland, California, USA - 2 Assembly 2016 (version 4) | ecosystem: Environmental > Terrestrial > Soil > Grasslands | place: USA: Hopland... | reverse complement strand
TATGTTTTCCGTGGGTAGCCATAAAAAATAATTTTTAACTTTTTTTATTCTATAATGTCCAGTTTTCCTGATCTCATTCATCATTGGTATATAAATCAAATATTTCAATAATTATTAAAGATCAAGAAAATGGAACAACGACTTAATGTACATCAAAAAGGCCAGGCCGCAATGAAAGCTATATATGGTTTAGCTATTTACCTGGCCAAATCGCCGGTTGAGGAATCACTTTTACATTTAATTGAATTCCGCGTATCACAAATTAACGGCTGCGCTTTCTGTTTAGATATGCACTCCAAAGACCTCCGTGCAGAAGGCGAAACCGAACAGCGCTTATATCTGCTGAGCGCCTGGCGCGAAGTCCCTTTTTATACCGAACGTGAACGCGCTGCGCTGGCCTGGGCCGAAGCCTTAACCAAAGTTGCCGAAGGTTCAGTGTCTGATGAACTCTATCAGCAGGCCAGCAAGCATTTCTCAGAGCAGGAACTGATTGACCTGACTATGGCCATCATTACTATCAATAGTTATAACCGGCTTAATATCGCGTTTCCGGCAAAGGTTGGTACCTATCAGCCTGGGGCCTATAAGGTACAGGCATAAAAAATAGCCGCCTAATTTGCGTGGCTGTACCAACAGGTGCCGGGAAGATCGAAAAAAGCGGAAGGCTGCGCGATTCCCCTCTTGAGAGGGGTGAAGGGGTGTGTTATTTACTTCATTAACACACCCCTGTTACTACACAACTCAACGGACCCCCTCAAGAGTAATAGCCCATGAAGAGGCATAATGAAAGAAAAACGCGAAAAAGGAGGGCTGTCACCCTGAGCTCCGTCGAAGGGTCGAGCGCAGAGGCCTGCCCGCCATGCTTCGACGGGCTCAGCATGACACCCTTTTTTGGACAGCTGTCTTTTCATGGGCTATTACTCTCTCAAGAGAGGAGTTTGATCGGAAACATACTATTCTTCCTGTAAGCCAAACTGCTCATATGCCATTTTGAAAAATTGACGTGCCCCGGCAGCTCCGTGCAGCGGCTCCATGTTGGGCGGCATAATTAGGCAGTCGTCTGCATACCGGTTAATAAAAATGGCCGGATCGTTTTTTACAAAAGCCTGGAAATAGATCTGGTTGCTTGCAGCTATAGCTTTTTTAGCCTCAACTAAGTTTGATTGGGTTTCTATCTTCGGGTTTTGAATATGGAAACACATCGTAAATATAGCCCATATGGGCATCGCTCCTAAAAACTGGTTCATCTTTTTTTGAATTAATTTTTATTGATCTGTTAAATAATCTGTTTCAAAAATAATGAGTCGCTAAACCGATAAATTGTACAAAACGGAACAGGTGCGGTAAGAGTTAAATATTTTGATCCTTAGCGTAATTGCAGTAATTGCCTCCTGTTTTTAAACAGCCGGGTTGTTAATTGACTCATCACATGCCAAAATGTTAATTATTGACCCCTCTTGACATATTTTGCGCTTTTTATTTACCTTCATATTTCCATTTATATTGACTGAGGCATGAGAAAAGCGCTTTTAACATTAGTACTGTTATTTGGTTTTTTATTAACATATTCCCAAAACCGTAGTCCCCGGCAATTATATCCGGGTTTGTTTGAGACGGTGCAGCTTACCGATATATTCCCGGATAATAAGATATTTGTTGATGCCATACCTAAGCGTAGCTCATGGAAAAATATAATGTGGTGGATACAGGATCAAAGGCCGGTGGGGATGAGTATCCGCTGCAGGATGGTTTTGGGTAGACCAACCGCGTGCTGCTTAATTTATTAAATCATTACCAGGTTGACCAGTTATAACAGTTTTAAACAAATACCCTTTTTTTGGTGTGTAATTAAATGATAACGCCGTTTTTTTTAATACAAATTTAAGCCATTGCAGTACGCCATATCAGTTAATCGATTTACTATGAGAGTTTATATACTAATTTTATTTCTTGTACTTTTTGGATCCATCACCACATTTGCATCATCGAAAACAGATAGCCTGCTGACCGTATTAAAGCAGGAACTTACAAGGAAAAAAATTTACGACGATAAAAAAGAGGCCGACATACAAAATCTCAGAACAGCGTTAGCGGCTACCCCTTTAACTGATCAAAACACCAGGTACAGGCTATGCAACAAAATATATGAAGCGTTCAAGGTTTATCAGTTCGATTCGGCTTTTGTTTATGTTCATAAAATGCAGGATATCAGCGAAGTGCTGAAAGATGCTTCGAAACAAAATGATTGCAAGATGAAGCTGGGTTTCATTTTGCTTTCGGCCGGGATGTTTAAAGAAGCCTTTGATTGTTTTAATGGTATCAACGTTCAATTATTAAATAATGAAGGCAAAATTGAATATTACTCGCTAAAAGCCAGGGCACACTCAGACATCGCAGATTATGACGATAACGCGTTTTATAGCCAGTATAATAACTCTCTGTCCCTCAAATACCTCGATTCAACCATAGCGCTTTGTAAACCCAACTCCTATGAATGGTTAAGGAATCAGGGCGATAAGCAGGTAAGGTTAGGTGATACAAAAAGGCCATCGGTATATTATAGCCGTTTGCTTTATCATGTCCCATTAACCACACATCAGATAGCTATGATCGCTACCGCTTTAAGTAATTTTTACCGTGATCCTTCGCAAATAGAAGAACGCACCAATTTACTGATTATCGGTGTTATCAATGACATCCGGTCATCAACAAAAGAAACCGTAGCCAGTTTTGAATTGGGCAACTTGCTGTACCGTACCGGTAATATTATAGATGGCTACACCTTTGTTGACCAGGCCATGAACGATGCGGAATATTATGGCGCCCGGCTCCGCAAAATAAAGATAGGCGCGGTATTACCTGTGGTAGCCGCCCAAAAGCTGGTTTTGATGGAAAAGGAGAAAAACAAATTCCTGGTATATCTTTTATCTATTACCGCGGTTTCGCTTTTGGTGCTCATGGTAGCCTTTATCATATTTAACCAGCTCAAGCGCCTAAAAGCAAAAGAAAAGATCATCGAAGAAAAAAATCAGCAGCTGGAAAGCATCAACGATAAGCTGATTGAGGATACGCACATCAAAGAAGAGTACATTGGCTATTTTTTCAATGTGATATCGGGCTATATCCTCAAGCTCGAAAAATTGAAAAGAAATATTGACAGAAAGCTGCTGTCCAGAAAATATGACGATATACAGCTGGCTGTTAATGAAATAAATATTAAAAAAGAGCGCGAATTATTATTCTATACTTTCGATCATATTTTTTTAAAAATATTCCCCAATTTTATTACTGTTTTTAATTCCCTTTTTAAACAGGAAGACCAGATATGGCCCCGTGATCATGAAGTATTGAATACCGACCTCAGGATATTTGCGCTGATACGCATGGGGATAAGCGATAATGAAACCATTGCCAATATTTTGGAATATTCTGTAAATACCATATACGTGTATAGAATGCGTATTAAGGCAAAATCCATACTTCCAGGCGATCAGTTCGATCAAAAAATAATGGCTATAAAAGCAGTAGAGGTATTAAGCAAAACATAGTCGGTAAATAACTGATTTAGGTATAAAATGCACTTAAAAACTGCTTAAAACTGCTTAAATTTTATTTATACTTTTTAAAAGGCTTGTTTTTTTAAGATTCTCATTATTAATTATTTGATTTTAAGAAAAGCCATATATTTTTATATTTTAACAAAAAAAATAGGTAATGCCCTCATCTGCATATTACTTTGTATGAGGTGATCTTATATCATGTAAAATAATTTAAATATTTCATGATAAATGATCCATCCAGCTAATAAATATAAACCCATAATAAATTAAATTTTCATGTAGGTGGTTTACCACCAGCCTTGCAAAAGATCATATCTCTTGCAGTAAATGGACTAAATGCTTTTGCCGGTTATTGGCATGGTGTATTGATGCAATTTTTGATTTGAAAACAAACCTGAATATGAATATTAAACCTACTAAAACATGCAGCCCTCCGTAATAATGAAATGTAACTCTTGCGATAAATTAATTGCCAGTTACTTAATATTTATTAGTACAAAATAACATTTACAGTTATTTTATTTTGATAAATTAATAGTTTACATTTATAACAAACCAATTAAACACTAAATCTAAATTTATGCAGCTAAAAAATTTACTTAAAGTAAGCTGTCTTGCCATTTTTTGCTTCTTTGCTGTGCCTGCATTGGCACAAAATAAGGTGATAACCGGCAAGGTTACAGACTCTCATGATGGTTCGCCGATGCCTGGCGTATCCATCGTAGCCAAAGGTTCAACCATTGGTACCAATACAGGCCCCGATGGTAGTTTTAAACTCTCATTACCGGCTACAAACAATACATTGGTGGTATCATTTATTGGCTACGCTAAACAGGAAGTTGACATTACCGGTAAAACAAGCATAAACATTGCGTTGGTAGGCAGTGCAACCGCCTTAAGCGAAGTGCAGATTGTGAGCGTGGGTTATGGGTCGCAGCGCAGGAAGGATGTGACGGGAGCTATATCAAGTATTAGTGCTAAGGATTTTAACCAGGGCGAAGCTACCAACCCCCTAACACAATTACAGGGTAAGGTGCCCGGACTTGTTATAACCAATGCGGGCAGCGATCCAACGAGTACGCCTACTGTACGTTTGCGCGGGCAAACCTCTATTACCGGCAACCAGAACCCTTTGGTTGTTCTTGATGGGGTTTTACTTGACGACCCTAATCAGCTTCGAAACATTCCTCCGGGTGATATAGCGTCTGTAGATGTTTTAAAAGATGCCTCTGCAGCATCTATCTATGGTGCCCGCGGTGCAAACGGGGTTTTATTAGTTACTACCAAGAAAGGCCGTGAAGGCGGCGTTTCCATTAGCTATGATGGCTATACAGGCATCGATAAACAAAGTAAATATTATGACCTGCTAAACAGATCTGAATATTTAAGCGCGATATCGGCATTGCCAAATGTAACGGTTAGCACTTATGATAAAGGTGGTAACACCGACTGGCAAAAAGCCGTATCGCGCACCGCTTATACCCAGAGCCATGCTGTAGCTATATCCGGTGGTGCCAATGGCTTTACTTACCGGGGCTCTGTATCATATCTGAACCAGCAGGGTGTGGCACTTAACAATGATAAAAATATGTTAGGCCTGCGTTTCAGTGCTGAGCAAAAAGCGCTGAATAATAAATTGGATATTAACATGGGGATTACCTATTCCAGAATAAAGCAGAATTTTAATAACGTAAATTATGATTGGATCTTCAATACGCCGCCAACTTATCCGGTTTATAACGCCGATGGCTCGTATTATTCTTATTCTTTAGAGTACAACGGACATAACCCTGTTCAGCATGCGGTAAAAACCTTAAATAACTCCTATGAGAACCTGGCTATACTATACGCCTCGGCCGATTATAGTATCATCCCCAGCTTAAAGATAGGCGTAACCGGATCTACCAATCCGGATCATACTCAGAATAATTTATTTAATCCGTCTTTCCCTACAGAAGGCACGGTCAATAACGCTAAATCTTCCAGTTACGATGCCAATTCCTATAAAGGTAATATCCATATTAACTATGATAAAACCTTTGGCAAACACTCCGTATCTGCAACAGCTGTTTATGAGTATAATGATTATTTTACCAATAACTTTACTGCTTACGGAGAGAACTATCTTGTTCCCGAAAACCAGACCGATAACCTGGGTGGCGGTAATCCTCAAAAATCAGCTATCACATCAAACAAAACAGAATATAAGTTAATTTCGTTTTTGGCCAGGGCGCAGTATAATTACGATTCGCGTTTTTATGCTACCGCTTCTATTCGTCGTGACGGGTCAAGCAAATTCGGGCCAAATCATGAGTGGGGCTATTTTCCTGCAATGGATGTTGCTTACCGCCTGAAAAGAGACCTGGTAAAAAATGTGGAATGGATAGATGACCTAAAAATACGGGCTGGTTTTGGTGTTACAGGTAATGCCGATGCCATTACCCCATACAGCGCTATAGGCTTGTATGGTACCGGTAACACGTATTATAATCCATCAGATAATTCTTTTCCTTATAAGCCTTCATACCAACCGTCTCAAAACCCCAACCCTGATTTGAAATGGGAAAAACGGCAGGGCACAAATGTTGGTATTAATTTTTCATTATTTAATAACAGACTATCTGGAGATGTTGATTTTTATAATGATAAAACTAAGGACCTGCTTTATCTTTATCGCGTACCAACACCTCCTTTCTTGTTTAATACGATACTGGCCAATGTGGGCAGCTTAAGCAACAAGGGTGTGGATATTGGTTTAACCGGACAGCCAATAATCGGAAAAAGCTTTAACTGGACCGTATCCGGAAACATCACTTTTGTAAAAACCAGGATCACCAATTTAGCTGGAACATATAATGGCTTCAATCTGGCGGTAGATCAGATACCATTGGGTAATGCTTTAGGACGTGGCTTATCTGCTACTCCTATTACTTATCTGAAACCCGGTTATGCGCCATTTGTATTTTACCTGCCTCATTACACAGGTGTTGACGCAAACGGACAAGAGCAATTTGATGGGCAAACTGTTGACAAATACCCTGGAGGTATTCCGCCAAGCCATTATATTGATCCCTCTCCTAAATTCAATTACGGCATAACAAATTCATTTAATTACCATAACTGGAGCTTTAACTTTTTCCTGAGAGGTGTTTATGGGCAAAAAGCATTTAACAATACTTTTTTACAATATGAAACCAGTACCCGTTTACCAAGTAATAATACAACCCGCGCAGCACTTACCAACGGTGTAAAAAGCGCACCTACAGCATCAGACAGATGGCTTGAAGGGGCTTCATATTTACGAATGGACAATGCTGCATTAGGCTATACCTTTAATAAAATTAAAGGCATAAATTCATTGCGGGTTTACGTGGCTACCAATAACCTGTTTGTTATCACAAAATACCGTGGGTTAGATCCTGAAATTTCCAATGCCATTTCATATAACCCTGATCCGAGCAATGCTACGCCTCAAAATCAATCCTATATTGATAACGTTCCATATCCAAAAACACGGTCTTTTGTAATTGGCGCTAATTTTTCTTTAAAGTAACAGGCGTTTATAATTGACAAATTATTAAAAACATGAAAAAGAAAATCAACATAAAGCATATAGTCGCACTATTGAGCATGTGTATACTTACGCAGGCTTGCACTAAGCTGGATAAAAATGTATATAGTAACGCTACATATGACAATTTTCCTAAAACTCCAGCACAGGTTGCCGCAGTTGTAGCTGGTAGCTATAACGCGATGACCGCTCTTGGCGGTCCGGGTAATACTTTCACCATGAATGAAACTACGACCGACGAAATGATCGTTCCGACCAGGGGAAATGACTGGTATGATAGCGGTAAATGGCAATCATACTGGACACACAACATCAGACCTGACGATAACACCATTAATGGGGCCTGGGGCGACCTTAGTGGTGGGATCACCAAATGTAATTTCGTGCTTAACCTGCTTGCAGGTCAGTCGAACATTCCTCCGGCTACCATAGCCGAAGTTAAAGTTTTAAGGGCGTATTACCTTTTGATGTTTATGGACATGTTTGGTAATATACCCCTGGTAACCGATTACAATGTTGACCCTTCAAAAGTTAAACAAACACCGCGCGCCGATGTTTACGCGTTTATTGAAAGCGAGTTAACCGCCAATGTTCCTTTATTATCAACTAATGGCCAGTCAACAGATGCTACTATTTATGGTCATATTAATCAATGGGGCGGTTATATGGTATTAGCTAAGCTTTATTTGAACGCGCAAGTATATACCGGCACCGCACAATGGACTAAGGCCGCTGCGGCTGCCGATAAGGTTATTCAATCAGGTAAATACAGCTTGCAGCCTGTTATGTTAGATAATTTTGCCGTAGTTAACGATGCTTCTGTTGAAAATATATTTGTAGTGCCTTTTGACAACACCTATATACATGGGATGACCATTGCATGGAATACGCTTAATTATAACAATAAATTAACTTATAACCTTCTGGGCAATCCAAATAATGGCTGGTGCGCACCTACGGCCTTCTACAAATCATTTACTGATCAGGACGCGCGTAAAAAAATGTGGGCGATAGGGCAGCAATACACCTCAACCGGTGATCCTATACCTGGGGTAGTTTTAAGCCCATATGTATTACAGTTAAGCAACCCTGCAGATAGTTTTAAATATGCAGGAGCCCGGAGTATAAAATATTATCCGCAAACCGGCTCTGGTGCAGATATGAGTAACGATGGAGTTATTTTTCGTTTAGCTGATGCTTACCTAATGAAGGCCGAGGCTGAAATAAGAGCAGGCTCACCCGGAGATGCACTTACTTTAGTTAATGCCATCAGAACAAGATCTGGCGTGCCAGCCTGGAGCGCAAGCAATTTAACATTGCCAAACCTATTGGCCGAACGTGGCCGTGAAATGGCCTGGGAAGGTTGGCGCCGCAATGACCTGATCCGGTTTGAGGTTGCTGATGGTATTAAGTATTATACAGGCCCCCGTGTACCCGGAAAAACACAGGATGCTTCAGACAATCATACTTTAATTTTACCCATCCCGTCACAACAAAAAATCTCAAATCCTAATCTGGTTCAAAACCCGGGCTACGGGCAATAAAAACAGATATAATATTTAATAAAAACAATGGAACAGCCTAAAACTGTTCCATTGTTTTTACTAAAATGCTGAACAAAACCAGGCATATGGCAGTAATAAAGGTTTTCAGCTTACGCATAACATGAAAACAACGGTAATTGCACTCGTATTACTTATCATCATAGGTTTTATCCCGTTTAGGCAACATGCCAGCATCGATATCCGGGCCAATTATTTCGATGTTTGTCAACAGTTTATATCAGCCAATAACTGGAAACGCTGGCAGCCCGATATCCGTAATGAATATAACCTTACTAAACAAGATAAATCAGTAGCAGATAGCTCAGGGTTTTTGATCAATACACCGGAACAAACGTTAAAAGTTGAAATTATAAACGCCAATACTTTTAAGGTTATCAGAACATTAAACCACATTGATCATGAATATTTTTACACGGTAATTCCGGGGAGTAAGAATAATACTACCACGGTAATGGTTGATGTTAAAAACAATGTTGGTAAATGGTTTCTTTTAAAGTTGAGCTCATCGGGAAGTATTTTGAATATACCCGAAGAATTGAAAAGCTTTATAGAAAATGCCCGATTATATTACGGGTTTAACATCCGTGAGAAAAATGTTGATGAAAGCTATCTGGCTGTAAAAAAAGAAACTATCCCGGCTAAAAACAAATATCCCGATATGGCAAAAGCAGTAAAAGAACTGCATAGCTTTATAACACAAAACAATATACAAGCTTTACCGGGGCTATTTTCAGTTGGCTACCCACAAAAAACAGATTCATTACAACTATTGGTAGGGATCACTGTAGATAAAAAATTAAATTCAACTGGTGGCATTACCTTTATGCATATGCCAGGCGGAAAAGTACTGGTTGGTGATTATAAAGGCAAATACAGCGAAAGACAACAACTGTATAATGCCATGGAAAAATATATGCAGGATCATGCTTTATTAAAACAAATAGCGCCATTTGAAAGATATTTGGATAATAAACCCCCTGCCAGCGACGATGATATTATAAACATGCAGCTTAATTATCCGGTACTTTAACAGCGCTCAAACAATGCGGTACAGATCATTTTATTTTTTAGGCTCATTGTTTTTATGCCTGATAGCATGTAAACAGAAACCAACCATTCCGCCGCTTTTTGAGCAGTTATCATCCGCGCAAACTAATATCCATTTTGTAAACCGCATCAGCGATAACGAACGACCGGGTATTCTGGATTATCTGTATTATTATAATGGCGGTGGTGTTGCTGTTGGTGATATCAATAACGATGGGCTACCCGACTTGTTTTTTACATCCAATCAAAAAGGTGGTAATAAACTATATCTCAATAAAGGTAATTTCAAGTTTGAAGATATTACCCAAAAGGCAGGTATCACGGGTTCTGCCGATTGGAGCACCGGCGTTACCATGGCCGACGTGAATAACGATGGTTACCTGGATATTTATGTATGCGCAGTGGCCGGGAAGCTGGGTTTAAAGGGGCATAACCTGCTCTACATAAATAACCATAACGGTACATTTACCGAACGGTCGGCCGAGTATGGGCTTGATTTTTCGGGTTTCTCTACACAGGCTGTATTTTTTGATTATAACCACGACGGCAAATTGGATTGTTACCTGCTTAACCAGTCGGACCATTCCGTAGCGGTTTATGGGGATACGGCATCACGCAAAATCGAAAATAAACTGGCGGGCAGTAAATTATATATGAACACCGGCGGTTATTTTACAGATGTAACCAAAAAAGCAGGTATTTACAGCAGTGCGTTGGGTTATGGTTTAGGGGTAGCTATTGGCGACCTGAACAACGACGGTTGGGAGGATATTTACGTGGGTAATGATTTT
>Ga0136846_1223809_pt1 | contig 10535 bp, 9 predicted proteins | sample HopSoiMetagenom2_FD_96841 | JGI IMG/M metagenome (GOLD analysis project Ga0136846, IMG submission 96841) | Grasslands soil microbial communities from Hopland, California, USA - 2 Assembly 2016 (version 4) | ecosystem: Environmental > Terrestrial > Soil > Grasslands | place: USA: Hopland... | reverse complement strand
TCGTCGCCGCGGCGGAGCCGCGCATCAAGGCGCTCGTCTCGTCTCCGCCGGAGCCGACCCGCTGTCACAGTTCGTCTCGCACGCTCCCCCGGGCACGAAGGGGCGCGTGAGGACGGTGCTCGGCAGCGTCGACCCGTTGCGGTACATCGCGCGGGCGCGATCGGGAAGCCTGCTGCTCGAGGACGGACGTAGGGACGAGGTCGTCCCGCGCGCGGCGCTGCTCAACGTCGTGCATGCCGCTCCGTCGGGGACGGCGGTGAAGTGGTACGACGCGCCGCACGCGCTGACGGCACAGGCATACCGCGACGCCTTCGCCTGGCTCGCGACGAAGCTGCCGATCGACCGCTGAGCCTTCCGACGACGGAATCAACATGGGGCGATGGCGGTTCCCGCGAAGCGCCCCGGCGGCTGGCTCGAGCGGGAGTTTCTCGCCGCGGGCCGCCTCGGCCGCGTCGAGCGGAACGGCTACCGCTTCTGGGGGCCGGTGGTCGCCGCCATCCTCGTCACGGAGCTGCTCGGCGCGCTCGCCGACTGGCTCAACATGCGGACGATGTTCCATGTCAAGTGGCCGACCATCTCGTCGACGGTCGGTCATCTCGAGATGCAGTCGCCGATCCTCGCGGTACTCGTCGTCGGCACGATCGCCGTCGCCGCATTCGAGGCTGCCACGTCACCGGCGCGGCGACGCGTGAACGGCCGCCCCGTCTACCACCGCGTCCGGCACCAGCAGCCGACGCGCTTCTACGACTGGTGGGTCGTCCTCGGCATCGTCGTCATCGGCGCCTTCCTCAGCGTGGGCGTCTTTCATTGGGACAAGTACGAGGTCGGCTACACGATCTACGGGCTCTTCCTCGTCTTCGGGATCATCGTCCCCGGCGCGCTCGCCTACTTCGCGGGCAGGATCGTCTCGTTTCCGGGGCTGCTCTACACGGTCAGGAAGCTCGAACGGCGCGTGCACTGGGGCGCCGTCGTCGTCGTCGCCGGGCTTGCGGTCCTGCTCGTGCACCTGGCGCTCTACCCCTGGCCCGACCTCGTGCGCGAGTCGACGAGCTACGCCGGCGTCGGACGGGGCGACGCCGTGGCGGCGGCGGAGAAGCAAATCGCAGCGGTGCTCTCTTTCCGCTCGGCCGACCGCGGCGAGTTCGGCGGCGAGGACGCCTGGCTGATCACGTTCGAGCCTGCAAAAGGCTTCGGCTCGGGGTGCGTCGTCGCGGTCCGCAAAGCCGGCGATGGGATCACGGCCACGCCGTCGCCGGCCTGTCAAGGCTGAGCGGCCCGGGCTACGGTACGCGCGGTGCGAAAGCTCGCCGTGCTCGGACCCCTCATGCTCGCGCTTGCGAGCGGCGCGCACGCGTCCGGCGACTCCTTCGGCTTCAGCGCCTCGCTCGCCGGCGCCGCGAAGGGCCATGCCACGTTCGCCGCGACGCTGGCGGGCAGGTCGCTCGCTTGGAAGCTCACCTTCGCCGGACGCGCGACCTCGGCCGAGCTCGTCGTGGCGAAGCTCGGCATCTCGCTCTGCCGTCCGTGCTCGTCTCCCGCGAGGGGCAAGGTCGTCCTGAATGCCGCGCAAGCTCTGCTGCTCGAGCACGGCAAGACGACGGCGCGACTGCACACGAAAAGCGGCGTGCTCACCGGAAAGGTCGAGCTCCTCGCCGTCACGGGGCAGACCAACTCCGCAGGTACGACGGCGACAGAGCCGGCGGCAGGCTCAGGCCCGTCGGGCAGCAGCTGGACCGCAACCGCGGTCTCGCTCCGCGGCCAGAGCGGCAACCGCTTCGAGTTCGTCTGCCCGCCGAACGTGTCGGCCACCGCCGGGCCCGTCTGGGGCGGCGGAGGCGAGTACTTCACGGACACGAGCGCCGTCTGCCCCGCAGCGGTGATGACAGGCGACATCCTCCTGCAGGGCGGCGGGCTCGTCGTGATCGAGATCCGCCCCGGTCAGCCGTCGTACTTCGGGACGACGAGCAACGGCATCACGAGCCAAGCCTCGGGCGCGACGCCGGGCAGCTTCGTCGTCGTCCACGACAGCTGACGGCACGCGGATACTGTCGCCGTGATCGAGGGCAAGCGAGTGGCTGTCGTCGTGCCTGCGCACAACGAGGAGGAGCTGCTCCCCGTGACGCTCGCGTCGGTGCCCGACTTCGTCGACCGGATCATCGTCGTCGACGACGCCTCACGCGACTCGACGGCCGGGCGCGCCCAAACCGCGGCCGCGGGCGATCCGCGCATCGCGGTCCTCGCGCACGAGCGCAACGGCGGGGTCGGAGCGGCGATCGTCACCGGCTACAAGCGCGCGCTCGACGAGCGGATCGACGTCACCTGCGTCATGGCCGCCGACAACCAGATGGATCCCGAGGATCTCGAGGCGATCGTCCTACCGGTCGCGCGCGGTGAGGTCGACTACGCGAAGGCGAACCGTCTCGTCAGCGGACAGGCGTGGGAGCTGATCCCGCGCCATCGCTACCTCGGCAACGCCGTCCTCTCGCTGCTGACGAAGATCGCCTCCGGCTACTGGCACGTCGCCGACTCGCAGTCGGGCTACACCGCGCTCGGGCTGCCGATGCTCGAGCAGCTCGATCTCGACCGCATCTATGCGCGGTACGGCTTCCCGAACGACATGCTCGTCCACTTGAACGTCTGGAACGCGCGCGTTCGCGACGTGCCGTCGCGACCGATCTACGGCGTCGGCGAGCGCTCGGGGATCCGGCTGCGACGCGTCGTGCCCTCGATCTCGCTGCTCCTCTTCAAGGGCTTCTGGTGGCGGCTCTGGCAGAAGTACGTGATCCGGGACTTCCACCCGCTCGTCTTCTTCTACGTGCTCGGCATCCTGATGTCGATCGCCGGATTCGCGCTCGGTGTCGCGGAAGTCGTGCTGCGCATCCTCGGCAACGACATCACCGCGGCGACGATCGTGCTCGTCGCCCTGCTCCTGATCTTCGGATCGCAGTTCACCCTCTTCGCGATGTGGTTCGACTTGGAATCGAACAAGGACCTGCGGTAGAGCAGCGTCTGGAGCGGCGTTTTACGGGTGAGCGCGAAGCCGAGATCGTGTGAGCCGCCGCCGTGGCCGCCCACCGGGTCTGGGCGGCCACGCTGCAAGACGCCTCTACTGCGTGCTGACGTACTGGAAGCTCGAGTCGACGTAGACGGTGACCGGCGAGCCGTCGGCCCTCGTCATGTGCGCCTCGTACGTCGCGTTGCCGTCGGCGTCGGTCTCGACACGCACGATCGTGCCGCCGGGGACCTTCTCCTTCGCGATCGCGGTCACCTTCGCGAGCGCGTCGCCCGTGAGCAGCGTCTCGTCACTGCGCTGCCGGCCCCACGGAACCTGCCCGCTCGCTCCGGGCGGAGCACCGGACGGCGCCGGGGTCGGGGCGGCGGTGGTCGTGGTCGCGGTGGTGTCGCTGCTCGCGGAGCTCGAGCCGGATGCGGCCGACGCGATGCCGTAGCTCCCGGCGGCGGTGCCGACGACCATCGCGCCGAGAGCGGCTGCTCGATTGACGGACTTGCTGATCATGGTTTTCCTCCTTCGGTCGTGGCGCTTCGTTCGAGCGCCTTTCGACCAAGGTGCCGCTGCAGCATCAGAGCTCCCTGGAGGTTCCCTGTGAGGTTGCTCTGAAGAACGGGTAGGGGCCGACAGATGCGGACCGAGACGACACTTTTTCCTGCGCGGTACCGGGACCCCGAGCTCGTCGCGCGGGGCGGCATGGGAGCGGTCTACTGCGCGACCGACGCCAGTCTCGGGCGGCCGGTCGCGATCAAGGTGCTCGACGAGCGCCTCGCCTCCGACGAGACGGTGCGCAAGCGGTTCGAGCGCGAGGCGCTCACCGCGGCGCGGCTGTCGGGCGAGGCCGGCATCGTCACGATCTTCGACGTCGGCGAGTGGAACGAGCGGCCGTTCATCGTCATGGAATACGTCCGTGGTGGATCGCTGCAGGACGTGCTGCGAACGGACGGCCGCCAGCGCCCGGCGGACGCCCTCCGATGGCTCGAGCAGGCCGCCCGCGCGCTCGACCGCGCCCACGAGCGCGGCGTCGTCCATCGCGACGTGAAACCGTCGAACCTGTTGCTCGACGAGCACCGCCGGGTGCACGTCGCAGACTTCGGCGTTGCGAGCGCAGCCGGGCTCGACTCGCTGACGCAAACGGGGATGGTGATCGGAACGGCCGGATATCTCTCGCCGGAGCAGGCGCAGGGGCTCCCGGCCACCCCGGCGAGCGACCGGTACGCGCTCGGAGTCGTCGCCTTCGAGCTGCTCGCCGGAGAGCGGCCTTTCGAGAACGACAACTCGACGGCCGAGGCGGCGGCGCACGTTCATGCGCCCGTCCCGTCACTTTCGCGGCGCGCACGGGGAATCCCACCGGACGTCGACCGCGTGTTCGCGCGCGCCCTCGCGAGGGACCCCGACAAGCGCTTCACGAGTTGCCAGAGGCTCGTCGCCGCGCTTCGTTCGGCCTTCGAGGACGCCGCCGCGACCACGCGTGTCGTCGCGCTGCAGAGTGCGCCGGTCCGGCGCCGGACGTGGCCCGTCCTGTGGGTCCTGCTCTTGCTGCTCGCGCTCGCCGGCGTCGCCGCGGGGCTCCTGCTCGCGACCCATCGCGACACGGGCGGGCAAGGGGTGCAACGCCTGACGATCACGCAGCAGGGCGCGACGGTGGTCCAGACGGTCACGGCACAGGCGCCGCCGACCACGGCACCGGCGGCACCGACTCCGAGCGCCCCCGGCGGGGCGGCCCTCGCGTCGCAGGGATACTCGAAGCTGCGGTCGGGCGACTACGGCGGCGCGCTGCCGCTCCTCGAGCAGGCGGCGCAGCAGCTCACCGGCAGCGGCTCGCTGGACGAGGCGTACAACGACTACAACCTCGCCTACGCGCTCGCACAGACGCAGGGGTGCTCCGAGCGGGTGCTGCAGCTGCTCGACGCCTCGCAGGCGATCCAGGGTCACCGCTCCGAGATCAACAAGCTTCGCGCGACCTGCAAGAAAGCCGGTTAACGGCTAACACGAGACAAGACGTTCCGGTCAGCAACGCAGACGGACGAGGCGGCAAAGCCGCCACGTCCTGATAGCGGCGCCGACACGCGGCGCCTTAGCGGCTCGAGCGTTTCCCGCACCGAACGACGGGAAGCCGACGTTCATGCGGATCGTGATCGTGGGAGCATCCGGGAATGTCGGCTTCGCCCTGGCGCGGCGGCTGGCGCCGGAGCCGGGCGTCGAGCTCGTCGGCGTGGCACGGCGGGTGCCGCGCGCGGGTGCTGTGCCGATCGCGGAGTGGCGGGCGTGCGACATCGCGCGCGACGACCTGGAAGAGGTGTTCCGGGGCGCCGACGCCGTCGTCCACCTCGCGTGGGAGATCCAGCCTTCGCACGACCTCGCGCAGCTCATCCGCACGAACATCACCGGCAGCGAGCGAGTCTTCACCGCCGTCGCACGTGCGGGCGTGCCCGTGCTCGTCTACGCCTCCTCCGTCGGCGCCTACTCCCGCGGACCGAAGGACCACCGGGTCGACGAGACGTGGCCGGTCGCCGAGATCCCGAGCAGCTTCTACTCCCGCCACAAGGTCGAGGTCGAGCGGCTTCTCGACCGCTTCGAGCGCGAGCATCCGGATGTCCGGGTCGCCCGGCTGCGCCCGGGGCTCATCTTCTCGCGCGAGGCCGCCTCGGAGATCCGGCGGTTCTTCATCGGGCCGCTCTTCCCGGCGCCGCTCGCGCATCCGTCGCTCGTCCCGTTCGTGCCGCGACTGCCGGGTCTTGCGTTCCAGTGCGTGCACTCGGCCGACGTCGCCGACGCCTATGCGCGCGCGGTCCTGTCCGACGCGCGCGGAGCGTTCAACGTCGCCGCCGAGCCGGTGCTCGACGTCGACCGGCTCGCGCGCCTGCTCCGGGCCCGCACGGTGCCGGTCCCCGTCTCGGTCGTGCGCGCGCTCGTGTCCGCGACCTGGCACGCGCGTCTGCAACCGATGCCGCCGGGCTGGGTCGACCTCGCGCTCGGCGTGCCGCTGATGGACTGCACGCGCATCGAGCGCGAGCTCGGCTGGAAGGCCGCGAGGACCGCCGAAGCTGCGCTGCTCGAGCTGCTCGAAGGATTGCGCCGCGGCGAAGGGGTGGAGACGCCGCCGCTCGAGCCTAGCCGCGAAGCTGCGCCGGCAGGTCCGCGTTCGTAGTCGGCGCCGGCGAACCGATGTTCGTCGCCGCCGCGAGCATGCGCACCTTCGTCTTCGGGTGCTTCGCGAGCTCACGCACGAGCGCGCGGTGCGCCTCGGCCGCAGTGAAGCCGCACATCCGGCAGTGGTGGTGGTGCTGGGTCATCAACCCGGCGAGCTGGATCGGCTTGCCGTAACGGTGGACGGCCTGGCGAGAGAGCTCCGCCCACTGGCGGGCCATCGCGCCGTTGTAGATCTCGGGCACGGCGCGCGCCGCGTGCATTCCGCCCGCGACGTAATAGGCCTGGCGTAGCTTCCAGATACGGCCGACGCCGCCGTCGAGCGAGCCGTAGTTGTAGAGCAGGTAGGCGCTGTGCACCGAGCCGTAGCCGCGGAAGAAGTCGTACGTGCGCCGGAAGCTGCGATCCCACGCCGGCTCGACGTCGTCCCCGGCCGCCGCGGTGACGTGGTCGAAGTGGTGGAGCTTGACGTAAGAACCGATCAGCGCCGTCTGCTTCGCCCACAGCTGTCCCGCGCGATGCGTGCTCGGGACGTCCTGGTCGTAGTTGCTCGTGCCGAGCGCGAGCGTGATGTGCGCGTGCGACCGCTTCGGCAGGCACTGCGAATAGCCGCGGGCATACGACTTGACCGCCCACCCGACCGAACGGTTCGAGGCGAACCGGTCAGCGAACGTGACCGTTCCGTAGCCGCCGCGGCGCGGGCGGTAGGCGAGCTTGCCGAAGTCGAGGACGACGAGCCCGTTCGTCAGGGCCCGGCCGGCGCGGCATCCCTGAGCGCGAAGGATCTTCGGCGACGTCGTCCGCTCGTAGAGGGAGGGGGTGACGGTGGGCCCGTGCGTGATCGGCGTCGCGGACGGCACGACGTTCTGGTGCGCCTTCTTGCCGACGTGCCTGTGCGCAGCGGCTGTTCCAGACATGCGCCGGGGCGGCTTCGACACGCGACGCCCGACGGCTGTCGCCGCCGCCGGTTTCGCGGCCTTCGCGGCGCCCACGACCACGACCTGCCGCCTCGGCAGGAACGCCGCCGTCAGTGCCGAGCTCAAGATCGCGACACCGACGAGCGCACAGCAAAACCACGCTTTTCGCACAGAAAGACCCGCTTTCGCCCCGGAAGACCCCGCGCCGACCGTAGCAACGCCTGCGGCGGCGCAAATAGGCCGATCGGCCCCTTTTTCGGGGCCGCGGGACCCGTTTCGCGCGGGAAATGGGGACGCGGCCGCCCGGAGGCGGCCGCGCGTTCGTCGGGAGACGACCTGTCGACGGGGGGTAGCTCGGAACCTCCCGACTTTCCTACTTCATGAACACAAACGCCCGGGCGGCCCGGGCGGATACGGCTGTCTTCCGCGAGTGGCCCGGGGAGTGTTTCCCCGGGCCACTCGCTGGAGGATGGCGAGTGTGTGCCCTGCAAACGCGCGTCGGCCGGATCCGGATACGGCCGGGCAATCGCGCGCGAAGGGCGTTGCTACGGTGGCGCGGTGCGCCGGGGTCTCGCCATCTTTGCCGCACTCCTCGCCGCTGCGACGACCGCCTCGCTCGCACACGCGGACGGCGACCCGGCGAGCGACGTACTGCCGACCGACTCGGTCTACTTCCCGATCAACGCACCCTCGCAGGACGCGCAGTCGGCGCTGACGAGCGCCGTCGACGCCGTCTTCGCCAACGGCAACCGCGTCAAGGTGGCGGTGATCGCGACGGCCGAGGACCTCGGCGCGATCCCGTCGCTGATGAACAAGCCCGACGACTACGCGAAGTTCCTCGGGCAGGAGCTTCAGGGCTTCTACATCGGCCCGCTGCTGATCGTGATGCCGAACGGCTGGGGCATGTACGACGGCGGCCGCACGATCTCGGCGGAGAACGGCGTCCTGAGCGGCATGAGCGTCAACGGCTCGTCCGTCGACAACCTCGTGCGGTCGGCGACGTCGGCCGTGCAGCGACTCGAATCGGCCGGCGCCCTCAAGTCACCGGACATCAAGCCGCCCTGGGTGTACCCGCAGACGGTGACGCTGCACCCGGGCAAGACGGCGTCGTTTCCGTTCCGCGTGCTCGACGACTCGAACCGGGCCGGCGTGACGGTCACGATCCTCGCCGGCGCGAAGACGATCGCCTCGCTGAGCGCGCCGCTCGCTCCGACGAATTACCCGAGCGCGCGTGCCGTCAGCTGGCCCGTGCCGAAGACGATCGCGAAGAAGGGCGTCAAGATCTGCATGACGGCAGCCGACGCGGCCGGCAACAGGTCGACGCCCTCGTGCATGCCGCTCAAGGTCGCGAAGAAGTAGCGATCTCCACCGCCGTGGCGCTACGGGCGACGACACGCGGCACGACGTCGAGCGCGCTCTCCCGCGCGCAGAACGGGATGTCGTCGTCGAGCTGCGCGTTGCGGATGTTCGCGGCGCTGATGCCGCCGCCGATCCCGGCCTCGGGCGTCTCGAATGAGCCCGCGAGCCTGACCGCTGCGGCCGCCGCGTCGTCTGGCTCGCCGCCGAGCGCCGCGGCGATCCTGCCGGCGACGTAGGCGTCGTCGATCGCGAACGCGCCCTCGACGCCTGCGCAGAGCACGGCGACATCGTCCGCTTCGCCCGCGGCCGAAACGACCGCGTCCAGATTGAGCAGCGAGGCGACGAGCACCTCGTCGCAACGCGCCGCCGCGGCCAGCAGCAGACGTGTCCCGTTCGTCGTCGTCAGTACCAAAGTCGTTACAACTGTTAAGGGGTCTGACCCCGGTAACTGCCCTGCAAATTCCCGCGGTGAGTTGCCGTGGTCGAAGCCGTCGATGCGGACGTTGCCGCGCTCGCCGGCGAGGGCAACGCCGGGGCCGGCGAGCGCACGGGCGTCGTCGATCTCGCCGACGCAGGTCACACGCTCGAACCCGGACGCAAGCGCCTGGCAGATCGTCGAGGTCGCGCGCAGCACGTCGATCACGATCCCGAGCGGCGCCGCGACCTGCTCGGCGGGTGTGAAGCCGACGCGGACGCGCACCTAGATCTGTGCGAGCTCGCCGAGCGCCGCAGCGACACGGTCGGCGACCGCCTCAGGGTGGATGCCGAAGTGTGCGAGGACCTCGCCGCCGGGGCCCGACGCGCCGAAGGTGTCGATCCCGATCGCGTGGTCGACCCAGCGCGCCCAGCCGAAGGTCGACGCGGCCTCGAGCGAGATCTTCGGCAGCCCTGGGGGCAGCACCTCCTGCTGATACGAGGCGGCCTGCGCCGCGAAGAGCTCCCAGCTGGGCATCGACACGACGCGCAGCCGGATACCGCGCTCGACGAGCAGGTTGCGCGCCGCGAGCGCCACCCATACCTCGGAGCCCGTCGCGACGAGCACCGCGTCGGGCGCGTCACCGTCCGCCAGCACGTACGCACCGCGCGCGAGCCCCTCCCTCGTTCCGTCGAGCACGGGCAGGTCCTGGCGTGTCAGCACGAGCAGCGCCGGCCCGCTCACGTCCTCGAGCGCGACGCGCCACGCCTCGACCGTCTCGTTGGCGTCGGCGGGCCGGATCACCGTCAGCCCGGGGATCGCGCGCAGCGCCGCGAGGTGCTCGATCGGCTGGTGCGTCGGCCCGTCCTCGCCGACCGCGACCGAGTCGTGCGTCAGAACCCAGACGACGTCGAGCTCCATCAGCGCCGAGAGCCGGATCGACGGCCGCATGTAGTCGGTGAAAACGAAGAACGTCGACCCGTACGGCTTGACGATGCCACCGTGCAGCGCGAGGCCGTTGACCGCGGCCGTCATCGCGTGCTCGCGGATGCCCCAGTGCACGTTCCGGCCGGAGCGCTCGCGCGTGTAGCTGTCGTCGCCGGGAAAGATCGTCTTCGTCGAACCGACGAGATCCGCCGCGCCGCCCACCATCGTCGGCACGAACGGCGACATCGCCTCGAAGACCTTGCCGGACGCGGCACGCGTCGCGAGCTTTGGCGTCTCCGCCGGATCGAACACGGGGAGCGACGCGGCGAGGCCGTTCCCGACCTTGCCCGCCTGCCCGTCGCGCCACTCGGCGGCCAGATCGGGGTTGACGCGCGTCCACTCGGCGAAGAGCTCCTGCCATCGGCCCTGCTCAGCGGCACCCCGTGCGCGCTGGTCGAAGTGCTCGCGGACGCCCTCCGGGACGTGGAAGTGCAGCTCAGGGTCCCAGCCGAGCGCGCGCTTCGTCGCGGCGACCTCGTCGACGCCGAGCGCCTCGCCGTGCGCCTTCGAGCTTCCGCGCTTCCCGGGTGAGTGATGCGCGATCACCGTGCGCAGCCGGATCAGCGTCGGCCGCTCCTCCATCGCGATGCCGGCGCGCAGGGCGGTCTCGATCGCCTCGACGTCCTCGCCGTCGTCGACCTCGAGGGTGTGCCAGCCCTGTGCGTCGAAGCGCGCGGTGACGTTCTCGGAGAACGAG
>Ga0136846_1220387_pt1 | contig 10535 bp, 10 predicted proteins | sample HopSoiMetagenom2_FD_96841 | JGI IMG/M metagenome (GOLD analysis project Ga0136846, IMG submission 96841) | Grasslands soil microbial communities from Hopland, California, USA - 2 Assembly 2016 (version 4) | ecosystem: Environmental > Terrestrial > Soil > Grasslands | place: USA: Hopland... | reverse complement strand
GGCTTCGCGCAGGGGTTCGAGTTCGAATGGACCGCCTCGTCCAACGAGAGCTGGGGCGTGCCGATCGTCGAGGCGGTGATCCCGATGCTGGAGAAGGTCGGCGTCAAGGTGAAGATCAAGCCGGTCGAGGCGACGGTGCTGGCGGAAGTCATCCGCAAGGGTGACTACCAGGCCTACATCTACTCGGTGAACTCGGGTCCCGACCCGCAGGCGGCGCTGAAGTGCTTCCACTCGGCGACGCCGGCCTCGGCCTGCAACTACACCACGTTCAAGAACGCCGAAGTCGACAAGCTCCTCGACGAGGCGGGAGCGATGGACGATCCGGCAAAGAAGATCGCCAACCTGAAGAAGGTCGACGCCATCATCTACGAGGAGGCGCCTGTGTGGTTCTTCAACTACAACAAGGCGGTGATGGCCTATCAGCCCTGGCTCCACGGCCTGCAGCCGAACGCGACCGAGCTCGCGTTCCAGGATTACGAGAGCCTCTGGGTCGACGAGTCCTCGCCGGCCGCGAAGTAGGCGGCTGGCGGTAAAGCCGGCCACGCATTCGCCCTGGCGCCGTCCCCTTCGGCGCGGCGTCAGGTCGGGGATCCGATGTTCGCTTTCCTCTTGCGGCGCGTCCTGCAGACCGTTCCGATCATCCTCGCGGTCGCGCTGCTGATCTTCGTCCTGTTCAGCGTCATCCCGGGCACCTTCGCGTCGAGCCTCGGCGACGACGGGCGCAACGTGATGGACGCGCAGGTCATCGAGCGCGTCAACCGTCAGCTCGGGCTCGGCGATCCGCTTCACGTGCGCTTCGGAAACTACGTCCTCCAGCTCGCGAGCCTGGATCTCGGCACCTCCTTCCGCACGCGCCAGCCGGTGACCGCCGTGCTCGCCGCCCGGATGTGGCCGACCCTGCAGCTGTGCTTTGCCGCGATGGTCATCGCCATCGTGCTCGGCGTGCCGCTCGGTTTCGTGGCGGCGCTGAAGCCCGGCAGCCTCATCGACACGCTGTCGATGGTCGGCGCCGTCTCCGGCCTGTCGCTGCCGAAATTCTGGCTCGGCCTCCTCCTGATGTATCTCTTCGCGCTGAAGCTCGGCTGGCTGCCGAGCTTCGGCTACGGCGACGGCGGCTTGCGCTACATCGTCCTGCCGGCGATCGCGCTCGGCGTCGCGCCGCTGGCACTCCTCGCCCGCACGACCCGGGCCGCCGTGCTCGAGATCCTCAATGCCGATTTCGTCCGCACCGCCCGCTCGAAGGGCATGAGCGAGCGCCAGGTCGTGCACTGGCATCTAGCCCGCAACGCCCTCGTCATCGTCCTCACCACCGTCGGCCTGCAGTTCGGCAGCGTCATCGGCCAGGCGGTGATCGTCGAGAAGCTGTTCGCCTGGCCCGGCCTCGGATCGCTGCTCGTCGACAGCGTCAGCCTGCGCGACATCCCGGTCGTCCAGGGCTCGATCCTGGTGATCGTGCTGTTCTTCCTCTTCGTCAACACGCTGGTCGACGTCCTCTGCGCGCTGATCGATCCGCGCATCAAGTACAGCTGAGGCGGGACGGTGAGGATCGGCGCCAATCTCGTGATCGGCGGGACGCTGTTTGCGCTCGTCGTCATCGCCGGCGTGCTTGCGCCATGGCTTGCCCATACCGACCCCGTCATGGACGCGAACCTGATGAACGCGGAGGAGCCGCCGGGCGGCGCCTTCTGGTTCGGCACCGACGCCCAGGGACGCGACATCTACTCGCGCGTTCTCTACGGCGCCCGCATCTCGCTGACGGTCGGCATCGTCTCGCAGCTGATCAACACCGTCATCGGCGTCTGCCTCGGGCTCTCGGCCGGCTATTGGGGCGGCTGGTGGGACGATTTCGTCAGCGGCCTGACGAACCTCGTGCTGGCGATCCCGTCGCTCATCTTCGCGCTCGCCCTGATGGCGATCCTGACTCCGGGGCTGACGAGCCTCCTGATCGCGCTCGGGCTCACCAACTGGTCCTTCACCTGCCGCCTCGCGCGCGCCTCGGCGCTGTCGCTGAAGAGCCAGGGCTACGTGCAGGCCGCGAAGGTTCTCGGATACGGCGATGTCCGGATCATGGTGACGCAGCTCCTGCCCAACATGCTCGGCCCGATCATCGTCATCGGGACGCTCGGCATGGGCGGCGCGGTTCTGGCCGAAGCTGCGCTGTCGTTCCTCGGCCTCGGCATCCGGCCGCCTTTCCCGAGCTGGGGCAGCATGCTGTCCGACGCCCGCGACCAGATCACGACCGCGCCCTGGATCTCGATCTTCCCCGGGCTTGCGATCTTCATCACCGTCCTCGGGCTGAACCTCTTGGGCGACGGCCTGCGCGATATCCTCGACCCGCAGGGAAGGGCAGGGAAGGCGTGAGCGCGGCGCCACTGCTCCAGGTCGACGACCTGCGGATCGACCTCGCGCTTGGGGATGAGCGCTTCGCCGCCGTGCAGGACGTCTCGTTCAGCATCGGGCGGGGCGAGACCTTCGGGCTCGTCGGCGAGTCGGGCTGCGGCAAGAGCATCACGGCGCTCGCCCTGATCGGGCTTCTGCGCCCGCCGCTCAGGCTCGCCGGCGGGACCGTCCGCCTCGACGGCCGCGAGATCCAGAGCCTGCGGGCGGCCGAGATGCGCCGCCTGCGGGGCAAGCGCATCTCGATGATCTTCCAGGAGCCGATGACGGCGCTCAATCCGGTGTCGCCGGTCGGCCGGCAGATCGCCGAGATGTTCGTCCTGCACGAGGGCGCGACCTGGCAGGAGGCCGAGCGCCGGGCCGTCGAGGCGCTCGCCAGCGTCCGGGTCGCTGCGCCTGAGCGGCGCGCCAAGGATTATCCGCACCAGCTTTCGGGCGGCATGCGGCAGCGGGTGATGATCGCCATCGCGCTTGCCTGCAGCCCCGATCTTCTCCTCGCCGACGAGCCGACGACGGCGCTCGACGTGACGGTGCAGGCCGAGATTCTCGACCTCGTCCGCGACCTCTGCGCCGCCAAGGGCACCGCCGTCTTGATGATCAGCCACGATCTCGGCCTCATCGCCAATGCGTGCCGGCGGGTCGGGGTCATGTACGCCGGCCGGATCGTCGAGACGCGCGCCGCCGAGGAGGTCTTCCGGGCGCCGAGCCATCCCTATACGAGCGGCCTCGTCGCCTCGCTGCCGCTGCTCGGCGCGCGGGCAAAGGAGGGCCGACGGCGGCTGAAGGAGATCGCCGGCGTCGTGCCCTCGGTGGCGGGCTTCCCACACGGGTGCCGCTTCCATCCCCGCTGCGGCCGCGCGAGCGACCTTTGCCGCGAGGACGACCCGGGGCCGACGCCGCTGCCCGGCGATGGGCTCGTGCGGTGCCATCATCATGGCTGAGCCCGCGCCCGAGACGATCCTCAAGGTCGAGGACCTCGCCGTCCATTTTCCGGTCGGGGGCTACTTCCGCGGCAGACGGTCCCTGCCGGCCGTGGACGGCGTCGATCTCGAGCTCAAGAAGGGCGAGTGCCTCGGCGTCGTCGGCGAGTCCGGCTGCGGCAAGTCGACCCTCGCCCTGTCGATCCTCGGCCTCCAGGCGCCGACGCGCGGCCGCATCCTTCTCGACGGCCATGAGGTCGGCGCCGGCATGGACCGCATGGCGCGGGCCCGTATCGCGCAGCTCGTCTTCCAGGACCCCTATTCCTCGCTCAACCCGCGCCAGACCGTCCGGGCGACGCTCGCGACGCCGCTTCGCCTGCACGGCATGACCGACGACGGCGAGATCGACGCCCGCATCGCCGCGATGCTGGCGCAGGTCGGCCTGCGGCCGGAGCATGCGGCGCGCTATCCGCACGAGTTCTCCGGCGGCCAGCGCCAGCGCATCGGCATCGCCCGGGCGCTGATCCTGCGGCCGAAGGTGGTGCTGCTGGACGAGCCGGTGTCGGCGCTCGACGTCTCGATCCGGGCGCAGATCATCAATCTCCTGCTCGAGCTCAAGGACGCCTTCCGGCTGTCCTACATCATGATCAGCCACGACCTCGGCGTCGTCGAGCACATGAGCGACCGCGTCGCCGTGATGTATCTCGGCCGCGTCGTCGAGACCGGGCCATGGGAGACGATCTTCACCCGTCCCCGCCATCCCTACACGCGCGCCCTCATTGCCGCGATTCCCGACCCCTTCGGGCGGACGCGGGGCGTCAAGGTCACCGGCGAGGTCCCCAATCCGCTCGATCCGCCGACCGGGTGCAGCTTCCACCCGCGCTGCCCCGAGGCGAGGGCCATCTGCCGGGAGCGGCCGGCGCCCGGGCTCGAGGCCCTCGGCGCGGACCATCTCGTGCGCTGCCGGCGGGCGGCCGAGCTTGCCGCCTGAGGTGTCGCCGGCCGCCCTTAACCCCCTGTTAAGCTTTCGCGTCGTCCCATAAAGCCCAGGCGCCATGCGATGGTCACTGCGGAGCCCCATTGGGGCCAAGCGGCCGTCGCGATGGCCCGGCAGGTTCCCTCGGGTGATTCGAAAAGGTCACGGGAGGAGAAGAAGAAAGCCCATGGTTCAGAAAGCCCAAGCCCTGGCGCGACGTCGCGATTCCTCGCTCAAGCACGCCGACGAGCCCTGTCCCGGCGCCTTCAAGCCGATCGCCATCCCGGCCGTTGCCGCGGCGGTGACCGTCGGCGCCAAGCTCGAGCGGCGCAAGCGCGCCGAGCGCGACACTCCGGCGATCCTGCGCGACGACGATTTCGTCGACTGACCGGCGCCGCATGCGCGTCCTGAGCCGGCGGGCCTTCCTCGCGACCGCCGCCGGCCTCGGCGGCCTCGGGCTCGGCGGCTACGCGTTCGCCGTCGAGCCGGGACTTCGCCTGCGCGTCCAGCGCTATGCCCTGACGCCGCCCGGCTGGACGCCGGGCTTTGCCCTCAGGCTCGTCATCCTCGCCGATCTCCACGCCGGGATGCCGTCGATGCCCATGGCGCGGGTGCGCCGCATCATCGAGGTCGCGAATGTGCTCGAGCCCGACCTGATCCTCCTCCTCGGCGACTATTCCAACACCGATCGGCTGCTCCGCATCCGGGCCGATTGGTCGGAGGTCGTGCCGGCGCTCATGGCGCTCAAGGCGCCGCTCGGCCGCTACGCGATCCTCGGCAATCACGAATGGTGGGACGATCCGCGGGCCCAGAAGGAGCGGCGCGGGCCGACGATCGCGCATCGGATCTTCGCCGACACCGACATCCCGCTGCTCGAAAACGATGCCGCGCGGCTGGTCAAGGACGGGCGCCCGTTCTGGCTTCTCGGGCTCGGCGACCAGCTCGCCTTCCATATCGCCCGCCGGCGCCAGATCGGCGTCGATGATCTCGCCGGCACGCTCGCCAAGGTCACGGACGATGCGCCGGCGATTCTGATGGCCCACGAACCCGACATCTTCCCGCGCGTGCCGCAGCGCGTGTCGCTGACGCTGTCCGGGCATACCCATGGCGGGCAGGTGCGGATGTTCGGCTGGTCGCCGGTCGTGCCGTCGGAGTTCGGCAACCGCTACGCCTATGGCCACGTCGTCGAGGGTGGCCGCCATCTGATCGTGTCGGGAGGCCTCGGCACCGTCTCGGCCGGCCTCGCGCCGGTGCGCCTCGGGGTACCGCCCGAGATTGTCGTCGTCGAGCTTGGCGGCGAGGCGTCGGCGGACATCAGCTGACGTTACGAATCCTTGCCGGATCGAGCCGACGCTTGCGCGGCGAGCCGCGTCTTTTCCCGGGCCCTCCTGATCGGCGCAAGCCGCTCGCGCAGCTCCTCCATCGCGGCGATCTTCTCCCCGAAAGACTTCTTTGCGAGGTTACGTCGCCCCTCGGCCTTCCGGGCCAGCACCTCCGCCAGCGCGAGCCAGTGGTCTGGTCGATCGTCTTTCAGGAGATCCGCTGGCACGGGCTCGCACCGCAAGATCAGCGCACGATGACCTTGGTGCCGGGCTGGACGCGGCTGTAGAGCTCGACGACGTCGATGTTGCGCATGCGGATGCAGCCCGAGGACGCCGCCTGGCCGATCTTCTCGGGCTCGTTCGTGCCGTGGATGCGGTAGAGCGTGTCGCGGTTGCCCTCGAACAGGTAAAGGGCGCGCGCGCCGAGCGGGTTGTTCGGGCCGCCGGACACCGGGTGCACGTGCGGCCAGCGCTTCTTCATGTCGGCCGGCGGGTTCCAGTCCGGCCACTCGGCCTTGCGCTGGACGGTCGCCGTGCCGGTCCAGCCGAAGGCCTCGTCGCCGACCGCGACGCCGTAGCGGATCGCGCGCTTGTTCGGCAGCACGTAATAGAGCTGGCGTTCCTTGGTCTCGACGACGATCGTGCCGGGCTTCTCGCCGGTCGGGTCGTTGACCTCGTAGCGCGCGAAGATCGGGTCGATGTCCGCCTGGGGCATCAACGCCATCCACTCGACGTCGCGCTTCGTCAACGACGGGTCGGCGACGCCCTTGAACTGACACCCGGCAAGCGCGAGCGCCGTACCCAGCGCAGCCGTCACGAGAGAAAACCGCATCGCGAAGTGCCCCCGATCCCGATGACGCGCCACCGTCCGCGTTGTGCGGCGGTTGTGGTTAATCCGCGGTTACGCTGCCCTTGGGTTACGCCCGGCAGAGCCGATGCGGAACCCTCGCGGACCCGGCCCGGGCCGTTAGGCGCGGCCATGTTGCATTGCAGTCACAGCCGCGATGGCGCGGGTCATGGACAGCTCCGGCGTCGGCTGCGACAGTGCCGCAGAACGGGTCCCGAGAGCCGAACGCCCAAGCATGTCGACGCTTTTTCTGAGCCATCCCGCCGCGCTCGACCACCAGACGCCGCCCGGTCATCCCGAGCGCCCCGACCGCATCCGGGCGATCGATCGGGCGCTCGAGGACGAGCGTTTCGCCGGGCTCGTCCGCGCGCCGGCGCCGCTCGGCACAGCGGCGATGGCCGAGCTCGCCCATCCGGCCGCCTACGTGACGGCGATCGAGGAGGTGGCGCCGCGCGAGGGCATGATCGCGATCGACGCGGACACGACCATGTCGCCGGGCACCTTGGAGGCGGTGCTGCGCGGCATCGGCGCCGCCGTGCACGCCGTCGACGAGGTGATGACGGGGAGGGCCAGGAACGCCTTCTCGGCGATGCGACCGCCCGGCCATCATGCCGAGCGCACCCGCGCCATGGGCTTCTGCTTCTTCAACAATGCCGCGATCGCCGCCCGGCACGCGCAAAAGGCGCATGGCGCCGAGCGCGTCGCGATCGTCGATTGGGACGTCCATCACGGCAACGGCTCGCAGGACATCTTCTGGAGCGACGGCTCGGTGATGTACTGCTCGACCCACCAGATGCCGCTTTATCCCGGCACCGGCGCCATCTCCGAGCGCGGCGACCGCGACACCATCGTCAATGCGCCGCTGCGCCCCGGCGATGGCGGCGACGTCTTCCGCGAGGCGTTCGAGACCGCGATCCTGCCGCGGCTCGAGAGCTTCGGGCCCGACCTCATCGTCATATCGGCCGGGTTCGACGCGCATTGGCGCGATCCGCTCGCGAACCTCAACCTCACCGAGGCGGATTTCGCCTGGGCGACGCAGAAGCTGATGGCGCTCGCCGACACGCGCTGCGAGGGTCGCATCGTCTCGCTGCTGGAGGGCGGCTACGACCTCGACGGGTTGTCGAAATCCGTCGCGGCGCATGTAACGGCGTTGATGGGGGCCTAGACGCGATGACTTCTCTTCGAGTCGTGTAACCGAGAGTTCCGTTTTTTGCATTGCAGGACGGCGCGGATCGGGCCCGGCCCAGGCGGTGAAATCCGCCGTTTCCCCATTCTGTCGGTTGTCCACTCATCATGACGGGGCGATGCAGCCTGCCAGCGCCGCGGCGCGGCGGCCCGCTGCGATGGAGAGGGAGCGAGCGAACCCGACCGCGACGGTGAAAAAAACGGCCGTTTCCCCGTTTGTGGGTTGTCCACTCATCATGACGGCCGATGCAGCGGTCCGGGCCGCGGCGCCGCGGCCGCGCCGCGATGGCGGAGGGGGGTCACCGCGACAGCTAAGGCAACGCCTCGATCCTGGTGCGGGCGATCTCCTCGCGGGCGCCGATCGAGAGCGCGCGCAGGCGTTCGCCGATCGCGACGCTACGGGCGACTGCCGCGAGCGCGAGCAGCGCGAGGCCGGTGATCGGGCCGGCAAGCCACGAAACCGCGAGCCCGAGCCCGCTCGCGCCAAGCGCCGCGAGGTGGATCAGGGTCAGGGCGGTCTGCCGGCGATAGAGCGCGCACGCCTCGGCGAGCGGCCCGGCGACCGTCAGCGCGCCCTGGAAGATCGCGACCGGCACGACGACCGGGGCAAGCCCGCCGAAGATCGTATCCTTGAGCCATGGCAGCGCCGCGAAGAAAGCGAGCGCGAGCGCGGCGTAGGCGGCGCCGACAAGGCCGGAAAAGCCCGCCATCGGCAGGCGTCCGAAGACCGGCGCGGCGCTGTCGCTGGCGCGCAGGCGATTCATCAGCACCGTCGCCGTCGCCGCGATGATGATCTGGGTCGGTACATCGAACAGCCGGATCGCGAGCGCGACCGCACCGGCAAGATCGGGCGCCGCGACGAGCGGCATGATCAGGAGCGGCGAGGCGGCAAAGGCCATGCCGAGGAGCGTTCCCGGCAGGTTGAGGATCGGCAGGCTCGCCCATTGCCGCGCCGTGGCCAGAAGCTCGCGCCGGGACCATCCCGTAAGGCTGCCGGCGACAAGGTCGCGCTGGCGTGCGCAGAGGTAGATTGCCGCGAGGCACTGCCCGGCCGCGTCCGCGATGACGAGGCAGAGCGCGCCGTCGGCAAGCGCGAAGGCGAGCGCGAGGAGCACGAAGGGCTGCGTCAAGGATTGGAGCAGCACCATGCGCCCGAGCTCGCGGAAGTCGCCCCGGCGGGTCGCTGCCGCCGTGGCGAGGCGCACCGCCGCACGAGCGGCGAGCGCGAGCGGAAAGAAGAGCGCGAGACGGGCGGGGAAAATCCCCAGCACGATGCTCGCGAGCGCCAGAAGGCTCAACACCGCCCAGAGGCCGCCACCCGCAACGGCGCACAGGCGCACCGCCCTGCGCGCCTCGCTGTCGCTTTCGGCGGCGATCACCGCATTCTCGTAGCGCAGGAAGATTCCGGCCCAGGCGAGGTTCACGAGGGAGAGGTAGACGCCGAACTTGGCGAAGGCCGAAAGATCGAAGAAATAGGCCGCGACCAGGAGGGTGACGACCGAGGTCGCGCGGGCCCCGCCGTAACGGAGCGCAAGGCCGGCGGCGCTGCGCGCCGACTTGGCGCCGGCGACGCGACGGAACCGCTCGGCGAGCGCGACCACCGGCGGGCCGAGCCCGTCAGCCCCGGCGCGGCGCGCCGTCGGCGGACCCGGACGACGCCTCCGGCGGCGCGTCGATCGGCTCTTGCCCGACCATCTCGATTCCGAAGCCCGCGAGCCCGACATAGGACCGCGACGACGCCGCGAGATTGCGGATCGAGACGACCCCGAGATCGCGCAGGATCTGCGCTCCCAAGCCGACCTCGCGCCACTGGCGCACGCGCGCCGCCTCGGCGCCGCCGTCCTGGTCGGCGTAGCTCGTCAGCGGCACGCCGGCGGTGCCGTCGCGCAGATAGACGAGGACGCCGCGGCCCTCCTCGGCAAAGCGCCGCAACGCGGAATGGATCGTCCGCCCGCCGGCGAAGATGTCGGCGACGACGTCGGCGCGGTGCAGGCGAACGAGCAGGTTCCGCCCGTCGCCGATGCGTCCGTGGACGAAGGCGAAATGCTGCACCGGATCGAAGGGCGTCGCATAGGCGTATCCGGTGAGCTCGCCGATCTCGCTCCTGACCGGGAAGGAGCCGAGCCGCTCGACGAGCTTCTCGCGCGCCTGTCGATAGGCGATGAGGTCGGCGACCGAGATGCGGCGCAGCCCGTGCTCGGCGGCGAAAGCCGCGATCTGCGGCCCCTTCATGACCGTGCCGTCGTCGTTCGCGAGCTCGCAGATCGCCGCGACCGGCGCCAGCTCGGCGAGACGGCAGAGGTCGACCGCGGCCTCGGTATGGCCGGAGCGCATGAGCACGCCGCCGTCCTTGGCGATCAGCGGGAAGACGTGACCGGGGCGCACGAAGTCGGAAGCGCCCATGTTGTTGTTGGCGAGCGCCCGCACCGTGTTCGAGCGCTGCTCGGCCGAGATGCCGGTCGTCAGTCCGGGCCGGGCGTCGACCGAGACCGTGAAGGCGGTGCCGTGCGGCGCGTCGTTCGCCGCCACCATCGGATCGAGGCGCAGCCGGCGCGCCTCCGCGACCGTCAGCGGCGCGCAGACGATGCCGCAGGTGTGGCGGATGATGAACGCCATCTTCTCCGGCGTGCACAGCGACGCGGCGACGGTGAGATCGCCCTCGTTCTCGCGGTCGTTGTCGTCGGTGACGATGACGATCTCGCCGCGGGCGAAGGCCTCGACGGCCTCGGTGACGGTATCCGGCATCAGGGCTTCTCGAACGGCCATGACACGCCCTCGCCGACCTGGGCGCGATGGCGCAGGAACTGGTCGGCGATGACGCAGGCGACCATCGCCTCGCCGACCGGCACGGCGCGGATGCCGACGCAGGGGTCGTGGCGGCCCTTGGT
>Ga0136846_1242874_pt1 | contig 10536 bp, 7 predicted proteins | sample HopSoiMetagenom2_FD_96841 | JGI IMG/M metagenome (GOLD analysis project Ga0136846, IMG submission 96841) | Grasslands soil microbial communities from Hopland, California, USA - 2 Assembly 2016 (version 4) | ecosystem: Environmental > Terrestrial > Soil > Grasslands | place: USA: Hopland... | reverse complement strand
TGCGGTTGCCCGACAGCACCGCGGTCGCCGCGAGATCGTGCTCGTTCACCGCGGCCGAGACCTCGTCGATGATCGGGCCGGAGTTGCCGATGCATGTCGTGCAGCCGTAGCCGACCAGGTTGAAACCCAGCTTCTCCAGGTACGGCGTCAGCCCGGCGCGGTCGTAGTAATCGGTGACGACCTTCGAGCCGGGCGCGAGCGACGTCTTGACCCACGGTTTGCGGGTGAGCCCCTTCTCCACCGCCTTCTTCGCCAGCAGTGCGGCACCGACCATGACCGAGGGATTGGAGGTGTTAGTGCACGACGTGATCGCGGCGATGACGACCGCGCCATGGTCGAGCACCGCATCGGTGCCGTCGGCGAAGGTCACCGGCACCGGCTTCGACGTGCGCCCGTGCGCACCTGCGGCCGCCGATGGCTCGGGCGCCGGACCGCTCGCCGAGCCCGGTGCGGTCGGGTCGGATGCCGGGAAGGTCTCGTCGACCGACTCGTCGACGCTGTTGCGGATCGAGTCGCCGTCGACGTAGGAGGCCAGGGCCTCGCGGAACATCGGCTTTGCGGCCTTGAGCGGGACGCGGTCCTGCGGCCGCTTCGGCCCGGCTAGGGACGGCTCGACCGTCGCGAGATCCAGTTGCAGCGTCTCGGAGAACTCCGGCTCGGCGGAGGGGTCGTGCCAGAGGCCGTTCTCCTTGGCGTAGCGCTCGACAAGTTCGATCTGCTCCGCCTTGCGACCGGTGAACCGGAGGTAGCGCAACGTCTCGTCGTCGATCGGGAAGATGGCACAGGTCGACCCGTACTCCGGGCTCATGTTGCCGATCGTCGCCCGGTTCGCGAGGGGAACGGCCCCGACGCCGGTGCCGTAGAACTCGACGAACTTGCCCACCACCCCGTGCTTGCGAAGCATCTCGGTGATGGTGAGAACGAGGTCGGTGGCCGTCGAGCCGTCCGGCAGTTCGCCGGTGAGCTTGAATCCGACGACACGCGGAATGAGCATGCTGACCGGCTGACCGAGCATCGCCGCCTCGGCCTCGATGCCGCCCACGCCCCACCCCAACACGCCGAGCCCGTTGACCATGGTGGTGTGCGAGTCGGTGCCGACGAGCGTGTCCGGATACGCAACCCCGTCCCGACTGAAGATCACCCGGGCGAGGTATTCGATGTTCACCTGGTGCACGATGCCGGTGCCGGGAGGAACGACCTTGAATTCGTCGAAGGCCGTTTGGCCCCAACGAAGGAACTGATAGCGCTCCTTGTTGCGCTCGTATTCGAGTTCCACGTTGCGTTGGAACGCGTCAGGTGTCCCGAACAGGTCGGCGATCACCGAGTGGTCGATGACCAGCTCGGCTGGTGCCAGCGGGTTGATGCGCGTGGCGTCGCCGCCGAGCTCCACGACCGCCTCCCGCATGGTGGCGAGGTCCACCACGGCGGGCACCCCGGTGAAATCCTGCATCACGACCCGGGCCGGCGTGAACTGGATCTCGGTGTCCGGCTCGGCGTCGGCGCGCCAGCTGCCGAGCGCCTGGATCTGCTCGGCGGTGACGTTGGTGCCGTCTTCGGTCCGGAGCAGGTTCTCGAGCAGCACCTTGAGCGAGAACGGCAGTCGCTGCACGCGGTCGATGGCGTCGAGGCGGAAGTAGTCGAGCTCGGCGCCGCCGACGGCAAGGCGAGCGCGGGATCCGAAACTGTTCTTGCTCTGTGCGGGCACGGCACGCTCCTGTCGAGGTTGTTCCCGGCACCCGGGAGATCTCTTGACGTCAAGATACCACCCGGCGTGGCGACGGCGGACCCTGCAGAGCCACACGGTCGGGACCGTAAACTCGCGCCCGTGACCGGCGAGCGCGCGAGCGGCGAGCTGGCTGCTCGCACCCTGCCCGAGGTGTTCGAGGAGCGCTGGCGCCGGATCCGTTGTGCCGCCTACGTCGGCTATGTCGCGTTGCTCGGCGGGATCGTGATCGCCGACGGCATCCCTACCGGCCGGGCTTCGCTGGCGATCATCATCGTGTCCGGGCTCGCGTTGACGAGTATCGGACGCAGCTGGCGGGCCACGGGGCAGGTGATTGTCGACTGGCTTCCGTTCACCGCCGTCTTGGTTCTCTACGACAGGACGCGCGGCATTGCCGACGGGCTCGGCGTCGGAGTGCATGAACAGGACGTGCTCGACGCCGAGAGGTGGCTGTTCGGCGGCACCGAGCCGGCGCTGTGGTTGCAGCAGCACCTCTACGACGCGGCACACGTCCACTGGTACGACGCGCTGCTCACGCTCGTGTACACCTCTCACTTCCTCGCCACGCCGGTGTTGGCCGCGGTGTTGTGGCTGCGGGATCGCGCGCGCTGGTGGCGCTACATCGCGCGCGTCGTGCTGCTCGCCGTCTTGGGGCTGGTGACTTACTGCCTATTCCCCGAGGCGCCCCCGTGGATGGCCGCGCGGGACGGCCTCACCGAACCGGTGGCGCGGCTCTCCGCGCGCGGTTGGATCTGGTTGCATGCCGGCAACCTCAACGACGTCCTGGGCCGGGCGCAGAACGACGGCCCGAACCCGGTCGCCGCGATGCCCTCGCTGCACGTCGCCTTCGCCGTGCTGGTCGCGCTGATGCTGGCGATGTGCTTCCGCTCCCGATGGCGGTGGTTGTTCGCCCTGTACCCGGTGGCGATGGGATTCACGCTGGTCTATACCGGCGAGCACTACGTGCTCGATCTGATCGTCGGCGTGGGGTGCGCGCTGGCCGTCCACCTGGCGCTCGATCGGCGGGACCGTCGGCGGGCCCTACGGCCCTATGACCGTCAGCCGGCCGCAGTTCATGATCTTGAGGAGCCGGCCCCCGCGGTCCTTTCGTGAAACCGGTTTGTGACAGTTGGTGTGCTTGTTGCCGATGTTGCATCTGGCGCAGATGGTGTTTAAGTGCCAATCTGAGTCGACAGTTCCTGTGCTGATGAAGCCAGAAGGAGCTTGCCGTGCCGGGGAAGCACTGGAAGCGCTGGCGGCCGAGCCGCTGCCGTGGACGCGGGCTGGTGGCCGCGGCTGCGGCCGTCGCTGCGGCCGGCAGCCTGCTCTATGCCGCACCCAGCTCCGGCCTGCCGAAGCCGACCCCGCCGAAAGAGAAGATCACCCAAGGCCAGGTCGATGCGGCCGCCGGCGCCCGGGCCGATCTGGCGTCGCAGGTCGGTGAGCTGAGCGGCGAGGTGGCGGCCGCCAAGGTACAGCTACAACACCTGCAGGATCAGGCCGAGCTGGCCGAGCAGAAGTACGCCCTGGCCTATTCGCAATACCTGCTCGCCCGGAAGGCGGCGCACGCTGCGCAGCGGGCGGTGCAGGCGGCGCAGGCCCGGATGGAAGCGGCGCACGCCGGCTTCGTCCAGTACGTGCAGGCGATGTACATGACCGGCGGGGTCGACGGCACTACCGCCTCGCTGCTCACTGCGGACGACCCGAGCGCGCTGCTCGAGCAGAGCACGCTCGAGGACTACCAGCGCCAGCACCGGGCCGACGCGGTGGGCGCGTTGGACGCGGCGACGGTCGCGAAGTCCAATGCCGACGCCAAGGCACGCCTGGCGGTGATCGCGGCGAATGAGGCCAAAGCCCGAGCCGACCACGAGCGCCAGGCCGCGCAGGCGGCCTACCTGGCCGCGGAGCAACAGAAGGCCGCGCTGGAACAGACGATGGCCGCCAAGCAGACGGAGCTGAGCGCCAAGCAGGACGAACTGGCCCAGCTGACCTACGGCCGCCGGCAGTGGCTGGATTACGTGACCGCAAAGCATGCATACGACGTGTGGCTCGCTGCGAAGATCGCCCGGGAACAGGCGCGTCAACGCCGGCTGGCCCGGGAACAGGCGCGCGAGCGGCGGCTGGCCCAGGAACGGGCGTGGCAGGCGGCGCACCAGCACCATCCCAGCGGTGGCAGCGGCGGTGGCAGTAGCAGTGGCAGTGGCGGTGGCGGTGGCAGTAGCAGTGGCGGTGGCAGTCGCGGCGGCTCGTCCGGTTGGCACCCCGGACCGACGGCTCCGTCCGGTGGCGGGTGGACCGCCGGGAAGGGCCGGGCGGCCGCCGACCGGGCGTTGAGCGAACTGGGCATGCCGTACGCCTGGGCCGGCGGGGGCGCCTACGGGCCCAGCCGCGGTGTCTGTGCGGGCGGCGCCGCCTGGAATGACTGCAACATCACCGGCTTCGACTGCTCCGGGCTCGCGATGTACGCCTGGGGAGGCGGTTGGTGGGCGCACTACGCGGCGTCGCAGTTCATCCAGGCCGGCCGGTTCCACCCGGGCGTCGGCAACCTGATGCCCGGTGACCTGATCTTCTGGAGTTCCAACGGCGCCATCTCCGGCATCCACCACGTCGCCATCTACATCGGCGGTGGTCAGATGATCGAGGCGCCGTACTCAGGCGGGTACGTGCAGATTGCCTCGATCTGGGAGTACGGCGGTTTCTTCGGCGCGACCCGTCCGCTGTCCTGAGGCCGGGTAATGTCGGCTGGGTGGGCATCCTCGGTGTCGTCCCCAGCGACGGTGTGCTGCGCGACCGGTTCGGCCGGGTGGCTACCGATCTGCGGATCTCGCTGACCGACCTCTGCTCGCTGCGCTGCACCTACTGCATGCCGGCCGAGGGGCTGCCGTGGCTGTCCAAGGCAGCGCGGCTGTCCGACGACGAATTCGTCCGCCTCGCCGAGCTGTTCATCCGGCTCGGGGTGCGCTCGATCCGGCTCACCGGCGGCGAGCCGCTCGTCCACCCGACGTTGCCGGGCGTGATCGCCCGGCTCACTGCGCTCGAGCCGCGTCCGGAGATCTCGCTCACCACCAACGGGGTCACCCTGGCGCGATCGGCCCGCACGCTCGCCGCGGCGGGACTGGACCGGATCAACATCTCGGTGGACACGCTCGATCGGGAGCGGTTCCGCGAGCTCACCCGACGTGATCGGCTCGCCGACGTCCTTTCCGGCGTCGCCGCAGCCAGCGCCGCCGGGCTCGCCCCCGTCAAGATCAACACAGTGCTGGTCCGGGACAACAACCTGCAGGAGGCGCCACAGCTGCTGGGCTGGGCACTGCGCAGCGGATACCGGTTGCGCTTCATCGAGCACATGCCGCTCGACGCGGACCACCAGTGGTCGCGTAACGCGATGGTGACCGCCGACGAGATCCTCGACCTGTTGACCGCCGCCGGCTACGCCCTGGCGCCGCATGGTGCGCGGACACACGCGCCGGCCGAGGAGTTCGACGTCGTGGACGGACCCGACCGCGCGGAGTGGGCAAGCGAGGTCGGGCGGGTCGGCGTGATCGCGTCCGTGACCCGGCCGTTCTGCCGGGAGTGTGACCGGCTGCGGCTGACCGCCGACGGACAGTTGCGCACGTGCCTGTTCGCTCGCGAGGAGACCGACTTGCGCGCGCCGCTGCGCGACGGCGCCACGGACCGGGAGCTCGCCGCGATCATCGTCGCGGCGGTGGCCGAGAAGCAGGCCGGTCACGGCATCGGGACCGCCGCATTCGTCCAGCCCGACCGCACGATGTCGGCCATCGGCGGTTGACCGCAGTCGGTCGCCCTCGGCGGTCGCAGCCGGCCCCGCGCCCCCTCGCTTCCTACGTTGAGTGGCCAGTTGCGCACTGAGTGGCCGGATAGGAGCGGCCACTCAAGGCCCTAAGTGACCACTCAACGTAGGAGGTCGCGGGAGAGCAGGAAGCCCCGGCGGGTGAGGAAATCGGCGAGGTGGTCGGCGTGGTCGCCGCAGGCCAGCCAGTGCTTGACCCGAGCGGCCCCGTGGATGCCCGGATTGCGCCACGAGAGGTCGGTCGTGGCGGCCGCACGGCACCCCTTCGCCGAGCATCGCCTCGGCGGATCCTGCTCCGACACCCAGGCACCGTACAGGCTCGTCACGTACGGTTGGGCCGGTCGGCGAGGCGTGGCACCGAGGAGTCCCAGTGGTCGAATCCGAGCAGATCCAGACGCCGGCTGCCGACGCGACCGCACTCGAGCGGGTGATGTTCGAGGTCAAGCGGGTGATCGTCGGGCAGGAGCGACTGGTCGAACGGATGATCGTGAGCCTGCTCGCCCAGGGTCACTGTCTGCTCGAAGGCGTACCGGGTGTGGCGAAGACACTCGCCGTCGAGACCCTCGCTCGCACCGTGAGCGGCAGCTTCTCCCGGCTCCAGTTCACGCCGGACCTGGTGCCCTCGGACATCGTCGGCACCCGCATCTACCGCCCGGGCGCGGAGAGCTTCGACACCGAACTCGGCCCGATCATGGCCAACTTCGTCCTCGCGGACGAGATCAACCGGGCGCCGGCCAAGGTGCAGTCGGCCCTGCTCGAGGTGATGGCCGAACGGCACGTCACGATCGGCGGGCGCCGCTTCGACGTGCCGAATCCGTTCCTCGTCCTCGCGACTCAGAACCCAATCGAGTCCGAGGGCGTCTATCCGCTTCCCGAGGCGCAGCGCGACCGCTTCCTGATGAAGATCCCGGTGGACTACCCGACCGCCGCCGAGGAGCGGGAGATCATCTACCGGATGGGCGTGGCACCGCCGTCCGCGAACGCGGTGCTCAGCACCACCGATCTGCTGCGGTTGCAGGCCGGCGCCGCACGGGTGTTCGTCCACCACGCGATCGTGGACTACGTCGTGCGGCTCGTGCTGGCCACCCGCAACCCACAGCAGTACAACCTGCCGGACGTTGCCCAGTGGGTCTCCTACGGCGCGAGCCCGCGTGCCAGCCTCGGCCTCGTCGCCGCCGGCCGGGCGATGGCGCTGATGCGCGGACGCGACTACGTGCTGCCGCAGGACGTCCTCGACGTCGCCGTCGACGTACTCGCCCACCGGCTCGTGCTCAGCTATGACGCAGTCGCCGACGGCGTGCCCGCCGCCCATGCCGTGCGCCGCATCCTGCAGGCCGTGCCGCTTCCCCAGGTGGCGCCGCGGCAGCGCGCCGGCGGGCAGCAGGCGATGAGCCCGCCGACCGGCGAGCCCTTGGTCTACGGGCAGGCCGCGCCGCCGCAGCAGCCGCCGCCCGGCTGGGGTGAACGTTCGGCATGAGCGAGCAGCCCCGCCCCGAGGTCGTCGGCGCGGCGCCCCTGGCCACCGAGCACGGCCCGACCCTGGATCTGCACAGCGCCGACGAGTTGCTGCGCCGGTTGGAGTTCGCCGTCCGCAACAAGCTGGACGGGCTGCTGCAGGGCAACTATCTGGGGTTGGTGCCGGGGCCGGGCAGCGAAGCGGGGGAGTCGCGGCTGTATGTCCCCGGTGACGACGTCCGGCGGATGGACTGGCCGGTCACCGCGCGGACCACCGTGCCGCACACCCGGCAGACGGTGGCCGACCGCGAACTGGAGACCTGGCTGGTGGTCGATCTGTCGCCGAGCGTGGATTTCGGCACGGCGCTGACCGAGAAGCGGGAACTGGTGCTCGCGGCGATCACGACGGTGGTGCACCTCACGGTCCGCGGGGGCAACCGGGTCGGTGCGGTCGTGGGCAACGGGCAGGACAGCTATCTGGTGCCCGCACGCGCCGGCCGCGCGCACGGCCGCCACCTGGTGCGGCGGATCGCCACCACGCCACGGGCCGCGTCCGGCGGCGGCAAGAATCTCACCTCGCTCATCGAGTCGATCCGCCGCCCGCAGCGGCGCCGCGGGCTGGTCGCGGTCGTGTCCGATTTCCTGGACGGGAGCGGTGCGGCCGACCCGGTGCCCTGGGAGCGGCCGTTGCGCGGTCTTTCGGAACGGCATCAGTTGCTCGGCATCGAGGTGCTCGACCCGCGGGAGTTGGAGCTGACCGCGGCGGGTTTGGTCACGTTCGTGGATCCAGAGACCGGACGTCAACTCGAGGTGCAGACCTCTGATGCCCGCGTGCGCGCGCGCTACGCCGCCGCAGCCGCCGCGCAGCGCGCGCAAATCGCCCGCAGCCTGCGGCACGCCGGCGCGGCACATCTGCAGTTGCGCACCGACCGGGAGTGGATCAGCGACGTGGTGCGTTTCGTCGTGGCGCGCCGCAAATTCGTCATGGGCGCGGTTGGGGCCGGAGTCCGCTGATGGTGTTTCTGTCGCCGGGCTACCTGCTCCTGCTGCTCGTCGTCGCCGTCCTGGGCGCCGCATATCTGCTGGTGCAGCTGCGCCGCAAGCGGTACGTGGCGCGGTTCAGCAATGTGGACCTGCTCGGCAGTGTGGCGCCGCGCCGGCCGGGCTGGCGACGGCACCTGACCTTCGCGCTGCTGCTCGTCGGGCTGACGGTGCTCTCGCTCGGCGTCGCCCGCCCGTCGGCCGAGGTGAAGGTACCCCGGGAGAACGCCACGGTGATCCTGTCCATCGATGTGTCCCTGTCGATGGAGGCGACCGACGTACTCCCGTCGCGCATCGCCACCGCGAAGCAGGCGGCCAAGAGCTTCGTCGAACTGCTGCCCGCGCGCATCAACCTCGGCCTGGTGTCCTTCGGCGGTCAGGCGAACCTGCTCGTCCCACCGACTCGGGACCGGGAGGCGGTCAACGCTGCGATCAGCGGACTGCATCTGCAGGAGTCGACGGCGATCGGCGAGGCGATCTTCACCTCGTTGCAGGCCATCCAGGTGTTCAGCCGATCCTCGGCCGAGAAGGGCACGCCGCCGCCGCCTGCCCGCATCGTGCTGCTCAGCGACGGGACCAACACCGTCGGCCGGTCAGTAGCCAGCGCCGTCACGGCCGCGCAGCGGGCGCATGTACAGGTTTCCACGATCGCATTCGGCACCCAGAACGGCACGGTGACGATCAATGGCATCGCCCGCCAGGTGCCGGCCGACGACCAGGCACTGCGGCAAATCGCCGACAGTACCGGCGGCTCGTTCCATACCGCACACAGCGAGCAGGAACTCAGCTCGGTCTACCAGGACATCGGTTCGCAGATCGGGTACACGACCAAGCACAAGGACGTCAGCTGGCGGTTCATGCTCGGGGGCTTGTTGCTGCTGTTCGCCGCCGGCGGCGCTGCGATGCTCTGGGCGGGCCGGCTCGCCTGAGCGCGGTCAGGCCTGCGGGTCGATGATCAGCTTGCCGACCGAGGTGCGGTCGAGCAGGGCGCGGTGTGCGTCCCCGGCACGTTCGAGCGGATAGGTCTGCCCGACGATCGGCCGAATCGACCCGTCCGCGATCAGCCGCATCAGATCGGTAACGGCCTCGGCCAGCAGGTAGGGGCGCTGGGCGACGTGGATCAGCCAGAAGCCGATGACCGCCGTGCTGCGCCGCATCAGCGCGCCGGGGTCGATGGCCAAGGCGGGCGTCCGCGCGGCCATGCCGAACACGGCCAGCCGGCCGAGCGGCGCGAGTGCGGCCAGGCTCTGGTCGAACACCGGTCCACCGGTCATCTCCAGAACGATGTCGACGCTGCGGCCCTCGTTCGCGTCCCGGAGCGCGGCCGTCAGGTCCGTTTCCCGCGAGTCGACGGCGACGTCGGCGCCCAGTTCCAGGGTCAGCGCCCGCTTCTTCGCACTGGAGGCGGTTGCGATCACCCGGCCGGCCCCCCAGCGTTTGGCCAGCTGGATCGCGAGTGTGCCGACGCCGCCGGCGCCGGCGTGCACCACGACCGTCTCGCCCGGCTGCAGGTGGGTGCTGGTTCGCAGCAGGTGCCATGCCGTCGCGCCTTGGACGAGGGTCGTCAGCGCCTGTCCGTCCGTCACCGTTTCCGGGATCGGGAACATCCGGCGCGGGTCGGCGGCGATCCGCTGTGCGTACCCGCCGGAGCCGACGAGCCCGAGCAGCCGCTGGCCGGCGTCGCCGCGGGCCACGACCTCGCCGCCCGGGATGAGCGGCAACGACTGCTTGGCGAGGTAGGAGTCCTCGGTCTGATGGGTGTCGGCGTAGTTGACCCCCGCGGCGAGGACATCCATCACCACCTCGCCCTCGGCCGGGTCCGGATCGGGCAGCTCGCGGACGACCAGCGTCTCCGGCCCGCCGAACTCGGTTATCTGGATGGCCTTCACGCCACGCACCGTACCCGCCGGTAACGCGCGGCCAAAGGCGGCAATCGGCGATCCGCTAGCGTCGTGTGACGTGGATGCGCGCACCGTGCTGGTGACCGGAGGCAACCGGGGAATCGGCCTGGCGATCGCCCGGGCGTTTGCCGCCAACGGCGATCAGGTCGCGATCACCCACCGCGGCAGCGGCGCCCCCGACGGACTGCTCGGCGTCGAGTGCGACGTCACCTCCGAGGATCAGGTGGACGCGGCATTCGGCGCGGTCGAGGCCGACCTTGGACCGGTCGAAGTGCTCGTCGCCAACGCCGGCATCGCCGACGACACGCTGCTGCTGCGGATGAGCGAGGACACCTTCACCCGGGTCATCGACGCCAATCTCACCGGGGCCTACCGGGTGGCAAAGCGGGCCACGGCGGGCATGCTGCGGGCCAGGCGCGGCCGGATGATCTTCATTTCCTCAGTGGTGGCGTTCGTCGGTGCGCCCGGCCAGGCGAACTACGCGGCGAGCAAGGCCGGCCTGCTCGGTCTGGCGCGGTCGATCGCCCGCGAGCTCGGCTCCCGCTCGATCACGGCGAACGTCATCGCGCCCGGGTTCATCGAGACCGACATGACCGCCGGCCTCG
>Ga0136846_1220374_pt1 | contig 10536 bp, 13 predicted proteins | sample HopSoiMetagenom2_FD_96841 | JGI IMG/M metagenome (GOLD analysis project Ga0136846, IMG submission 96841) | Grasslands soil microbial communities from Hopland, California, USA - 2 Assembly 2016 (version 4) | ecosystem: Environmental > Terrestrial > Soil > Grasslands | place: USA: Hopland... | reverse complement strand
TGGATCACGGCGCCGGTCGTGACCATCTCGGTGTAGAGCCGGGTTCGGCGCGAGAGGAGGCGATGGAAGAACCGGCAATGCCGGTCCGTCCAGTCCATCATCGGCGCGACCGAGAAGCGGATGTCTTCGGTGAGCAAGGAGCTCATGGCGGGGAGATAACGACGGCGGTCGCCGGGTGCAACGTACGCGCGACAGACGGAATGCGCGCTTCGCGTTCTTGGACGCGGGAATTATAGACGATTTTGCGGGGGTAGCGGGATCGCCGATCAGAAGCTGCTCAGCGCCAGCATGGCAAGGCAGAGGCATGCGGTCGAGGTGAGGAAGCCGAGGGCCGCGCGCTTGAAGGACGGGGCGGGCTCAAGGGTCTCTGCGGCGGTCATCTGCATTCTCCCCGGAGGCTTTGCGAGCCTGTCGACGGGGAGAATGGCGACGGCTTGTGCGAGCGGATGTGCGCTGGCGCACCTCTCCGGCGGGGCCGCGGCTTAGCCGAGCAGAAGCGCGAGCCCGAACGGATGGACGAAGCCCGCCGCCAGCCCGAGTGCGGCGTCGGCCAAGTCGTGCGCGGCGGCGCAGCCATGGGTGAGCGCGGGCGTCGCAGCCGCGACGAAAAGCCCGACCGTCAACGCGGTGTCTCCCGTTTCCCTCGCGCGGTGAGGCAACTTCCGGGCCGTCAGCCCAGGGTGATTCGAAGTCAACCAGGAGCATGACCGCCGTTCCGTCATGATGAAAATGCCTCCTCGTTTGACCGGAATCCGAGCCCCCAAGAAGGGGCGGCTGTTTCGTCATGATGGAAGTGCGTCGGGCTCCAACATCATGAAAGTGCGTCGGCTCCGCACCCGTTCATAAAACGAATCGATGACCCGGCCGCCGCAGCCGCCGCCTCCGTCACGCAGCTTTGGCGAGCCCGCCCGCCTCCTCGACGAAGCGCGCCACCGCCTCGACGCCCTCGCCGGAGCGCAGATTTGTGAACACGAAAGGGCGCGCGCGCCGCATCCGCCGGGAGTCCTCCTCCATCACGGCGAGGCTCGCGCCGACATGCGGCGCGAGGTCGATCTTGTTGATGACGAGAAGGTCGGAGCGGGTGATCCCGGGACCGCCCTTGCGCGGGATCTTCTCGCCGCCGGAGACGTCGATGACGTAGATCGTCAGGTCGGCGAGCTCGGGCGAGAAGGTCGCGGCGAGGTTGTCGCCGCCGGACTCGATGAGAACGAGGTCGAGCTCCGGAAACCGCCGCGCCATGGCGTCGATCGCGGCGAGGTTGATCGAGCAGTCCTCGCGGATGGCGGTGTGCGGGCAGCCGCCGGTCTCGACGCCCATGATGCGCTCCTCGGGCAGGGCGCCGGCGACGGTCAGGATGCGCGCATCCTCCTTGGTGTAGATGTCGTTGGTGATGGCGCAAAGGTCGTAGCGCCCGCGAAAGCGCTTGCAGAGCGCCTCCATGAGCGCCGTCTTGCCCGAGCCGACCGGACCGCCGATGCCGACGCGCAGCGGACCGTGCGGGGAGGCGCTCATGACCGGAACAGCCGCGTGTACTGGGTCTCGTGACGCAGCGCCGCGAGATCGGACCGGAAGGCGCAGCCGCCGAGATCGTCGAGGCTCGCTTCGATCGCCGAAGCGGCAAGCCGCCGGACCTGCGGCACGAGCGCCGCGGTGACGCGCTGTCCGTCGGTCTGGCCGACGACCCCGAGCCGCACCGCGGCCGAGACCAGGGACGAGACGAAGTTAAGTCCGAACGCCTCCAGGGCCGGCTCGAGTGGGATTTCGTGGCCGGCCGCCGCGACCGCGACTGCCACCGGGTAGGCGACCGGCTCGGACCACACCTCCTTCAGGAGGGCCATCGCCGGGCAGGACCAGCTGCGAAGGATCGCGCCGACGAAGGCATCGCCTTGCGTCGTCGTCTCGAGCTGGCGCTCCGGGGAGGTCGCGAGCGCCAGCGCGAGCGCGGCGATCTCGGCGAGCGTTGCGCCGTCGCCGTTGCCCGAGGCCCGGTAGGCCGCCGCGAACAGGATGGCATCGTTTCGGGCCGAGCCGAAGGCGAGAAGACTGCCGAGCCAGTCCTCGAGGCTCGCCGCGTCCGTCAGATCACCGGCCTCGTGGGCCCATTCGAGCCCGTGCGAATAGGCGAAGGCGCCGACCGGGAAGGCCGGCGACAACCAGACCATCAGCGCAAGGTGCGACCCGCTCATCGGTGGTCGTGCTTGTGGCCGTGCTCGCCGTGGTTGTGATGCCCGCAGCCTGGCCCGTGCTCGTGATCGCTATGCCCGGCATTATCATGATGATGAGCATGATCATCATGATGATGGGGTGCATCATCGGGTTTGCGACCGTGATGATGCGCATGATGCGCATGATGCGCATGGCCGTGGTCGTGGCCGCAGTCGGGCTCGTAGGCGCCGCGCTCGGGGCGGAACGGGCGCCGGACGGGCGTCGCCGTGCAGCCCTGGCCGCGGATCATCTCGGCCAAGACGTGGTCGTCCTCGATCCAGATCGCGTCGGCGCCGATCTCGGCCGGCGTGTGCCGGTTGCCGATGTGCCAGGCGACCCGCATCAGCCGCAACGGATTCTCGGCCCTGATCTCGAGGAGCGCCTGGGGCGCCGCCTTCACTTGCACGAGGCGCCCGTCCTCGAGCCGCACTGCATCGCCGTCGGCAAGCGCCGCCGCCTTATCGAGGTCGAGGAGGAAGTCGAGCCCGCCCTCCCCTTTCAGCGCCACGCGGCGCCGGTGCCGGCCCTCATGATCGAGGACGACCGTGTCGGCGACCCGGTCGGGCTTCACGGCGGCCTTGCGGACGACGGCGGTGGCGCGGAGCATGCGAACCTCTAAAACAGGAAATACCGCTGCGCCATCGGTAGCACCTTGGCGGGCTCGCAGACCAGAAGCTCGCCGTCGGCCGTGACGCGGTAGGTCTCGGGGTCGACTTCGATGTCGGGGGTCGCGTCGTTGTGCACCATCGAGGCTTTCGAAAGCCCGCGGCGCACGTTCTCGACCCCGACGAGCTCCTTTTCAAGCCCGAGCCGCGCCTTCACGCCCTTCGCTAAGGCCGCCCGGGATACGAAAGTCAGCGATGTCGCGGTCCGTGCCTTGCCGAAGGCGCCGAACATCGGCCGGTAATGCACCGGCTGCGGCGTCGGGATCGAGGCGTTGGGGTCGCCCATCGGCGCCGCGGCGATCGCCCCGCCCTTGATGACGAGGTCGGGCTTGACGCCGAAGAAGGCCGGCGACCACAGCACGAGGTCGGCGAGCTTGCCGGCCTCGACCGAGCCGACGTGGCGCGACACGCCGTGCGCGATCGCCGGGTTGATGGTGTACTTGGCGAGATAGCGCTTGACCCTGAAGTTGTCGTTGCCGCGGCCATTCTCCTGCGGCAGCGGCCCGCGCTGCGCCTTCATCTTGTGCGCCGTCTGCCAGGTGCGGATGATCACCTCGCCGATGCGGCCCATGGCTTGGCTGTCGGAGGACATCATCGAGAGCGCGCCGAGATCGTGCAGGATGTCCTCGGCGGCGATCGTCTCCTTGCGGATGCGGCTCTCGGCGAAGGCGAGGTCCTCGGGGATCGCCGGGCTCAGGTGATGGCACACCATCAGCATGTCGAGATGCTCGTCGATGGTGTTGACCGTGAACGGCCGCGTCGGGTTGGTCGAGGAGGGCAGCACGTTCGCAAGACCCGCCACCTTGATGATGTCGGGCGCGTGGCCGCCGCCGGCGCCCTCGGTGTGGAAGGCATGGATGGTGCGGCCCTTGAACGCCGCGATGGTGTCCTCGACGAAGCCCGATTCGTTGAGCGTGTCGGTGTGGATCATGACCTGGACGTCGTGGTCGTCGGCGACCGAGAGGCAGCAATCAATCGCCGCCGGCGTCGTGCCCCAGTCCTCGTGGAGCTTGAGCGAGCAGGAGCCGGCCTCGACCATCTCGACGAGGGCGGCCGGTAGCGAGGCGTTGCCCTTGCCGGCGCGGCCGAGGTTCACCGGGAAGGAATCGAAGGCGCGCAGCATCATCTCGATGTGCCAGGGGCCGGCCGTGCAGGTCGTCGCCTTCGTCCCCTCGGCCGGGCCGGTGCCGCCGCCGAGCATCGTCGTGACGCCTGCCATCAGGGCGTCGTCGATCTGCTGCGGGCAGATGAAATGGATGTGCGAATCGAAGCCCCCGGCGGTCAGGATCTTGCCCTCGCCGGCGATCACCTCTGTGCCCGGCCCGATAACGATGTCGACGCCGGGTTGGATGTCGGGGTTGCCGGCCTTGCCGATCCGCTCGATGCGGCCGCCTTTCAGCCCGACGTCGGCCTTCACGATCCCCCAGTGATCGAGGATGAGGGCGTTGGTGATGACGGTGTCGACGGCGCCGTCGGCGTTCGTCGCCTGCGACTGCCCCATGCCGTCGCGGATGACCTTGCCGCCGCCGAACTTCACCTCCTCGCCATAGGTGGTGAGGTCGCGCTCGACCTCGATCACGAGGTCCGTGTCGGCAAGGCGCAGTGTGTCGCCGACGGTCGGCCCGAACATGTCGGCATAAGCGGCGCGCGGGAAAGGGAAGGGCATGGAGGTGAGCCTCAAGCGGTCAGGGGCGCGAAGCCCGGGTCGCGGGCGGCATCTCGATCGAAGGTCATAGTGACTCGGCAACCCGCAAGGGAATTGCGGACCGCGATCAGTTGATCCGGGAATTCGGCACGGTGATTGGCCGAGCGCACGATCGCGTCGCGAACGGCGTCCCGGTCTTCGACGACGATGTTCGGATGTTCGGTGATCTTTCGAAGAGCGACCAGCACCCAGTCACGCTCCCAGCCGTAGACTCGGCGCATGGTCCAGGCGAACTCGACGAGCACGACCACGCTGACGAAGGCCTTCTCGTCGGCGGCATCGCGATCGATGAAGCTTCCGGCGCGCCGAGCCTGCGCGGGGTCGTCGTTCGCGAAGATTCGGACCAGGATATTGGTATCGACGCCGATCATTCGGCCGCCGGGCGCTTCGAGGAGCGGACAGCCCTTGGTTTTCCGCTCTGCCGTTTGATCCTCTCGTGCTTCTCGCTGAGGTAATCGGCGATGCCCTCGTCCATCTCACGGATGGAGATGGGGGGCCGCCGGGCCGGAGCCCCGAACATGCCCTTCCATCCCTGGGTGGTCCCGACGATCGCGTGGAAGAACACCTCGCCGTCGACCGTTTCGAAGAACTCGACACGGTGTCCCGGCTTGATGCCGAGCTTGCGGGCCAGTGCGTCCGGCAGCTGCACTTTCCCGCTCTCCTCGACGATGGCTTCGTACGTGGGCATCGCATTGCTCCGCTGATCGCGCGAGCATATCACGGCTCGCTCGTCACCCTCACCCTTCTAGCCGACCCCGTCCTTTTTGCTGCATTGCCTCCAGCGGCCAAAGGTGCTTCACCCGCCCCGAACCACGGCCCGAGCTGGCGCCTCGCGAACTCGTAGCCGTGGGCGCGGCGGCGCTCGACGGTGGCGGGCGAGAAGTCGCGCAAGCCGTCCTGGTCGTCGGCGGGATCCTGCTCGGCCTCCTGGCGGCCGGGCAAGGGCGAATGCTCGGGGTCCTGCATGTCGAGATCGAGAATCTCGATACGCTTGAAACGGTTGGCGCGCTCGACCCGCGCCTTCAGCTCGCCGGAGATCTTTCCCTCGGGCACGAGTGCCGCGAGCTCGCAGATCGTGCCGATCAGGTCGTTGATGCGGTTCGCGCCGTCGTGGTCCTGGCGTAGGCGGTTGCCGAAGGAGAGCTCGTGCACCCGGTCCTGAACCTCGGCGAGGTTCTGCGGCAGCCGGGCGCGGAGCGGATAGAGGTTCATGACGACGAGGCGCCGGTCGGCGTCCGGAGCGTCCGAGAAGGCGTCGATGGCGTCGCCGAGCGGCGTGTTGTCGACGAGGCCGCCGTCCCAGTACGACGCGCCGCCGATCTCGACCCACGGAAACTGCGGCGCCAGGCTTCCGCTCGCCAGGATATGCCGGGGCTCGATCGCGCAGACGTGGTCGGCTTCGCGCTTCGGCGGCGGCCTGTCCTTGTTCTCTCGGGAGTGGGGATGGTTCCGGAAGCGGGTGAGCACGCCCGAGACCACGTCGACGGCGGTGACCACGAATGTCGTCGGGCTGGCGTTGAGGGCCTTAAAGTCGACGTGACGACGCAGCGTTTCGATGAGCGGGCTCGTGTCGTAGAGGTACTTCCAGCCGGGCAAGGCCCACACATCCATGCGCGGCGCGTAGAAGCCGGGCAGGCCGAAGAACGCGAGATCGCGCTGCACCTGCGCCGGCAGGAAGGACGGCGCGTCGAGCCGCAGATCCTCCCAGAGCTCCTTCAAGCGCCGGCGCGCGTCGGCGCGGCCGTGCGAGCCGACGATGCAGGCGGCGTTGATGGCGCCGATCGAGACGCCGGTGACGCCCTTGAGAGCGACCTCGCGCCCGGCTGTCTCGGCCTCGTCCATCAGCTCGAGCAGCGCCGTCACGGCGCCCCATTCGTAGGCGCCGAGCGCGCCGCCGCCCTGCAGCACGAGCCCGACCTCGATGGGTTTTTGCCCCTGCTTGGTCATGATCCGCTCCGCGCCCTCAGTCGACTGCGCCCATCACCTCCTGCCGGAAGCCGTACACGGTTCGGCTCCCGGCTAGCCGGATAAGCCGCACCTCGCGCGTCTGGCCTGGCTCGAAGCGCACCGCCGTGCCGGCCGGAATGTCGAGCCGCATGCCGCGGGCCATAGCCCGGTCGAAGGACAGCTTCGGATTGGTCTCGAAGAAGTGGTAGTGCGAGCCGACCTGGATCGGGCGGTCGCCGGTGTTCGCGACGGTGAGCGTCACCGCCTCGCGGCCCTCGTTGAGCGTGAGCTCGCCCGGCTGCGTCGTCACCTCGCCCGGCTGCAGCGCGCCCGACGCGCCGCGGATCGGGTCGTGCACGGTGACAAGCTTCGTCCCGTCCGGAAAGGTCGCCTCGACCTGCACGTCGTGGATCATCTCGGCGACGCCGTCCATGACCTGGTCGGGGGTCAGCACGCTCGCGCCCGCTTCCATCAGCTCGGCGACTGAGCGCCCGTCGCGCGCGCCCTCGACGACGAAATCGGTGATGAGCGCGATCGCCTCCGGGTGGTTGAGCTTGACGCCGCGCTCGAGCCGCCGGCGCGCCACCATCGCGGCCATGGCGATGAGCAGCTTGTCCTTCTCGCGCGGGGTGAGATTCATGGCGTGCCTCAGGTCTGCCAGGAGCGCGGCATCGGCGTGCCGCGGAAAAGTTCGAGGAAGCGGGCGAGATCGGCGCGGAGCGCCTGCGGATCGGGCGAGAGGAACCGTGCAACCAGCATGCCGTTCCAGGCGCCGACGGCGCATTCGCAGCGCGCGTCCTCGAGAGCGGCTCGGGCCGCGTCGCGCCGCGCCTCGGCATCGCGCGCGAGGTGCAGGACCGTCGCAAGCGCGCGCCCGCCCGCCCCGACCGCCGTACGGGCGAGTGTTTCCCTGAGCCGGCCCTCGAGCCTGACGTCCTCGGCAAAAACCAGCCGGCCGGCGCGGCGTATCCGCCAGCGGTCGCGGAAGCTCCCGCTTTCGGCGACCTCGCCCATCGCGACCCGGCCGAACACCACGCTCTCGACGAGCGTCAGGGCAGCCGAGGCGGCGAACTCGACATCGAGCCGGCGCCGCAGGCGGGCGCCGTCGAAAAGGATCTGCTCCTGCGGCAGCCAGTCGAGCCGGCTTCCGGGCTCAAGTGCGATGTCGACCGCGATCTCGGTCTCCGGACCGTCGGAGCGGTACAGCTTCTCGGCGGCCTGGGTGGTGAGGACCGCCCGGGCGCCCTCGGCGATGCCGACCGCGATCGACATGCGGTCGCCGCCGGCCATGCCGCCGCCGGTATTGATCAGCACGCCCTCGCACGAGCCGGCGGCACGCGGGAACCGTATCCGGTAGCCGCCGCTCTCGGCGACCGTCAGCGGCGCCGAGCCGCGCGCGGTCCGGCCGATTGCGACGCGCACGCAGCCGACGGCGCGGACGAAGGCCGGCAGCGCCTTCACGCTGATAGCAGGCGTCTTCATGAGCATGCGCCAGCATCGCCGCCAACGACGGCGCTCGCAAGCGTCGGGGGCGGCGCGCCTGCCCGCCGGACAAGCATCCGCTGCCCGCAAAGCCGTCAATAGGCGATCCGGTCGGCTTTCTTCATCCACTCGGCGAAGACCGCCCGCGCCTCCTCGACCGGCGTGTGCTGCATCGGCATGAGGCGCCTGTCCGGCGCCTTCGGCATCTCGTCGTAGATGAAAGCGTCGTCGAAGCCGGCCGCGGCCGCCTCGTCGCGCGTGCTGGCATAGATGACGCGGGAGAGACGCGCCCAGTAGGCGGCGGCGAGGCACATCGGACACGGCTCGCAGCTCGCATAAAGCACCGCGCCCTCGAGCGCGAAGGTCTCGACCGCCCGGCAGGCGCGGCGGATCGCGACCACCTCGGCATGGGCGGTCGGGTCGTTCGACGAGGTGACCTGGTTCCAGCCTTCGGCGAGCACCTGGCCGTGGCGGACGATCACGGCCCCGAACGGGCCGCCTTCGCCTGCCTCCATGTGCTCCCGCGCGAGCGCGACGGCGCGAAGGAGATGGCGGCGATCGTCGTCGGAAAGACTCATCCGGAGGCCCTTCGATGCACCGGCATCGCGGCGCTCAGGGCGATGTGCTCGCGTTCGGCGAGGAGCTGGGCCGCGACCGACGCCGCGATCACGGCGGGCTCCTTGCCGCGGATCTGCGGCACGCCGATCGGGCAGGCGAGCGCTTGCACGCGCTCGGCCGCGATGCCGAGATCGCGGAAGCGCTTTTCGAAGCGCGCGCGCTTCGTCTTCGACCCGATCAGCCCGACGAACGGGAACCCGCGGGCGAGCGCCTCGGCCGTGATGGCGAGGTCGAGCGGATGGTCATGAGTCATCACCAGCACGAATGCGTCGGGTGGCGCTCTGCCGATCTCGGCGGCCGGATCGTCCGTTTGGATTGGGCTCGTATTGGCGGGAATGTGCGCCGGGAAGGCATCTTGCCGGGAATCGATCCAGCCGATCGCGAAGGGCAGCGGCGCCAACGCCAGGACGAGCGCCCGCCCGACGTGGCCGGCGCCGAAAAGGAGGAGCGTGGTGCGGCTTTCCGCCGGCTCGGCCGCGGCAAGGACCGCCAGGCGTTCGGCATCGGCGGCGTCGAAGGTCTCGATCGCGAGCGTCACGCGTCCGCCGCAGCATTGGCCGAGGTCGGGGCCGAGAACCTTCTCGACGAGCCGCGCCGGGCCTTTGCCTTGCGCGATCGCCCGGCGCGCCGCCGCGAGCGCCTGCCATTCGAGCTGCCCGCCGCCGATGGATCCGTGGAAGGCGCCGTCGGGGCGCACGACCATGCGGGTGCCGGCGGGGCGCGGGGTCGAGCCCACCGCGGCATGGACGGTCACGAGCGCGGCGGCGCCGTGCTCGGAGACGATCTCGGCGAGGCGCCGCCAGACGGTCACGGCATCGCCCTGCCGCGCACCGCCTCGCAGGCGCGCAGGATCGCCTCGGGCGTCGCCGGCGCGTCGAGCGGAACCGGCCGATCGGGCGCGAGCGCATGAATCGCGTCGGCAATGGCGGAAAAGACGCTGATCGCCAGCATCAGCGGCGGCTCCCCGACGGCTTTCGAGCGGTAGATCGTCTCCTCCCGGTTGCCGTTCGGGTAGAGCGCGACGCGGAAATCCGCCGGAACGTCGGAGGCGACCGGGATCTTGTAGGTCGACGGCGCGTGCGTCAGGAGCCGCCCGTCGGCGTCGAAGACGAGCTCCTCGGTCGTGAGCCAGCCCATGCCCTGCACGAACCCGCCCTCGATCTGGCCGATGTCGATGGCCGGATTCAGCGAGCGCCCGCAATCGTGCAGGATGTCGATGCGCGTCACCCGGTTCTCGCCCGTGAGGGTATCGATCACGACCTCGGCGCAGGCCGCCCCATAGGCGAAATAGAAGAACGGCCGGCCACGGCCCTTTGCGCGGTCCCAGGTGATCTTCGGCGTCTTGTAGAACCCGGCTTCCGAGAGCTGGACCCGCGCCTCGATGCAGCGCCGCGCGAGCTCGCCGAAGCCGAGGCTCTCGTTGCCGATGAAGACCCGGTCGTCGCGGAACAGGACCTCGGTCTCGGGCACGCCATGCGCCGCCGCGGCAAACGCGGCCATGCGGCGCCTGATCGCCTCGGCGGCGAGCTTCGCCGCCATGCCGTTGAGATCGGAGCCGGCGGAGGCTGCGGTCGCCGAGGTGTTCGGGACCTTGCCGGTCGAGGTCGCCGTGATGCGCACGCGCTCGATGCCGATGCCGAACGCCTCGGCGACGACCTGCGCCACCTTGACGTGGAGGCCCTGGCCCATCTCGGTGCCGCCGTGGTTCAGATGCACCGAGCCGTCCTGATAGACGTGCACCAGCGCGCCGGCCTGGTTCAGGTGGGTGAGCGTGAAGCTGATGCCGAACTTGACGGGGGTAAGCGCGATGCCCCGCTTCAGGAAGCGCGAGCCCGCGTTCGAAGCACCGAGCTCGGTCCGGCGGGCCCGGTAATCCGACGTCCGCTCGAGCGTCCGCATGACGTCTGCGAGGGT
>Ga0136846_1214912_pt1 | contig 10536 bp, 12 predicted proteins | sample HopSoiMetagenom2_FD_96841 | JGI IMG/M metagenome (GOLD analysis project Ga0136846, IMG submission 96841) | Grasslands soil microbial communities from Hopland, California, USA - 2 Assembly 2016 (version 4) | ecosystem: Environmental > Terrestrial > Soil > Grasslands | place: USA: Hopland... | reverse complement strand
TGATATACAACATCCATAAATTTTATCACTCTCCGTGGATGGTCAGTCTATACCTAGGATGCAGCGTTTTTGATGCCCTTTATAATCTGGCATATCGCATATCGGGTTATAAGACAGTTTTTCCGATATAATTACACTGGATTTGATGTCTTGTCCGATTTAGTCTGATTCGAATCACTAATACTGTAGTTCGCTTTCTATCTAAAGTTTAGTCAATTGATTGTATAAGTATGTGTTTTCTATCTTTAATTTGCCCAGACTTACAGGTAGATAACCAGTCCTTTTTGCTGCACTAACATTATATTTGATCACATAGATAGGATTAAAGTCTAATCTCCTCAAAGAACTACACCTGTCAAGCCAATTCTTTATTGCATCAAAAGCCTCTTCAGGTAAGTATTTTCTAATATTAATAAGATATGGAGATAGGATACGCCCACACCATAAACTTTCTATAATCATCTATCGGAGTTTGTAACAGCTTTTCAAACCATGAATTCGTTGTCGATTTTATGGTCTGAGCGCGCCCCCTTCGAATAGTCAATCTCTGCAATATCTTTTCATTAATGAGCCACCTCATAAAACCGCGCAATAGATAGTTTATCGCCGGCCTTTGACTATCCCATCGCTGTATCATTTTAACTTCCTGCGCGCATTTCGAATTTATTGTTCCTGGAATCCTAACTAAACATGAGTTTATGGATGGTCTGTGTTGTCTATCTCCTTTCTTATTCGTCAGGAATTCCTCAGCAAATTGCATAAATTTAGTGGTGAGATCTTTTCCATTAGGATCTATGAATTTTGCAAATATTTCTTCTTGCTTTAAGATAAATCCTGCCACCAGCTGGTAAGTGTGATAGCCATTGCCAGTCCACAGTACAGTAGGATGGCCACGCACTTTGCTTTCGATATTTTTCGAGATTCTATTCAGAGCTCTTTCAAGTTTGTCTTTCGATGCAAAGTCCTTCAGATCTATATCTATCATTAGAAAACTTGGTGCAGTTCTATTAATGCTGCCGTATTTAGTAAATGATGGATAGGCATAGATTCTGCAATTTCATGGTTTGATGCCCTAAAATATTCAAGGACTTCTTGTATGTTGAACACCTCTTCCTGATAGACAAGAGCTTTAGTCATGATATTCCTCGAAAAATGGGCTTATCCATTCTGTACCTCAACTACCTGACCCAAAATCTCTGACTACTGAGGGGGATAAATTTCTTTCAGCTATGGTCCCTCGATCTAGACTAAAAGAAAAATTCCCCCTTTGCATACAATTAAATTGAGTACTAGGATTTGGCAATTATTAGTGAACATATTCTATCTCAAGAGTCATATCTAATTTGCTGTTGTGGATATGAACATACTGCTACATGGTAATCAATAATCTTCACCAATTATCTGCTTATCCGGTCATATTCATGCATATTATATTCCAATATCAAGGAATTTCCTGACAAATCATAAAATGACATTATAATAATTTATTAGCAACAGCTTTGAGTCATGTAATCATGAAAACAAAGACGCTAAGAATTAGTCTAGTTGCATTAGTATCAATTTGGTGTCTTACCATCACAGGCGGCTCATCTCTTTCAGTAAATGCTCAACAGTCTCATTCCAATCGACTTCCAATTCTATTGATACATGGCTACGGTGAGGATTCCAGTACTTGGAATTCATGGAAAAATTGGTTAGGCGAAAATAACTTTTCCAGAGTATATCCAATAACATTCAGCAATGACGAATGTGGATCCGTTGCAGAACATGCTGCTGAATTAAGCAGTATAGTAAATAAAATTCTGCATGATACGGGAAGTCAGAAGGTCAATATAGTTGCACATAGCAAAGGTGGCTTAGATGCAAGATGGTATATCACACATGATGGCGCTGATAAAGTCGCAAATCTAATTATGATTGGAACTCCAAATTCTGGTTCACCAATCGCATGGTTTGACTTTACTAATTGCCCTCGTGGTTCAGATATTGATTTATTTCCAGGATCTGCTGCTACTAGGGTAGTAGATCGACCTCAAAGTACCCACTATTACACTATTACTGGAAACTGGTTGCCATTAACACCGTGTCCTACTGCTGTCCCCGGAATATGGGTTCCAGATGGCGGTAACTGTCTTATCCCAGGCAATGATGATCTATTTGTATCCGTTAATAGCGCCGAGGCAAGTCCTCTTCGTCATTATGTTCCAGTAGGTCAGCCATTTCCTTATGACCACAATTCCCTGCTAAGACATGGAGACATCTTTGATATGGCTTTGCCAATACTGAGTGGACAATAGAGTTGGAATATGCAGAATATGGAGGAAGCAATGCCAAGATATAGACTAGGTCAGGTCGCATTGCCGGCACTATTAAGTGGGTATTTTGGTCAAGATCGGTGAGTTCATCCTCTTGTTTCAGTGAATCTTTCCTTAGGATACTCTGACGCCCTGTCTTGTTTCTATTGTTTCTTATCACTAGAGCAAATAGTTTGACGCGTGCCTCATGGTAGATACATAGATGATTTATCAGCTCTGTGGCAATCTAACAAATCAGCACACACATACGTTTTACCAATCCTTATATTAATTCAACAATAGAGTAGTTTGTTATTAATTGAATAAATTTGACTTGGGACAATATGTGATAGGAAAGAATGGATATAAAGTAGCAAATGTGAACGGACACAAAATACTCTATAGTGAATCAAAGAATAAAGAAAAGAAGAAGCATGTTTTATTCATACATGGTATTGGAGCATCATTGGTAGGTTGGCGAGATATCCCTGATGCAGCGTCAGAACATTTCCATACTATATCTGTCGATCTGATAGGGTTTGGCGGAAGTGAAAAGCCAACTACTGCAGACTATTCTATCAAAGGTTTTAGCCGGTTTATTTTCGATTTTCTTCAGGCAATTGATCTAAAGGATGAGAAGATATGCGTAGTGGGTCATTCACTAGGTGGATATATTGCATTACAGTTTGCATTTGAAAACAAGGATCTAGTAGAAAAACTTGTATTAGTAGATCCATCGGGAAAGCTGGATCGGCCAACTCCTCTGTTAAGTTCATATCGTGATGCTGCAAATGAGCCTAATCCAATATTGAAATATGAAAAAATTAAAAAGGTATTTGAGGACATGTACTCATTATCCTCAGCTTTGCTTCCCTTGGTTGTTGGAATATTTCTTGATACCATTGAAAAGCCAGGAGCGCTATATGCATTTAATTATGCATTCGATGACAGTACTGGACAAGGGATTGGATCTGATCGATTAAAGGTAATTGAAGATATCCCATGTTTAATCATATGGGGCGCCAATGACAATTTGATCAGTCCCAAGGAATATGCCGAGAAATTTTTACGGGATCTTCCAAATGCTCGCCTAGAAATTATACCCGAGGCTGGCCATGCACCATTTATTGAGAAGACGGCTATTGTATATGAAAGAATTCGCATCTTTCTAACATATGATAGAGTGAATAGATAAAAGCATTTATCATGCCTCGTTATAAACATTATGTCTTATCTAAAATGGGTATTATTTGGTGTGCGCACTTCATGATATACAAAAATACATAAAGGATAGATAAATCATCAATCTACTATAATGAAGTTAGACAAGAGATCGTCGCTGGGAGATGATATTTGTATGTTCGCTCATTCCTCATTGTGGCGGTATATCCCAATTTGATCCAGGGCGTAGAAGACCATTTTCATCTCTTACTTCTGATATTAAATGTACTTTTCCATCAGATTTCTCTTGCCGTATTTTGATGTATCCAAAATTAAATAGTTGATTTTCTTGATATTTAGATGTAGCATTAATGGTTGGATCAAGTGGATTTGCTTTAAGCGGAATTGCACCCAATGGTCCACTAACTAACTCGTGGTAAATTAGTTTATGTCCATCACGATTAGGATCGTCTTCAACTAGTATATTTATTGGGAAGTGTACATCTGTTGCCACCACAACTAGATTTTTGATATTGTGATCGTCTAAGAATCTTAGAAAATCTGAACGTTCTCTTGTAAATGTTTCTTTGAAAGTGGCACTAGTACCATTAGTAGCCCAATTATCGCAACCCAATAGTTTATTGAAGCAGTTTGGTATTGTAGCCGGTACATCTGCAGAAATAACCTTCCAGGTAGCAGTAGAGTTAAGAAGACTTTGTTCTAACCAATGAAGCTGATCTTTACCTAACAGTGTCTTATTGTTCTGTGGGGTATCAGGTAGATCATTTCGGCTGCGATAAGAATGCATGTCTAACAAAAACAAATCAAAATCTTTGCCCCAATGAAAAGACCTGTAGATACGGTCTGGCTCTGTTTTATTTCTATCTATTGGCGAGAAATTAAAAAATGCGTTAATACCAGCTTTTACTACGTTAGGAAAGCCTGTTCTATTTTTAGTAGCATTAGTCCAATAAGACCATTTACCACCATAGTCATTTACTACTTCATGATCGTCTGCCTGAGAATATATTGATGTATTGCGCAAAAGACCTTGTAAATAAGGATCTGCTCTATTATATTCCCAATGTTTGCTGTAGATATCTTGTAGCTGAGTTTGATTATTCCAATTGACCTTGTTGTCAGTAACACTTGGAAAATTTCCTTCTATATTTGTCCATCCAATAACATTTGATGGACCATTTATAGAGCACGCATTATCACCATAAATTTGATCTCCGTTGAATATAAAGAAGTCTGGAGACAATGATTGAATTATTGAAAATATTGGATAGCCTTGTATTCCTCCTGTACCGTCCCGTCTACAATAATTTTGTCCACCAAGGTCTCCTCCAACAACGAAGCTGACTGGTTTGCTAGTCAAATGATCAGGAGCTGTCCTAAAATTTCCTATCATAGAATCCGGTCTTGTCGACAATGATTTAGCAGTATTGTTAGTGCTGTCCGAAGCAGAAGAGAACCATACCCAATAGTAATAAATGGTATCTGGGGAAAGTGAATCAAGTTTTATATGGCCAGCAAAGTCTGTTAATTTATCTACCAATAAAGTCTCTGACTTTGCATGCGAAAAGGATTGGTCGGTATCATACTGGACATGCATCAAAGCTCGATCTTTTGCACGTGACCACACGACAGCGCTATTGTCTGTAACATCACCGCTAGCGATACCATCTGTAATAACTAGTTTATTGTTATTATCATTATTATTCTGTGCAAATACAATATTGGATAATGATCCGATATTGTTTATAGATAAGATTAATATCGTAATTATTGCCGTCGTTACTATCAAGATCGTTTTCGAGGGGCGTTCAGACATTCCAAAACTAGACAATTATAGTATATTTAACTGTTCTCGGAGCCTTAAGTAACAATTTGAAGTGTATTAAAGCCACTGAGTTTGGAATTCTAGGCATCTTTTAGTATTATATTTTTCACAATATACACGCTTAATGAAAAGGGCGCGCTTGCTTAAAAATCCAGATAATGATCGATACTAAAATTATAGTCAATACCAAGAAAAATACTCCTTTTGACATCATTGCCAATGCAATGGTATAACCAGACTACGAATATTAAAATTATAAGATGAGATTACTTTTACATCCTCTCTTTCTATATCTCTTGTTCTTTGTTCTTTTAATTCTTCATACCACTTTTTTCTTCCCTTCTTGATATTGCTGTACACTTTCCTATAAAAACCAAAAAATTCCAGAACGGCAGCGATAAAATTCGACTGCATATACATGCTTGCACTTGGCATTGTAGCGCGCATAATCTGGACATGAACAAGCCCACCCTGATTTAGTCGCAATGACGCTGTAAGTACCAATGCCAGATTTTGATTTGACACTATAATTCGATTGGTTGATCATTGAAATAGCGCCACTTGTTTGAGCTATCAGTCTGCCATGTTCTTCACGGTTGACGAGTCGTCTAGGCATCTTTAGCCAACCGCGCGCATTTCTTTCGTAACAGCAAGTTTCTCATCTATCGCTTCATCAAATCTTTTATTAGGATACTCTTGGCGTTCTCTCTGATCCTGGTCCTTCCATTTAGATCTTTAGTGTAGATCCGAAACAGGGCGTTTTGTCCATCTTCCCATACAACTTCGAATTCCTCACCCGTGTATTCATTAGGAGAATCATAACCAAAATGCCACATGGTGACAGTCCAGGACTCATGAACTGGAATTGGACTTGATGACAGTGACAGCGGCCGAGGCGGGCTTTCTATATATCGTAATAACTTCTCCTCTACACGAGTTAATGCACTAGAAAGACGAACTAGTCCACTAATATCCGCAGCCACAGGATTTAAAGAACATGCAACTATGACGCTAACTGTATCTGTGTGATGAATAGTTGTCTTAATGGTAAGGTCGTGGGTCAGTAAAGGATCTAGTGATATGTCTTTGCTGATGTCATTTAGTTTTAATTCTGGATGATTAGTAGTGATGACACTCCAGATGTTTTCAACTTTGAATTTAAACCGTATGTCGTGTAGGGCGTGTTTGTCTGCTGGTAGACTATCAATAAATGACACAGATGACAACGATGACAGTTGGGAGACCATCGTATGGTTATCTGTCATTCCTGGTTTAGGCTTAGTAAACCCAATTCCTTTTAAGCTGTAAAATGCAGGACCAGAATAGTATTCTAGTTGTATGTAACCATTTCTTACAAATTGCGAAATCTTGTACCTAAATGTTCCATGAGTCATACCATATCTCTCACCCTCCACTTCAAAGTCTAAAAAATCGCGAAAGCAAAATGGTCTTTTCTCGATTCTTACTAGTCTATGCATATGCATCTTCATTGGATGATCTAGCTTTATCTTACCCATTCATTTTCGCCCAGATAACTCAGCAGTAGTACGTGTCATTGTCATCGTTAATTTATCGGTACGAATTCACCATCTCCTCTCTTTATTGAACATTAGTTATACTCTTAGTAACAAAGTCAGCTGTCGCAATGAAGGAAATACTTTTGATGTGTTTACTGTAATATGGCCTCAGATAGTCACATAGAGGATCATATCGAAGTTGAAATTCCGCCTCAAAGGATTTATCCTCTTGGTCAACATTGGGTCGCGCTTTTAATTTGGACTTTAGCTCTTCCACTTGCGACTGTAATTGATTATTCTCGTTTGACTTAGACTCTAGCTCAGTTTCAATTTCTTTCACCTTGGTTTCTAGCTCATTCAATTTATCCTGTTTAGAATGTGATTGCTGCAGAGCTACATTAGCATATTTTCCCATTTCATCTTCTAACTCATTCCCTGCACGAAATTCTCCTGTATTTTTAGCTTCTTCCTTAGCAGATCCTTCATTATCTACCACGTTATTATTATTCAAGTCAGAAGATGGTATTGCTGCTGATTTAACTACTGAATTTCCATCAGTGCCGACTAGCAATTGTGGGTTGGTTTCTTGCTCCTGTTGGGAGAACGACAAATTGTCGTTCTCCTCCTTTTAGGCTTGGTCTTTTGCTTCCATTCATCTGGACAATACCGCTCTATGTCCCGTCTTGAGATGAGCCCTTGGGCTATTTCTTCGCGCAGTGTGCCCTTAATTTCTGCACATATGTTCTCCTTCTCCTGTGGGCCCATATTCTCTAATGCTTTACCTAATTTTAGTACCAGTTGTTCACGTTTAATCAGGATGTTTTTGAATTCTTCTTTAATCTCCGTGATGACTGCATCTAAGTCTAAGTTATAATTATGAGCATTTTCGCTCAAATTTTTTGCCCCCTTTCAGTCTCTCCGTGGATACGAGACAACTCATCTTTGAGCTCTGTGATTTTGAATATGTCATCTTCATGTACTCGATATAGACAGGACGATTCATCGATTGCTTTAGTTAGATCCTGTTCTAGGTCGTGGATTTTTCGTATGAATTCTTTGCATTTTATACATTCGATCTTATGATCTGGAGAGGACTTGTCGTTATTGATATTCGTCATGGCTGTTCAATTTCGTCTGATGTTCGTAGAGCAGAACTGATACGTGGTATAGCGCTAACATCTCTTTTGTGTCCACATTCACAGCTGCAAATAATTTCAAAGCCTAGTCCCTGCCACTTACCATCACATGTACCGTGCAGCTTATTTTTGCACTGTCTACTAATAAATTCGATAACAGTGTTCATCATCCTAATTCCTTACCCCTTTTACTCCTGATGTATATACTTCTGACTCTTCGATCAGACGTGATACAATATCAGAGAACGATTCCCCAAATCTGCCTCTAGTGGCGAGCGTATTGTATACGTCTTGTCTTAGGCCTACAGTAATTCTCTTTTGCATATCTTATACAATGCACACGTTAAAATTATCAAAATGTTTTTCATATTTTAGGGCTGAAAAAATGAAAAACTCTGAATTAAGCAATGAGGAAATAGCAGCCGTTGAAGAGGTTGCTGTCAAGTGTGCCGCATTACTATATCATCGTCTTCAACAATTTTCTGATCCAAGGGAATACTCAAGAAAAATACTATCTAAAATATTACAATCTAACAAAGATATTGTCTCCGCGCTCATATTGAAATACGTAATTAACAACACTTCTAACGAGTTAATGACACCTTCTGAACTTAACGCGGAAATTACGAGCTACTTACAAAAAAATGGCATATTTGATACAGATGATGGAAACTCTAATAGATCTACAGATACCGACCCAAAGAAATACCTTGTTCCACGCGACTTGACCCTTGTCCTCAAAAACTTGAAAAAGAAGGTATTCATTTTAATATTCAAGGTAAGGCTCACATTAACAAATATCATAAAAATAGCCATCCAGGCAGACCAAAAAAATCTGATGCTTCTAAAGATGAAAAGGATGGAAGATCATCCGTGTATAAAATCACAGATAGGGTAGAAGATTTACAAAAGATTATGTTAAAGTCAGTAGCATGTGATTTGCTTCGTAAGATATTGGTTAACTCTGGTCTAATTTACAAGCTAGAAGTGTTTATGTTATCTGCATTGTTCTATTCCATAAGGGACAATGAGGATACATTTGGCAAGATATTAGCGATAGGAGGTTTCACGATGGATGTACCAAGGATCGAGGTTGCTGATATTAACAAGTAACCCAAATATTAAAGGAGATTAGCGATGATCAAATTAAAGTCTTGGCTAACAACAGTATTAAGACACGGATGAATAGCGGACGATATACTGAATATTTCATATTTAAATTACTTCAAGTCTGACTTGTGTTTCAAATAACGTTGGTACTAGAAATAAGACATATTCTACTACCCAACACTAGCCTTTAATTGTCCTGAATCAACAAGAGACTGAATTAATCGTTCAAAGTTTTCCTGTTTCTTTATTAATAAATCAAATTCTTTGTCTTTTTTATCCTTCTCATCTATTGTTTCATTATATGCATCATAGGTCAATACCATTCTGCAATGTGAGCAGAATTTTGCGTCTTGTGTGTTGCCTTCATTACAGTTAGGACATAATTTAGGATTTAGCGTGCTCATTGAAATGTTATCTCTAGTAACTATGCCATATGCTTCGAGTAGAGATTCAGACGATTCATTTCCAAAATAATGAATGTATTTCTGTGCCATATTGCTATTGGTTGTCCAGCCTGCATGTTGGTTTAAGGTATGCAAATTTAGCTTGGTAGATTTTTCAGTAAGGGCGGAATGTCTTCTAATATATGGATTAAATGGCTTTGCAAGTAGATCTTTGATTTTCTCTTTATCTTTGGATGACACAGTAGGATCTGCTAATAATTTGGGAAAGAATTCTTCCTTGTAGTTTTTGTATATCACATAAATGCCGTTAGGAGTGAGCTCTTTACCCATACTATGTCTACTCATCCCAATAAAAAGAGGAGAATTTGGATTATTGCGGCTAGGATGATTTGATAACCATTCCTTAATGTAGGGAATGGATTGAATTAGTGGGATTTGTCTGCTTCCGGTTTTTCCATTGACTAGTACTTCCGCGTACTGCCTGTTTTCTGCAGATTTGAATATGACATCTTTTATTTTCAGATTCAAAATCTCATGAGGGCGCGCTGACAAGTCTCGAGCCATAGTATGGTAGCATCTATCACGTTTGTTTGTAACCCACTTCAAAAATAGCAGGTCATCTTCTTGAGTCCAAAGATCAGAAGGCTTGTAGCAGCTGATTTCTTTTCTTCGTAATTGTGGTATGCCCAATATACATTCTGGTCGGTTTTCTTGTGATGATAATTCATTTCTTTTTTTCGGATTGCTGATATTAGGATAGTATAACCATTTGAAAAACCTAAATAATATTACACATCTAACATTGTAACTACCAATCCATTTATGCAATGGATCTTCATCCTCAGGCTTGCGACTTTTATCTAAATAGGAAAGAATATCATCCCGTGTCATATCAATAAATTTTTTATTAATTCCAACTGTCCTTGACGTCTCTGAAAGGAACTGAATTGTATATCTAACATAGTTATATCTTGGATTAATTTCTCTTTTCATTGCTATGATATATTCACATACTGTCATGGCATTTTCTTTTTATAGTCTGTTTCTATCTCTAAGGACTAATTCGGG
>Ga0136846_1235127_pt1 | contig 10537 bp, 9 predicted proteins | sample HopSoiMetagenom2_FD_96841 | JGI IMG/M metagenome (GOLD analysis project Ga0136846, IMG submission 96841) | Grasslands soil microbial communities from Hopland, California, USA - 2 Assembly 2016 (version 4) | ecosystem: Environmental > Terrestrial > Soil > Grasslands | place: USA: Hopland... | reverse complement strand
GCCCGCCGGTGCGCAGCTTCTACCAAGCGCGGGCCCAGGCGTCTCAGCCCGTGCGGCGTTTGAGGCCGAGGCCCCTTCAGGGCCGAAGGGGGGTCTGGGGGCGCAGCCCCCAGAGATGGGACGGGTAGGGGCGGCGGGGGCGAGAACACCCCTCGGCGCGCCGCCAGGCATCATGGCGCCATGCGTGCTGCCCGCCTCATCAAGATGGTGCTGCTGCTCCAGTCCCGGCCCTCCATGACCGCCGCCGAACTCGCCCGGGAACTGGACGTGTCCGAGCGCACCGTCACCCGCGACGCACAGGCACTGTCCGAGGCCGGCGTACCCGTGTACGCCGACCGGGGACGGGCCGGCGGATACCGGCTGATCGGCGGATACCGGACCCGCCTCACCGGACTGGCCCGCCCCGAGGCCGAGGCCCTGTTCCTGAGCGGGGTCCCGGGCGCCCTGCGCGAGATGGGCCTGGAGGACACCGCCTCGGCGGCCCGCCTCAAGGTGGCCGCCGCCCTCCTGCCCTCCCTCCGCGACACCCCCCGTACCGCCGCCCAGCGTTTTCATCTGGACGCCCCCGCCTGGTTCAGCGAGCCCCCGACCCCCGAGTCGCTGCCGGCCGTCGCGGAGGCGGTGTGGGACGACCGGCCGATCCTGGCCCGCTACCGGCGCGACCCCGAAGAGGCCGAGGTGGAGCGGGCGTTGGAGCCGTACGGCCTCGTTCTCAAGGCGGGCGTCTGGTATCTGTGCGCCCGAGTACCGGAACACACCGATCCCGAAGGCAGGCCCGGCCCTGGGCCCTTTCGGGTGTACCGCGTCGACCGGTTCACGTCCGTCGAGATCGCCGGTGTCCACGCCCAGGCCCCCCACGAACGCTTCACGCGCGACGACGACTTCGACCTGCCCGCGTTCTGGGAGGAGCGGGCGCGGCAGTTCGCGCGGTCGATCCTGCGCGCCGAGGTCGTCGTACGGCTCTCGGCGGAAGGGGTGCGTGGACTGCCGTACGCCGTCGATCCCATGACCGCCCGCGACGCGCTGGCGGCCGGCGGCGACCCCGACGAGCAGGGCCGGGTCACCGTGACGCTCGCCGTGGAGTCGGCGGAGGTCGCCCATACGCAGCTGGCGGCGCTCGGGCCGGAGGCGGAGGTGCTTGCACCGCCGGAACTGCGGGAACGGTTCGCGCGGGACGCGCGGCGGCTGGGGGCGCTGTACGGCCCGTCACATTCCGGGTAGCTGGACGTGCGTCCGTCCCCTCCAGGCACGATGCTGTACCCGTGATGGACGAGACGGAGTTCTGGAAGCTGGTGGACGCGACCCGCGAGGCCGCCGAGGGTGACCCCGAGGAGCAGGCCGATCTGCTGGTCGAACGGTTGCTGCAGCTCGATCCGGACTCGGTCCTCGACTTCGCCCGGCATTTCGAGGCCCGCTACAACCGTGCGTACCGCTGGGATCTGTGGGGCGCCGCCCGGGTGCTGCTCGACGGCATCGACGACGAGGGCTTCGACTTCTTCCGGTGCTGGCTGATCGGCCAGGGCCGCGAGGTCTTCGAGGGCGCCCTGCACGGCGACCCGGACTCGCTCGCCGATCTCCTGGACGACTTCGACCCGGAGATCGACGGGGACGGCGAGGAGCTGGGCTACGCGGCCGACGAGGCGTACGAGCAGCTCACCGGTACCCCCGCCCCGGATCTGGGTATTCCGCCCGCGCCGGCGGAGCCCGAGGGTACGCCGCTCGCCCTGGAGGACGAGGGTGCGCTCGCGGACCGGTTTCCCAAGCTGTGGCAGCGGTTCAAGGGCGCCTGAGACGCCGTGACCTCGCTGCTCAGCGCCGGCCCTGGAGGCGGGCCGCCGTCTGTCTGATCGCCGGGAGGCGGGCCGTGAGGGCGGCGCCGGGGCAGCTCGTCATGTAGCCGGCGTTGTGGCCCGCCAGGGCGGGCAGGGTGACGGTGGTGCCGGACGCCCAGCGGCTGAGGGAGTTGCTGGAGACCAGGCGGGCGGTGCCGCGCGGGTCGATGCCCGAGAGTCCGAGTTTCCAGGCGGCGACGGCGGCGATCGCGTCGGTCATGGCCCGCGGCACGGGTACGCCCGCGGTGAAGGTGCCGAGGGCGGCGATGCCGGCGGTGCGATGGTTGAAACCCTGGGTGTGGGCGCCGGTCACGGGGCGGTCGACGCCGCCCGCGCGGCCTTCGTAGACGGTGCCGCAGCGGTCGACGACGAAGTTGTAGCCGAGGTCGTCCCAGTCGCGGGAGCCGGTCTGGCCGGCGTACAGGTAGCGGATGATGCGGGGCGCGTCGGCGCAGTCGTAGCCGTTGGGCGAGTCGGTGTGGTGGACGAACACGGCGATGACCCGGTCGTCGTAGCGCGGTGGTGGCTGGCTGCGTTCGGCGTCCCCGATCCAGGCGGTACGGGGCACGATGCGCGGCTTCGCGGCGGGGTGGGCGAGGGCCGGGCGGGCCGCCGCGGGGTGCGTCCGGCGGGCGGGCGTACGGTCGATGCCCGCCGCGCACAGGACCAGTCCGGCGGCGGCCGCGATTCCGGGCAGGCAGGCGAGCGCCACGCGGGCGGCACGCGGCACGCGGCGGACACGCGAGTCACCCATGGACCCCATGGGCCCCACTGTGGGCCGGTTCCGCTCCGCCCGCGATGTGTGGTGTGCCACTTGGTGGAACCAATGTTCCGGTCCAGGACGTTTTTAGAGGTCCAGGGACCGCATGCGCACAGGTGACTGATCGGCGACTGATCACCGTGCCCGTCCCGCGCGTACTACCGCATGTAACCGCGTGTACGGGGGACCTACGGGGCACCGGGGGTCCGGAGAGAGGCGGCCGGAGTGTACCTGCTCGACATCCTGCTGTTGCTGGTGATCCTCGGCTATGCCACGTCGGGGTACCGGCGTGGCCTGGTGGCGGGCTGTGTCTCGCTGGCGGGATTCGTGGGCGGCGCCGTCATCGGGGTGTGGGTACTGCCGTGGATCATGGAGCTGGTGGAGGCGGACACGCCCACGGCGACGGTGACCGCCGTGCTCACGGTGCTGGTGCCGGCCGTGGTGGGACACGAGCTGATGGGCAGATTCGCGCTGAAGCTGCGCCGCGAGCTGGACCAGGGGCCGCTGCGGGTGGCCGACGGGATCGGCGGGGCCGTGGCGAACGCGGTCGCCGTGCTGTTGGTGTCGTGGGTGGCCGCGAGTGTCCTGGGGGCCTCCTCCTCGCCGGTGGTCACGACGGCGATCCGGGATTCGGCACTGCTGGGGGCGGTGCAGGACTCGATGCCGGCGACGACGCCGACCTGGTTCTCGCGGGCCACGTCCGCGCTCACCCAGGCGGGCTTCCCGCAGGTCTTCAACCCCTTCGAGAACGAACCGGCGACGAGCGTCGCCAAGCCCACCGGTGACAGTGTCACGGCGAGCGCGACGAACGCGGCCAAGCGGTCCACGGTCAAGATCGAGGGCGTGGCGGGCACCCAGGGCCGCGAGGGCAGCGGTTTCGTGTACGCGGCCCGGCATGTGATGACCAACGCGCATGTGGTGGCGGGCATCGACGACCCGACGGTCCGGGTCGGCGGCGTGGGAGAGGCGTACAAGGCGACGGTGGTGCTCTTCGACCCCGAGAAGGACGTGGCCGTGCTGTACGTCCCGGATCTGCGCGCGCCCTTGCTGCGCTTCGACGACAGCGCGAAGCGGGGCGACTCGGCGGTGGTCGCGGGCTATCCGCAGGACGGCGACCTGAATCTGCAGGCGGCGACGGTCGCCGACAAGGTGCGGGCGAGGGGCCAGAACATCTACAACAGCGAGATGGTGACCCGCCAGATCTACTCGATCCGCTCGACGGTCCGCCCCGGCAACTCCGGCGGCCCACTCCTGACCACCGACGGCAAGGTGTTCGGCGTGGTCTTCGCCCGCTCGACGTCCGACAACGAGACGGGCTACGTCCTGACGGTGGACGAGGTCTCCGGCAACGCGGAACGCGCGGCGACGGCGACGGCGGCGGTGGACACGGGCGACCTGGTCACGTCGTGAGAGAAGGGCCCACGGGGGCGGACGGCCAGGGCGCGTCGGCGGGCGGGACTTCGCGGGCGCGCCCTAGAGCGAGCGGCCCATGAGTACGTCGTCCACGAACTCCCCGTCCAGCAGGAACTCCCGGGGCTGTATGCCCTCGACGACGAAGCCCTCCGACTCGTACAGCCTGCGGGCCGGGGTGTTGTGCCCGAGGACGCGCAGCGAGAGGCGCAGGGCGCCCCGGCGGCGGGCCTCGGTCACGGCGGACCGGATCAGCAGCCGTCCGACGCCCGTGCCCCGCGCCTCGTCCAGGACGGCGAGCCCCTGGATCTGGAGCACGTGCGCGTTCGACGCGAGCGGGGTGGCCCGGGCGAGCTTGGTGTAGCCGACGACCCGGCCGTCCCCGGTCACGGCGACCAGATGGTCTCCCGGGGCGGAGTTCTCGTGGAAGAACGGCGGGTACGGCGGTCTGGCCCGGGGGGTGACGGCGTGCAGGGTGGACCAGGTGGCGCGGTCGAGTCCGCCCAGGGCCTCGTCGTCCTCGGGCCGGGCGAGGCGCACGAACGGCTCCGGGCGCGCAGGAGGGTCCTGGGCTTCCTCGGGGCCGTCATACGGCTGACGCGGCTGCTGCGGCTCGGGCGACATGGGGATCACTCTAGGCCGGGGGTATGACAGCGGGGCAGGGTCCGGTGGCGCAGGATGGAGGATATGGAACGCTCGCGAATCGCGGTGGCCGGTGCGTCCGGACTCATCGGTACGGCTCTGGTGCGGTCCCTGACCGCCGACGGGCATGAAGTGCGCCGCCTGGTGCGGCGCGCGCCCCGGGCGAAGGACGAGGTCCGCTGGGACCCCGAGCGCCGGACGGTCGACGCCGCCGGGCTCGCGGGCTGCACCGCGGTGGTGAACCTGGCCGGGGCCGGCATCGGGAACCGGCGCTGGACGGACTCGTACAAGCGGGCGATCCGCGACAGCCGGGTCCTGGGCACGGCGACGCTCGCCGAGGCTGTCGCCTCGCTGGACGAGCCGCCACGGGTCTTCGTGAACGGCAGCGCGATGGGCTACTACGGGGAGACCGGCGAGCGGACCGTGGACGAGGACAGCCCGGCGGGGGACGGTTTCCTGCCGTCGGTGTGCGTGGAGTGGGAGGGGGCCGCGGGCGCCGCCCAGGAGGCGGGCGTACGCACGGTGTTCGTGCGGACCGGGCTGGTGGTGGCGCGCGGGGGCGGGGCCTGGGGAAAGCTGTTTCCGCTGTTCAAGGCGGGTCTGGGCGGGCAGATGGGCGACGGTTCCCAGTACTGGTCGTTCATCGCGCTGCACGACGAGGTGGCGGCGATCCGGCATCTCCTCGACACCGACGGGCTGTCCGGGGCGTTCAATCTGACGGCACCGCGGCCGGTGACCAACCGGGAGATCACGGCGGCGATGGGGCGTGTGCTGCACCGGCCGACGCTCTTCACGGTGCCCGCGCCCGTGCTGCGGCTGGTGCTGGGCGAGATGTCCGGGGACGTGCTCGGCAGCGCGCGGGTGCTGCCGAAGCGGTTGCTGGAGTCAGGGTTCACGTTCTCGTTCCCGGAGATCGACGACGCGATCCGGGCGGCGCTCGCCTGATCCCGCCCCGCGCCCCTGCCCCGCACTCATGATGACCGGATGCGACCGCATGCGACCGGTGTGCGACCGTGCCCTGTTCATGCGCGACTCCCGCCCGCCGTACGCCGACCTACTCTCGGTCGAAACGGTCCGAACGACCGAACTCGCTTATCCCGTACGCCGGTTGGGGCATCGGCGCCCTGACCGGCCGCGCCACCGCGAACGAGGGAGGGCACGTGCTTGAGCCCGCGTACCAGGCGGACGTCGTCATCGTGGGGGCCGGGGTCGCCGGACTCGCGGCGGCCCATCGGCTGACCAGCGCAGGAGTAACGACCGTGGTCCTGGAGGCCGCCCCTTACGTCGGCGGCCGGATGGCGACCGAGAAGCTCGACGGTTTCCGGCTCGACCGGGTCGGGCAGCTGCTGTCCACGTCCTATCCCGACCTGCGGCTGGCCCCGGGCCTCGACGCGCTCGTCCTGCGTCCCTTCGACCCGGGTGTCCTGGTGCACAGCGACGGGCGACGGCACCGCGCGGGCGCCCCGCTCGGCGGCGGGGGCGCACGGGGCGCACTCGGTGCTGTGCGCGCCCTGGCAAGCACCCCGAGGCCGGCCAGGTCTGTCAGGTCGGTCAGGACGGTGAGGTCGGTGAGGTCCTCCAGGACGGTGGCGTCGGCGATGGCGCGCACCGGCACACCCCTCGGCGGGATGGTCGGCGGGGCGTTCGGCGGCGCGGTCGAGCAGGCCCGGCTCGGCGCCGCGCTCAACCGGCTCGCCGGGGTCCCCGTGCACCGGCTGCTGGCCCGCACCGAGCTGTCGGCCGCCCAGGCTCTGGCGGGCCGCGGCCTGCCCGCCCGTACGGTCGAGGGCTTTTTGCGCCCGCTGCTCGCCGCGCTGCTCTGCGACCCCGATCTGACCACGTCGAGCCGGTGCGCGGATCTCGCGCTGCGGGCGTTCGCGAGCGGCCGGCTGTGTGTGCCGGAGGGCGGTGCGGAGACCCTGCCGGAGCTGCTCGCGCGGGCGCTGCCGCCGGGCACGGTGCACACCGGGGTCCGGGTCACGTCCATCGCCACGAACCTCGTGACCACCGCCGACCACGGGGAGCTGCGCTGCCGGGCCGTCCTGGTGGCGACGGACGCCCGCGCCGCCGCCGGTCTGCTGCCCGGCCTGCGCGTACCCGACTTCCACCCGGTGACCGTCGTCCACCACACGGCCGACGAGGCGCCCGCCACCGGTGCGTCCCTGCTCCTGGAAGCGGATCGCGGGGGCCCGGTCGCCCACACGGCGGTGATCAGCCGCGTGGACCCGTCCCGCTCCCCCGCCGGCCGCCCGCTGATCTCGTCGACGGTGCTGGGCGCCCCTCCGCAGGACCTGGAATCGGCCGTACGTACGCACCTGTCCCGTCTCTACGGGATGTCGACCACGCGGTGGGAGACGCTCGCCGTGCACCACACCCCCGAGGCGGTGCCCGCGATGCGCCCACCGCACGATCTGCGCCGTCCGGTACGGCTGCTGGCGGGTCTGTACGTGTGCGGCGACCACCGGGACACGAGCACCGTCCAGGGCGCCCTGCACTCCGGGCACCGGGCCGCGTCCGCGATCCTGACGGACCTGGGCGCGGGCCCGATGCACATGGCGGAGCCGCTGGGGACGACAGCGACGCCGGGGGCGACAACGGCGACGGAGGAGGCGGCAGCCGCGTGAGCGTCCCGCGCCAGGTCGTGTCCGCAAAGTCCCGTCGTCCGCCCGGAGGGCGTGCCCTGCGGCGTCTGGTGCGTGCTCTCGGCGTGCCGGGCGGAAGCCCTCGTACTGGATGTACGTGGGTTTTCGCCCCGTGCGGCGAGAGGGCGTGCCAGACACCGCGAGGCAGGCGGGACTTTGCGGACACGGCCTAGCCGAGCGCGGCGACCTTGTCGCGGTACCCCCTGACCGGGGCCGTGTCCCGGTAGGGCTCCAGGCGCCGCTCGAAGTCCCGTACGTACTCGAGCGCCCGCACCGAGCGCATCTCCGTCGCCGCCCCGGCCGCCTCGGCGCCCAGCTGGCAGGCCTGGTCGAGCTCGCCGAGGCCCAGCCGGGCGGAGGCGAGCACGACACGGCAGAAGAGACGGCTGCGGGCGAAGGCGGGGGCGCGCAGTTGGAGCGAGCGCTCCGCGTGCTGGGCCGCCGCGCGGAACTGCTGCAGATCGCGGTGGCAGTGACCGAACTCGTCGGCGAGCTGCGCCTCGTCGAAGAACCGCGCCCAGTGCGGGACCTCGTCGCCGGGGCGGGAGGCTTCGAGGGCCCGTTCGGCCCGTACGAGGGAGGCGGTGCAGGCCCGGACCTCGCCCAGCACTCCGTGGGCGCGCGCCTCGCACGCGTGCAGCAGTGACTGCACGACGGGCGGCGCGGCGGTGCCGACGCCCTGCTGTGCCACCCGGGCGAGCTGCACGGCCTCCCGCCCGTGCCCGAGGTAGACGGCCTGCCGGCTCATGGTGGCCAGCACGTACGAGCCGTACGCCCGGTCCCCGGCCGCCTGCGCGAGCCTGAGCGCCTGGACGAAGTAGCGCTGGGCGAGGCCGTGCGCGGCGATGTCGTACGACGTCCAGCCCGCGAGGCGGGTGAGGTCGGAGGCCGCCGCGAACAGCCGGCGGCCCGTCTGTTCGCCGTACGTGCCGCGCAGCATGGGCTCGGTCTCGTGTTCGAGGTAGCGGACGAGGGCCTGACGCGCGTGGCCGCCCCCGTAGGCGTCGTCGAGGGTGCGGAACAGCTCTCCGACCGAGCGGAGCGCGGCGATGTCACCGCCGGAGACCTTCTGCCCGGGGCCGCGCTCGGCCTGCCCGCGCTGCCGGGGCACACCGGGACGCCCCTGCACGGGCACGCGTGCGGCGGGCTGGTCGCCGCGTCCGACGCGGTCGTCGGCCCGCCCGATCAGCCAGTCCCGGCTGGGCACGACGAGCCCGGCCGGGGTGAAGGCGATCTTGCGCAGCTCGGCGTGGCTGCCGGAGTCCTTGCGCCACAGCCCGCTGACGATGTCGACGGCCTCCTCGGGGCTGGCCGCGAACTCCAGTCCCGCGTAGACGGGTGCGCAGGCGTCGAGCCCGAGATCCTGGGCGGTGAGCCGTCGTCCGAGGCGCCGGGTGAACACCTCGGCGATGAGGGCCGGCGTGGTGCCCCGGGGCTGCTGTCCGCGCAGCCAGCGGGTCACCGATGTCTTGTCGTATCTGAGATCAAGGCCGTGTTCGAGACCGAGCTGGTCCACCCGGCGGGCCAGACCCGCGTTGGAGAATCCCGCTTCTGCGATGAGCGCGGCGAGCTGGCGGTTGGGAGTGCGCTGCGCGGGTCGTTCCGTCATCTGCGGTGCGGTCTCCTGCCTGCGGGCCCTCTGGGGTGCCCGGATCGCTGGTGAGCAGCCCTTTTTGGCCTCGTGAACGGCGTGAATGTAGCGGAGCGTGAGCGTCCGGTAGCACATTTCGCCGTACATTCATCCGATCGTGTGAGGATTGGGCACCGGAGTGACGGGCATCGGCCGGACGTACAGTGGCTTGGGCGCGTTACGCGCCTGACGCGCAGTTGCCGAGTAAGCCGCTGGAACAGCCAGGGAGGCACCCCCGTGAGTGGTGAGTTGCGGTTCGTCCGGATGGGACTCGGTGCCGACGGCGTCGAGTACGTCGACTACCAGGCCGCCTGGGACGAGCAGCGCCGGGTGCACGCGGCCCGTTTCGCGGACGAGATCCCCGACACCTGCCTGCTCCTCGAACACCAGCCGGTCTACACGGCCGGCCGGCGCACCGCCCCGAGCGAGCGTCCCCTCGACGGCACTCCGGTCATCGACGTGGACCGCGGCGGGAAGATCACCTGGCACGGTCCGGGGCAGCTGGTGGGCTACCCCATCCAGAAGCTGCCGCGTCCGGTGGACGTCGTGGCGCATGTACGGCGGCTGGAGGAGGCGCTGATCCGCACCTGTGCGGAGTTCGGCGTCGAGACGTCGCGGGTGGAGGGGCGCAGCGGGGTGTGGGTGCTGGGCGATCCGGTCGAACAGCGTCCCGCGCTCGGTGGTCTCTCGCTGGATCTCGATCCCCGGTTGCACGACGACGAGTTCGATCCCCGGATGAACGGGCCCGAGTACGCGCCGTCCAACGCCGGGCAGCGGCGGGAGGACCGGAAGCTGGCGGCGATCGGGATCCGGGTGGCCAAGGGGGTCACGATGCACGGGTTCTCGTTCAACGTGAACCCGGACAACGTGTGGTTCGACCGGATCATTCCGTGCGGGATCCGGGATGCGGGGGTCACGTCGCTCGCGAACGAGCTGGGGCGGGATGTGTCGGTGGGGGAGGTTGTGCCGGTGGTGGAGCGGCAGCTGCGGGCTGTGATGGAGAGCGCGGAGCTGCGGGCGCGGGTGGTCGAGGGGGCGTCGGCGTAGCGGGCTTTTCCCGCCCCCGCCGCCCCTTCCCGTCCCGTCCCTGGGGGCTGCGCCCCCAGACCCCCGCTGTCGGCCCTGAAGGGGCCTCGTCCTCAAACGCCGGACGGGCTGGGTATGGAGCGGGGGTTCGGGGGCAGCGCCCCGGGGACGGGAAGGGGCGGCGGGGGCGAGGAAATCCGGGGCGGGAATGGACCCCCGGTCTCAAAGGTTGCCCGTCTCGTAGGGCGGGAAGCGCACGGGCGTACTCTTGTGTACGCCGACGAATCGAAGTTACAGGGAGCCATCGTGTCCGCAGTCGCACCCGACGGACGCAAGATGCTGCGCCTGGAGGTCAGGAACGCCCAGACCCCCATCGAGCGCAAGCCCGAGTGGATCAAGACCCGGGCGAAAATGGGTCCCGAGTACACGAAGATGCAGAACCTCGTGAAGAGCGAGGGCCTGCACACCGTCTGCCAGGAAGCCGGCTGCCCCAACATCTACGAGTGCTGGGAGGACCGCGAGGCCACCTTCCTCATCGGCGGCGACCAGTGCACCCGGCGCTGCGACTTCTGCCAGATCGACACCGGCAAGCCCG
>Ga0136846_1221285_pt1 | contig 10537 bp, 9 predicted proteins | sample HopSoiMetagenom2_FD_96841 | JGI IMG/M metagenome (GOLD analysis project Ga0136846, IMG submission 96841) | Grasslands soil microbial communities from Hopland, California, USA - 2 Assembly 2016 (version 4) | ecosystem: Environmental > Terrestrial > Soil > Grasslands | place: USA: Hopland... | reverse complement strand
GTCCGCGCTCCGGCGTGGCGATCCGCTCCATGGCCTCCAGCGCCGCCCAGAGGTCACCGTGCACCTCGACGTCGCCGGACACGTACGCCCGCGCGAACCCGAGCTGGTTGGGCGCCCACAACAGCCGGCGCAGCGCGCGGCGGCGCACCACGTGCAGACGGACAGGTGCATCCGCAGGCCCTAATTCGCTGCCGTCCCAGCACCGCAGCCGGAGCGGGACGCCGTCACCGAGCGCCGCACGGAGCAGCGGCGCCATCACGTCCGCGACGCTCACCCGGTGGGCCGGGCCTCGGCGGCCAGTCGGCTGAACCGGGCCGCGGCACGGCGCCGCCCCGGCACCGCGGCCGGTGCGCGGTCGCGTACCTCACCCATGACGCGGCGGGTGAGCCCGATCGCAGTCTCTCCCGACCGCGCTGGCCCGGTCGAGGGCTCGAACAACTGCACCCGCAGCCGGGGCCGGCGCGGGAACCGCACGATGTCGACCGGACCGGTCACCGCTGCGCACACGAGCCGGGTACCCGGCACCGCGAGCGCGAGCCGACCGGCCCCACTAAGCGGGCGCAGCGCGCGACCGCGCGACACGGTGCCCTCGGGAAACACACCGACGCAGTGGCCCTGCTCGAGCTGGTCGACCGCGGCAGAAAGTGCCGCGAGATCGGCCCGACCCCGCTCGATCGGAATCTGCCCCATGTGGTCGAGCACCCATGCCAGGAGTCTGTTGGACCACAGCGACGACTTGGCCAGCGCACGGACCTGCCGGTGCGGGACTGCCACACCGATGACCAGCGGATCCCAGGCGCTGTCGTGATTGGAAATCAGCAGCACCGGCCCTGGCCGGGTCACCAGCGAGCCGCCCTCTACCTCCAGCCGCCCCCACCACCGCACGATCGGCGTTGCCACCGCCATCACCACACGGTAGGTCCGCGACACCGTCTCCGACGTCATCGGCGCATCCCGCTCGACGCTTCCGTCAGAACAGGAAACACGCGATCGCCACGTACTGACAAGCGGCCGCGGCGCTGACGAAGCTGTGGAACACCTCGTGGTAGCCGAACCACTCCGGACGCGGGTCCGGAGTACGCGCGTGGTAGGCCAGCGCACCGACGGTGTAGAGCAGGCCGCCGGCCACCAGCAGGATCGCCGGCGCGACGCCGGCGCGCAGCCACACGGCCGGCACCGCGGCGCCGGCGCCCCAGCCGAGGCCGACGAAGACCGCGCCGGCCACCCATTCCCTGACCTGCATGCGTCGCGTCAGACGTATAGCGGCGGCCAGCACGGTGAGCGACCACATCGCGGTCAGCGCACCCCACGACCAGGCCCCCGGCAGGCACAAGGCCATCGGCGGCGTGGCGGTGCCCGCGATGACCACGAAGATCATCAGGTGGTCCAGGCGCTGCAGCCACGCGGACGTCGCCGCCGACCAGGACCCGCGGTGGTAGAGCGCACTCGCCCCGAACATCCCGGCGACCGCGGCCGCGTAGACCGACGCCACCGTCGTGTTCCAAGCGCCGTCAGCGGAGATGATCAGGACCGTGCCGAGCACCAGCGCAGCCTCGAAGGAGGCCAAGTGCATCCACCCGCGCAACCGTGGCTTCGCGTACTCCAGGTCACGGCGGGCATCATGCAGCAGCGGCACCGCGGCCGAGTCCGATATCCCAACCTCGAGGGTCATAGGCTCCTCCAGCGTCGACATCTGGTTTGTCGTCTGGGACGCTCCGGAAACAGTCGACGCCAGCATTATGGCTCCCGTCAAGCCCATCGACCGGAGCCACGACGTCCGAGACAAGTGTGCTCGGGATCAGCAGACCGACCCGGGCTTACCCCACTCGACCAGATGACCGCGAGGGACGCCGCGGCGGCCTGAGCGGGTTAATCGTGCAGTGCCCCGATCGGCTCGGCGAGCCGGAGCACACTTGGTTGGTGGATCGTGACCGCGACAAGCAGGGTCGCGCCCGCAGTGCCCGGCCGCGCGACGAACTCGGTCGTCCCCTGCCCTACGGCGCGCGCGGTGTTCCGCGCGGCACGGAAGGGGCGGCGCGCACGGTCGAACAGACATTGGACGAGGCGCAGCGCCTGTTCGACACCGGTCGCCCGTTCCACGCCCACGAGGTGTTCGAAGATGCCTGGAAGGCCGGCCGCGAAACCGACGAAGCCGGTTTGTGGAAGGCGCTGGCACAACTCGCCGTCGGATGCACCCACCGGTTACGCGGCAATGCCATCGGCGCTGAGCGGCTGCTTCGACGCGCGGCGACCGCCCTGGCGCCCTACGCCAGTCGGGCCCCGTACGACATCGACATCATCGGGTTACGGGCATGGGCTCAGCATCCCGACGATCGACCCATGCCGAGCCTGCGCGCATCTCCCGCCGCGGGCAAATCCTCGCGACAAGCAGGGACCTGACGAGCGGTGCGCAGACTCGCGTATATCTGCTCGATCATTCTCGGACGCGGCGCGGGGCCGACGAGGCCTTCCGGGCCGAGCCGGATGTCGGCACGTCTCTGTTGCGCAGCGCGAACTCGTCGGAGCTGTTGTCGACGACCGCACCGACCCGCTCATACTGGACACTTCGACCCCAGGACGGTGAAGCGTGAACGATCATCAGCATGACTCGGCCTCCGGACCCGGCGCTGACCTCGAGTACGACCTGGCGCACGAGGCGAGCGGCGCGGCTACGTCTGCTGCCCATGAGGACCATGTAGCCGTCGTCACTGGCACACCGGAGTACGACGGCGACTACTCCTACGATTTGGCGCACGACGTCCCTGGGCGCTGACCCCTGGTGCGGACGCGCGGCAGGCATCGCTGTTCGAGGGTGCCCGCCAGATCGCCCACGGGGCAGTCCGGCTGGAAGTGGCTATGCGGAGAGACTGAATGGCGGGTACCGATCGGTGACGAGGACCACCGCATAGGCGATGACCCGGTTCTGCCACCGAATCACGCCTTGGACGAAGTCGAACATCCCTGGTGGGTATTTGCCGGTGAACAGGATGGCGAACCAAGCGATTATGACTACGACGATGGCCGCGATGTCGAGGAATATCAGCACGATGAAGTGAGGGATGGCCAGCAACCATTTGACCAAGGGCAGCCAGCGGTTCAGGTCGCGCTGCGCGTCGGGATACGCGTAGTCCAGGTGGACCGATTGGTGGTCATCGGTCGACGGATACCGGTCGTCCATCAGGGCGACATAGACGCCGACACGGTTTGAGAACCGCTGCAACTCAAGGTTCCAGTCGAACCACCAGCGCGGGTATTTGCGGCGGAACAGGATCATCAGCAACGGGGCGAGAACGAGCAGACCGCCGGCTCCCGCGGCTACCTGCCTGGTTCCATGCTCGGACGTCCATTGCCAGGTGCCCCCCGATACCGCACCCAGCACGATGGCGATCGGGATGACCACCAGGATCCGGAACGCGGTTGTCACCCGATTCAGTGGTCGATCCGGATAATCGACCGAGAATTGGACCGGGTAGATCTGGGTTGGCTGCATGTGCCGTCGCCCCCTTTACGAGCCGCTCAATGACTCACGAAACCTAGTCCAGCCGCAACCGGTTGCCGAGGATTTCCGCCGTACGGCGAAACCGTGCGTGGCGGCCCGTACCGGCGCCGAATTCTCGTTCAGCTGACGGCGCGGGCGATCTTCCTGCACCGTCAGCGGTGACGGTAACCGCTATCCGCAGGACTCGGAGTCTGCCTCCGGTCGCCTGTCGCCGGAAGGCGTCACGAAGATCAATCACCCTTTGCCGGCGCGGGATGACGGAAACCCACGGACGTGCGAAGCAGGGTCAGGTCGAATTCTGTCCCGCTGCCGCGCCGCCCTGTGATGATGTTCGCGTGACCGATGAGCTCTTGGCCGGCCAGGCGGCTTACTACCGCCGTCGTGCCGGCGAGTATGACGTCACTGCCTATGGCGACGTTGCGGTTGCTCGCGTGCGTATCGCCCGACTCGTTGCGGAGATGGAGCCGGGCGGGACGGTGCTGGAGATCGCGTGTGGCACCGGCTTGTGGACCGAGTCCCTCGCTGTCCGCGCTGATACGGTGACCGCCATCGATTTGGCGGCGGAGGCGGTCGCGATCGCCGGTGATCGGGTGCGCTCGGAACGTGTCCGGTTCGAGGTTGCCGATGTCTTTTCGTGGACGACGACGGCGCGCTTTGACGTGATCTTCTTTGCGGCGTGGCTCTCGCACGTGCCGGCTAGCCGGTTCGAGCGGTTCTGGCGGCTGCTGCGGGCCTTGCTGGCTGATGGGGGCCGCGTGTTGTTCGTCGACGAACACGTCAACGTCCGCGAAAAGGAGAGGTATCTGCCCGGCGAAGATGAGATCGTCGAACGACGCCTGCGCGATGGCAGCAGATACCGCGTCATCAAGAACTTCGTGGACCCGGAGCGACTTGAGAGTCGGCTCCATGCCATCGGCTGGGACTGCCGGATCCGGCGCGACGGCAACGACTGGGTCTGCGGCGAGGCCCGCCCGGTCACTTAGTCGGCAACGTTCTCGTCCGGCCATCCCCGGTGGGACGGGCTCTGAGCTTCTCGACTTCCGCGCGGCACTGAACGCGCGGAAAGCCTTGACCGCCCCAGCCCACCGACGCTGGCGTGCACGGTGGCCGGTGAGAACGAGACCGCATCGGCATCAAGGGCCAGAACTTTCGTGTCGCAGCATCGGGCGCAGCCGGTCGAGGACCGCTACGTCATCGATGGTGGACGGTACGACGACGTCCTTCCCGTCGGCGATGGCGCGCATGGTCGCGCGCAGAATCTTGCCCGAGCGGGTCTTGGGCAGAGCCGGCACCACGTCGACCTCGCGCAGGGACGCGACCGGACCGACCAGGTCACGGACCCGGGTGACCAATTCTGCGCTGACCTCGGCCGGGTCCCGGCTGGCGCCGGCTTTCAACACCGCGAAACCACGCGGCAGCTGGCCCTTCAGCTCATCGCTGACCCCGATGACAGCACATTCGGCGACGTCGGGATGACCCGCGATCGCCTCTTCGATCTCACCGGTGGACATCCGGTGGCCGGCGACGTTGATGACGTCATCGGTGCGGCCCATCACGTACAGGTAGCCGTCGCCGTCGAGATGCCCGCCGTCACCGGTCAGGTAGTAGCCGGGAAATTGGCTCAGATAGCTATCCACATAGCGTTCGTCGTCTTGCCACAGCGTCGGTAAGGTGCCCGGCGGCAGCGGGAGCCGCACGACGATGGCTCCCTCGGTTCCCGCTGGGACCTCTCTCCCGTGCTGATCGAGCACCCGAACGTCGTAGCCGGGGACGGGCACCGTCGGCGATCCGGGCTTGACCGGGAGTGGCTCGACACCCATCGGGTTGGCGGCGATTGGCCACCCCGTTTCCGTCTGCCACCAGTGATCTATCACCGGGATGTGCAGGGTGTCGCTGGCCCAGTGATAGGTGTCTGGATCCAAGCGCTCACCAGCGAGGAAGAGGTACGCCAGACAACTGACGTCGTAACGGGCCAAATGCTCCGCTTTCGGATCCTCCTTCTTGATCGCGCGGAATGCAGTCGGTGCGGTGAACAGCGTCCGGACGCCGTGCTCGCTGATTACCCGCCAGAACGCCCCCGGATCAGGCGTACCGACCGGTTTGCCCTCGTAGAGCACGGTGGTGCAACCGGTGAGCAGTGGGCCGTAGACGATGTAGCTGTGCCCGACGACCCAGCCGACGTCGGACGCGGCCCAGTACACGTCGCCAGAATGGGTGTCGAAGATGTTGGGCAGGCTCCAGCGCAGCGCGACGGCGTGCCCGCCGTTGTCGCGGACTACGCCCTTGGGCCGCGCGGTGGTCCCCGACGTGTACAGGATGTACAACGCGTCGCTGGCAGCGACCGGCACGCAATCGACCGGCACCGCCGACGTCATCAGCTCTGCCCAGTCGAGATCGCGCGGACCCATCTCGGCGGGCTGCTCGGGGCGCTGGACAACGATGCACGCCAGCGGCGTGTGGCTGGCCTCCTCGATCGCCCGGTCGACCAGCGGCTTATAGGCGACGACCCGGTTGGGCTCCAGCCCGCATGAGGCGCAAACGAGCACCTTCGGCGCCGCATCCTCGATGCGCAGCGCCAACTCGTGCGCGGCGAACCCGCCGAATACGACCGAGTGCACCGCACCGAGCCGCGCACACGCGAGCATCGCGATCACGGCCTCAGGAATCATCGGCATGTAGACCACGACCCGGTCGCCCTTGACCACGCCCAGCGAACTGAGCACGCCGGCGAATCTGGCCACTTCATCTCGAAGCTGCGCATAGGAGTAGCTCGCCCGGCGACCGGTCACTGGACTGTCATAGATCAATGCGCTCTGCTCGCCACGTCCCGCCTCCACATGCCGGTCCAGCGCGTTGTAACAGGTGTTCAACACCCCGTCCGGGAACCACCGGTAGAACGGCGCCGATGAATCGTCCAGCACCACCGTCGGTTTGCGATACCAGGAGATCAATTCAGCCGCCTCGCCCCAAAACGAATCAGGGTCCGTCACGCTCTGCCGGAACGCCTTCAGATACCTGTCCACATTCGATCCCATGCATTCGCGTCACCGCCCGGCGGCCGTGAACTCCCTCGATCGCAGCACGACCGGCGACGCACGTCACTACTTCTCCATCAAGGAGAACCTTTTGTCAGGGGATGTCCGTCGTGCGGGCCCATCGCGTGGCCGACCACGCGCCGTTGCGGGCAGATCAATGCTGGCCGCGGCACTGCTCGGGTTTCCGTGTCGAAGGTAATCCAACAAGATCCCACATAGGCAGCCTTGACCGCCGGGTGAAGTGCACCAATTGCCCGGAATGCCTTGCGGGCCCTGTGGGGGACTGGTACGAATTGTGTTCAGACCTGTGTAGTAATGGGCGGAGATGTGCCACCAGGAGGCAGCAACATGCTCGGCAGCAGCAAGACGGGGATGAGCACCAAGATCACGGCGGCGCTCGCCGCCGTGGGCACCGTGGTCGGCCTGCTCGGCGCGGTGGCCACCGTCGAGACCGCCCTTGCGCCGTCGGCGGCCGCCCTCGACAACGGTCTCGCGAAGACGCCGCCGATGGGCTTCAACGATTGGAACGCCTTCGGCTGCAACGTCAGCGAGCAGCTGATCAAGCAGACGGCCGACTTCTTCGTCAGCTCAGGGATGAAGGCGGCTGGCTACGACTACGTCAACATCGACGACTGCTGGATGACCCACAGCCGGGACGCGGACGGCCGGCTCGTCCCCGATCCAGTGAAGTTCCCGGACGGCATCAAGGGGACCGCCGACTACGTTCACTCGCTCGGTCTCAAGCTCGGCATCTATGAGGACGCCGGCACCGCCACCTGCGCAGGTTATCCCGGAAGCCTCGGCCACGAGCAGATCGACGCACAGACCTTCGCCGACTGGGGTGTCGACTACCTCAAGTACGACAACTGCAACAACGCGGGGAGCACCACGAAGGAGCAGTACATCCAGCGCTACTCCGCGATGCGCGACGCGCTCGCGGCAACCGGTCGGCACATCGTCTACAGCATCTGCGAATGGGGCGTGAACCAGCCGTCGACATGGGCGGGCGACGTCGGCAACCTCTGGCGCACCACCGGCGACATCAGCGACAACTGGAACAGCCTGAAGTCGATCGTCAACCAGAATGCGCCGCTCGACCAGGCCGCGCATCCGGGCGCCTGGAACGACCCGGACATGCTCGAGGTCGGCAACGGCGGCATGACCGACACCGAGTACAAGTCGCATTTCTCGCTATGGGCCGAAATGGCGGCGCCGCTGCTCGTCGGCACCGACCTGCGCCGCGCCACCCCCGCGACAATGTCGATCCTGCTCAACAAGCAGGTGATCGCGGTCGATCAGGACTCGCTCGGCGTACAGGGGCGGGTCGTGAAGAGCGACGGCACGCACCTGGTGTTCGCCAAGCCGCTCGCCAACGGTGACGTTGCGGTCGCGCTCTTCAACGAGGGCGACACCGCTGCGACGATTTCGACGACGGCGAGCCAGGCCGGCCTGCCGAAGTCGCGCGGCGCCTACGTACTCACGGACCTGTGGACCAACAGGGGCACCGAGAGCGCAGGCACGGTTACCGCCCACGTCCCGGCGCACGGGACTGTCCTTTACCGGGTCCGCGCCACCGGCAACTGGGACGCCTACCCGCCGGCCACCGCGGTGTCGCCGTCGATAGCACCGGCGTACGCGGGCGGGCCAGCCGTCGCGCAGCCGGGTACCGCCAACTCCGTCACCACCACGTTCACCAACACCGGCCGCGTTCCGGCCGAGAACGTCTCGGTCAGCCTCGGTGCCCCGGTCGGCTGGACCGTACGCCCGCAGAGCCCCGCGAGCGACGCCTCGATCCGGACGAACGGCACGCTCAGCACGACCTGGACCGTCACGCCACCGAGCGGCGCGGCGCCCGGGTCCTATCAGCTCACGGCGAGCGCGAACTTCCAGTGGAACGACAGCACGCAGCTACGGCCGGGCAGCGCGAGCGGCAGCGCGAACGTTCTCGTCCCGAATCCGCCCCCTACCGGCACCGCGTATATCAGCGACCTGCAGTGGACGAGCGCCACGAACGGCTGGGGACCGGTCGAGCGCGACATGAGCAACGGCGAGACGGCGGCCGGTGACGGTCACCCAATGACGATCGGCGGCGTGACGTACCCGAAGGGCGTCGGCGCGCATGCGCCGAGTGAGGTCGACCTGTACGTCGGCGGGCGGTGCGCATCCTTCACCAGCGACGTCGGCCTCGACGACGAGGTGGGCGACCGCGGCTCGGTGGACTTCCAGGTGCTCGGCGACGGCACCAAGGTGGCCGACAGCGGGACTGTTCGCGGCAGCGACTCCGCGGTGCACCTGACCGGCGATCTGTCCGGCGCGACGTTCCTCCGGCTCATCGTCACCGACGCCGGGGACGGCAACTCCTACGACCACGCAGACTGGGCCGCTGCTTCGGTCAGCTGCAGCTGAATCCGAGAGCAGAAGCGAGGCGGCTGCCGCGTACGGCGCTGACGTGAGGCGAGAACGCCTTTGCGACGCGCCTTGCACCGGAGAAATCGGCTAAGGAGATGCCGTGATCCTCCACCTGTTCCGCCGTACCGGGGCGCTGGCGGCCGCCGTCGCGCTGACTGTTCTCGGCAGCTCGGCACTCACGGCACCCGCCGCCGCCGCACCGCAGAGTCCGATCGCTCGAGTGTGGATCAGCACGCCGGACCATACCCAGCTGCTGCGGGACGCCGACATCCCAACGACATCGCGAATACGCCGCCCGACGAGCAGTCAGACACGAACAACTATCCGCAGGAGCTACTCGCCTCCAGTGCGGCGCCGTACCTCGACGGGACGGCCTACCACTGCTATTACGGCGACCCCAGCGCGATGACCGCGTTGCACACGCAGTTCCCGACCAAGGAGATCTTCTTCACCGAATGCTCCGGCAGCAGGTCCAGCGATCCGTCCCAAACCTTCTCGGACACGCTGAAGTTCGACGCCCGCACGCTCGAGATCGGCGCGACCCGCAACTGGGCCAAGTCGGTGGTCAACTGGAATCTCGCGCTCGATCCGTCCGGTGGTCCACACCTGGGTGGCTGTGATACGTGCACCGGTGTCCTCACGATCGCACCGGACGGTACGGTGACCCGCAATGCCGAGTACTACGCACTCGGGCACCTGAGCCGGTTCGTCCGTCCGGGCGCTCTGCACATCGCCAGCACGTCGTTCGGCACGCCGTCGTGGAACGGGCAGATCACCGACGTCGCGTTCCGCAACCCGGACGGATCCCAGGTGCTCGTCGCGCACAACGAGAACGACAATCCGCAGTCGTTCTCGGTCAGCGAGAACGGACAGAGCTTCGATTACACCCTTCCAGGCGGTGCACTGGCGACGTTCGTGTGGCGCACCGCCCCGTCCCCGGCACCGAGCGAGCGCGCGCTCGATCCCACCGGTTGGACGGCGACCGCGAACCCGGTCGGGCCTAACGAGCCGTGCTGCTCGGGTGACGTCGCGAGCAATGCCGTGGACGACGACGCCGCCACTCGGTGGTCAACCGGCACGGGTCAGGCGCCAGGGCAGTACCTCCAGGTGGACCTCGGCGGCCCGCAGCGGCTCGACCGCTTCGTCCTCGACACCGGCGCAAGCAACGGCGACTACCAGCGCACCTACGCAGTAGCGACAAGCGCGGATGGCACCCAGTGGACCGACGCCGGTTGCGGAAGCGGCACCGGACAATTGACGAGCGTCTCGCTCGACGGGTCGCCGGTCCGCTACGTCCGCGTGACGCTCACAAGCAGCAGCGGAAGCTGGTGGAGTGTCGCCGACGTGCGCGCGTACACGCCGACGTCCCAGTGACCGTCGCGCCGCCATCGCGACACCTGGCGGACTGCGCAGCGGTCTGCAACATCGACGGGTGCGGTGGCCATGGACCGGTGCGGTGGCTATGGGACGTCGGGCGCTCCGGGAGCGGCTAACTGCCGGTGACGGTGCGATGGTGGCCGGTGACGCGACTGGCAGCGTAGTCGTCGCGGCGCCGGCGGAGGTCGATCTGGTCGGCGATGTAGGCGGCGTCGGC
>Ga0136846_1214347_pt1 | contig 10537 bp, 10 predicted proteins | sample HopSoiMetagenom2_FD_96841 | JGI IMG/M metagenome (GOLD analysis project Ga0136846, IMG submission 96841) | Grasslands soil microbial communities from Hopland, California, USA - 2 Assembly 2016 (version 4) | ecosystem: Environmental > Terrestrial > Soil > Grasslands | place: USA: Hopland... | reverse complement strand
GCGCTCAGCCTGCTGATCGCGTTCCCGGTCGCCCGGCGGCTGATCCGCGGGTCCACGTTCCTCTTCCGGACGTTCGTCATCGGGGTGTGCATCCCGCTGCCGGTGATTCCGCTTTTCATCGAGGCCCAGAGACTGGGCCTGTACAACAGCCGGATCGGGTACATCTTGCTGCACGTGGAGCCGGGGCTGCCGCTCGGCGTCATCTTGCTCACCGCGTTCGTGATGTCGGTGCCGCAGGAACTGGACGAGGCGGCCTTCCTGGAGGGCTGCAGTTACCTGCGCTACCTGGTCCGGATCGTGGCCCCGCTGGCCTGGCCTTCGATCGTGATCGCGTTCCTGTACTCGCTGCTGCAGGTGTGGAACGACATCATCGGCCCGGTCGTGTTCCTGGCCGACCCCGGGCTGTTCCCGGTGACCCGGGGTGTCTACAACTTCTACGGCGCGAACGTGAGCGCCTACACCATCTTGGCCGCGGCCGTGGTGATCGTGAGCCTGCCGGTGGTGGCGCTGTTCATCGCGTCCCAGCGACAGCTGCTCCGGGCCAGCGTCGTCGCGTCCCGCTGAGCGGCCGGCCCGGTCCGTCCACCCCCCCGACGGGCCGGGTTCGGCCTCTATGCCACCTGGCGGCCGCCCTCCAGGACGGCCGCGATGCCGATGTTCTCGTCCACCCGGATCAGGTCGGCCGGGCCACCCACCCGCAGGATCCCGGCGCCGGGCAGGCCGAAGAACTCGGCCGGGCGCCGGCTGGCCAGGTTGACGGCCCGGTCGGCCGGCCACCCCGCGGCGACCAGCTTGCCGACCTGCTGGGCCAGCGTGACCGTGCTGCCGGCCAGCGTCCCGTCCGGGAGCCGGGGGACGCCGTCGGTGACGACGAGCTCGACGCCGCCCACCGTGGTCACCCCGTCGGGCGCCCCGGCCGCGGCCGACGAGTCGGTGACCAGCATGGTCCGGGCCTCGGCGACGGCCAGCGCGACCTGGACCACCTCGGGGGCGTTGTGCACGTGGTCGGCGATCAGCTGGATCTGCACGTCGGGCCGGGTCAGCGTGACCCCGGGCAGGCCCGGGTCGCGGCGCCGGAAGTCGGCCATCCCGTTGAACAGGTGGGTCACCGCGCGGGCGCCGGCGTCGAACAGCGCGTGGGCCTGCTCGACGCTGGCCCCTGAGTGGCCGGCCTGCACGATCAGCCCCTGCCGGGCGCACCACGCCGTCACCTCGGCCGCGTGGTCGAGCTCGGGCGCGATGGTGATCGTCCGCAGCGGGCCGGCCGCCAGGAACGCCGCCACGATAGCCCGGTCCGGGGCGCGCAGGTACTCGGTCCGGTGCACCCCCCGGTGGTGCCGGGACAGGAACGGCCCCTCGGCGTGCACCCCGACGATCTGGCACGCCGCCGCCGGGTCGGCGCGCACCGCGTCGATGACCTTCAGCTGGCGCACCACGTTCTGCACGGAGTCGGTGATGATGGTGGGCTGCACGGCGAACACGCCGTCGCGCTTCAGCGCCCGCAGCGCGGTCAGGAAGTCGTCGTGCCCGGCCTGGTTGAAGTCGACCCCGCCGTAACCGTTGGCCTGCAGGTCGATCAGCCCCGGCAGGGCGTACCCGGACGCTCCCGGGCCCGGGCTGATCCCGGCCCGGGTGATCACCCCGTCCTCGATCTCCACGTCACCGGCCACCAGTCCGCCCGCGATGACCGCCGCCGCGACGCCCAGCCGCATACCTGTCTCCCTGTGTCTCGGACCCGTGTCAGTACGTCAGCTACGTCAGCTACGTCAGAACGTCGGCCGGCGGCCGGTCTCGGCCGCGGTCCGGCGGGTCAGCTGGAAGCCGCCGCCGGCCTCCAGCACGGCCCGGAACTTGTACCGGTCGCCCCGGTACACGCTCCGGGACCATTGCACGATCCGCCCGGCTGCGTCGAACGTCACCTGCTGGATCTCCAGCACCGGCCCGTTCTCCTCCAGGCCCAGGTGAGCCGCGTAGCCCGGCTGCACCGCACGGCTCTCGATCGCGCATTCGGCCCGTACCGGGGCGCAGCCGTACCGCGTGGCCAGTGCCCCGTACAGGGATTCGGCCCGGAAGTCCAGCCGGTCCAACCCGGGGGTGAGCGCGGCCGGGATCAGGCTGTGGTCGACCAGGATCGGGATGCCGTCCAGGGCCCGCGACCGGACCAGCTCGTGCACCGGCGCGCCCGGCGCCAGCTGCAGCAGCTCCGCCTCGTCCACGTCGGTCGGGCGGGTGACCAGCTTGAGCACGGTGGCCGACACCGTCCGGCCGTGCGTGACTCCCAGGTCGGTGAAGCTGACCAGGCCGGTGGCGCCCTCCTCGACCGGCGCGCCGCCGCCGTCCGGCGGGACCCAGCGCGCCCCGCCCTCGGCCTTGAGCAGCCCTTCGAGCTCCAGGGTGCGCAGGGCCTGGCGCAGCGTCACCCGGCTCACGCCGAGCTCGGAGGCCAGCGCCCGCTCACCGGGGACCCGGCTGCCCGGCCGCAGGACGCCGGAACGGATCCGCCCGCGGATGGTCTCGGTCACCTGCTGATGCAACGCTGCCATGGCCATCTCCGGTGATGGTGGGGTCTCGGGGCCCCGGCCGGGCGCGGCGGCCGGCTCATGGCGCCGCCGCCTCGACCTTGGTGTCGGGGCTGATGAACCCGAAATCGTCGGGGTCCGTGGACCGTTCCGCCGACAGGGCGGCCGCGACGTCCTGGAGCAAGATGGCGGTGAACACGTACTCCTCGGTCAGTGAGTGAGCCGGGAGGGTGATCACCCGGACGCCGGGCTGCGCCCAGGCCGGGTCGGCCACGGCGGAGATAATGATAACCGGGTGACCCCGCGCGGCCAGCGGCGCGGCCACCGCGGCCGCGTCCGTCTGGCCGATGACCAGGTGCCCGACGCCGGGCCCGGCCTCCATCGGGCCGTGCAGGTACTGGCGTCCGCTGAACGCGGCGGTGGGCATGGTGCTGGTCTCCCGCAGCAGTAGCGCGCCGGCCTCGGCCGCCCCGCTGTAGCCGCCGGAGCCGATCACGTCCACCGAGCTGTGCCCGGCCAGGGCGCCGGTCAGGTCCGCCACCAGCTGGGCGGTCCCGGACCGGAACGCGGCGATCCGCTCGCCCAGGGACCGCCAGCCCGGGCCGGGCCGCCCAGTGGTCCAGACCTCGGTCAGCATGCCCATGGCGACCAGGGAACCGGTGTAGCCGGCCGTGGAGGCCAGGCTGTCCGGCACCGGGCCGAAGGCCAGCGTGCTCGCGCTCGCCTGCGCCAGCGGGGAGCCGGCGATGTTGACGACGGCCAGGGCCGGGACGGCCGTACTCTGGACCGCCTCGAGCGTCTCCCGGCTCTTGCCCGACTGGGACAGCGCGACCACCAGGTCGCAGACCTCGAACGTGGCCGGGTCGAAGTCGCTGGCCACCACGCGCTGGGCCGGGCCGCCGTGGGCGCGCAGCACGTGCTCGGCCGCGCCCAGCGCCGCGTAGCTGGCGCCCATGCCGATCAGGACCGGGCGGCGCGGCGCGGGCGGCGGCGTGCGGCCGAGCACCTCCGCCACGACCCGGGCCATGCTCGTGACGTTGGCCGCCTGCGCTTCGAGCGCGTCCAGGTACTTCACCGGTCCCTCAGGCACGGTCCCTCACCTTCGTGTTGTCGGATCCGGGTCACGCCGGAGCGGCCCCGGCCAAGGCGCCGGCGGCACCGGTGGCCACGGCGAACGCCCCCGCCCCGGCCAGCGCGGCGTCGTCACCCAGGGCGGACCGGCGGATCTCGACCACCAGGCCGCTTCCGCTGGCCAGCTCGGCCTGGGCGGCCTCGGCCAGCGGCTGCAGCAGGCGGTCGCCGGCGGTCATCAGGCCGCCCCCGATGACCAGCACGTCCGGGTTGATCGCATGGCACACGGCCACGGCGGCCCAGGCGCCGTAACGCACGATCCGCGTCCAGGTCAGGCGGGCTTGCGGGTCGCCGCCGTCGGCCAGCTCGAGCAGCTGCTGGATGGTCAGCCCGGGCCGGCCGGTGGCCCGGGCCAGCGCGGTCAGCTGCTGACCGGAGGCGAGGCTGTCCAGCAGCGGCTGGCCGGGCCCGCCGGGCCGGATGAAGCCCAGCTGGAAACCGGTTCGCTGGCCGGCCAGCAGGCGCCCCTGACTGGTGGCCGCGAAACCCACGCCGGTGGACAGGGTCAGGTAGGCGGTGTCCCCGGTCCGGGTCCCGGCCCCGAACCAGGCCTCGCCGATCACGGCCAGTTCCGCGTCGCCGGCCAGCACGACCTCGCATCCGGCCTGCTCACTCAGCCGGCCGGCGCTGAGCCCGGCGATCCAGGTGATGGGCAGGTTCCTGGCCTGCTCCAGCCGTCCGGTGCGGCGGTCGATCCGGCCCGGCATCCCGACCACCACCCGGGCTACCTGATGACCGGCCACCAGCGCCTTGATCGCGTCTGCGACCTGGCTGATCTCGTCCTGCGGACGGATCCGGACCCGGGACCGGGCGGTCAGGCGGCCATCCGGGCCGGCCAGTGCCGTCCGCAGGTGCGTCCCGCCCACGTCCACGGCCCCCAGCCAGTCGCTGCTCACCGCCGGGTCACCAGGCCGGGCGGCAACCGCCGGCCGGTCCTGGCACAGCGGTCGACAGCGGCATGGACGTGCTCCCAAGCAGGATGAAGGGCCTTGACGCGCTCAGCTTAAGGGCCTTGTGACCCGCTGGTCAATACCAGTGGAACGGGCAAGCCGACCGCTGGTCCGCCAGGTCGGGCACTGGCTAGTCCGCTAGCGTCCGTAGCGGCCCTCGGCTAGCGCGGTGAGCGCGTGCGCGGTCTGGTCGAAGCACTCGATCCCGCCGGTCGCCCGGGCCAGGACGTGGGCGCCCTCGAGCATGGTGATCAGCGTGGACGCCAGTTCCCCGGCCTCGTCGGCGGCCAGGCCGGCCACGGTGAGGCGCCCGGCGAGCTCGCTGATCCACGAGCCGATCGCGACGGCGGCCGCCTGCTGCGGTCCGTCGTGGCCGGGTCCGGATTTCGTCATCGCCGCCGCGGCGACGGCGCAGCCCCCGCCGCTGGCCGACTCCAGCACCACGGGCCGGATGAGCCGCAGGAAGCCGCGCACGACGGCGGCCGGGCTCTCGGCCGGCACCTGCGCGAGCGCGGCCCGCACCTCGTTGCCGTTATCGGTGGCCGCCTCGGCCACCAGCTGGCTCTTGCCGCCGGGGAAGTGATGGTAGATCGCACCGCGGGCCGCGCCCGACGCGCTCAGCACGTCGGTGAACGACATGCCCTCGGCCCCGTCGTGCTGCAGCGACCGCACGGCCGCCGCGATCATCCGCGCACGCGTGTCCCGCGCCACCGTGAACCTCCCCGGGCTTGACTAGTACGCCCATCTTAGGGCAAGCTGCGACTCATGCTAGTACGTACGTACTAGCGACAATTGCAGGCACGGCCGACAGGAGACGATTCATGCCCATCACCGTCACCGCACCTCACGGAGCGCTCACCCCCGCCGGCGAACGCGACATCCTGCCGCAGCTGACCGCGGCGCTGATCGATGCCAGCGGGCAGTCCGGCAACCGCTTCTTCACGCCGCTCGTCGGCGGCACCGTCCAGTTCCTGCCGCCCGGGCAGATCTACGCGGGCGGCGTCAGCCGGCCGCTGATCCTGGTCGAGCTCAAGCTGCCGGATATCGGCCTGGCCGATCCGCCGGCCCGAGCCGCGTTCATCGCCGCCGCCACCGGCATCGTCCGCGCGCTGGCCCGGCCCGGGCACCGGGACGAGGACACCTGGATCAACATCCTCCACGCCCGTGACGGAGCCTGGGGTGTCGGCGGCCGGATGCTGACCAACGACGACCTGGTCGCCGGGATCATGGCCGCCGCCCCGGCCTAGCCGCCGTCCAGCCGCGCGCTCCCGCCCGCAGCCCGCTACAACCAGGCCATTACCGAACGAGGCAGCCATCCCGACCCGGCTCCCCGCCCGCCTTCGCGGCGTAAGGCGCCCGGCGGTTCGCGGCGCCACGGCACCGCGAACCGCCGGCATCGTCCGGCCGCGGTGACGCCGGCGAGCCGGCGCGGCCCCGTCGCTCCGCCGACCGCCTTGACCCTGCCATCGTCGCGGCCGCCGACCACGATGAGCGGCAGGCCGGCTACTGCGGTGGCGATGTCGGACACGTGTTCGGCGTACTGGGACACGATCAGGACGCCGGTCTCCGGTCCCTCCCGGGTCCTACTGGGGCGGCCGGCCGCGGCTGGGGCGGATGGGGCGATCGGCGCTACCGGGTGCCGGCGCGGCCCCGACCACAGGACCGGCACCGCGTAGACGGCCGCGGCTACCGTGTAGGCGGACCGTTCGTAGTTGACCCGCCATCCGACGAAGTCCGGCCATGCCTCGGCCAGGTCGCGCTCGATGCCGAAGTCGACCGCACGCATCCGGTCGACCGCCTGCAGGAACTCGGCGTAGGTCAGGCTGATCCCGGCTTGCGGGTCAGCCTCTTCGGGAATGTAGATGCCCATCGCCTGGGCGATCCGGTTGAAGCACTCGAACCCGGCCCGCAGGCACAGCCGAGCCGGGATCACCGGCGCGGCCGCGGGGGACAGGGCCAGGAACAGCGCGGCCGAGTCCAGCACCGCCAGCAGCGCGGTGACCCAGGACGACAGCGGCTGCGGCGAGCGGAACCGGACCAGCTGCATATAAGTGGTGTGGCTCTCGGCGACGTCCGCGGCCCAGCGTTCCCACTGGGTGTACAGCTCCGGCATCGTATCCAGGGTCGACGTGCCCGTGCCGAGCGCGTAGTGGGTGCGTGCCAGCAGTTCCGGGCCCCAGGACGGGACGCCGGCCCGCGCGTTCAGCAGGGCCACGTCGGTTTCCCGGCGGTTGAACGCCCCGTACAGGGTCGGCAGGTAGGCGATCTGCAAGGTGAGGATGACGAGGCCGACCGCCGCGGCCAGGAACACGATCACGGCCGGCACCGCCCCCGGGCGGCACGGCGAAACCCAGGGTGAACAGCGAGGACCCGGCGTCGGTGAAGGCGGACACCAGGCCGCGGACGGCGAACGGTCACAACAGCAAGGCGAACCCGGTGTAGGCCACGATCAGCCACGCCGCCAGCTGGGCCAGCAAGACGGCCGCCGCCTGGGTCGCGAGCAGCCGGTCGCGCCGCCGGTAGTCGGCGACCCGCGCCAGCACCAGCTGGTAAGCCCCGTCGACGATCCGGTCCACCCACTGCGTCAGCCGGCTGCTGACCGACCGGGACACGATCAGCGTCCCGGTCACGCTGGACACCGACACGAGCACCAGCAGGCCGCCGATCACCGCGGCCACCGCCCGTCCTGCCAGCGGCATCACCATCAGGCCTCCTCCATGGGCCCAGTCTGGCCCCGGGTAAGTACGTGCCGTCGCCGGGTTAACCTGAGGCGGTGACTTCTGCTGACGAGCCTGCCATGACCGTGTACGGGGCGCCGTGGTGCCCGCATTGCAAGCGAGTCAAGAAGTTCCTCGCCGCGCACCGGGTCCGCTACGCCTTCATCGACATCGACACCGATCCGCAGGCCATCGCGCGGCTCAAGGAGCTGCAGAACGGCGGGCAGATCATTCCCACGGTCATCTACCCGGACGGGACTCACGAGGTGAACCCGGGCGACGAGGCGCTGGCCCGCCGCATCGGCCTCACCCTCAAGCCCGACCGGTCCGCCTATGACCTGGTCATCGTGGGGGGCGGGCCAGCCGGGCTGGCCGCCGCCATCTACGCCGCCCGGGAAGGCATCGACGCCGTGGTGGTGGAAGCCAGCGCGCTGGGCGGCCAGACCGGGATCAGCGACCGGGTCGACAACTACCCGGGATTCCCCGAGGGCATCTCCGGCGGTGAGCTGGCCGACCGGTTCGTGGCCCAGGCCCGCCGTTACGGCGTCGAACTCGTCTCGGCGGTATCCGTCACCTCCGTGCAGCGCGATCACGACGACGTGGTGACCTCGCTGTCATCCGGGCAGCAGCTCACCTCCCACGCCGCCATCGTGGCCACCGGGTCGACGTACCAGCGCCTCGGCGTGCCCGGCGAGGAAGACCTCATCGGCGTTCACTTCTGCGCGACCTGCGACGGGCCCTTCTACAAGGGAGCCGAGCAGGTCGTCGTGATCGGCGGCGGCAATTCGGCCCTGGAAGAGGGCCTGCACCTGTCCGAATTCGCCCAGCGGGTGCAGGTGCTGGCCCGCTCCGGCCTGTCCGCCTCGCCGGTCCTGCAGGCGCGGGTGCGGTCCGACCCGCAGTTCGCCGTCCGCACCGGGGTCGACATCGTCGAGCTCGAGGGCGACAAGGGCCGCTTCACCGGCGTCGTGGCCCGCGACCGCGACAGCGGCGAGATCCTCCGGTTCCCGGCCGCCGCGGTCTTCGTGTTCATCGGGATGAAGCCCAACAGCGCGTTCCTGGGGGACGCGGTCGAACGCGACGCGGGCGGGTTCATCGTCACCAGCCACACCATGGAGACGTCGCTGCCCGGGGTATTCGCCGCGGGCGACGTGCGCTCGGGATCGACCAAGCAGCTCGGCTCCGCGGTGGGCGACGGGATCGCCGCCCTCCTCATGACGCGCCGGTACCTCGAGGCCCACCACCACAAGGCCGTGCCGCTGGTCGACGCCTGGGCAGGCTGAGCCTGTCATCCCCTCGGTCCCCCCGCCCGCCCTCGCGGCCCGGTCGTCACGGCGTGATGCCCTGGCGGCCCCTGCCTGAGCGGACGGGCAGCACGGTGAGCAGCGCGGCGCTGGCTGATGAGCAGGCGCTGAAGCGGTGGCTCACATAACCGGCCGCGGTCTGCCCCGGCGGGTACACCCGCAGCCCGCCGGCCGTGGCCGGCCGGCAAGTCGAGGACGGGTAGTTTCCCGCCTCGGCCACCTTCAGCCAGGCGTGGGCCGTCTGGCCGGGCGCGAGGGTGACTGTCACCTTCGGGAAAGCCGAGCCCCGCCGCGCCGCCGCGCCGATCTGCCGCCCGGCGCTGGCCGGGGTCGTGACGAACGAGACCCCGGGGTAGCCGTACAGCTGGCACGACGCCGCCGAGGTGTTGGTGAAATCCAGCGGGTAGTACGTGCTGCCCGCGCCCGAGTCGGCCTGGCTGGCGTCCACGGTCAGCTGCAGCGACGCGGTCCCGCAGGCGGCCTGGCCGGTCCCGTCCGCTGGGGCTGCCGGTGACGTGGTCACCGGCGGTGCCGTGGTGGCCGAGCTCGACGCTGGCGATGCCGGCCCCGCGCCGGGCGCGCTCGTGCTCGCGGCGGGCGCCGTCGCCGACGTGCCCGAGCCGGCCGGACTACAGGCTGCTAGCAGCAGCGAGGTGACGACTGCGGCTCCCGCGAGCCGCTGCAGGTTGCTCATGCTGCTACGGTCGCACCTGGCAACGGCCGCCCGCCCCCGTAGAAACCCCTGGCCGGCCCCCGGGTCATGCTCGATGAGACAGTGCGGCGCACCTGCCCCTCCTGGTGGAAGGGCAGCTGCGCCGCTGGCTATATCTGGTGTCAGTGCTGGCTCATCGCGTGATCGACGAGCGCGTATTCGGCCGCCAGGACCGGGTCGTCGACGTTGGAGTTGACGGACAGGACGACCGTGATGCGCCCGTCGCTGCTGACGGCGCCGATGGTGTTGTAACCGGGGACATCACCCTCGTGGGCCCAGTAGCTGCCGCCGCCGGTGAGCGGGATGTTGAAGATACCCAGCCCGTACCGGGAACCGGGCACGCTGGTGCTGTCACCGCCGGTGGCGGGCACCGTCTCGCGCATCAGCCGCGTTTCCGCTGGGGGCAGCAGCTCGCCGCGTCCGATCGCGCTCCAGAACCGGGTCAGGTCGGCGGCGGTGCTGATCAGCGCGCCCGCCGAGTTGGCCCAGGACATGTTCTCGGCGGTGGTGTCGACCCGGGTGGTCTTACTGAAGATCAGGTACCCGGTGGCGTGCGGCCGGGGCAGCGCGGTGCTGTTGCCGGGCGCGAAGGTGTGGTGCAGTCCGAGCGGCTTGATGATGCGGCGGGTGACCTGGTCTTCCCAGGAGTGATGGGTCACCTTCTCGATGACCATGCCGAGGAGGATGTAGTTGGTGTTGGAGTAGTGAAAGCCGGTGCCGGGAGCGAAGTAAGGCTTGTGCGCGAGCGCGATGTTCAGCAGGTCCGGCCGGCTGAACTGCTGGAACTCCAGCTTGCGGTACGCCGCGGGCGAGGTGATCCGCGCCTGCAGGTCATCGGTGTAGTTCTCCAGGCCGCTGGTGTGCTGCAGCAGCTCGCGGACGGTGATCTTGCCGCCGTCGTTGCCGTGGCCGCGGACCACGCCGGGCAGCCAGTGCCCGACCGTGTCGTTCAGCGACAGCCGGTGCTCCGCGACCAGCTGCAGCACCACGACCGAGATGAACGTCTTGGTGTTGCTGCCGACCCGGAAGTACCCGTTCTCGTTCACCGGCTTGCGGCTGTCGAGGTTGGCCACGCCACTGGTACCGCGTAGCTCCCGCCCCCCGGCGCGCACCTCGGCCAGCACCCCCGGTACTCCCGTGGCGACGATCGCGTTGAGGTCACGCTGCAGGTCCTGCTTCGTGTAGGCATGCGGCGCCGTGGCCG
>Ga0136846_1231083_pt1 | contig 10538 bp, 9 predicted proteins | sample HopSoiMetagenom2_FD_96841 | JGI IMG/M metagenome (GOLD analysis project Ga0136846, IMG submission 96841) | Grasslands soil microbial communities from Hopland, California, USA - 2 Assembly 2016 (version 4) | ecosystem: Environmental > Terrestrial > Soil > Grasslands | place: USA: Hopland... | reverse complement strand
GCCCGGCTTGGCCTGCGCCTTCACCGTGACCGGCTTCTCGACGCCGCCAAGCGTCAGGCTCCCGTTGAGCGTCACGTTCACGCTGTCGCTCACACGGGCGAGGTCGTAGCTCGACGCGCGGAAGACGACGGTCGGGAATTCCTTCGACTTGAGCGCCTTGCGCATGTGCTCGTTCATCGTCCCGTTGCGGCAGTCGAGCTTCTCAGCCGGAACGGTCACCTCGACGCTGGTGACAGCTTTCTGGCCGGCCAGGACCGCGGCGACGGCATCGGCACCGGTCGACTCGACCTTGGCGTCGAACGCGCCGGCCTGACACTGGAAGGACCTCACCGTAGATGTGCCGGCCACCCACAGCCGGCTTTCCGGCTGGAGGTCGAGAGGAGTCTGGCGCCGGGTTGCCGCGGCGAGAACCGGGAGCAGCGTAACGAGAGCGAGAGCTGGGACCTTGGTTCGTGACATCGGCGTTCTCCGGAAAGGCGCCTCGTTGGAGGCTCGTGTCAGGCCGGTTCGATCGGCATGTCTTGTTTAATGTCCTTGGGAGTAAGCTCGGAAAACGAAGCCGCCCGATCAGTCGGGCGGCCTTTGGAACCTGCATCCGTGTGTGGGGGAACCGCCGCGTCGGGCTTCCCCCGACAGCCCTCTTCTATTCCGGCTGACGGGCCAGGCGTGCGGGCGGCCGCGTAATCGACTCGAGGACGAGCACGGTGGCGCCTAACACCGTGACGGCGCTCTCGATTCGTACGGGGTAGCGGAAGGCGTCATCACTCAGATGAAGGCGAATCACGCCTTCGCCACCGTAACGGCGCGGGTCCTTCACGCGCATCTCGACGACGATGGTGGGAAAGGTCCCGGCGTTCGTGCGCACCGTGTCGTGGCCGGTGACGCGCACCGCGATCGGATTGCGCGCGGGATCGTAGTGGCGGACAAGGCGGTCCACCGTGTCGGCATTGAGCGGCAGCGTGCGCAGGTAGTAAATGAAGGACAACTCGTCGAGTGGCGCGCTCGTGGGACTCTGCCCATGATTGCCGCGGTGATCTGCCCACCGCTGCTCCTCCGGGAACAGCTCGACCTGTTGTTCGTCATCGCGGGCTAGAGCGGCGCGGGTCCGCTTCTGATATCGTAGCGCCGCCATCCGCGTTGGATCGATCCACGACTCCACGCGCTCAGTAGTCTTGAGGAAGCCGACTTTCGCGTGGATCTCGGACGTGAGGACGAGCGTCTCCGTCCCGCGCACAGCGGCTGGCCCGCCGACCGACATCTCGCCTTCGCCCACCGTGCCGAGCCTGCCGACGGAGACACGATAGCGCAGCCGTTCACCCACCTCGAACGGCAGCTGGCTCGCCTGTGCGCTCGCCTGCATAACGACGGTGAGGTTGAGCACCGCCACAAGCGCAAGTGTTTTCCTGGCGAGTTGACACTGACGGGTGGTCGTTCCGACTGGATTCAGCATGTCTCTCCCATAACAGAAACGGCGAACGTCAGGTTCGCTCTGGAACATCGACTTGACGGTGGTCCGGGAGAGTCGGGTGACCGATGGAACGTCGATGGGGAGGTAGGACGAACGCGTGTGGGGAAATCCCTGACGCGTTGTCATTCCTCGCTTCGCTCGGAATGACAGCGTTCCTCGACTTCGGTTATGGGCCTCCGCTCGGAATGTCAAATCGATGCGCTTCCCCGACAGGGATGCGGTGGACCCCGGACATAACAGCAGATCCCGCCGGCCAATACTTATGCTCGACTGCTGATGAATCGCGAGAACCTCATGAATTCCTTGATCGATCGCCGAGAGGCTGGCCGGACGTTGGCGGGCCTCAGCGAATACACCAACCGATCCGAGGTAACCGTGTTCGGCCTGCCGACAGTCTGCCGGTAGCTCAGGCGGTATTGTGGGCATGACAACATCAGGGCAACGCACCCACCCGCTCGATGCGCGCCGAGGTGGGATCATCTTGGAGGGTTCCATGCTGAGACTACGCGACATCATGACTACGGACCTCGTGACACTCGACCCGGACCTCACCATCCGTGAGGCAATGGACGTGTTCACGTCGAAGCGGATCAGCGGTGCACCCGTCGTCGCCGGCGACGAGGTGATCGGCGTCATCTCGGCTTCGGACCTGCTGCAGTTCGCCGCGTCGCTGCCCGGCGTTCCGACCGAACGCGAAGTGGGCCGCGATCTCCTCGAGGACGTCCGAGATGACGGAGATCTGGGCGAGCCGGATCCGAATGACGAGGATCCGACCGGCATGTACTTCACGGATCTCTGGGAGGACGCCGGCGCGACCGTCGTAGAACGCATGGCGGTTCCCGCCACGGCCGAATGGAATCCCCTCGAGGAACACACCGTCTCGGACGCGATGACTCGCGCGCCGGTGCATGCGCTCACTCCGGAAACTTTCGTGACCATGGCCGCGGACTACATGCGCCGCGCGAAGATCCATCGCGTGCTCGTGATGACAGGGCGGAAGCTCATCGGCGTCGTGACGACGAGCGACATCACCAACGCCGTCGCCGATGGCAAGCTCACCCCGCACACGTACGTGTTCGACCGCCAAGTCTCGAACGGCGTCCGGAGCTCGGCGGCTCGCCGCCGTTAGGCAACTTCCGGCGTGGTTCCGCAGGAGACTGAAGAAGGGGCCAGAACAGGCGGCCGAGCGGAAGCTTCTCCAGCACCCCACATGACTATCCTGCCCCCGTCGCCTGACGTCGCGACGTGGCTTGCTCGCCGGCATGGCGCACGACTGCGCATCACGATGCCGATGCGTCCCAGCCCCGGGGCGGCTTGCACCGTCGGGACTCCACTGGGTCGGACCCGGAGATTCCCTGACATCGTTCCAGCCGCTTCCCGACTGCCGCCAAAGCGCGGAGTGCCAGCTTCAATTAGGTCGCCGGCATCGCATATACCCGCCGACGAGACTCGAGAGGCACAGATGAATCTCGCACGCCTGACAGTTCTGCTCCTCGGCTTCGGTGTTGCCACCCAGGCAGGTGGTGTCGCCGCCGCGAGCCCTGCGGGCGATCCCATCCGACCGGAGAGTCGGCTCTGGATTGCCGGTGCCTCCGACATCCGCCGCTTCACGTGCACGGCCCACCAAGTGTCCGGATCGCTCGATCTTCGAGGGTTGCCTAACGCGCAAGGTGTGCTGACCGGAGAGAACATGGCGACAGCGCCGTCCGTCAGCGTCCGGGTCGATAAGCTCAACTGCGGCATCGGGATCATGAATCGCCATCTGCACGAGGCGCTGCGCGGTAACCAGCATCCGAGCATCGACTTTCGCCTCGTGGGCTACGAGGTCGATCTCAACCCGGCTTCACCCGTCGCGCACATCACGGGCGTCGTGACCATTGCTGGCGCGCGACAGCCCGTCATGACGACGGCGGCGATCCGTGCGGATTCATTGGGTATGCTGCACGTGCAGGGCGAGTACCTCGTGCGGCCCACGGATTTCGGCGTCGCCCCACCGCGGCGGTTCGGCGGCCTGCTTCGGGTTCGCGACCGCATCGCCGTCCACTTCGACATCTCGCTCGAGCCCGACGGCGGGCCAATTACCGCCATCGAGTGTGGTCTGATTCAATCCGTCAAACTTAGTCTCACGGGGAAATTCACCCATGCCTCGCGTTCATGACACCGCGGCCCCGGGCGGGGCTTGGCCGCTCACGCCCGCCTCGAACACCATCGTTGTGGCCACCGATGCGACGACCGATTCCGATGGCGCCGTACGCGTCGGCTATGCGCTCGCTCAACGTGATGGCGTCTTCGCCGATCTCTTTAGCGCTGTCGAGCCGTTGCCGCTGTTCTATCCCGACGGAACACCGATTCCGGACGCCGAACAGCTGGTGTTCTTCGCGCGCGAGGCTCGAGACGTGGCGCTGCTCGCGCAACGAGACCGCACGCACCCTGGTATCAAGCAATGGCCGGTCACAGTGAACGTGGGCGCGCGCGTCGAGACGATCGTCGAGCGAGCCGAGCGTCATGATGCATCGGTCATTTTGCTGGGGCTCGGAACGCATGGTGCCGCGGCAAGACTGAGCCGGCGCGAGACGGCACTCGGAGTCATCCGTGGCGCGCACAAACCAGTGCTCGCGGTTCCGAGCGACGCGTGGGGCGTCCCGCACAGCGTGCTGGCCGCGCTGGACTTCACCGCATCGAGTGAGCACGCCGCACGCGTGGCGTTGGATCTGCTCGCCGGCGAAGGCACTCTCTACCTCGCGCACATCACACCGCGGGTGCCGATCCCGCAAGGCGACCCGCGCACGTGGGGCGAGATCACGACGAGCGCGATCGTTCCCAAGCTCGAGGCGATTGGGCGTCACCTCGATGTGCCACCGGGTATTCGTGTCGAGTACGTGGTGCTGCACGGCGACCCCGCGCACGAACTGCTCACGTTCGCGGACGAGCGGGAGATCGACCTGATCGCGGCCGGCAGTCACGGCCGCTCCGCCCTCGGGCGTCTCGTGCTCGGCAGCGTGTCGACGAAGCTGATTCGGACGGCCAACCGCATGGTGCTGGTCGCCCCGCCGCGACCGGGGCTGGCCCCGGCCGATGCCGAGTCGCCACATACCGATTGGAGGTGACCGTGCGTCGCTTCGGCGCGCTCAGCGCCGCGTGGCGGCCGCTGGTGGCCGCGGTCGTGATTGGCGGTGGCTTCGTGGCGCGCGTCGTCCCGCTGGCGCCCGGCGCTGATCGCATCATCTGGTACCTCGGCCTCGCCGCAACGGGAGGCATTGTCGTGTGGCGGACGCTGCGCCGGGTATTGGGGGGCCACTTCGCTGCTGACGTCGTCGCGACGCTCGCGATCATCGCCGCCGCGGTGCTCGGCCAGCCGCTCGTCGGACTGGTCATCGTGCTCATGCAGACCGGCGGAGAGGCCCTGGAGCGGTACGCGGAAGGCCGCGCGTCGGACGCGGTACGCGCGCTGGAAGCGGCGGCCCCCGCACTGCCCACCGCGTGCGTGGTAAGTCAATTGAGGATATCGCGGTGGAGGATATCGCGTTAGGTGACACGCTGCTGGTACGGCCTGGCGAGCTCGTTCCGTGCGACGCTGTCGTGATCGATGGCACGGCGCATGTCGACGCCTCCATGCTCACCGGCGAACCGCTGCCGATCTCGGCCGCGCGTGACACGAAGCTGATGAGCGGCAGCGCGAACCTCGATGGAGCGCTCTCGGTTCGCGCGGTGGCAATCGCCAGCGAAAGCCAGTACGCGCGGATCGTTGCGCTCGTTCGTTCGGCACAGGCGAGCAAGGCGCCGCTTCAGCGTGTCGCAGATCGGTACGCCGTGTGGTTTACGCCTGCCACACTCGTCGTCTGTGCGATCGCGTACGTCACGAGTAGCGACTGGCTTGCGCGTGCTGGCCGTCCTCGCTGTCGCGACGCCGTGTCCGCTCATCCTCGCCACGCCGGTTGCCGTCATCGGCGGCATCAACCGCGCGGCGCGGCGCCAAATCATCATGCGGCACGGGACCGCGCTCGAGCGACTGGGCACCGCGACCGTCGCGGTCTTCGACAAGACTGGCACCACCACGATCGGCCAGCCGCGCGTCAGCCGGCTGATCACAGCGAATGGCCGTCAACCTAACGACGTCCTGCGATTGGCCGGCGCCATCGAGCAGACGTCGGGCCATCTGCTCGCGCGAACGCTGGTGAACGCCGCCGAGCCGAGCGGGCTTGCGCTGCCCACGGCGCGGGATGTCGTCGAGGTGCCTGGTCGAGGCGTGGCCGGGACGGTGGACGGCCATCGTGTCGTCGTGGGCGCGCGGTCGTTCGTGCTCGAGCAGACTCCCGGTGCCGCTGCGGCACTCTGCCCCATCGAGCCAAAGACGGCCGGCCTTCGTGCGTACGTGGCGGTGGATGATACCATGTCCGCCATCGTCGAATACGCCGACGCATTGCGAGCAGGCGTGCGTGATGTGTTCCGCGACCTCCAGGGTATGGGCGTCAAGCGTATCATGTTGCTCTCGGGGATCACGCGGAAAATGCGCGAGCGGTCGCCGCGGCGGCGGGCGTAGTCGAGGTACAGGGCGATCTCTTACCCGAGGGCAAGGTTGCCGTCGTACGCCAGCTCGTGCAGCACGGCGAGTCGGTGCTCATGGTCGGTGACGGGACCAACGATGCACCCGCGCTCAGCGCGGCAACGATTGGTGTGGCGCTCGCCGGACACGGAGGCGGTATCACAGCGGAAGCGGCCGATGTCGTTGTCCTCGTCGATGACCTCGCGCGTGTTCCCGAAGCGATGCGGATCAGTCGCCGCACCGTGCACATCGCGCGACAGTGTATCGCCGTCGGTTTGGGATTGAGTGTCGTCGGCATGATTGCCGCGGCCGCGGGAATTCTCGCGCCGACAGCGGGGGCACTGGTCCAGGAAGGGATCGACCTCGCTGTGATCCTCAACGCACTGCGCGCGAGCCGTTAGGCATGGCGGTGAGTGGTGCTTCGATCGGGATGCGCGCGTTCAGATGCGACGGGCTGACGCGCCGGGTGGAATCGGTCATCGGCCGCACGCGGGGCGCGGGCGCACTGAAGGGGACGAAGTGCGGGGCTGGCGTCGGCCTGGGACTCGGTGTGTTCAACATCGGGTTCAGCGATTGCTCCGGCGAGCATTGCGGGGCGGGCGACAAGGCGGTCGGCGTTGCGGCGTTTACCGCGATTGGCGCCGGTGTCGGTTCTCTCCTCGGGACGGTGGTTCGCGCCGAGCGATGGGAACGTCTCCAGCTGCCGCCACGCACGAATCCCCCGGCTGTGGCAACGACTCTTCGGTAATCGGCGTTGGCAATAGTGCGACCGAGGGAACGCTCGCTTGCCCTGTTAGACGTTCTGCACTCGAGAGAGACTATGCGGTACCACTCTCTTTTGACCGTCTGCGCACCGGGCTATTCATGGTGCCGGTCGCCCGAGGGAACGCGGAGCTCGCGGAGTTGCAACCCGGCGCTCGCGTGCGGGTGCAAATGCCTGAGGTTGTTGCGGGTCGGCTCGAAGCTACGATCGTCGCGCATTCACCTGACACCGTCACCCTAACGACGCCACGGAGCTCGCATCGCGGCGCCGCTGGCAGCGATCAGCGCTGCGGAAGTGAGCCGCAGTCGTTACGTCGCGGCCGGGCGCGTGGTTGGGGCGATGCTGGGCTGGCATCGGCGCCATCACCGCGTCCGAGAGAAGCAGGCAATTCTGCAGCGACGCGGCGGCGGCCGTTTGCGCTGAGCGACAACCTCGGCGATCACGCGAAACGACACTTCACGATCAAGATGGCGTTAACATCACGGCTCGGCTCGCGTGTAACCTGCCGCGCTTGATTTGGTCACCAAGTGTCGTAGCGGTCTGGTGGGAGAATGGATAGGCCGCCGTGTTCGGCCACGTTGTCAGGCCGTTGCGATGCTCGGCTCCGGCGCACCCTCCCGACGCGACGCACGAGTCCCGTGCGCTACCTGCCGCAGCAGCATCGCGGACAGCACCGCGACCCACAGCAGCCAGGCTACGATGTTGACCCGCTCCCACACACCCATCCACGGAGTGGGGAAGTTGGCCTGGAGCCGCGGGGCATCCATCGACGTCAGGGCGCCGCCCGCGAGGAGGACAAACATCGTCGCGATCGAGTAGACGCGGAATCGGCGGCCGAGTGCCGCCGCGGCAAAGCCCATCGCAAGGAGCGTGAACACGGCGTTGGCGGCTGTCCAAGCAATGTGCAGCTTGTCGCTCAGGGTTCCGCCACCCGCGGCCAGAACCTCACGCAGGTGCATCGGCGGCCAGAAGATGCCGACGACTGCGGCGACGAGGATGGACGCGCCGGTGACGCGCAGGGCTGGACTCGACTCCGCGGACTTCCACACGGCCGCGCCGAATGCGCCGTAGACAAGCGCCCACGCAATACCCAGCGGAACCCATAACGTTCTCGTCGGGGCGTCGATGGCCGACAGCTCGCTTACGGTCTGCGAAGCGGACGAGTACTCGCGCCATGCCAATGGAATGAACACGAGCATCGACGCATAGAGCACGGCGGACAAGACTCCGCAAGCGAGGCCGGACCGGTTCAGGTCAATGCGCGTCGGCACGGTCCATGGTTTCTTCAGCGATCGTGCCGATCGCTGCCGTCGTAGCAACTGCCCAGCGAGCATCGCGTACCAGAGATTCGTAGCGTACTGCGACGCACGCTCGGTGGCGCCCATCCATGGCGTCGGCTGGCCGGCGAAGACGGCGGTCACGTACGAAAACCCCATCATCGCGAGCACGGATGTGAAGAGAATCGTCCCGACGGTGTACACGCGGAACGTTCCGCGGAAGACGACGGCACCGAGTATGACCGCCGCGATCAGAAACGGATCGACGGCGAGGAGACCATGCATCATGTCCGTGAACGTGGGCTGCGACCCACGCATGTGCATGGGAAAGACGTTCCAGAGCGCCAGCGCGTCGAGGGCATTCAACGCCATCATCGCGGCCAGCCATTTCATTGATCGCCGGCCGGTCGCCGACATCCAGATGCCGATGGCGAAGAGAAGCAGGAGCGTGCTCGAGATGCTGAACAGCGGGACCACCAGCGGGCTTGTCGGCGCCCCTATCGCAAACAGCTCGCTGACCGCCTGGTCGCGATAGCTGAAGCCCGGGTAGCGCGTCGTTCCGACGATGTCGGCGAGCGGGTACAGGATCGCGCCCCCGATTCCGCACGCCAGCAGCCAGCGTTGCAGGGCGACATGCTCTTTCTTGATCGACGTACCCGTCACGTGGTACTGCGCAGTCGCGGTCCTCATCGTTTCCCCCGGACTCTTTCCCAACGGAAACGATGCAGCAGCGGACCACAATGGTCTGTCGGTTGACAACCGTCGCCGAGTGAGGCTTTGCCGGACGGGATAACGGAATCTGACCGACAGACGGTCGCCCGTCGACCAACGAGCTTCGATGTGGTCGCGCGCGACCCGCACGCATCCCAACGTGTCGCCTTCCCACCCACGCTCGAGCGTCCGACATGATCACGCCCGCAGTCGTCAGTGCGGCCCCGTTTGCCTCGCGACGCGCTTCACCGACCCACGCGACCACGGTCGTGCTGCGGGACGGATCAGTCATCGGCGTGCGCGCGCTCCACCCTGACGATGAGCCAGTCGTTCGCGAGTTCCTCCGCGGCCTCTCACCACAGTCGCGCTGGCTCCGCTTTTGTGGTCAGTTGGGCGACGACGCGCTGATGCGAGAGGCACATCGGCAGGCGCACGTCGAAGAGACACGCGGGCTCGGTCTGGTCGCGACTGCTGGGGAAGAGGAGCGGATCGTAGCGCACGCAGAATACACGGGGATCCGCGGCGATAGCGCCGAGGTGAGCTTCGCGATCGCCGATGCGTACCAGGGGCAGGGGCTGGGCACGATCCTCGTCGGGCAACTCGCTCAGCTCGCGTCCGACCGCGGCATCCGGACCTTCGAAGCCGAAGTCCTGCCGGAGAACCACAAAATGCTGACCGTCTTTCGCGAGTCCGGCTTTCCGATCAGGACTCACGCCATGCGCGGCAACATCCACATCGAGTTTCCGACGGCAATCACCGAGGCCGCACGAGAGCGGTTCGAGGAGCGCGATTGGACCGCGGCGGTGAACGCGGTGCACGCGTTTCTCAACCCTCGTTCGGTCGCGGTGATCGGTGCCTCACGGCAGCGTGGGTCCATCGGCGGCGAGGCGCTGCGCAACCTCGTCAGCTATGGGTTCGAGGGCCCAGTGTTCCCCGTCAATCCGAACACGCCGGTGGTGCAGAGCATCGTTTCATACCCGACAGTCGAAGACGTCCCCGGCGCGGTCGATCTGGCCGTCCTGATCGTGCCGGCGGATCGGGTGCTGGAGCCTGCCGAGGCGTGCGGGCGTAAGGGGGTCCGGGCACTGGTGGTGATCTCCGCCGGCTTCGCGGAAACCGGAGCCGAGGGGCGCGGGCATCAGGACCAGCTCGTTCGTATCTGCCGGGCAGCAGGGATGCGGCTCATTGGCCCGAACTGCATGGGGATAGTGAACACCGATCCTGCTGTGCGGCTCAACGCGACGTTCGCGCCCGTCGCTCCCACCGTGGGGCGCCTCGGCTTCATGTCGCAGAGCGGAGCACTCGGGATCGCAGTCATGGACTACGCGAGCGCGTTGGGGCTCGGGCTCTCCACGTTCGTCTCCGTCGGCAACAAGGCGGACATTTCTGGGAACGATCTCCTCCGGTACTGGGAGCAAGACCCAAACACCGACGTGATCCTCCTGTACCTCGAGTCGTTCGGCAACCCGCGGAAGTTCTCGCGCATCGCGCGACGGGTCGCCAGGCGGAAGCCGATCGTGGCGGTGAAGAGTGGACGCTCGCTCGCCGGCGCCCGGGCCGCCGGTTCTCACACCGGGGCCCTCCTTGCGGCATCCGACGTCACCATCGATGCGCTCTTCCGCTCGGCCGGCGTCATTCGCACCAACACGCTCGCGGAGATGTTCGATGTCGCGTCGCTGATCGCGAGCCAGCCCCTCCCGAAAGGGAATCGCGTCGCGATCCTCACGAACGCCGGCGGCCCTGGTATCCTCTGCGCCGACGCATGCGAGGCCGAGG
>Ga0136846_1225899_pt1 | contig 10538 bp, 13 predicted proteins | sample HopSoiMetagenom2_FD_96841 | JGI IMG/M metagenome (GOLD analysis project Ga0136846, IMG submission 96841) | Grasslands soil microbial communities from Hopland, California, USA - 2 Assembly 2016 (version 4) | ecosystem: Environmental > Terrestrial > Soil > Grasslands | place: USA: Hopland... | reverse complement strand
CGACGAAAGTCTGCCTTCCAATGTAGGGGCGGCGCAGGCGTCCCGGTGGGGCACAAACGCGTCAACGTTCACTGGCACCGCCGACCTGTCCGTTGCGGTCATCTTGTCGAGCGGTGCGTTGCGCTCTAGTACGTCGCCATGTGAGATCTTCGCGCCGAAAACGGCGCACGAGGAGGTTCGAGGATGCAATCAGGCACGCAGGCGAGCGCGTATCGCGTCCAGTTCTCGGTCGAGTACCCGGACCGCGATCTCGATCGGGTGATGACGGCGTTCAGGTTGGTCTGGGCGATCCCGATCGTGATCCTGGTCGCGACCATCCAGGGCGGCCCGGCGGCCTGGGAGACGCACGGACAGGGTAGGTCGGTCGCACTCAGCGGCACAGCCCTGCTCTTCGTGCCGCCGCTGTTGATGATCGTTTTCCGTCAGAAGTACCCGCGCTGGTGGTTCGACTGGAACCTCGAGCTGATGCGGTTCGCGAATCGCGTCTGCGTCTACGTCGGACTGATGGACGACCGGTATCCCTCGACGGACGAGCAACAGTCGGTGCTGCTCGAGCTCCCGTATCCGGACGCCAAGAACGGCCTGAACCGCTGGCTGCCGATCGTGAAGTGGGCGCTCGCGATCCCGCACTTCATCGTGCTGTTCTTGCTCTCCGTCGGCGCGTTCTTCGCAGTGGTGGGCGCGTGGTTCGCGATTCTCTTCACCGGCCGATATCCGCGCGGTCTGTTCGACTTCGTGCTGGGCGTCTTGCGCTGGTGGAACCGCGTCATCGCGTACGCCTTCGCGCTGGTGACGGACGAGTACCCGCCGTTCCGGCTGGGCGCCTGAACATGGCTCGACCCCGCGGGCCGGCCCGACGCGGTAACTCTTCGTCGTAGACTCGCGTTTTGTGCGATCACATAGCGATCGACGAGCGCGTCGAAGCGCACCGGCTGGCCTAACACCGTGCTTTGTAGTTGCGGGACGAGACTTCGTCGGCGGGAATGACCCCTCGGCGCCAGGTCGGGTGACTACAGACGCATCTAATTTCCTGAAGCTGGAAGAGGCCCTGACAAAGGCATTCGTCGTCACGCGTCGCCGCTCCGCCGAAGGCGGGCTCGCGCGTCGATCAGTCGGGTGATGCGACCCGGGCGGCGGCGACGGCTTCGAGTCGGGAGTTGACGCCGAGAGCCCGAAAGAGCCGGCGGATGTGGTTTCGGACCGTCTCGGTGCTCAGGTGGAGCTCGGCGGCGATCTGCTTCGTCGAGCGGCCCTGCTCCAGAAGATGAAGCACCTCGACCTGCCGGGGGGTCAGATGCGGGGGTGGCGCCGCTGGTGTGTGGTCGGGGTGTTCCTCGATCAGTCCGAACACGCCGACCACCCGCTCACCGTTCTTGAGCGGCACCGCGCTGAGCTCTACGGCCACGCGTGTACCGGCGGTCGAGACCAAGAAGCCGCTTGCGTCTGTCGCCGGGGCGGTGCCGAGCACCTTCTGGGAGAACAGCTCGCGGGCGCGCCGGGTTTCCTCGGGCGCGACGACCGAGGTGTAGTGGCGACCGCGAATATCGCCGAGCAGCCGCTCAGCTGCCGGATTGATCCAGCGGACGATCCCCGTCGTGTCGAGGACGTAGCTCGGGACGCCGACGCTGTCCAGAGCCTGCTCGACGTCGCCGCCGACTTTCAGGCCGGTGGCCATCACGGAAGTGTGGCTGATCCGCGACACCCAACCGTCACCGGTGAGCTGCAGATGAGCCAGGCCGGGTTCGACGGAGACCTCGATTCCAGGATGCTGTCCTGGGAGAGGAGATTCTCCGCTGTCGTGTCGAGACCGAGGAAGTATCCGGAGGAGCTCCCCCGCGCCCGCTCCCGTCGATCTCCAGCCCAGACTGCGAGTGTCGGTTGCTACCTCATGTGCCGGTGAGGCGTGAAGGGATTATCGGGGCCGAAAGTCCTCGAAGCGCGGGGCGTACGGACCACGTCGTCGAACCTCGGAACGCCATCTCAGCCATCGGTAGGGATGTCGAACCCAGCGGAGATCGATCGGCTCGGTGGTGCGGAACCAACTAAGCGGTAGTCCCAGGGCGCGCGGCTCGGTTTCGTCCATTCTGAGCCGCCTGCCCCGGTGCTCGCCGGGCATGCTCGACTCGGTGTGATCCGGTTGATCCCCTTCTTCGTTCACGTGTCTACGACCAGGATACGTCCGCCGGCTGCCACGCACGCTTGTCGTTCGCAACTCACTCGCGCCTGCGAGCGGCTCGGCATCCAGGTGGCCTAGTGCACGGTTCGCGCTTGCCAGAACACCCAGATCGCTACTGCGGCGGCTGCCCCGAATATGACCGCGAGCACCCAGTGCCCGCTTGCCAGGAAGACAAGCGCCAAGAGCACGAGAACGCCCGCGATCAAACCCGCGCGCCGAAGGATGCGCTGGCGCGCCTGTCCTCTACCCCCCACGCTCATAACGTGACCTCATGGTCTGATCCCACGGACAACATCTCAGCACTACGAGGTTAAGGCGTCCAGCATCAGGCGTCCAATATCGTACCGGCGGCGCCTCAAGGGCATTCCTGAACTCGCGCAGTCGACGGCGCTCCGCGTAAGCGTGGCGGAACCAGTTCTTGCCGCTCTTGTCCGGCCAACCGTGACTCGCCAGCTCCGCGCTTTGCTCGACGTGTCCGCCCGCTGGGCTCCTCGTGTGAGGGAGCTAGCGTTGTGGGATGCGTGATGTGACATGCCTGACCACCGTCGTCTTCGATCTCGGGGGCGTGCTGATCGACTGGGATCCGCGCCACTTGTACCGGCAGCTGTTCGAGGACCCGGATGAGATGGAGTCGTTCCTTGCCGAGGTGACGACGGCGGAGTGGAATGGGCACCAGGACGCGGGGCGACCGTGGGCCGAGGCGATCGAGATTCTTGTCGCCGAGTATCCGGAGCGGCGTGAGCTGATCGAGGCGTTTCATCGGCGTTGGCCCGAGATGCTGGCGGGCGAGATCCCGGGAACCGTCGACGTGCTGGCCGAGCTAGGCGCCGCGGGCGTCCGGCTTGTCGCACTCAGCAACTGGTCGGCCGAGATGTTCCCGGTGGCACTGGAGCGGTTCGAGTTCCTGGCATCGTTCGAAGGGATCGTCATCTCGGGCGAGATCGGAGTGAACAAGCCCGACCGGCGGATCTTCGAACACCTCACGCAGCGGTTCGGCATCGGACCCGAGGACGCGGTCTTCGTCGACGACTCCGCAGCGAACGTCGACGCGGCAACCGACTTCGGCTTTTGCGCGATCCAGTTCACCGACGCCACGGCGCTGCGGCTAGCGCTGGTGCGACTCGGGCTCCTCCCGGATGTCCCGGCTGGTTCCCAATGGGAGAACCAAACCGCTGGTCAGGAGGGAGGTAAGCGGAGTTGACAACCACGCGGGAACAGGCTCCGACCGACCTCATTGTTGCGCCGCGGCCCTAGACTCTGAGCGTGCGAAGCACGGCGGCGTATTTCAGGCGGACGCTCCGCGCAGCGAGGCTGGCCGCTTCCGACAAGCGGATCCCGAGACCGGTCCGATGGCTCGCGATGTTCGGGCTGCTGCCTATCCCAGGACCGTTCGATGAGGCCGTGCTACTCATCGCGATGGTTCCGCTCGCGTTGTTCTATCGGGCGCCGCTCCGGGACGCGTGGAGACGCGCGGCCTCTTGAGTCGGCGAAAATGGAGGACGAGCAACGGCAGCCGGTCCTCACGTTCGGCGTCGGGCAAGTTCACGGGTCGAAGGGTTGCTCCCCGCCGCTGCGTGATCGTGTCGTGGCGGCCCGGCTAGGTGGGTTCCGCCGTACCGAACTCGTCGACCATCTGGGCGTGCTCGGGGCAGAGGACATGGCTGATCCTCGCCGTACCGTCCTCGAAAACAGACGCCCACTCAGACAGGAGCGGAGACCTTCCCGGCGCACGATATTCAGCCGGAATGAGAGCGCCGCACCATGCGCAGCCAGCGTCGAAGGCAGCCAGGTGACCTTGCCCGAGCGGCCGGGCGATGACGTCCTTCCGGAAGCGGGCGAGCCTCACACGCCCGGGCTTTTGGCCGGCGGCCGGCGTTCCAAGTGCCACGCGGTGCCGCCACACATCGGGCACCGCTCGGGCGCCATACGCGAGCTGGCGCCATAGGCGCAACTCGTGCAGAGAAAGCGCTTGAGCACGACGACTGCTCGCGCTCGCGGGAGCTCAATAAGTGCACTCATCTGGTTCCTCTCTTTCGCGGCTTGGGCGGCACCACAGAGGAGGCCCGCCAGGCGAACTCAGGAGCATCGGAGTCGGAGAGGAGAGTCGAGCCTCGGCGGCTTCCGCGCAGACGCTCACGCGCACGAACACCTTACCACCTTCCGCTTACCACCTTTCTCACCTCCCAGCTCGCTTCCAAGAATTCGGGCGTTCATCGTGTCAGGAGCCGAAGCGAGACCTCTTCGGCCTGTGACTGCCGGCCGAGACCTCGCGAAGCAATACGTTCTGAGCAAGACGTAACTGACCGTAAGCCGTATACCACTGAGCTTCGCCCTGGCCCGAGAGCACGCCTGACCTCGCTCAAGGTCCCGCGATCGCTCGTAGCGAGCCGCCGCGGGCGCGCTGGCGTTGGTTGCCATATCGAGTTTGGTACTCACTCCGTTGACGACACCCTGCTGCTGCCGCAGGATTGTGTGATGGCTAGCGGCATCAGCGGCGAGGGCCGCCCCTTCTGGGTGTTTCTGGCGGTCGGCGCGGTGGTCGGCGTGGCTTTGGGAATCGTGGTCGCCGTGACGACCGATATCCCGCTGGCTCCTGAGATCGGGCTCGTTGTCGGCCTCGCGGCCGGGTGGGGTGTGAGGCTCATGCGGCAGTGACGGCTCAATCCGGTTGGCCAAGCGCGGGATAGCCATGGTCGCTGGCGCGGGCTAGGGATGGCCTTCGACGTCGAGGTGCGGGAGAGCCGTTGGAGCCTGGCAGATACCAGTTGTGTTCGCCGTAACCAGGCCCGAGGGCGATCAAATGCGTCGCGAGGAGGGCGGGCAAGGTGACCGCCCTGCACACTCGACTACGACGTTCGGCGCAGTACGTGGCGCACCGTCGCCGCGTACCACCGAGCGCACGCCGGACTCGTTCAAGCTGTCGCAGCTCGTTGTGCAGCACGTACAGCAACGGCGTACGAGCGATGGCGTACGAGCGATGCCGTACAAGCGATGCCGTCACGTTATGAACAAGGCCATTGACCTTGATCTTCAACTTGCTCGCCATACCCACCCTCCGTCGATGACTGCGTGCGGCGACACGGCCAGGTCGGATGTGAGACGGTCACACCTTCGCTCCTCAGCAACAGGAAGGATTCGATAAATGCCCGTCTTGATTCGGCACCGCCCCGCCGGGATGACCCCAACCCAGTACGACCAGATGGCGCCGCCGCTGATCGAGAAACTGAAGCAGCAGCCTGGCTTTATATTCCACGTCTCCTACGAGGACGCCGGCGGCTTCGTTGTGGCCGAGGTGTGGGAGACGCAGGAGCAGCACGACACCTGGTTCAACAGAGACGTGAAACCGGCGATACCGGTGGAGATAACGCAAGAGGTGGTCGAGCTCCACAGCGTCCACACGCCGTAATCCCGTCGGCCGGGCCCGGTCCCGGCGTCTTCACCCCCGCGAGACAGGCCCCCATCGTTCAGCGTCCTTCGAGTGGGAGGGGGATCCCACGTACTCGAGCAGTGCGGTCTTGCCCCACGCCCGCCTCGCCGTAACCCGTCAGCACGCCGCTCTGGCCGTCGCGCGCGGCCTTCAGCGCGCGGGCGAGCACGTCGCGTTCGCGCTGCCGGCCGAGCAACTGCTCGCCGGGTCCCCTCGTGACGATCTCGCGAGCATGCCACTGGTGACACGACTAAGGGTTTCCGGGATTCGATCGCTGCCCGCGGCGGCGACGATGCCGCCGTCACGACAGCTTGGAAAGGAGTGAGCTTGACAACCGCAATCATCGGCGCCGGGAACCTCGGGAGCGCGCTCGCACGGCACCTCGTAGCGGGCGACGAGCTCGTCGTCCTGGCGGCGGCAGAGGAGGCACACGCCAAGGCGCTTGCCGACGAACTGGGCACGAATGCGAGCGCTGCCTCGGTGGAAGACGCGATCGCGGGCGCAGACGTCGTCGTGCTCGCAATCTGGCTCGACCAGGCCAGGGAGGTGGTGCCCGCCCAGACCCGCCTGCTCGAGAACAAAGTCGTCGTCGACCCCTCCAACCCGATCGGCTTCGACGAGAACGGGCAGATGATCCGGACGCTGCCCGAAGGACAGTCGTCCGGCTCCGTGGTCGCCGGCCTTCTCCCCGCCGGCGCGCACTACGTCAAGGCCTTCGGGAGTCTCGGCGCCGACCAGCTCGCGACCGGAGCAAACCAGGAGCCGCGGATCGTCCTCTTCTATGCCACCGACGACGATACTGCCGGGGAGACCGCCCAACGCCTCATCAGCGCAGCCGGCTTCGTGCCCTTGAAGGTAGGAGGCGTCTCCGACGCAGGGCGGATCGAGGGCCCCGACGGAGATCTCCAGGGACGGATCCTGGATCTCGACCAGGCACTGGCCGAAGTCGCAACGGAAGGAGCGAAAGCATGACCGCAACCGACACGACTGCTCTGCCGGGCTACGCGCCGATTCCGCGCCGGGCTCTGGGCCCCGCCCTCAACGAGCAGGGCTACTACGTCGGCCGCGTCGAGCGCAACCTCTACTGGGTCACGGACGGCACCTACCAGTGCGCGTTCCTGACGACCTCGGACGGCGTCGTCCTGCTCGACGCACCGCCCACGATCGGCAACAACATCCAGCGGGCGATCGACGAGATCGCCGCCGCAAACGGCGTCACCAACAAGGTCGAGTACCTCATCTACTCGCACCACCACGCCGACCATGTGGGCGCCGCGTCGCTGTTCGACAGGAACGTCACCCGGATCGGCCACGAGGAGACGCGCCGACTGTTGCTGCGCGACGACGATCCTGCCAGGCCGCCGAACGACGAGACGTTCGGCGACCGCCGAACGCTGGAGATCGGCGGCGAGCGGATCGACCTGGCTTGGCACGGGCCCAACCACTCGCCCGACAACATCGTCATCCACCTGCCCGACCACGACACGCTGATGCTGATCGACATCGTCAACCCGGGCTGGGTACCGATCTACCAGTCGAACCTGACCGAGGACATCCCGGGCTACATCGAGGCACCGGCGAACGCGCTCGCCTACGCGTGGAAGCACTTCATCGGCGGCCACAACGGCCGGCTCGGCACACGGGACGACGTGACGCTGCACCAGCAGTACATGGCCGACCTCGCCGAGAGCGCCCGCAAGGCGATCGAGTCCGTCGATCCCACTCCCTACTACGAGCGCTACGGCGAGAACGTCTGGGGGGCCGTGAAAGGGATCCTCGACGAGACCGCCCGCAGGACGGCCGCGCCCGTACTCGAGAAATACACCGGTGTGCTGGCCGCAGCAGACGTCTTCACCGAGAGCGTCGCGTTCCAGGTAATGCAGTCGATCCGCCTCGACCTCGGCTACGGGTCCTGGATACACCCCTGATGGCCCGCCTGCCCGTCCGCCCGCTCGGCGACCAGCTGGTGGCCTCGCCATCGAGCTCCACCGCGACCGGGCCCGCGAGTAGACGGTCGCTGACGTGATCGAGATCGTGCTCACCGAGAGGCTCTTGAAAGAATGAGCGTCGACGTGACGTCCCGGAAGCGAGCTCCGGTAGCGAGTCGCAAGGGTCGGGAGTTCCTGCGTAACGCAGACCCGGTTCTCGCGCAGCTGATCGACGCGCGGCCGGGGTTCCGTCCGCGGGCGTGGATGGACGAGCTGCCGGTGCTCGACGCCTTTGGGACGCTGGTCTTCCAGGTCGCGGGCCAGCAGCTCTCCGTCGCGGCGACCCGGGCGATCGTCTCCCGCCTCGAGAAGAACTTCGGGGGGCACATGCCGACGGCGGCCGTACTGCTCGCGGCGGATCCGGAAGTCCTTCGCGCCAGCGGGTTCTCCTATCGCAAGGCGGCGACGTTACGGGCGCTCGCGGAGCGGTTCGTCGACGGTCGACTGAGCGACGAGTCGTTGGCCCAGATGACGGACGAGGAGGTCGAGGCGGCGTTGACCGAGGTCCCGGGCATTGGCCTCTGGTCGGCGCGCGGGTTTTTGCTCGTGGCGCTGGACCGGCCCGATGTCTTCCTCTCCGGCGACATTGCGCTTCGTCGGGCAATTCAGAGGTCCTACGGCTTCGACCACGTTCCGAGGGACGAGGAGATCGCCGAAGTGTCGGACCGCTGGCGACCGTACCGGAGCCTTGCAGTGAGCTACTTGTTCGCCTCGGAATACGGGGAAGGAGCCGGATGAGCTCCGCCGACGGTAGCCGACGCTTCCCACGACACCCGAGGAGAACAACGTGACGGACGTAACTACGCCCAGCTTCGAGACCGACATCAGGCCGCTGTTTCGCGAGCGCGACCGAGGAGCGATGCTCAGCGCGTTCGATCTCTGGTCGTACGAGGACGTCAAAGCGAACGCCGACAGGATCCTCGCAGCGGTTCGCACCGGCTCGATGCCTTGCGACGGCCGCTGGCCGGAGGAGCAGGTCGACCTCCTCCAGCGGTGGATCGACGGCGACACGCCCGATTAGTGCTCCCTCGGGCCAGCTTTCAGACGCCGGCGAACGTCCTGGTATTCGGCAGACATGATTGGTCACAAGAAGATTGGGTTCTTATCGTTCGGCGCCTGGCATCCGGACGGAGGGCTCACCCAGACGGGAGCCGAGGCGCTCCGTCAGACGGTCGAGCTCGCGGTGGCGGCGGAGGAGATCGGGATCGACGGTGCGTTCGTGCGGGTTCACCACTTCGCACGCCAGCTGGCTTCGCCGTTCCCGCTCCTCGCTGCGATCGGCGTCAAGACGAGCCGGATCGAGATCGGCACGGGTGTGATCGATATGCGCTACGAGAGTCCGCTCTACATGGCGGAGACGGCGGCAGCCGCCGACCTGCTCTCAGGCGGTCGGCTCCAGCTCGGGGTCAGCCGCGGCTCGCCCGAGCCGGCCTGGCACGGTGCCGAGGCGTTCGGCCACTCGCTCGACCCCGACGACGCACGCGAGAAGACGGCGCTGTTTCGGAGGGCGATCAGCGGCGCGGGGGTCGTCCGCGCCGATGTCGGCGGTCGGCCTGGCGACGCAATGCTGGCCGTCGAGCCGCAGTCGCCCGGGCTCGGTGACCGGATCTGGTGGGGCTCGGGCACCCGGCAGAGCGCCGTCTGGACCGCCGAGCAAGGGATGAACCTGATGAGCTCGACGCTCTTGCTCGAGGACACTCAGGTGCCGTTCGACGAGCTCCAGGCCGAGCAGATCGAGCTCTTCCGTGAGGCGTGGACGAACGTCGGCAACGCCCGAGAGCCCCGCGTCTCGGTCAGCCGCAGCGTCATCCCGATCACCTCCGACCTCGACCGCCGCCTCTTCGGCAACGACGCGAACGCGGACCAGGTCGGCTGGCTCGATGGCGCGATCAGCCGCTTCGGCCGCAGTTACACGGGCGAGCCCGACCGGATCGCCGAGGAGCTCGCCGCCGACGTAGCAGTCCAGGCTGCCGACACGCTTCTTCTTACGGTGCCCAGCCAGCTCGGGGTCGAGTACAACGCAGCCATGCTTACCACGATCGCCCGCGAGATCGCGCCGGCACTCGGCTGGAGTCGAGTGAGCGGCGCCTCACCCCTCAGCTAGCGAAGACCTGAGCTTCAGCACAGGCAACAAAACAGCCACTTTGTCGGCGGGACGCGCTATCGTCTCGCCGTGGCGCGGAAAACGCGGGCAGACACCGCTGAAGCGATCTCACGGCTGGCGGACTCCAGCGAGGACGCAGTCCGCAATCTCGTCGCCTTACCACTGCGGATGCTGATAGGGACTCTCGACTTCGTCGAGGCACAACTTCACAAGGCCTCCGACACGCTCCGCGAAATCGATCCGCTCGACGAACGGGTCGTCCAGCTCGAGAGGCGCGTCAACTCACTCGAGCATCAGACGACCGGTCGCAGGCAGAGCTCACGCACGACACCCGCCGCCAGACAGACGACGCCGACACCTTCTTCGGTCGAGCCGCAACGGGTCGAGCAGAGCACCGATCGCCACGAGGAATCAGCAGCGCCAGACAGTGCGGCGAGCCAGGGCGAGGTCTGAGGCCCTAAGCAGCTCGCAGACCGAATCCGCTAGATAGCCATTCGACGACTTCGCGGATCAAGGTGGCCGGTAGCAGGCCCCAACGCGGCAACTGGGTCGTGCGGGGAGGGGGGCGCCTCAAACAGAGACCGACGACATCCGCCGGGCAACGCTGTTCAGCGATCGGCCAGAAGCATCGCGTGCGCGAGGGCCCAGCGTCCGCGTCAGCGCCCGGCGGGATCTGACTCGAAGCCCTCAGGGGTGGCGGGTTCGGGCGACGCGAACCGGTCGATCAGTCTCTCCAGTCCTGCGCTCGGCGGGTCGAGGATCAGGTCTGCGACGAGCGCCGTCCAGCCGGTCTGGTGGGTCGCGCCGAGGCCGGCGCCGTTGTCACCGTGGAAGTACTCGTTG